>Ga0310916_10001728_pt1 | contig 13090 bp, 10 predicted proteins | sample GREbulkMGLF176_FD_203444 | JGI IMG/M metagenome (GOLD analysis project Ga0310916, IMG submission 203444) | Lab enrichment of tropical soil microbial communities from Luquillo Experimental Forest, Puerto Rico - GRE.bulkMG.LF176 | ecosystem: Environmental > Terrestrial > Soil > Tropical forest >...
AAAGGATGCTGCCCCGCTCCCTCGCCTGAAGTTTGGCACCCTTGCTCTGAGCTTTGACCCCCTCACCGTGAGCTTTGACCCCCTGCCCAGCCCTCCCCCTTTTCAGGGACCCGCAAGCGGGGGAGGGAGCGCACCTCCGGCGCAGCAATATCAACCTAATCTCATCACGCGTTAGATGAGCCGGACTTGGATCATCCGAGATTTCGCAAAATTTCCTCTTCCGTTTTTCGTAATTTCTGCTTATCATAAGTGCGTCCCGTGCCCTCAAAAGGGCGCTTCGCGATCGTCACGAGTGTTGGGCGCGGGATGCGATGGACGTGGCTAGCGCGTGCGACGAGCGCGGCAGGCCGCGGACGGCGAAGGCGTGTGGTCCTGGCACCCCTGGGCTGGTGCCAAGTCTTGCGGGTGATGATCCCGCAGGCGACGGTGACTAAAATGTCATGGACACCGGGGAGAGCGCGCAGCAAGCGTTAACACCATCGCGCAGGGAATGTCGATGTTTCGGCTTCACCTGTGGTGACTTTGCTTGTGTGCTTCTTCACTTCGCACACAAGGCTGCGGGTGCAGCTCAACACCCGGCATTCCCTGCGCCCTCTTCTCTTCGAGGCGCGTGATGTCTTGCAGGACCCGGGCGCGATTTGCGTCGCGGGAATGCGAACGCATATCTTCTCTTCAATTGTCATGGCCCGCTTCACGCGGAGCGATGACGCGAGTGGCTGTTTGACAAGTTGATCCGAAAAACACCGCCGCACACAGGCGGCGCCGTCCTTGCGCGCGCATCTAATTCTGAAGCCGCACCCCCAGCAACATCACCGTCGCAGTCGAACTCGACAACGGCACGTTGGAATCCAGCACCTCGTAGCGCAGCGTGCCCTTGACCCAGAGGTTGCGCGTCAACTTGTAGAGGAGATCGCCCTCGATCGAATAGGTCCGGTCGAAACGGCCGACACCCTGATAGGCGTACGTGCCGTAGGTGAACCTGCCGATCGCCGTGAGCCAGCGGCGGAAGTCGTGATCGACCTCGACGGTGTAGGTATGCACCAGCACGCCCGGACTGCCGATCAGGGTGGTCTCGTTGATCTGGGTATCGGAAATGAATTTCACCGTCGTCAGCGGTGACGCGCTCCAGATCAGCGAGCCCGTCGTCAGGAACCCGTCGAGACGGCTGAGCCGCGGGTCGACATAAGTGCGCTCGGCCCAGCCGACCCCAACCTCACCTATGAGCAGCCGCGTGAACTCAAACGACGTGCCGGCCTTGGCGTAGCCGCCGGTGGAGTCGCGCTCATAGCCGTTGCGGTCGAACGGCAGGTCGTGCACGCGCGTGTCGCCCTCGACCTCCGCGAAAGGTTTCAGGCCCGGCATCACCTCGTAGGAGATGCGCCCCACCCCGCCATACTGGTTGAAGTCGCGGTCGTCGTTCGAGGACAAGGTGCCGTCGGTCAGGACCGAGTTCTGGTAGGACGTGTGATCGACGGTGGCGCCGGCCGAAATCTGCAGGCGATTGAACCACTGGTCGAAGCCGACGGTGCTGCCGAGCGTCGCGTAGATCGGATATCGGGCAAGACCTGCCTGGATGTTCGGGCTGCCGGGATTGTCGGTCGCAACCCGCAGGCGCACCTGCGTGGTGATGTCGGTGTCTCTGGAAACATCGAAACGGCCGTCGACATGGCCGGTGAAATCCGGTCGATCGATATTGGTCGGCGCCGGATTGACCATGCCGTCGATGACCGGCGGCAGCGAGCCGCCATAGCCGGTGAAAGAGCCGCGCAGATCGGCGACGACCGCATGGCGCTCCCAGTCGGAGACCGCGAGAAACTCCGGCGCCACGACCCAGGTCGGCAGGCCATGCGGTTCGAATGTGCGGCCCGGATTGGTGTCGTAACCTGCGGACAGTTCGACCGCCGACCTGATCAGGAACGGACCGGCGTAATCGCCGACCGCACCGAACGGATCGGCCTCAAGCTTCAGACGCCTGCGCTGCGGCTGGCCCTGCACGGCGTCGGCCATGCCCGGCGGCAGCGGCTGCCTGTTCGCGCTCTCCGACGGCGGCACCGACAGGCGCAATTGGCCGGCGGCGTTGACGGGCAGCGGCTGCGGCGGCGGCGAACCCGGACCCGGCGGCGGTTTCGGCCTGGCCTGAGCCGGATAGTACTTCTTCGGCTTGCGCTTGCGGTTGAGCGAGTCGAAGCCGGACCCGGAGGCGCCATTGGCAGCCGGAAGCCCGTAGGTCGGCACCCTGCCGATGCGCGACGCTGCTACCTCGCCACTGTTGCGCGGTCTCACCTCGTTGGGATCAGGCGGCGCGGGCGGCCTCGGTGGCGCGGGCAGACCATCGGGTGCGATCTCGCTGGTCTTGCGCAGCGGCAGATCCTGCGGCGAGACGAAGGCGTCGCGCACGGGATTGAGCAGGCCCGAATCGAGCATCTGCGCGTGTGCGGAACCCGCACCGAGCGCGGCGAGCGCAAGGCACGCGAGAGCGGCGCGTACGCCGTGCGCGCGCTTCTGTCGGCCCCTTGCTGGACCCGCCGTCACAGTGAGAAAACCCCAACGAAATCATGTACTTTGCGACCCCTTCCGACCCGACTCGGAACCCACCAAGCGGAAAATGCCGTTAATGGAGTTAAAACAATTATGGTTAATGAGGCGTTGAGGGGCGCCTTCAGGTCGCCTCATCCGACCTGTCATGTTAAGGATTGGTAAACGGCCGCTGGCCCCTCCCTGGAACATGAGATGCCCCATTCCAAACCGCTGACGGCGGCAACGTCCGGCACCGATCAATCAGCCGTTCAATCGGCGCTGCGCACGCTCGAAGTCGGCAGCCAGGGCATCGAGGCGCTGGCGAGCGCACTGCAGGGCCCGCTGGGCGCGGCCTTCGCAGAGACCGTCACATTGATCCGGCAAGCCAAGGGCCGCGTCATCGTTACGGGCCTGGGCAAGTCCGGCCATGTCGCGCGCAAGTTTGCGGCCACGCTGGCCTCGACCGGCACGCCCGCCTTCTTCGTGCATGCATCCGAAGCAAGCCATGGCGATCTCGGCATGATCACGCCCGACGACGTGATCCTCGCCCTGTCATGGTCCGGCGAGCAGCCGGAGATGAAGAACCTCGTCAATTATTCCGCGCGTTTTGCGATTCCCATGATCGCGGTGACATCGAATGCGGACTCTTCGCTCGGTCAGGCCGCCCGGATCGTGCTGGAACTGCCGAAGGTGCGCGAGGCCTGTCCGCACAATCTGGCGCCGACCACCTCGACCCTGATGCAGGCCGCGATCGGCGATGCGCTCGCCATCGCGCTGTTGGAAAGCCGGGGCTTCACCGCCTTGCAATTCGCCAACTTCCATCCCGGCGGCAAGCTCGGCGCGATGCTCAAGCACACGAGCGACCTCATGCACACCGGCGACGCGGTGCCGACCAAGCCATTGGGCACCAAAATGTCGGATGCGCTGGTCGAGATGTCGGCCAAGGGATTTGGCTGCGTCGCCATCGTGGACCCACGCGGCCATATCGCGGGCATCATCACCGACGGCGATTTGCGCCGAAAGATGCGGCCCGATCTGATGACGGCGCTGGTCGACGATGTCATGACGAAAAACCCGAAACTGATCGACCGCGACTCGCTCGCCAGCGAAGCGCTCGAGCTGCTCAATTCGTTGAAGATCACGACGCTGATCGTCACCGAGGCAAACAAGCCGGTCGGGATCATCCACCTGCACGACCTGTTGCGGGCGGGGGTGGCGTAACTACATCGTCATTGCGGAAACCTCGCCGCACCCTTTTTCCAGCGCCAGCGCGAGCCCGTGCGTGACTACACCGCCGCCACGGTGAGATTGGCGCCGTCGGCCTGCACGACGCGGACGCGGCTGCCCGCCGGCACGTCGGGGCCGGCGACGCGCCAGATCGTGTCGTCGATCCGCACCGTGCCGAAACCGTCGACGATCGGCTTCTCCAGCGTGAACACGCGGCCGACCAATGCCGCGGCGCGTCTGTTGAGGAATGGATTGCTCTCGCTCGCTTCGCGCTGGCTGCGCGCAAGGCGTCGCCACGCCGGGACCGCGATCAGCGCGAATACCGCAAACATCAGAAGCTGCATCTGCCAGGACGGATGCAGCACGAACGACACGAGGCCAACCAGGAGCGCGGCAAGCCCGAACCAGAACAGGAAGACGCCCGGCGCCAGGAGCTCCAGCGCCATCACCACGAAGCCGAAGATCAGCCAGTTCCATGTACCCAGCGTTGCAAACATCTCGGTCATGACACGATGCTCTTTCCTGGAGCATGATCGGTTTCGGAAAGCGGGTCACCACTTTTCCGGATCATGCTCATGCCTCCTGTTACTGCGACGTCACCGGCGGCGGATTGGGCCCGGCCGGCGGCACCGAGGCGCGACGCGCGGCAGCGGCCGCCGACACTGCGCTTTCGCCGAAGGTCGCCTTCGCAATCTCGCCGATGCCGGCGAGCGAGCCGAGCATGCTCACGGCCTCCACCGGCAGCATGATCACCTTCTGGTTCGGCCCGTCCGCAAACTGCCCGAACGCCTTGATGTACTTGTCGGCGATAAAATAGTTGAGCGCCGCAACATCGCCCTTGGCAATGGCATCGGAGACCATCTGGGTCGCCTTGGCCTCGGCCTCTGCAGAACGCTCGCGCGCCTCGGCGTCGCGGAAGGCAGCCTCGCGGCGGCCCTCCGCCTGCAGGATCTGGCTCTGCTTGGCGCCCTCGGCGCGCAGGATTTCGGACTGGCGCTGGCCTTCCGCCTGCAGAATGTCGGCGCGCTTGACGCGCTCGGCTTTCATCTGCCGGCCCATCGCTTCGACGAGGTCGGCCGGGGGCACGATATCCTTGATCTCGATGCGGTTGACCTTGACGCCCCAGGCCGAGACCGCGGCGTCCACCACGCGCAGCAGCCGCTCGTTGATTTCGTCGCGATGCGACAGCACCTGGTCGAGGTCCATCGAGCCCATCACCGAGCGGATATTGGTCATGGTCAGGACCGTGATCGCCTGCCCGAGATTGGCGACTTCGTAGCTCGCCTTCGCCGCGTCGAACACCTGGAAAAACGCGACGCCGTCGACGGTAACGGTGGCGTTGTCCTTGGTGATCACCTCCTGCTCGGGAATGTTGATCACCTGCTCCATCATGTTCATCTTGCGGCCGACGCGGTCGAAAAACGGGACGATGATGTTGAGGCCCGGCGACAGCGTATTTGTGTATTTGCCGAACCGCTCGATCGTCCAGTCATAGCCCTGCGGCACCGTCTTGATGCCCGCGAACAGCGTGACGATGACAAGCAGCACGAAGACGATGGCGAAGATATCGAACCCGAACATAAAGCCTCCGAGGCGGGTGATGCTGTGCCCGCGCGAACTTCCCGCCGGAAATTGCTCGCGGACGCCGTTTCGCTTTGCTTTGGCGCCTGATTCCAACATTCGCAAATGTGCCTCCTATATGGAGTACGAATGTTGCCATCGGACCACTGGCTGTTCTTGCAAGAATAGCTATGCACAACTTTCTTGGCCGCCAGATATGCGGCCGGTGAACGCCGCCCAAATGGCTCGCACATCTCAAGGAAACAGCTCGCTTCAATTCGGCGTGTGGTTAACCGATCCTGGGAATCGCTCGCGACTGGCGAGACTCGTTGCACCGCATCAAACGAAATGCGGCTAGATCCAGCCCTGCAGCTCGCGCAGCACGAGCTGGCGGATCACATCCATGCCGGCATCGGAGTCGTTGAGACAGGGGATCGCAGAAAACTCTTCGCCGCCATTGTGCTTGAAAATTTCGGCGTTCTCCTGCGCGATTTCTTCCAGCGTCTCCAGGCAGTCGGCGGCAAAGCCCGGCATCACGACAGCAATGCGGCGCACGCCATCCTTCGCGAGCTTCTCGATCGTCCTGTCGGTGTAGGGCTGCAGCCACTCGTCGTTGCCGAAACGCGACTGGAAGGTCAGCAGCAGCTTCGATCCCTCCAGGCCCAGCCGCCGGCGCAACGCCTCCGTCGTCGCGACGCATTGCGCAAAATACGGGTCGCCCTTTTCGACGTATTCCGTGGGCATGCCGTGAAACGATGCCACGATCAATTCCGGCTTGAACGGCAGGCTCGCAAGATGCGCGGTGATCGAAACCGCGAGCGCGTCGATATAATCGGCATCGTCGTAATAGGGCGGCGTCACCCGCAGGGCTGGCTGCGCGCGCGTCCGGCTCAGCACGCGAAACACCTCGTCGCAGACGGTCGCAGAGGTCGCAGCCGAATATTGCGGATAGAGCGGCACCACCAGCAGACGATCGCAACCGCGCGCCGTCAGCGATTCGATGCCGGCGCGGATCGACGGATTGCCGTAGCGCATCGCCCAGTCCACCTCGACATGGTCATGATCGGCGATCGAACGCGCGAGCTTTTCCGACTGCGCACGGGTAATGGTCTTCAGCGGAGACTCGTTCTTCTCCGTGTTCCAGATCTTCCGGTAATCGGCCGCTTTTCGTCGCGGGCGCGTGCGCAGGATGATGCCGTTGAGAATCAGCTTCCAGAACAGCCCCTGCTGCTCGATCACCCGCGGATCGGAGAGAAATTCCTTCAAATAGACGCGCACGCCCCTGGTGTCGGCGGTATCGGGCGTGCCGAGATTGACCAGGAGCACGCCGACCCGCGGTTGCCGCGGCGCGGCGGCGGGCGTCAGGGTTTCGATTGCAACCGGCTGCGTCATGGTGTTCGTGGCTTCGCGCGCGCGACCATTCTTGTCAAGCTGGCCGTGCCTTCGATACGATAGCCGGGGCTGGGAGGGAGCATGACGGTCGCCGAATATTGCATCTTCGCATGCGTGGCGATCTATCTGTTGACGATCGTGCCGATCAAATGGATCGGGCATCGCCAATATGACAATTCGATGCCGCGCGATCCCGCCTTTTACCAGGATGGCATCCGCGCCCGCGCACTGGGCGCGCATCAGAACGGCATCGAGGCTTTTCCGTTTTTCGCCGTCGCTGTGCTGCTGGCCGAATTCCGCGGCAGCCCGCAGAACCTGGTCAACGAGCTTGCGGTGCTGTTTGTGATCGTGCGCATCGCATATGTCTTCACCTACATCGGCAATCGTCCGCGGCTACGGTCGATCCTCTGGGGCCTCGGCTTCATCATCAATGTCGCGATCTTCTTCCTTCCGCTAATCCGCCGCCTGCTGCCGGGCTGATCGTGCTTAAAAGCAGGTGACGCGCTCGGAGGCGATGTAGCCAAACAGGAGGCCGGAGCCGAGCAGAAGCACGAGGCCGGCAGCGCCGAATTCGATGCCGCGCATGATGAGCGTGCCGCCGCCCTCGCCGGCCGCGCTCAGTCGTCGCGCAACATCCTTGGCGGAGACCGCAAGCACGGCAATCGTCGCGACCGTGATCGCAGTGCCGAGCCCCATCACGAAGGTCGCGGCGACGCCCGCCCAGAACAGGCCCTGTGCCAGCGCAAACACCAGCACCAAGATCGCGCCCGAGCACGGCCTCGCGCCGACCGCAACGACCGCGCCCAATCCCCGCCGCCAGCCGCGAGGGCCGGCGAGCTCGCTCGGCTCGGGTCCATGGGAATGGCCGCAATGCTCGTCATGGACATGACCATCGTGGTCGTGGTGGGCGTGAGGACGATCGTGACCGTGATGGTGATGATGCGCGGCCATTGCCAGCGCGGGCTCCGGCCGGCTTGCCTGCAGCGCGCGGATGAAGCTGCCGCCTTTGGTCCAGACCAGACGCGCACCGAATGCCGCGATCAGCGCGTAACTACCGATCTCGATCGCCTTCTCAGCGCCGCACATGGTCTTTGCGGTGGCATTCAACAGCCACGCGCCGACACTGACGATCAGGACCGCGACCAGCGCCTGCATCAGCGCCGAGGCGAACGACAGCACGATGCCACGCCGCGCGGTCTCCTGGTTGGCGACGAGGTAGGAGGAGATCACCGCCTTGCCGTGGCCGGGACCAGCGGCATGAAAGATTCCGTAGGCAAAGGAGATCACAAGCAGCGTCCAGACCGCGGAGCCGTCGGACTTGGCCGCGCGGATGGTCGCGGATATCTCGCGATAGAACTCCGATTGCCTGGCGAGCAGCCACCCGACGATGCCGCCGATTTGAGGTTCGGCCGGCGGCCTCGGTCCTCCGAACGGCGTCTGCGCCATGATCGCGTGGATGGCGCCGTCGGCTGCGAGGACAGCGGCGAGCACGGCGGTGCATGCCAAAATTCCGCACGCAAAACGGGCTTGCGACATCACGGACAGTCCACCGTGATTTTGTTGGCGAACATGGCACCGTAATTGGCGTTCTCGCCGCCGTTCATGAACGTCTGCTCGTTGAGCTTCTGGGCCACCGCCGTCCCATCATTCGGACGCTGGAAGGCCATCTGGCAGCCGGCGGGCGCGCCCACCAGCTTCACCGGATCGGTCTTGGCGAGTTGGAAGTCGACAAAAAAGGTCGGATCAAAGACTTCCAGCGAAAGCTGTTTCGCTTTCAGCGGGGTTTTCAACGGCAAAGTGAAATGCAGCGTCAGTTGGCCATCCCTGTAGTCGAGGAAATAATCGACCGGCTCGGAAAACTTCTCCTTCTTGCCGCCGTCGGCGCGCGCGTAAGTAAAGTAGGCATATTCCTTCAGCGCCTCGACATTGGTGTCGGCCAAAGGGGCGAGTTCCTCGCGCGTATAGACTCCCTTGATCTTGGTCTCCAGACCCTGCAACGCGTAGGAGGCGAACATATCGTCAAAAGTCCAGGCGTGGCGCACGCCGGTCAGCGAGCCATCGGGAGCGTAGAGCAACTCGCTCACTGCAGTGATCCAGACATGCGGGTGCGCCTCGGCCGCGCCGGCGAGCGAGAGAAGCGGCAACAAAACCGAAAGCCTCCGCAAGGTGGCTCGCACGTCGGTCTCCTCGTCTCAGGCGGTCTCGCTCAAGCAGCAGCCTCGGCCGTTTCCAAAAGGCCGCGCCGTCGGAGCAGCGCGTCCGGCTCCGGCTCGCGGCCGCGGAAGGCGACATAGGCGTCTTCCGGATCGACCGAGCCGCCGGTGGAATAGATGTCGTCGTGCAGGCGCTTTGCAGTCGCCGGATCAAAGATGTCGCCGGCCTCCTCGAAGGCGCCGAACGCATCGGCATCCATCACTTCCGACCACATGTAGCTGTAGTAACCGGCGGCATAATAATCGCCCGAGAAGATGTGGCCGAACTGTGTCGGCCGGTGCCGCAGCGCGATTTCCCGGGGCATACCGATCTTCTCGAGTTCGGCGCGCTCAAAGGCGTCGACGTCGCGGCTCGCGGATGCCGGCTGGCTGTGGAACTCGAGATCGAGCAGCGCCGAGGAGACGAACTCCACCGTGGCAAAGCCCTGGTTGAACTTGCGTGCTGCCAAAAAGCGTTTCAGCAGGTCCTCGGGCGATGGCTCGCCGGTCTTGTAGTGCCGCGCAAAGCGCTGCAGCACCTCCGGCCGCTCCTGCCAGTGCTCGTAGAGCTGCGAGGGCAGCTCGACGAAATCGGTGAACACGGATGTCCCGGACAGCGAGGGATAGGTCACGTTGGAGAGCATACCGTGCAGGCCGTGGCCGAATTCGTGGAACAGCGTTCGCGCATCGTCGGGCGACAGCAACGAAGGCTCGCCGTCCGCGCCCTTGGCGAAATTGCAGACATTGATGATCAGCGGCGCGACCTCCCCGTCGAGCTTTTGCTGGTCGCGCAGCGAGGTCATCCAGGCGCCGGAGCGTTTCGAGGGCCGGGCGAAGTAGTCGCCATAGAACAGCGCCTTGTGGCCGCCGGCCGCATCCTTCACCTCCCAGACGCGTACGTCCGGATGCCAGACCGGGATATCCTTGCGCTCGGAGAAGGTGATCCCGAACAGGCGGGTCGCGCAGTCGAACGCCGCCTCGATCATTCGATCGAGCGACAGATACGGCTTGATCGTGGCGTCGTCGAAATTGGCTTTGGCCTGCCTCAGCTTTTCGGCGTAGTAGCGCCAGTCCCACGGGGCGAGCGCGAAGTTGTCGCCCTCTGTCGCGATGAGAGACTGCAATTCGTCGCGATCGCCGAGCGCCCGCGCCAGCGCAGGCTTCCAGACCCGCTCCAGAAGGCCGCGTACGGCCTCCGGCGTCTTGGCCATGGAATCCTCCAGCCTGTAGGCGGCAAAGGTCGGATAGCCCAGGAGCCTTGCGCTCTCCTCGCGCAGGGCGAGAACCTCGACGATGATCTCCTTGTTGTCGTTCTGGTTGCCGTTGTCGCCGCGCGCGATGAAGGCCTTGAAGACCTTTTCGCGCAGGTCGCGCCGGCTCGAAGTCTTCAGGAAGGTCTCGACGGTCGAGCGCGACAGCGTCACGATCGCCTTGCCTGCCATGCCGCGCTCCTCGGCCGCGGCCCTGGCGGAGGCGATAAAGTTTTCCGGCAGCCCGGCGCGGTCCTCCTCGGGAAGCTCCAGGAACCACTCCTGCTCGTCGCCGAGCAAGTGGTGGCTGAAGGTTGTGCCAAGATGGGCCAACCGCTCGTTGATTTCGGCCATCCGCTTCTTGGCGTCCTCGGAGAGACCCGCGCCGGCGCGGTGGAAGCGGGTATAGGTGCGTTCCAAGAGCCGCTTCTGCTCGCCCGTCAGCTTCAAGTCGGCGCGGTTGTCGTGCAGCATCGCGATGCGACCGAACAGCACCGCGTTCATCAGGATCGGATTCCAGTGCCGCGCCATCCGAAGTGAGACTTCCTTGTCGATCTCGAGGATCGCCGGATTGGAGTGCGCCGAGACGAGGTCGTAGAAGACGGCCGAGACCTTCGTGAGCAGCTTGCCCGAGCGCTCCAGCGCCGTGATCGTGTTGGCGAAGTCGGGGGTCGCAGGATCGTGGGTGATGGCCGTGATCTCGGCCGCGTGATCGGCAAAGGCTTGCTCGAAGGCCGGCAGGAAATGCTCGGGCTCGACCTCGTCGAACGGCGGCGTCTGATGCGGGGTCTCCCAGGGCTTCAGAAGCGGGTTGCTGCGCGCCTCTGGAAGCACGGTCGGCTGCAGGATTTCTGCCATCGGAATGGTCCGTTCTTCCCTCGATATCCTCGCCCAGCTATATCACGCGATAGGGCTTTTTTGGGCCATTTGCGCTTGATAGCGGCCTCCTTTTCGGAGAGATTGCGCCCCGCAAACAGGACCGAAACCGATGAGCCCAGAGCCCTCGCCCGCAGCGCGCCAGATCGTTTGGCCCAGCGTCATCACCGTCATCAGCGCGGCGATCCTGATCGGCGCCGAGGTGTTTGGGGCCGCCTTTGCCGGCGGCTGGGCGCTCGCAATTCTGTTCGACCTCGGGGACACCGGCGCCCATATCGTGCAGGCGGTCCTGTTCGCGATCGGCGTCTTCGTGATGATCTCGTTCATCCGCGCCGCGCAGCGTGTCGAGCCCTTCTTCAAGCGCGGCTAGCGCCGCCGATTTGGAAAGTGGGCACGAGACAGAGGGGGCGATGCAAGAAACCGCTGCGGCACAGGCACTAAAGTCACTCACCGCGGCTCGCAGAAACTTAACGCCCGTTCATCTTCGCCACCTCGTGCGCGTGTGAGGCGCACTCTCGCAACAAGCTGTTAGGCAAATTTGCCTCCAGACTAAAAAAATTCTTGCGAAGCAGAGTCAAAGAGCTTATTTCCAGTCTTGCCCAATTTCGCACGTGCCTGTGGTCGTGTGTCAGTCGGTAGGTATCCGGACAAGAGGCCGGACAGCCGCCAAGGGATGAAGAACCGAGGGTCGCTTAGGTTCGAGACTGAGGTCGACGACGTAGAGTTCGAAGACTTCGGATCAAGACTTAAGAGGCCAGCGTCTCTCTCAAGAGATGCCGTTGAAGGTCTCTCCACTCCTTGCAACCGTGACTGGCAGCCGGAGGCGAACCGGCGCACCCCGCTCTCAACGGGGGACGCGACTTAAAGCAACGACGGATCGGGCTTTTTTGGTCTCTACCGGCAGTCCAACGCCGGCGCGGGCTACTGAAAAGGCTTGTCCTTCATTGCCAGGTGAGCGGGCGGGAAAATTCCCAACCAATCCACGGCAGCACAATTCGGTCTAGGGTTCGAGGCCGCGTCGCGTCTCCATCGTGCGACTACGCCCAAGCACCTACGGCCGAGAACAATTTGAACGGGTCCCATCTTTGGACCGTTTGGAGGGTGCTATGACCGAACGCATCAGGGAGTTCCTGCGCAACCGCCATAACGAGGGCCGCGACAACGAGCCGTGTCTCGTGGTCGACCTCGAAGTGGTGCGCGACAACTATCAGAATTTTGCCAAGGCATTGCCGGACAGCCGCGTGTTCTACGCGGTGAAGGCCAATCCTGCGCCCGAAGTCCTGGCGCTGCTGGCCTCGCTCGGCTCCTGCTTCGACACGGCAACCGTCGCCGAGATCGAGATGGTTTTGGCCGCGGGCGCGACGCCCGACCGCATCTCCTATGGCAACACGATCAAGAAGGAGCGCGACATCGCGCGCGCCTTCGCGCTCGGCATTCGCCTGTTCGCAGTCGATTGCGCCGCCGAGGTGGAGAAGATCGCCCGCGCCGCCCCCGGCGCCAAGGTGTTCTGCCGCATCCTGTACGACTGCGCCGGCGCGGAGTGGCCGCTGTCGCGGAAATTCGGCTGCGACCCGGAGATGGCGGTAGAGGTGCTCGACCTCGCCAAACGGCTGGGCCTGGAGCCCTGCGGCATCTCGTTCCATGTCGGCTCGCAGCAGCGCAAGGTGAAGGCCTGGGACCGCGCTTTGGCGATGGCGTCCACCGTGTTCCGCGATTGCGGGGAGCGGGGGATCAACCTCACCATGGTCAATATGGGCGGCGGCTTTCCGACCAAGTACCTCAAGGACGTTCCGCCGGTCGTGCAATACGGCCGATCGATCTTCCGCGCACTGCGCAAGCATTTCGGCAACCAGATCCCGGAAACCATCATCGAGCCGGGGCGCGGCATGGTCGGCAATGCTGGCGTCATCGAGTCCGAGGTCGTGCTCATCTCGAAGAAGAGCGACGAGGACGACGTGCGCTGGGTGTACCTGGATATCGGCAAGTTCGGCGGTCTCGCCGAGACCATGGACGAGTCGATCCGCTATGCCATCCTCACCCCGCATGACGGGGCGGAGATGGCGCCGTGCGTGCTCG
>Ga0310916_10001729_pt1 | contig 13087 bp, 9 predicted proteins | sample GREbulkMGLF176_FD_203444 | JGI IMG/M metagenome (GOLD analysis project Ga0310916, IMG submission 203444) | Lab enrichment of tropical soil microbial communities from Luquillo Experimental Forest, Puerto Rico - GRE.bulkMG.LF176 | ecosystem: Environmental > Terrestrial > Soil > Tropical forest >...
ATGCGCGTCGGTCCCGGCGATAGCGGCCGAACGATACTCGAGGCGTTCAAGCCCGGCACGGCACCTCCAGACAATTATGCCGCCATCGGCGTTGATGCCGACGGCCGCCAGATGCTGCCCTCGCCGGATGCCGACCGCAGCCTGTTCCGTCCGGGCACCGGCGGGCTTTATTAGCGGCCGTGCGCGCGTCGTTTGGGCGAAGAAAAACTCGGCCGAACCGAACAAGCCGCGATTGCGCTTTGCATGATCCGCCGCTACATCCTCCACAGCTTTTGTCACAGCGGCCTCTCGCCGCGGAGCAGAGATCAAGATGCGCGCCGAAGTCGAACGTCTAGTCGAAGAGATCAAGCAGTCGGTCGGGCTGCTGAGGAGGCATCTTTGACGTCGAAAAATCCACCGCGCGCCTGGCGGAGCTGAACAAGCTCGCCGAAGACCCCAAGCTCTGGGACGATCCCCAGAAAGCGCAGAAGCTGATGCAGGAGCGGACCTCGCTGGAGGACGCGCTCACGGGCATCGGCAAGGTCGAGCGCGAGCTTGAGGATAATGTCGGAATGATTGAGCTCGGCGAAGCCGAGAACGACACCGGCGTCGTCGCCGAAGCCGAGGCCGCGCTCAAGGCCCTCAAGAAGGAAGTCGCGCGGCGGGAACTGGAAGCGCTGCTGTCGGGCGAAGCCGATCGCCTGGATAGCTATCTCGAGGTTCACGCCGGCGCGGGGGGCACTGAGAGCCAGGACTGGGCCGAGATGCTGTTGCGCATGTACACGCGCTGGGCCGAGAAGCACGGCTTCAAGGTCGAATATCTGGAAGAGACGCAAGGCGAAGAGGCCGGGATCAAATCTGCTACCATCCAGATCAGCGGTCACAACGCCTACGGCTGGCTGAAAACCGAAGCGGGCGTGCATCGGCTGGTGCGGATATCGCCGTTCGATTCCAATGCGCGCCGGCATACGTCATTCTCCAGCGTCACGATCTTTCCCGTGGTCGACAACAGCATCAAGATCGACATCAAGGAGTCGGATGTGCGCACCGACACCATGCGCTCGGGCGGGGCTGGCGGTCAGCACGTCAACAAGACCGAATCCGCGGTGCGGCTGACGCACATTCCGACCGGGATTGCGGTGGTCTGCCAGGCTGGGCGCTCGCAGCACAAGAACCGGGCGCAGGCCTGGGACATGTTGCGCGCGCGGCTCTACGAGATCGAGTTGAAGAAGCGCGAGGAAAAAGCCGCCGCCGATCAGGCCGCCAAGACCGATATCGGCTGGGGACACCAGATCCGCTCCTACGTGCTGCAGCCCTATCAGATGGTGAAGGATTTGCGCACCGGCGTGCAGACGTCGGACACTTCGGGAGTGCTTGACGGCGACCTCGACGAATTCATGGCGGCGACGCTCGCACAGCGTGCCTTCGGCACGGTGCCGGGCGTAGTCGAGGACGTGGACTAGGACAAAAAAACTTGGCCAGAGTGGCCGCGCTCTCAACCCGCGCTCAGGCGCACGCCCGCGCGCAGGAATTTTTGCGGGTCCACCGCCTCGCCGTCGATCCTCGTCTCATAGTGCAGATGCGGACCCGTCGAGCGCCCGGTTGAACCGACGGTGCCAATCACCTGTCCGATCCGCACGCTGTCGCCGACCTTCACGTTGATCTCGGACAAGTGCCCGTAGCGGGTCGACAGGCCGTTGCCGTGGTCGATTTCGACCATGCGCCCATAGCCGCCGGACCATCCAGACGATACGACCTTGCCGTTGGCGGTGGCGCGCACGGGGTCGCCGGTCGCGGCGCGGAAATCGAGGCCGGTATGCATGGCCGGGCGGCCGAGAAACGGGTCGCTGCGCACGCCGAACCCGGAGGTGAATTCGATTTCGCCGATCACCGGCTTTCGGTAGGGCACCAGCGCAAGGGTGCGGTTGAGGCGATCGATCTGCGCGCGGGTGAGGTTGATGCGATAGAGCTGGCGTTCGAAGGACCCTGCGTCCGGACCAAGCTTGACGGGCACGAAGGGACCGCCCATCGCCGCGCGCGGCGTCGCCGCCTCGAGCTGGGCCATGTCGAGACCGAGATCGGTGAATACTCCGCGCATCCGCCGCATCCGGGATTCCATCCTGTCTTCGAACGAATTGAGCGCCGCAAGCTGGCGACCCTCGATCTGGTCGAGCGAGTTTTGCAGGCGGACGATGACGTTATCGACGCCCTGGTTCTTCGCAAGCCTGGTTGCCGGCGCACGGACGCTCACGGGCGCGCGCGATTCCAGACGCGCCTCGCGATCAGGCGGCGCCACGAACACTGCCGTATCGCTGATCGGCGAGGGTTTCGGCACGCTGGAGGCGGTGGGCTCTGCCGAGTTGGCGCCCCGCGATGGTGCCCTGATCGATCCGGTGCTCTGCAAATCCGGCAATCCGCCGAGCGCAGTCGCGCGTGATTCCAGCGCGCTCTGGCGACGCATGACCTGTTCGAGTTTTTGATCGAACTGTTCCTGATCGAGCAATTGACGACTGGTCGTGCGGTCAACCTTCGCGCGCAATTCGGCAATCCGGTCTTCATAAGCGTACTGCATCTCGGCCTGACGCGCGATCAGCCGGGTTAGAACGTCGTCGCGAAACGCGAAATAAGTCGCGGTGGCGGCCGACCACATTCCGAGCAGTGTCACGGTGCCGATCACGATCCAGAACGCAACCGGCCCGAAGCGAACCTGTTTGCCGGCATGCACCAGCGTATAACCGCTTTTCTGCGCATCGCGGGCCTGCGCGTGGCGCGAGGAGGCCGAGACTTGTCCGATCGCTTGGCGGGCTGACTGCCTGCCGTGGTTATGCGCCTGCTGGTGCTCGGTATGATGGCCGGAACGGTACGACATCGGCACTCCCGCGCCGGTCGGAGGTGAGTTCCTTACGGCCCAATCTGCGAGCAAGATTTGACCCGGCCATGGTTAATTTTTCGCGAACAGACCGTTACCGCGGATCACGTCGCCCGCGCCGCGGCAAGGACTTCCTCGGCGTGTCCGTCGACCTTCACGTGACGCCAGACCTTGAGGATCTGCCCCTTGGTTCCGATCAGGACCGTGGTGCGAATAATGCCCTGGAACGTCCTGCCGTACATCGATTTTTCTCCCCAGGCGCCGTACGCTTCGAGCATCCGGTGTTGTTCGTCGGAAGCGAGAGGTACTGAGAGTTTGTGTTTGTCTCGAAAAGCTTCCTGCGCCTTGAGAGGATCGGCTGATACCCCGAGGATCGCGGTGTGATTTTCCGCAAAGTCGCTTTCAAGGCGAGTGAAATCGATTGCCTCCCTGGTGCAGCCTGGCGTGTCGGCGCGGGGGTAGAAGAACAGCACCAGTTTTTTGCCGGCGTAATCCGACAGCGAGACGGTGCCGCCGCCGTCGCGGGACAGGGAAAACGCCGGCGCCTTTGCGCCCTCGACCAGAGCCGGTCGGGCAGCGGCCGGTGCCCCGCTGCCCGCTGTGGAAAGAGCCGAAGGCCCCACTTTTGCCTTTCCCCGAAGCGACTTGCTGGCTTCGGCTGACTTTAACGCTTTGGACGGGGGCTTATGCGATGCTTTCGGCGCGGAGCTTCGGCCCTGCTTTTTTATATTCTTTCTTGATTTGCTCGCCGACGGGGTGAGGTGTTTCGAGGACTTCTTTTTCGCAGATGTCCTGGATGCGGCGCGCACCAGGGATTTGGGGGATTTCTTGCGCCTTTTCTTGGACATACGCCTTCCTTTCGTCGCTTTCCGCAGATCAATCATTGCGGTATTGAGGCAAGCTGGAATCATGCGGGCTGCGGGACAGGCCGGATTCCGCGGGGAGTATGCTTAAAGGAAGTTCGATACGCCACCGGTTTGCCCTTGAGGGCGGTCTATGCCCGGATGACGAGCGTGGGTACTAGGTGAGGATTGGTAGCGATGCCGCCAGGGGAGCCTTCGTTGCGTGTCGACGGACGAGGACTTGGCAGCGACCAATCGCGCAATCAATGCCACCACCGAGAGGCAATGGTAAGCAAGACGCCGCCAAAGAAACCGAAGCCACGCGCCGACGCCGGGCAGCCGCGCTGGGATGATTCCAATTGGGATCACGAACATGATGAGGCGTGCCGTCGCGCGCAGCGGCTGTTGTCGACCTCCAACTCGCGCCTCTACGTCTTCGGCGATCGCCTCAGGTCGTTCCGGCGCTGGCTTGTCCGCGAACGCTGGGTCAGGCGGCTTGCGATCGCTCTTGCCTCACTGCTGATGATTTTCGCCGGCTGCTTCGGCGGCCTGTGGTGGCGCCTCGGTGCCGGTCCGATCAACCTCGACATAGTCACACCCTGGCTGGCCTCGGCGATCGAGGGAAATATCGGTCACGGCAACAGCGTCGAGGTGGGCGGCACTCAGATCGAGCGTGCGGGGCGAATTCGTATCGCCGTGCGTATCCGTGACATCATCGTGCGCGACCGCGACCATGCGATCGTGGCGAGCGCCCCGAAGGCCGAGGTGAAGCTTTCCGGCACCGCGCTTTTGATGGGCCGGCTTCGCGCCGAAAGCCTCAACCTGGTCGATGCAGAGCTTGCGGTGCGAATTACCCCGGACGGCTACGTCACGGTTTCGACCGGTGACAACGCGCGGCCGCTCGCGACCGGCGTCGCTTCGAGAAAAGAGGCAGGCATTCCGCCTGCCTTTCCGCGCCAGGCGGCGCCAATCGCAGTTCCCGCTCCGCAGTCACCCGCCGGCACATCGCCTGCCAGTGCCGACAGCACCCAAACCGGGATTCTTGCCGGTCTCGATTGGCTCGACAGTTTGAGTCTCACCGGTCTCGATGGACAAAACCTCAACGAAATCGGTTTGAAGAACGGCAATCTGATCGTTGACGACCAGCAGCGCGGCAACAAATGGAATTTCCAAAACATCACCCTCAGTCTGCGTCGGCCGCACGACGGCGGGGTGGCATTCAGCCTGGGCGAGGAGGGCCGTCACGCGTGGTCGTTGCATGTGCGGGTCGGACCTCTCGCCAACGGCGTGCGGTCGGTCGATATCCGCGCCGACAAGGTCTCGACCACCAACATCCTTCTGGCGCTGCGTTTGAAGGATCTGACCTACAGCGCGAATTTGCCGCTGAGCGGGGAACTGAAGGGTGAACTCGGCCGCGACGGGCTGCCGACCTATTTCCGCGGCAAGATCGTCGCGGGCGCCGGCGACATCATCGACACCGATACGCCGGATTACCCGATGGCGATCGATTCGGCGGAAGTGAGCATCGAATGGGATGCAGGGCGACGTTTCCTGATGGCGCCCTTCAAGATCATCTCCGGGCAAAACAGGATCACGCTGCTCGCGCATCTGGAGCCACCCAACGGCAACGTTACTGACTGGCAGTTGGGCTTTTCCGGCGGCACCATCGTGCTGGGGGGAATCGACAATGAACCGCCCCTGATTTTCAACCGCATCAACGTTGCCATGCGCTTTGACACCGAAAGGAAGCGCATGGTGCTCGCGCAGGCCGACTTCAGCAACGGCGAAATCGGCGTCGCGGGGACCGGCAGCCTGGACTATTCGGCCGAACCGCGTTTGATGCTCGGCTTTGCCGGAACACCGATGTCGGTGTCGGCGTTCAAACGGATCTGGCCCACCATCATCGTTCCGGAGGTGCGGGAATGGGTGATCGATCGGGCCGATCGCGGCGCGATTCAGCGCGTCGAGGTTGGCGTCAACTCGCCGGTTCGAAATCTTTCACGAAAGGGGCCGCCGATCCCGGACGAGGGTCTCAACGTCAACATCGTCGCCAACGGCGTGACACTGCGCCCGGTGGATGATTTGCCGTCGGTGCGCGATGCGGATTTGAAAGCTCATGTCAGCGGTCGTTCGGCGATCGTGACGATCGGGCAGGGTGTCGCCGACACCCCGGCGGGTCGCAAACTCAACATTTCCGACGTGGCGTTCGAGGTACCGGATACCTTTCCGAAACCGGTACAAGCCAAAGTGAAATTCCGGGTCGACGGCCCGGTGCCGGCAGCCGCCGAAATTCTCGCATCCGACAAGCTCAGCGATATCGCGGGTGCGCTCGTCGATCCCAATGCGAGCAAGGGAACGGTCTCGGGAACCGTCACGCTCGGCATGCCGATCAAGCGCCAGTTGACCAGAGCCGACACGACCTATGCGGTGGCGGCCGACCTCGCTGGCTTTGCCGCCGATCGGATCGTGATGAACCAGAAGCTGGAGGCCAATGCGCTGAAGGTCGTCGCTAACAATCAGGGCTATCAGGTCAAGGGCGACGTGAAGATCAACGGTCAGGCCGCCTCGCTGGATTACCGCAAGCCCGTAGAAGGCGACGCGGATATAAAGTTGCAGGCGACGCTCGATGAGGCAAGCCGCGCCCGCTTTGGCTTTGACATGGGACCGGCGGTCAGTGGCCAGATTCCCATCAAGCTGATCGGCAAGATCGGCGGTGACACGCGGGTGGGCGTCGAAGCCGATCTGACGGCCTTGAAGCTCGACAATATCCTGCCGGGCTGGGTCAAGTTGCCGGGCAAATCGACCCGCGCGACTTTCAACGTGGTTCAGAGACAGCAATCGACCCGCCTCGAAGATATCGTCATCGAAGGCGGGGGCGTATCGATCAAGGGATCGATCGAAGTCGACCAGAACGGCGACCTGATCAGCGTGAACTTCCCGTCCTATTCTCCTTCAGAAGGCGACAAGACCTCGCTGCGCGCCGAGCGCGGAAGCGATGGCATCCTCAAGGTCACCATGCGCGGTGACGTATTTGACGGCCGAGGTTTCCTCAAATCGACGATTTCCGGGAGAGACTCCGACAGCAAGGCCAAATCGAAAAATATCGATTTTGATGTCGACGTGAAGCTGGGCGCGGTTGCCGGCTATTTCGGTGAGGCGCTGCGCAGCGTCGACGCAAGAATGTCGCGCCGCAACGGAGCGATCAAGAGCCTGACGTTTTCGAGCAAGCTTGGACGGGACACGCCGGTTACGGCCGATCTGCGCGGCCGCGCCCAGGGTCACGAGGTGATTTATCTCGAGACCAACGATGCCGGCGCGTTCCTCCGTTTCACTGACATGTATTCCAAGGTGGTCGGCGGTCAGCTTCAATTGGCCGTGGACCCTCCGGCGGCGGAGCCGGCTGCGAAGGAGGGACTGCTCAATGTCAGGGACTTCGCCGTCAAGGGCGAAAGCGCGATTGATCGTCTGGCGGCGGGCGGCTCGACCGGAGCGCAGGCTGGAATCGGCTTTTCGCGCCTGCGTGCGGAATTCACACGGCAAAACGGACAGCTCTCGATTCGCGAAGGCGTTTTGAAAGGTCCGAGCATCGGCGGCACGATCGAGGGGAGCATCGACTACCCCAGCAATCAGGTACGCATGAGCGGCACCTTCATCCCGATGTACGCCCTTAACAATATATTCGGCCAGATCCCGCTTGTCGGGCTTGTTCTGGGCGGCGGCAGCAATGAGGGGGTGTTCGGCGTCACTTACGAGGTCGTTGGTACTCCCGACAAGCCGACGCTTCGCATCAATCCGCTTTCAATGGTCTTCCCCGGAGTCACGCGGAAAATCTGGGACTTCAATACCGGCAGGCAAAACAATTCGGTCGAGTTTCCGAATAACTAGCCAGGCTTGGCAGCGCCAAAGTGCTTTAGCGCCGCAGTGCAGGCACGACCAGAAACGGGATCATGCCGAGGATCACGGCCACCAGCGCGAATACGATCAACGGATTGTAGCTGTGGCTCAAATCGTGGATCAGACCGCCGCACCAGGAACCGACCGCCGATCCGAGCCCGGCGCCGATGGAAATCGTCCCATAAATCGTTCCGACACGTTTTCCGGAAAAGATCTTCATGGCGGTCGCCGTGAGCAGCGGGCCGCGCGAGCCGATCATGCTGCCGAAACAAACGACAAAGCCCGTCAAAATCCATAAGTTCGGATACCATTGCAGAAGCCAGAGCAGGAAGATCCCGAAGATCGACAACGCGTAGGAAAACAGCACCGACGGCCTGCGCCCGATGATGCCATCGAGCCAGGAGACGCCGAGCATGCCGAACAGGAGCACGACGCCGGAAAAACCCCAGGCGGTCGCCGCCTGCAAGGGCGGGAATCCCGCATCGATGAGGTAGGCCACGACTTGCGGCGCGATCGCATACATGCCGATCGCAGTGAAGAAGAATGTCGAGAACAGCGCCCAGAAGGCGTGGTGGCCCATCGCGCTCGCCAGCGTCCAGCCATCACCGAGGGAAGCGTCCGTGGTTTGATTCCTGGCCAGATGCGGCGATCCCGTTGAAAACAGCCGCCACGGCATGATCAGCAGCGGCAGAAGAAGCATGATCGCCGCGCCGCCAAAGATCTGATAGGCGCCGCGCCAGCCGAAATGATCGATCAGAATTTGCGACGCCGGCAACAGCACCAGCACGCCGGCGCCGGTCGCGGAATAGACCACGGCCATCGCGGTCGGCAGGCGCCGTCCAAACCACCGGCCGAGCAGGATGGAATTGGGAACATTGCCGATCAACGCGATGCCGAATCCGACGCACAATCCAAGGCTCAACTGGAACTGCCAAAGATGCCTGGCGTTTGCGGCGAACAGAAACGCGCCGCCAAGCAGGAGCAGGCCGAGCGAATAGACGCTGCGCGGGCCTGAATAATCGAACAGCCGGCCGATCAGCGGCGAAGCGAGCCCGCCGGCGAGCGCCGTCACGGAATAGACCGAGACGACCTGGGCACGATCCCATCCGAAACTTTCGGAAATCGGCAAGAGGAAGACGGTAAAGCTCTCGCCGAGACCGCGGCCAAGGACGGAGAGGGCAAAGCACAACGCCAGCACGATAAGCGCCGTGCGCGCCGGCATTCCCGCCGCAATGCCGGTTTTCTCCAGTGACGTGGGTTGATCCATCCTGCGCAGGGAGCGCGTTTCCGCCGCGCGCTGCAAGCGTCAAATGCGAATACGCCCATGCAACCCGGCGAGGTGCGCCGGAATGTTTTGGCCGCGGCGCTACACGGGCCTGAGCAGGACGTGCCGCTTCTTGCCCATCGACAGCTTGATCACGCCTTCCGCCGTCAGGTCTGAGGGCGTCAGCGTCATCTTCTCGTCGGTGACCGCGGTATCGTTGACGCGCAGACCACCGCCCTTGATCTGGCGGCGTGCCTCGCCGTTCGAAGCCACGAGCCCGGCTTTGACGAACGAGGCCAAAACGCCTAATCCTGTTTCGAGTTCACTGCGCAAAACTTCGACCTTGGGGAGGTTTTCAGCGATCGCGCCCTCCTCAAAGGTCTGTCGCGCTGTTTCCGCCGCATTACGCGCCGCCTCCACGCCGTGCAGCAGTGCGGTTGCGGAATCGGCCAATGCCTTCTTGGCTTCGTTGATCTCCGCGCCCTTGAGCGAAGCGAGCCGCTCGATTTCGGAAAGCGGGATCGTCGTGAACAGTTTCAGGAAGCGCGCGACGTCGGCGTCCTCCGTGTTGCGCCAGAACTGCCAATACTCGTAAGGGCTCTTCATGTCGGCGTTGAGCCAGACCGCGCCGCTGGCGGTTTTGCCCATTTTCTCGCCCGAAGACGTCGTGATCAGCGGCGTCGTCAGCGCATGGAACTGCGGCGTGCCCATCCGCCGGCCGAGATCGATGCCATTGACGATGTTGCCCCACTGGTCGGAGCCGCCCATCTGCAGGCGACAGTCGTAACGCTGGTTGAGCACGACGAAATCGTACGCCTGCAGAATCATGTAGTTGAATTCGATGAAGCTCATCTCCTGGTCGCGCTCAAGCCGGAGCCTGACCGAGTCCATCGCCAGCATCCGGTTGACCGAGAAATGCCGGCCGATGTCGCGCAGCATCTCGATCCAGTTCAGCTTCGTGAGCCATTCCGCATTGTCCGGCATGACAGCGTCGCTCTTGCCTTCGCCGAAGGTCAGGAACCGGGAGAACACCCGTTTGATGCCCTCCTTGTTGCGCTCGATCTCCTCGATCGAAAGGATCTTTCGCGTCTCGTCCTTGCCGGAGGGGTCGCCGACGCGGGTGGTGCCGCCGCCCATCAGCGCGATCGGCCTGTTGCCGGTCTGCTGCAGCCAGTAGAGGCACATGATCTGCACCATCGACCCGACATGAAGGGAGGGGGCGGTGCAGTCAAAACCGATATAGGCCACGAGTTCGCGTCGGGCTGCCAGCGCATCGAGCGAATCGGGGTCCGAAATCTGATGAACAAAGCCGCGGCTTTGCAACACATTGAGAAAATCAGACTTAAAAGCGGTCATTTGTCGGCGACTCTGATCATTCTTGTTTTACGTTAACTTCAGGGATTTTTGGAACCCTAGCTAGATAAAGTGCCGTTCGCGCCGGTGCTGTGGCAATATAAGATGTGCCCGTTTGGCACAAGCTGAACGTCCTAGACCAGCGCCGATCTACTCCACTAGGGCCGGGGCTTGAATTGAGATGATTTTAACGGCTGTCGGTCTGATGAGCGGGACCTCGCTCGACGGGGTCGATGTTGCCTTGATCGAAACCGATGGCAAGCGGATCAAGGCGTTTGGTCCGTCTGGGTACAGGCCTTACAGCGAGTTCGAGCGGCGTCTGCTGCTCCAGGCGCTGGCCGAAGCCGCCTATCTGCCGCAGCGTGATGCGCGGCCGGGCATTCTGCAGGAGGCCGAGCGCACCGTTACCGTGGCGCATGCCGAGGCGATGGCCAGCTTCATCGCGCAGAATCGCATCACTTGCGAGGACATCGACATCGTCGGCTTCCACGGCCAGACCGTGCTGCACCGTCCCGCCGAGCGGATGACGGTCCAGATCGGCGATGCAGCGGCGCTTGCGAAAGCCATCCATATTCCGGTCATGCATGATTTCCGTGCCGCCGATGTCGCGGCGGGCGGGCAGGGCGCGCCATTGGTCCCGGTCTATCACCGCGCGCTCGCCGCCTCGCTCGAGCGCGAAGGGCCGATCGTGGTGCTCAATATCGGCGGCGTTTCCAACATCACCTACATCGACGGCGATACCCTGATCGCCTGCGACACGGGCCCCGGCAACGCGCTGGTCGATGATTTCATGTATCGCGCGCTGGGCCAGCCCTTCGATGCCGACGGCCGCATGGCTTCTCAGGGCCAGGTCGACGAGGCCTGGATCGAGCAGGCGCTGAAACATCCCTTCTTCGCCTTGCCGCCGCCGAAATCGCTGGACCGCAACGATTTTGCCGGGCTCATGCTGCGTGACGTGTCGCCGCCCGATGGCGCGGCGACACTGACAGCATTCACCGCAGCGGCAATCGCCAAAGTCGTTCCGCTGTTGCCGAAGAGGCCGAGAAGCTGGGTCGTCGCGGGCGGCGGCGTGCGCAACTTCACCATGATGCGGATGCTGCGCGAGCGGGTCCGGCCTGCCCCCGTCGAGGCCGCCGAAACGCTGGGGTGGTCGACCGATGCCATCGAGGCCCAGGCTTTCGGCTTTTTGGCCGCACGTGGTCTCAAAGGGTTGCCGCTCAGCTATCCCGCTACCACGGGTGTGCCGATCCCGATGACCGGGGGCGTAATCGCAAGACCGTGAAATGAAAGGGCGGCATCGATCTTGACAGATTAGATGCATATGCATCTATATGGATGCATCTGCATTGAGCCGAGAGATCGTCATGGCCCGTCTCAGACTGATCAGCCACAAGCTTTGCCCTTACGTGCAGCGCGCCGTGATCGCGCTGACCGAGAAGGGGGTTGCCTTCGAGCGCATCGACGTCGACCTCGCCAACAAGCCGAAATGGTTCCTGGCGATTTCCCCGCTCGGCAAGACGCCGGTGCTACAGGTCGGCGATGCCGCGATTTTCGAATCCGCCGTTATCCTGGAATATCTGGAAGAGACCGAACCGAAGCCGCTGCATCCGGCAGATCCGTTGCGGCGTGCCGAGCATCGTGCCTGGATCGAATTCGGCTCTCAGGTCCTCAACGATATCGCGGGTCTTTACAGCGCGCTGAACGAGGAGGCATTTCGGGCCAAGGCCACTCAGCTGGAGCTGCGTTTTGCGCGGCTGGAGACGCGCGTGGTCGCTTCGCCATGGTTCGATGGTGAAAGTTTTTCGCTCGTGGACGCGGTATTCGGTCCGGTGTTTCGTTATTTCGACATTTTCGATGAGATCGGCGATTTCGGAATTCTCGCCGGCAAGCCGAAATTGGCACGCTGGCGCAAGGCGCTGGCCGAGCGGCCCTCGGTGCGAAAGGCCGTGAGCGCCGAATATCCCGCCCTGCTCAGCGATTTCTTGAGGCGGCGAAATTCCTGGATATCGCACCTGCAGGCAGAAGCGGTGGCCTGAGGGCATGGTGTCGTTACCGGGCTTGACCCGGCAACCCATCACTCTTTGCAAGAGACTTTATTGAAGAGCTGATGGATGCGCGGATCAAGTTCGCGCATGACGACCCAAAGTTCGACTACTGTGTGGGTTGCCTAGCGGACGTTGGCGAGCCGCATGTCGAGATAGCCGGTCACCGTCTGCATCAGCGGCTCCAGCTTGCCGTCAAAGAAATGGTTGGCGCCGGGAATGATTTGCTGGTCGATCACGATGCCCTTTTGTGTCTTGAGCTTCTCAACCAGTGTGTTGACGTCCTTGGGCGGCACGACGGCATCTTTCTCGCCGTGCACGATCAGACCCGAGGACGGACAGGGCGCAAGGAAGGAGAAGTCGTAGAGATTGGCGGGCGGAGCGATCGAGATAAAACCCTCGACCTCGGGTCGGCGCATCAAGAGCTGCATGCCGATCCAGGCGCCGAACGAGAATCCCGCCACCCAGCACGCGCGTGCTTCCGGATTGATGGTCTGTGCCCAGTCAAGGGCCGAAGCCGCATCCGACAGCTCGCCAGTGCCGTGATCGAACGAACCCTGGCTGCGGCCCACGCCGCGGAAATTGAAGCGCAGCACGGAAAAACCGCGATGGGCGAATGCGTAATAGCACTGGTAGACGATCTGATGATTCATCGTGCCGTGGAATTGGGGGTGCGGATGCAGGATCATCGCGATCGGCGCGTTCTTCTGCTTCGCGGGATGATAACGGCCTTCGAGGCGGCCCGCGGGACCGGTGAAAATGACTTCAGGCATTGAGGGTCCTTGGCAAAAATCAACCGATTTTTTGCTGGCTCGGTCTGGCTTTTTCGCAGACAAAACCTTCC
>Ga0310916_10001749_pt1 | contig 13007 bp, 12 predicted proteins | sample GREbulkMGLF176_FD_203444 | JGI IMG/M metagenome (GOLD analysis project Ga0310916, IMG submission 203444) | Lab enrichment of tropical soil microbial communities from Luquillo Experimental Forest, Puerto Rico - GRE.bulkMG.LF176 | ecosystem: Environmental > Terrestrial > Soil > Tropical forest >...
GCAATTGGCTCTCGCCGCCACTGATCGTCGATCTTCCCCGAAGGTCCAGTATGGCGACATCGCCGGATTCCCGGATTGCGACTTGAAGACTCACAATATCCCTCTCGTGTGATGTTTCAATAAGTCTTAAACAGGGCAGCGGCCACGAAAGGGAGACGACGTCAGTTGCAGCAGGACGGGAAACTGCAGCGAGCGGTGCACTTCGCTTTGCTTCCGACCCTATCGCTCGGTAAACGCACACCACCATCAGCAAATACAGTATTTGCGCCTGTTGCAACATAGGTGCTGTGCTGCTCTGTGGTTCCTGAGAACAATGCGTTGAAGCGAGCCTAATGGCTAACCTTCACTGGGACTCGCCCCTTGAGAAGTACGACCTTCTCGGGCTGTTTCGCGATGCCGCTCGCGGCTAGTTTACTCACTTGCGTTGGCTCAAATGAGAGCAAAAATGACTGCGACTGCTGCGCTTGTGCTTCTGCATCGCCATCGTCCTCTTCTTCGTCGCGACGGACAAAAAAGCCGTTGCGTTCCTTGCCCATCTCTCCGAAATTGCCTGCGGAATCGAAAGTGCCCGAGGCTGAAAAGGTTCCGTCATCATAAGCCACAGAGAATGACCCAGAGTTTGTGGCATCCCACATTTTGCCGGCCCAATTCAGCGGGCTGAGCGGGTCGTCAGTTGAAGGACGAATCCGGCGGGCGGTGCCCGGTGTCTTCGTGTAGGTGATGTCAAAGGAAGTCCTCGCTCGAATCAGTTGGTACGGCGAAATGTTAACTTCGTCAGGAGCGAAGTTATTAGGAACAGGGGGAGGGAAACTGAACGCATCGACTACCGGCACATTTTCTAGGTGAATGGTCAGAGTGTTGCCGTCAGGGCTGATTTGCACTGCACTATCCGGAACTTTGACAATCCAGAAAAGACCGTTTGGCAACGTCCACGGACTGAAGTCATGAACTTGTTTAATGAGAGACCCCGAACTGGGGTCATATGTCCAGAGGTCGATTCATATCTCGACAAATGTACCGTGCGCACGTGCTGATTTGGTCGCGCCTGCGGTGTTGGGGTCCGCTATTTCCCCTCCGATGTAGTCCCCTTGATATACGCGGACGTCAGTGACAACAGCGAACTTCTGATCGGTCGTGAAGCCGCTAGTGTACCCCATTGCTGTTACACCACGGAAGTTGGTGATGCCGTGCGGGTCAGCATTCATGGGATCAAACGGCGGATTCTGGTTGGGAGGACCGGGAAAGAATTGGCCGTAAAGGCCGTAAGGTGGAAAGATGTCTCCGCCAGGAAGCGGAATCGGTACAACCTTGAGGTTGGCTATTGGTTCGATCTGTGCTCTCAGTGGAACGCTGAAGAGGAGAAGCTGGATTAGCAGGGTCAGCGCGAACAAAGTTACTGTTGTAACGTAGAGTAATGTTCTGGATTGCATGGTTTGACTCCTTTGCATGCGGACCTGAGGAGCCGAGGGGCCGATTCAGTCGCACCACGGAGGGAAACAACATGTGTGGATACAACCGAGTTGGAGGTAACTTAGTCCTTAGGTAGCAGAACTGTCAAGGAGAATCGCGAAAGTGGCTGGTTAACGAGGTGGATTCTCAACGCAACATCAGCTCGACGTCTAAGGCAAGAGTCTCAATGGCGGCATTCGTTCGCGAAACCTAATTCAAAGGAAAAAGCCCTATTTAAGGTCTAATTGAAGATCGCCCCTGCAGGTAGGTCCTCCGCAAGGGCGGCGGCGGAATCCTGAACCAGGGAATGCTAACCGTCACCAACAGCACGTTCTCAGGCAATACCTCTCCTAGCGGCCTGGGCGGAGGCGGAATCTGCAACGCTTATGGCGGAACAATGACCGTGAGCAACAGCACCTTCTCAGGGAACAGTGCCTATGACGGCGGCGCCATCTCAGACTTCCAGGGGACAGAGATAACCGTGAGCCACAGTACGTTCTCAGGGAACAGTTGTGGTCCGCAATAATTGCTGTGGTTCGCCAAATCGTTGCCCCGGCATCAAAAGGATTTCTTTTCACTTGACGTAGGTACTTCGGTTTTCGATGGCAGGCTGAATCGTCGCCTGGCGAAAGATTCGCCAGGTTTTCGAGGATGAGGTCCTCGCGGGAGCTAAAAGAGCTGACGATCCGCCCGAGGAGATGCCGGAGCGACACAATCATGGCATGAATATTATCGGAACTATCCGAATTCAGCTTTGCGCTAAGTCATTCATCTTGCAGACGTACGACGTTTTGGCGAGACACAAGCTGCAGGAGGCACGAAGCTTTGCTCGACTCCAGCTCCGCCTTACTTGTTGATATCGTCTTTGGCTTCCAGACGCTTCAGCAGCGGCTCGAGGAAAGGCTTGTTCGCTTCAGGAGCTCCGCTGATGGCTTGGGTCATCTCTTTCGTGGCGGAAGGGAAGTCGCCTTTATTAGAATCGATGCGCGCCAGCGCCAAATGGCTGATCCAGTGGTTCGCGTCTTTCTTGGGGACCTGTGGGTATAGCTCGAAAGCCCGCTTGGAGTCTCCTTGTCGCTGCAGACCGCGAGCGTACACATACAGCTGTATCGCGCTTGCTTTGTCCAGGGCGGTGGCCAGCGCTTTGTCCGCCTCCTCTTTTTTGCCCATCGCACTTAGAATGCGCGACTTGGTTTCCCAGTTCTCAAATCGCGGCTCATTGTCAATCGACGTTTGTTCCCACTTGAGCGCTTCTTCCAGGTTGTAATTGTTGTCCAGGCACCACTGCGCCGCTTCGTCGTAACCAGCCCAGGTAAAACCACCGACGCTGCGCAGTTCGTTCTTGATGCTGCGCAGCACAACAGCCTTTACGTCGACGCCAATTTGGAATGGAACGGCCAGCTTTTCCCAGCGCAGCACGGCCACCGCTGACTCCGGCTTGACTTCTTCAAAGGTATAGGTGAGCTGCTCAAACGCTTCCGAGGCGTGCGGTTTCACAGTCACGCGAAGCGCATCCTCTTTTTGGTCATAACTGAAGCTCCCCCACGACGTCGCGTTCTTGGAAAAGATGATTGTCCAGTTATCCTTGTCCGGAATGGTATGCAGGCCGTAAGTGCCGGCCGCCAGCGGCTTTCCTTCCACCGTCACGTCGTCGGTAAATGTAATGATGGTGTTTTCGTTCGCTCCGGCGCGCCAGGTTTTTCCATACGGAACGACCTTGCCCCAGATCTCTCGGCCTCCGACGGTGGGCCGGTAATAGATAATGGTGATGTCTGTCAACCCGATCCGTTGCGTCACGCTGGCCCGCTGGCTGACTCGCGGAATGTTCAATTCCGTTGGCTGGCCGCCGTTCTTGAACTGCGCTTCCGCGGTACTTACAAACAACCCCAATCCGGCCAACCCAACAAGCAGTCCCAAAACACACTTCGGCACATCGCGCATGACCGTAACCATCCTCTCTCGTAATTGCAAACTAGTGGGCGCCCCCCCGAGACTGTGCTCCTGGTATAGAAGACGTCTGCTATGCGGAAAAGTTTCTCTCGGCAAATGCGAGATTTTCAATTTCACGTAGGCTCGTACCTATGTATGAGCACAGCCAGGAGTGGCTGTGTGGCGGCTAGAGACCGCCCAAGCCGCACCCAGCGAAACAGCAGCTTCCGCCGTCATCCAAACGAGCGTTAGAACCTGAATCCGAATGATCCGGCCTCGACTTCGGACGGGAGAGTTTCCGGCAAAACGGTCATTGACTAACTCCTGGTCGGATCACGCCTATCTCAATCGCCTTGCGCTCTTTTTTCTGGATACTTCAGCCGTTCTTTTTCTGCTCGTTCCTTGGTCTTCAGCTTCGACAGGGCTGTGAACTCTCCGCCGACGTATTTGAAGAGGAGCCACTGCTCGGTGATTTTGGGCATGAGAAATTTATAGCACGGGCTCGCCCGAACTGAGAGAGCGCCCCGGCCAGACACTTTGTCACTCAGCCACCGTTGGAGAAAGGCACCCGGACTCGTCACTGGCGGAAGCGTGTTTTGTGTTTTCCATTTTCCATTATTTTCCAATTAAGGCATTCCGAGAATTACAAAAATGCCGCCAATCCAGCGTTTTTTGAGTTATATTGCAAGCTTCCCAAGCTTTTGACGTGGGTTCGATTCCCATCGCCCGCTCCAGAAAAAAGATTTACGCAACGGCTTCATTTTCCATTTTTTCCAAATCCACGCAGATCCGCACCTTTTTTTTTCGAGAACCGTGGGTCGTGCTTCTCCGGTCGAATTTCGTACACGTTGCAAACAAGCAAGTTAAGCAGTCTCTTCGAAGATCTGATCCCTGGTCACGGTCAAGATCAGAAGCCCGCGAGGCTTCAGACGTCCGGACAACGGTCTGCGAAACCGTTGGAGTTCCTCTGAGCACGCCTTCTTTCGTGCGACAACTAAAAGGGAGAATACAACTTCCTTGAGTGATTCCAGAAACTTGAGCGGCAAAGCTCAGCTCGCACTTTCTGACGAGGGGCAACCAGGGCAGAGATTCTCTCTGCCCCTGATTCCGGTCCCAGCTTCCTGAATTTGCGATTAGTCCGACTCGGTTGTTTGCGGGATGGCCTTGTAGGCGTGGAATTCGGTGGTGGCTGGGTCGAAGGCGATGCCAACGATTTCGCCGCGAGCGTTGATGGAGCAGGCGGTTTGCAGAAATAAAGGCGTGGTGCCGGCAACAAGTCCATTGAGTTCTTTCATGTTTCCGTTTTGCCAGATAAAGGCGCGCGGGTTGAAATTCAAGTCAACCGAAACGCCCAAGACGACGCCTCGGTCGCTGATCGCTGTGGCAAGGCTGTAAGAATCACCGGTGAGAGGCTGCAAGTCGGTCATGTGGCCGTCCTCCCATACAAAGCCGTGAAAGGATGCGTCGTTCGTAGTGTCCGAAAGTCCCACGACCTGACCAACGTTGTTGAGGCCCGAAGCGTAGATTCCGCCGAACAGGCCGTCACCGCCCAGGTTGCCGAGGTCAATGGCCTTGCCGTCCCGCCAGAGAATCGCGTGGCGCGGCACAAGGTTCACAAGACTGATGACATTGAAAGGCCCGCAAGAACCCGATCCGCCGGCCGCTTCGCCTCTTTCGTTGACTGCCAGGGCGACGCCGTCCGGATCGCCGGAAACGGTGGGCAGTTCATGAATGCGCGGTTCGGACCATGGGAGAAGCCGGAACCAAACGACTGGTTTGAACTGAAACTGCTGGCGAGAAGCAGGGAGGCCCGGGCAACTAGTGTCGCTCGTCGTATTTTCCGACGAGCCAACAGCCACGCCGAAGGTGTTGATTTGCCACGCCTGACCGTTGACACCACTCTTGCCGCTCTCATCGTGTAGCCTGGGGAGCGCGGTCATCGCGCCATCCTGAAAAATATACGGCAAGCACGAATCCGCTTGGCTGGTAAACCCCAGCGCTTCAAACCCGCAAAAGTCCTCGCCATTTGGGTCCGGCGTCGCGCTCTCCGCCTCGCCCACAACCTTTCCCCGCAGGTTGACCCCAAAGGCCGCACTGTTCGTCCCGCCCAGTCCTGGGGAGCTTATGTCGTGCATCGAGGTTCCGTGCCAGTAGACCGCGCGCGAAACGTTGCGCGCGCCGCTTGGCACAACCACCAAGCCGGCGACATACCCATTCGCCGTTATGACGAAGGGTTGGCCCTCCAACGGGCCGACGACACCGAGATCCTGAATGATGTAGCGCACCGACAGTGCGTTACTTGGCTGCGGACTCGCGTGCTCCTGTCCCAAAGCCAAGCAGGCAAATAGCGCCAGCAAGCTGCTTGCGGCCATCGCCTTTTTGAGTGTTTTGGTGTTCATGACTTCCTCCTGACTCTATAGGCGCAGACCGGGCGCAAAACCTATCATCAGAAGGAGCCACCTGAGCCGCCTGCGGCGTTATAATCCACCCAATTGGCATGCAGAAAACCGTACAGAGCGAGCCACCAGCCCCCGGTGACATTACCGGGCTGCTGCGCGCTTGGAGGGAAGGGGATCAAAGCGCTCTGGAAAGACTGACGCCCATCGTCTACGCGGAACTCCACCGTATGGCGCGCCGGTACATGCAACGCGAGCGCCCCGGGCACAGCCTCCAAACAACCGCCCTTGTCAATGAGGCTTACATGCGCCTTGTAGATTACAAACGCATGCAGTGGCAGAATCGAGCTCACTTCTTTGCGGTGTCGGCCCAGCTTATCCGGCGCATCCTCATCGAGCATGCGCGGCGGCGGAACCTGAAACGCGGAGGGGGCGTTCGGCACGTCTCCCTTGAGGACGCGGCTGTCGTGGGTGGTAAGCGGACCGCAGACTTGGTGGCTCTCGACGATGCGATGAAGGCCTTGGCTGAGCTCGATCCGCGAAAGGAGCGAGTCGTCGAAATGCGTTTCTTTGGCGGGTTGAGTGTCGAAGAAACCGCAGAAGTGCTCAATGTGTCGCCCGTGACCGTGATGCGAGATTGGAGCACGGCCAAGGCTTGGCTCTACCGGGAGCTCGGCGGCAAGAAATCTGATGGACTCCGACCGCTGGAAACAAATCGATAGCCTCCTGCAGGCGGCCCTGCAGTGCCCGCTGAACGAGCGCGACAAATTCCTGCGACACGCTTGCCTCGGGGACGCGGATCTGGAGCGCGAAGTGCGCGCCTTGCTGGCCTCCAGCGAGGAGGCGGGCAGCTTCCTCGAAAGACCCGCCATGGAAGTCGCTGCTCAGGCCATCGCACAAGGGCAAAAGCATTGTGCTGCGGACGACGCCGGCTCTCTCGTTGGCCGCCTCATTTCCCACTACCGTATCATCGAAAAACTCGGCAGCGGTGGCATGGGCGTGATCTACAAAGCCGAAGACATCCGCCTGCAGCGGTTCGTGGCGCTCAAGTTTCTTCCGGACGAGATGGCCGATCACCCGGACGCCCTTAGCCGTTTCCAACGCGAAGCGCGCGCCGCTTCCGCTTTGAACCACCCCAACATCTGCACGATCTACGAGGTGGAAGAACACGATCGCAAGCCCGTCATCGTCATGGAACTGCTCGACGGCCAAAGCTTGAAGCAGTTTATCCGCGAGAAACCCCTCGACATTGACGAACTCTTGAAAATTGGCATTGAGACTGCCGATGCCTTAGACGCCGCGCACTCCGCTGGCATCATCCATCGCGACATCAAGCCTGCCAACATGTTCGTCACCAAGCGGGGCAGGGCCAAGATTCTCGATTTTGGCTTGGCCAAACTTGGTCCCGCCGCCGACAGCGTCGCCGCCCGAACAGCGGGGCCGACACTTTCCGTAAACGACTCCCTGACCGGAGCGGGCAGCGTCGTCGGTACCGTGTCTTACATGTCGCCCGAGCAGATCCGCGCGAAAACGTTGGACTCGCGCACGGATTTGTTCTCCTTCGGCGTCGTGCTTTACGAAATGGCCACGGGAAAACTTCCGTTTCGCGGGGAGAGCTCCGGGGTGATTTTTGACTCAATTCTGAATCGTGAGCCAGCACCTGTCACGCGCCTGAACCCCGATCTGCCAGGGGAATTAGAGCACATCATCAAGAAGTGCTTGGAGAAAGACCGCAATCTGCGCTACCAGCACGCCTCGGAGATTCGCGCCGACCTTCAGCGCCTCCAGCGGGACACGGGCTCGCAAAAGACGCTATCGGGATCGAAGTTTGAAGACGCGACGGGCATCGCCAGGCGCTGGAAATGGGTTGCGGCGCTGGCCGCTGCTGTGGTGACACTCTCCATCGCCGGGGTCTACTACGCTCGTAACGCTCCGAAACTTACCGGCAAGGACACCATTGTCCTCGCCGACTTCACCAATACGACCGGCGATACGGTCTTCGACGGCACGCTCCGCCAAGGACTCACCGTACAGCTAGAGCAGTCACCCTTCCTGAGCATTGTCTCGGACCAGCAAATCCAGCAGACCCTGCAGATGATGGGGCAGAAGCCAGACGCGAAACTGACCCCGGAAATTGCGCGGGAACTCTGCCAGCGCACCGCCAGTGCCGCCGTATTGCAAGGTTCAATCGCAACTCTGGGGAACCAATATGTCCTGGGACTACGAGCGGAAAACTGCCGGACTGGAAAAGTCCTCGATGACGACCTGGTCCAAGCCGCTAGGAAAGAAGATGTGTTGAATGTCCTGAGTCAAATGGCCAGCAAGTTCAGAACGCGCGTCGGCGAATCGCTCGCCACCGTTCAGCAGCATAACGTCCCCCTCGAGGAAGCCACCACGTCTTCGCTCCAGGCTTTGCAAACCTACAGCATGGGCTGGGAGCGTGACGCCACAGCGGGTGCTGATGCCGCTCTGCCTTTCTTCAAACGCGCCGTGGAGATCGACCCGAAATTTGCGATGGGCTATGCTACGCTCGCACTCTATTACGGCGCGACTGGTGAGTCCACCCTTGCAACAGAAAGCATCCGCAAAGCTTACGAATTACGCGATCGTGCGAGTGACAGAGAGAAGTTTTTCATCACTGCCTACTATGATGGCCGCGGAACAGGAAACCAGGAAAAGGCGCAGCAGACTTGCGAGCAGTGGGCGCAAATTTATCCCCGTGACTGGTCGCCTCACTCTTTCCTGTCCGGTTTCATTGATCTAGTGCTCGGCAGATATGAAAAGGCAGCAGAAGCAGGTCGTAGGGCTATGGAGCTTGCTCCAGAGACTTACACTGGATACTACCTCCTTGCCTACAACCTTGTTTACCTCGACCGCTTGGCAGAAGCTGAAGACGTGCTTCGGAGGACCTCCGAGCGAAAAATGGAGGCTCCTTTCCTGTCGTATCTGCGATTCGATCTGGCCTTTTTGAAAGGCGACAGCGCAGGCATGCAGCGAGAAGTGGCCGCGGCTCAAGGAAAGCCCGGCGCTGAGGACTGGATCTCGGACCGCCAAGCTTTTGCTCTGGCTTATACCGGTCACCTGCAAGAGGCCCGAAGGTGGTCACAGCGGGCGAGCGATTTGGCACGGCAGGCAGGACATCGCGAAAGAGCAGCTCTATTTGAAACCAGAGCTGCACTGTGGGAAGCCTTTTTCGGGAATGCATCTATGGCAAAGCGGACGGCCAGAGATGCACTTGGTCTTGCCAAAAACCGGGAAGTCAAATTTGGCGCGGCCCTCGCTCTGGCTATGACGGGCGATGTTACCCAAGCTAGGTTTCTAGCAAATGATTTGGAAAGAGATTTCCCCGAGGACACTTCGGTCCGATTCTACTACCTTCCTGCAGTTCGAGCGTCCCTCGCGCTGAACCATGACGATCCCTCCAAGGCGATCGACTCCCTCCAAGCCGCAGTTCCCTATGATTTAGGTATGCCGCGCAGCGCCACATTTGCGTATTTTGGTGCCCTCTATGCTGACTATATGCGTGGCCAAGCATACTTGGCCACGCGCCAAGGTGCCGAGGCCGCCGCGGAATTTCAAAAAATTGTGGATCACCGCGTAATCGTGATTGGCGACGCGTTCGGTGTGCTTGCGCACCTCGCACTTGCCCGCGCATACGCTGTGCAAGCCGCCGACGAAAAACTGTCATCCGACGCCCGGCAAACCTTTCGCGCCAAGGCCCGCGCCGCCTATCAAGACTTCCTCACTCTCTGGAAAGACGCCGACCCCGACATCCCGGTCTTGAAGCAAGCGAATGCAGAGTACGCGAAGCTGATGTAGATCTGTTTCTCTGCACGAATCACTACGCCCGGCGCGAGCGCGTCACGTCTGAGTAGGGAGTCCACGGTTTCGTCGGGTTCGCCGCAGACTGTTTTCCATTTTCCATTATTTTCCAATTAAGGCGTTCCGAAGATTGCGAAAATGCCGCCAATCCAGCGCGTTTTTGAGTTATATCGTAAGCTTCCCAAGCTTCGGACGTGGGTTCGATCCCCATCGCCCGCTCCAACCAAAAAGAGTTCTAAACAGTTCGAACTTCAATCAGTTAGCGCGATAGCTTGGAGTGCCTTTTGGAGTGTGTAGTTTTTGTGCAGTTTCGAGGACCATCGGGTCCTGGCTCCATGCGCGAATCAGATCGGCCTCGAGCTGCTCTTGGCGTTTCTTTACCCACGGGCTGTAGTGCTTCTCGGTCACCTTGATGCTCGAATGCCCGAGCAGGACCGACACGCGCTCGATCGGCACGCCAGCGAGCAGCAGTTCGACCGCGAAGGTGTCGCGGAATCGATGCGCGTGGCCGTTGGCGATCGTTGCGAGCTTGAACAATCTTTGGAGTCGGCGCTGCCACTGTCCGACCAGGCAGTGGAGGTTCGACTGACCGGTCCAAAAGTAGAAACGCTCGGAGGTCCGCGGAGTCGCCTCCAGTGCCTCAATGACGAAATCGGGCAGCACGCACCACACCGGCGTGCCTGTCTTTGCCGTGTACAGAACCAAGCGGTTCCTATCGATGCGATCGACAGAGAGACGTGCAACGTCGCCGATCCGCAAGCCCGAGTATCTCAATAGAAGGATAAATGAGCCGATCTACGGGAATGCAACGCTACCGACATTTTGATGCAACTGCCCAGGGCGGTCTAGGAGACTAGCCGCAACGATCACGACGTTCTCGGCTTTGGCGTTATAGAACACCGAAGCGCTGGTCACCACCAGCAGCGCGGCAAGAATGAAGAAAAAGCGCCACCGCGATTCGCGCCAGACCTTACGAATTGGCATGGTCTCCTTTCACCTTCTCCCGGAACAGCTCTTTCAGACCGACGGACTGCACGTCAACGGCCTTAGCGGCAAGTAGCGGTCCAAGCGCGGCAATCTCGTCGACATTGCCGCTCGCGAGAATGCTTATAGTTCTTCCTTGCACGACGACCCGGTCCACACCGTCCCTTCTGAACGCTTCAGGTGGAGGAGGGTCATCGAATACGAGATTGACGCGCCGAAACTTGTTCATGAGATGGTCCAGCGAGCCTTCGAGAATGACTCGCCCTTTCTCGATGGCGATGATGTGATCGGCGATTTGCTCAACCTCCGCAACCTGATGAGACGAGAAGAATATGGTGGTGCCGTCAGCCGTCTGCCGAACCAGACTCTGCAGCATCTGCTCGGCGATTACCGGATCGAGACCTTCGCTTGGCTCATCGAGTATAAGGAATTCCGAATGGCGGCTGAGGTTGAACAGAAGGCCCAATTTCGTCCGCATGCCCTTTGGGAGAGCGCTGACCCTGCAATTGAGGGGAAGTTCAAAATCCGTGAGCAGGCGGTTTTCGGTCTCGACGCGCCACGTCGGGAAAAAACGGACGCGTGAATGCAATGATCTCCCGCACTGTCATGTACGAGTAGAGCCGCTTATCCTCCCCGAGAAAACCGATGCGGCGGTGAACCGCGACCGATCCCGTGGGCTCGCCAAGCACCGTCGCCTCACCGGAGGTTCGACGGATCATGTCGAGAAGAATTCTGATTGTGGTGGTTTTGCCCGAGCCGTTTCGACCCAGGAAACCCACGATATGCCCCCGGGGCACGGTCATGGTCAGTCCTGCCAGCGCATGGGGGGTAGTCAAGACACTTCGCTTGTGCTCCAATAATTCGGACTGTGATGTTCGCGAAGCTGATGCCTCGGGGGTCAGGTCAAAAGCGGTTAGTGTTCGCCACACTCCTTCTCGGTACGTCGGGAAAAGCGTCGCCCCTTTTCCTCACCCACGCAGCCCGGAGAGCACGGCTTGGCACCTGACAGAATTAACAGCGCCACTAGTTCCTGGTAAACGATATCTTGCACGAGGAGATTGGCGGCGGCTAGAGTGCTGGTTAAGGAGAAAGATTATCGGAGGTAAGCTGAGTCTATATGACGATGATCAATCGAAACTGGTGGTTCACCATAATGCAAGAAGGCTCGTGAAGGAATGCCGCTCGAAGGGAAAGAGTCATCGAGATTCTCAAAATCATCGCCTTCGGGACCGGTGTGCGAACCCAGAGGAGCTGTCGACGATGAGATATCGGTGATGGTGCGGGTCGCCCCGTTAACGGGTCGCGATACTGAGGTCAATCTTCTAAAGGATCGTTGGGAGCAGGCAAACGAAGGCATGGGCCAGGTTGTGTTGCTCATCGGCGAGGCGGGCCTGGGTAAATCGCGTCTGGTGCACACGCTGAAGGGGCATGTCCTGGGGCAGATGGTCGAAGGGGAGGTGGACTCTCCTGTCATCGAGTGGAGGTGCTCGCCGCACTTCCAAAATACGGGGATGTACCCGGCCATTGACTTTTACGAGCGCGCCCTTGACTTCGGCCTGGAGAAATCGGCTCAGGCCCAATTCGACCGCCTGCTCAGTCGCCTGGAGGCCTACGAACTTGCCCGGCCGGAAACCTTACCTCTGTGGGCGTCGCTGCTGGGATTGCCAACACCAGACCGCTTTCCGCCGCTTTCTTTGTCTCCGACCCGGCTTAGGGAAGAAACGTTCCGGGTCCTGAGGGAATGGCTGCACACGCGCGCGGCTCGGAGGCCGGTCCTTTTCGTCGTTGAGGATCTGCACTGGGTGGATCCGTCTACCCTGGAATTCCTGGGTCAGTTCCTCGCGGAAGGTCTGCACGACCGGATCCTCACGGTGCTCACATTCCGTCCCGAGTTCAAGACACCTTGGCCTGCCGTCGCACACCAGACCACTCTCGCATTGAGCCGCCTTACACGGCGCCAGGTCGCGGAGCTGTTGGGGAAGAGCGCCGCGGCCTCGTTTCCGCAGCAACTGATTGATCAGATCCACGAACGGACCGGTGGTGTGCCCCTTTTCGTTGAAGAGCTCGCGAGGCTAGTGCGAGAATCGAGGGGGCTTGATGGGGGGGAGAAGACGCGAAGCGACCTGCTCAACCATGGGCTCCCCGGCACGCTCCGAGATCTGGTGGTGACTCGGCTGGACGGCATGACGAGGAATCCTGAGATTGCGCAGCTCGCCGCGACACTCGGGCGCGAGTTTGCATACGAGGTGCTCGCCGCCGTCACGACGGTGAGTGAGGCGACGCTCAAGGTCGAGCTGGCGACTTTGGTACGTTCGGAGATCCTATATCAGAAGGGCAGCCCGCCCCGTTCCACTTACATGTTCAAACACGCCCTCCTCGAAGGCGCGTTGCACGATGCGCTGGCTACGGAGAAACGACAGCAATTCC
>Ga0310916_10001752_pt1 | contig 12997 bp, 17 predicted proteins | sample GREbulkMGLF176_FD_203444 | JGI IMG/M metagenome (GOLD analysis project Ga0310916, IMG submission 203444) | Lab enrichment of tropical soil microbial communities from Luquillo Experimental Forest, Puerto Rico - GRE.bulkMG.LF176 | ecosystem: Environmental > Terrestrial > Soil > Tropical forest >...
CAATCGTTGCGCTTAGCGCCGTACGAATCTTGCTCTCACCTTCACATTCTGCTAGCACAAAGAAAGCAAAACGAATCCCCGCCGCGAGGCTTTTGTTCGCCACTACCTGGACACCGGCAACTCGACAAGGGCTGCAATTTCAGCGGGTTACAGTCCAAAATCTGCCGCTGCTGCAGGGTCAAGGTTGTTGACAAACGCCGACATCAAGGCCGCCATTGATGCCGAATTGTTGCGTCAGGCTGAAATGTCGGGAATCACTGGTACCTACGTGCTGGAGGGGATAAGAGCCATCGCCGATGATCTGAATGCAAAACACGCTGACAGGCTCCGTGCCTACGAGTTGCCGGGAAAGCACCTCAAACTCTGGACGGATAAGCTGGAGGTTGATCTTACGGACCTCGCGGAGCGCATTGTGGCAGGCACGTGAGCGTGCAGCAAAAGCCGCTCATGAAGCGTACCAGAAAAACTCTAATGAACAGTCAGCGTCCCCAGCGTTTTTGTTTGAATCGGGTCGTTCATTGAGGGCGCGACCAGGACTCAAGGCACATCCCTTGCTACAACTGTTCTCCGAGCGTGTCCAAGCACACCATCGGCAATCAGGTTTGACAATGCGAAGGATTACGGCTCTTGTGGTGATTCGGTTAGGGCTGTCTGTCTTTACGAAATGCAAGCGAGCTGGACGGCAACGAATTGTTGAAGGATTGTCGGCAGTTTGACAGACCCGCATCGATCGCGGATACAGATCAAGCGTTTAGTCTCGGGTTCTGCCTCGCTTATTTCTCAGGTGTAAACGACGCAATTTTCACCCAGCAGGTGACAGCAAAGACAGCAAGGGACGTTCAGCGCGTGTTTTCCTAAAGACGGTTTACAAAACGCGCAATCAGTATTGATAGTTCAAAAGTGGCCCAAGGAGAATCCCAGCCAGCTACACTTACCGGCAGTTGTGTTGGTCATGGGAGCACTTCGACAGGCTTTTCCCTGCAAGTAACGATTCGCAAAGCATTTTGTGGAGGCCCTAACAAAGATGCCTCCGCAGCGCAGATATTGAATCGGTGATTAGCTAGAAGAATACGCGCCGATGTGAGGGGGTTACGTGCCATTCAAACGCAGACTCATAAGAAATACGGGCCCGGCTTTTCTTTGCGCAACCTTGTTGACACTCGCACAGGCCCAAAAGCAAACCAATACCCATTTGAGCAATAGTTCGATTGAGGTGTCGTCTGTCACATTTCGTTTGGGGATGACTAAAGCTCAGGTGAAAGACAAGTTGGCCCAGGGGGAAATAACCAAACTGGATGACGACACGTGGGTGCTTGGTTCCCCTGGGAAGGGCGGCCCTCTTCTGCAATTCAATCACGGATTGCTAAGCTACGCCGAGCGCGAGTGGACGAACCCTCACAATGACGTTGCGGAGGCACTCTTTGCAGCGGTCGCTGCCATTAACAAGGAAGGGCTTAATAAATGCACGGTAACCGCTACCACTCAGATCCACGAGATAGGTTGGAAATTCGATCGGGTTTGGATGGTTTGCGGAGAAAAGACTATAGCGCTTATGAGGAACTCGTCTGGGAAGGTTATGTATGACTCTGTTTGGGAACGATTGGGCACCTTCAGGAAGATTGAACGGTAGCAACATGCACGCTACACCTTAACCCGTAGCGGCCTCACCCACAACGGTGTTCACGCTGGCGAGAATCGTGGGGCCCAGTTCCATCGCGATCACTCAGCGGTACGTGCATCCTCAAGCTGATGCCGTGTAGCGTGCCTTCGCATCGTGGGGGCAAATCGCGCCTAAGGCACAACCCGGAAAATCGGCGGGTGGGCACAAATTTGGGCACAGCCGAAAATTCGCCGTCTGACTGTGCGGTGCAAGTTGTTGGTGCGAAAGGGGGGACTCGAACCCCCACGGTTTTACCCGCCAGATCCTAAGTCTGGTGCGTCTGCCAATTCCGCCACTTTCGCATAATCGCTAACATTCCAACAATCAGGCAGTTGCGAACTTTGTCGTTTCCGGTATAACCATAAACAAACTGCTGGTGGCACTTCTGGTGGCGTTTTCATTTTCCATATCCCCGGATTTTGACTCTTCCCGCTTGGTTGCCGGAACGAGACGCGCAACCGCGTCTTGCCGGTGACTGGGGGCCAAATGGGAATAGCGCCACGTCATAGCCGGTGACCGATGGCCCAACAGATCCCCGACTGTTCGCAGGGGAACTCCGGCCATCACTAGCCTACTGGCAAAGGTGTGCCGGTTGCAATGCCAAGTGTAGTCAGTGAGTCCGGCGCTTTCCACCGCGGCATTGAACCAGTCCCGATAGCGGGCCAGACTCTCGCCTTTCTCGTTGACGTGAACCGATGGCGAGTTTCCTGCCCAAGCTTTCAGGGTCGTAAGCGCATCCAGGGCGACCGCGTTCAAGTCAATGTCCCGCGCCGTGCCGTTCTTAGTCTTGTACAGATGCAGCTTTCGCTGGTCCCAATGGATTTGACTCCACTGTAGCGAGAACTGCTCACCCGCCCGCATCCCAGTGTGCAGACTGAGCAGGAATGCCGGGGCACATTCCGGGTGCTCCTCTTGCAGTTTGGCGCAGATCGCCTTTTCCTCAGCTTCGGACAGGAACCGGGTACGCCCGTTGTCCTCGTCCACCTTGCGCTTCTTGAACATTCGAGCAACCGGGTTCTTCGGAATGCGATCGTTAGCCAAGCCCTGACTGTAAGCAAGACTGATGGCCGCGTGCCATCGCATCATCGTTGCGCGTTTCCAATTCTCTTGCGCGGCCCGGGCGACTAGCCACCGGCGGATTTCCTGCTTTTCGATGTCCTCTGCTGGCCGCGTACCGAACACCGGGCGCAGGATGTCATACTTGATGCGGATTTCCGTGGTCGTGCGCGCACCGTTTTCGGATTTGCTGTATTCCAGGGCATCGTCCAGCAATTCGCCAAACGTGACCGGCTTGGCGCGCAAGGTTTCTGGGAGTTTCTTGCCTTGCAGGGTTTCAGTGTGGCGCTTGTCCAGCAACTTCTCAGCACTGCTGTACAGGCCCGCTTTTTCGCGCCGTCTGCGGCCTTGAGCATCGGTGTACTGAATCCACCACACGCCACTGCCGGGCACTCTCTCATAGATTCCCCGCCGCTTGCTGGTGCTCTTCTCGCCGTTCATTTCCGCCCTTCCTTCCCGCCCTTTGGTGCGCTCTTTCTCGCGTCTTTGCGGGGCCTTCCACCTTTCTTAGCCCATTCGCTCAAAGTCTTGTGATCGTACTTGGCGGCGCGAGCCTTGCCGCCTTTCTTCCCCATTGCGCTTGCTGCTTTCCATAACTTCATGCTCACAACGTAATACTTAACGCTAAGTTTGTCAAAAGGTATTCTTATTAGGTGGGGCAGCAACGCATCCGATCTGCAAGAAATACCGTAGGGCTTTATCGCCCCACATCCTCTCCGCAAACAAAATAAACTCACGCGAATTTCGCGCAGGATGCCCTGAGGCTGTCTGGACGACCCCAACGTCGCGGATAATCTGCAAGAAATTTCCTAGCCAAGGTCTGAGCGATTAGCAACCGATTCGCGGAGGATTCGCGGCAGATTGCGAACTGGGTGAACTACGGCAGGCGCGGGCAGGAAAGTCGCGCGAGGGGTATGGTCCGAGGTTTTTCCAGGAATTGTCCGTAATACGACTTGGCGATTTCACTGGCGCCTATCGCCTTTTTCTTGCGTTCCGATCGATTCGATTGGCAGGCGCGACAGTAGCCGACGCATACGCGTATAGCAAAACGTTAAAAATGTATCCGCTGTCTGAAGCAAGCAACCCCAAGCCGACCCGCTTTGTCGATGGCCTAGATTCCCCGCTGCATACACTTCCGTTCTACGACATCCGGGCACTACAGGATATACACGACATCATCAGCGTCGAGCCGGTGCGGCCACGCGACAAGGTGATGATGGGAATGCTGGCAACGATCGGTATCGAGCCCGGCAAGCCCTTCAATCCTCCCGCGAAGCTCAAGCCGGCACTGGAGAGAGGCGTCGCCGATGCATATTTCTATATGCAGCAGATGGACACGCAGCTGTTTGCGACGCATCTGTACTGGCCGGATCGTCACTGGAGTTTCGTGATGGTCCCGGACGAGAAACATGGATTCGAGTTCGTGACGGACGATGCCGTGCAAATCGATAAGCGCGCTGCCTGCTGGTTCTTCTTCACAATGTATCCGAATGTGCTCGATGAGCACGCGGGGACAGTTTATCTGGCTCCTATCGCGGACAGCACAGGAAAGCCCATTGAGGCTGGCAAAACTTACAAACGAGAGATGTTCCCGCCGGTCAGTTTTGGTCGCTGACTGTCTATGAGCGCGCGACTTGGGCATTCATCCAGAATCCGCTGGACCGGGCCGGCTTGGATTCATTTGCTATGGACAAAATTAAGAAGAACACTGACGGCAGCGTTGATGTGTACTTCGGGCCTAAAGCACCGCAAGGTCTGGAATCTAATTGGATTCCGACGGCGGGCAAAGAGCCGTGTGTGTGGTTCAGGCTCTATGGTCCAGAAGAAGCCTTCTGGAACAAGACCTTCAAGATGGCGGACGTGGAACTCGTCAAGTAGAAAGCGCACCGATTGAATATCTGCAATAGGACAATCCCTAAGCGATCCGCTCACTGAATGAAAGACGGGCGATCCGGAAATTATTGTTGATAACAGCCGTGGCTGTTGAAAAACTCTTGTTGGTCGGTTATCCGGGTGAAATCGGGTGACCAGAAATGTCTCGAAATTCGAGAAGATCGTTTATAGGGCATCCTGGCGCGATCTGATTTCTGCCGTTCGGGCGGATAAGAGCTTTTCGACACTCACAGCCCATTTCACTTGCAATCCCGAAACGAAACATCGCCGGATTGCGAGTGTGAAGGCGATTTCACAACACCGACGAGCACACCGCATTATCCTCCTCGTTGTGACAGTCGAATCGGTCATTCTTCGCAACTTAGTAACGCGCAAACGACACTTCAACCAGAGTCTGGAATGGCACCGCCTCGCCATCCTTTTCGGCAGGCGCAAAATGCCATTGCTTTACTGCATCGACGGCAGCTTGGTCCAAGTCTGGATCGAGCCGACGAACAATCTTCACCTTATCAATTTCGCCCTTGTTATTGATTGCGACCGCTAACACGATGGTTCCCTGTATGCCACGTCGCTGTGCTGTCCAGGGGTACTTAGGATCAGGAGCCTCCAATGCTCTGCCAATCCTGGCGCCATCATCGCTGTTCAGGTACTGCCGTCCGTCAAAAGTGTTGGATACGAGTGAAGCGGCGGGAGGGCATTTGGAGTCGGCTACCTGAGCGAATCCAGTGAGCGAAAACAGCGTCAGCACGAAGAACCAAGCGAATACGAATCGGCTCTTCATAACACGGTTGATCATAACTGTTCCGACCGGATCGCGGCTGCGACACTTGGAGATAGCTGTCGTAATCAGCCCCATGTCACTTCCTATGTCGAAACAGGCAGCGACCCAAGGATTACAAACGTAACGGGGATGTTACGACAGCGAATCGCCAAATCTGACCGGAGTGGAACCCCAGGGCAACGACTGGTGTCTAGGAAGTCGGAGCAGTTCAATACGTTGATGATGAGACGCGTTCCGACTTCCATTAGCGGACTGTTAGCATCTGCTCTTTGTCTGCTGACGATGATCTCTGCCACTGCGGAACCGCGCCCCGCGACCGTACCGTCCACTGCGATGGAAGCGGCGTTGGAGGCGTTACGCGCCCGTTTTCCAGATCAGGTCGTGATTGGGTTTGAGGAACTCTGGGATGTCCGTCCTGAGCGCGAGCCAGAGATCGACCTCGGACCAACAAACTCAACTCTGGAGCAGGTCCTGGCCCGTATTCGACGCGAAAACCCGAAGTACAGAATAGAGCTGCTTCAGAGCGGTCTTGTACATGTCCGTCCGGCTACCGGCACCGCCGATCCTGTCGGGCTACTTGACATTCGGCTACGGGAATTCTTCCTCCCGCCAGACGACTGTGTAGCTCAACAACTTCTCAACATGGACCGTTGTGCGGCCTTCTCGTATACGCCGGAGCTGAGCACGTATCTTTGTGAACACTGGATGGCTTGGCATCGGGCACACGACAAAGAGCCGTTTGGCGTGGCCGGTGACTTCCTAGGGGATTGCGAACCCGCCCACCACCGCTATGGGCCGATCTACCACGACATAACCGTCCGCGAGGCGCTGAACCTAATGGCAGTAACGTCCCTGCAGATCGCCCGTGGGCAGCTACCGACCAACGCTCCGACATGGGCAAAGCGCAACCCGATCTCGTGGAAGTACCGCTTCCGCCGTGATCCTGATGCTGACACCGGCCTTGGGGGAGTTCCTATCATCCAGACGTTCTAGCAGGTCCGTTCCATCCGTGAGTGATTACGCTGATCGCCCGGTATGCGCGATCCTCGACAGTCCTTGCTCGCCCTCAATCGCGAAAACCGAAAGCCGGATTGCGAGTGTAAAGGGATGTCACGTCCCCAATCAAGGAACCCGGAAGTTCATCTCCACTTGGTCTGACAAGGCACTGCCTCACCATCTTTTTCGGCAGGCGCAAAGCGCCATCGCTTTACTGCTTTATACCCCTTAAGACGATTGGATGACGGAAAATGTTAACTGTCTTAATCAGCCCATTACACTCCCAATCCTATGCTGCCGGATCGCGTGTAAGGGCGATTTATCGCCTCGGCGAGGCCCAAAGTCGCCTCTGCGCAAAAAAATGGAAAATCGGAAAATTTGGGAAAATCATGGGGAATGAATAATTCACCAATATTCGCTTTGCGGGATGGGGTAATTATGGGGATGCGTGCTGGATGTGGTATCCAGGAAAACGAGGCTTGCCGACGCTCGGAAGCTGTCTTCCATTCTGAGCAGCGGTTTCCTAAAGCAAGTCTCCTCCAGGGCCGCACGTCGTATCAATCACTTACAGTCGGAATAGATCGCTGAGTCGTGTGGCGTTGCTTCCAAAAGGGTTCCTGTTGGGCAACAGTTTGTCGACAGTTTGGCAACAGATTCACGTCCTTCCGACCGGAAGCATTGCGTTTACGGATTTTTTTGGCTAGTCACTGCGCCAGATGATAAATTTCAACTGGCTCGCTCCCACCAGCTGAACTCTTGGTGTGGATTTTTTGAGCGCGCTCCTTCGTCCTATGCCCGACAAGACTCAACATAAAGCGCTGACACCGTGGAACTACGCATGCCTTATCCTTCCGAGGCTTGCCACTTCACCTACAGCTCCTGTATGGCCACCCGATGTTTTTGCGATTTGTATATCCCTTCTTCAGAAATTCGCTGCATATACAAAAGTCCTAAGCTATTGGCCTCGTGAGGACGAAACTGTCGAGACCTGGGCTAAGAAAGCATATCGTCTTGGATCCAATTGGCGGCAGACTTGCGCTAGCAGTGGCACCGTACCAGTCGAGGTGCGGAATAGGTGGAATGCTGCGCGAGAGTTGCTGAAGAAAGTGAGTTTTGGCGCTAGCGACAACCTTAAGCTTTACCAGCTACTCTTGGAACTTGCCGCGATCGCCGATGAAGCATGTGTGGGCGTCGGACTACCCTCTTTTCGATGTAACGCAGCGCGAACGGCATGTAAAACGGCATGGGCCGGGGCTGCTGGGAAACTCGCCTTCTTCGCGGGCCTTTCAACGAACCGCAGCCGCAGAGCGGCGTATCTCACTTCCGATCCTAGCGATCAGGCCAACCGGGCTACTGGAGTTTCGCGTACTCCGCCTTCGCCTGCTGGTAGATGGGGATGTCTGGGTCGGCATCTTTCCAGAGTGTAAGGAAGTTCTCGTACGCCGCTTTCGCTTTACGGTTGTCGCCCTGCATCACGTACGCGCGCCCGAGTTGCAAGCGTGCCAACGCGCCAATTAAAAAGTTCCTCATAATGCCGGGATGATCGACAATCTTCTGAAACTCGGCGGTTGCTGCAACGCCATCTTTCGCCAGCAGGTAGACCTGCCCTCGCATGTACGCCGGGTAGTAGTGCGCTACGCTGCCCATCTCGTAACGAGGCGCGGGTTCCAGGAACTTCATCGCCTGGGACGAATGGCCCTTGCTGAGTTCGATAGCTGCCCTAATGGTCGGCAGCCAAAAAATCTTCAGGATGGTACTGCTCGGGTTTCTTTTTTCCAGTTCCTCCACCATTGCCTGCGCTCGGGCGGTATCGCCGATGCGTGCCAGGGTAAGCGCCACCCTGACGTCAGGCCCTTTCGACGCGGCTATCGTCGCATTCATTTCCCGTTGCACAGCGGATGTGTTTCCCACCTCCGCCTCAAACAATGCGAGCTGGGGCGACGGCCTCGTGGCGGCCGACCCCCTTGCTCGGCGGAAAGAATCCCGCGCGTTTTTCAACCGCCCGTAATAGGCTTCGGTACGAGATTGCTCAAGCAGCAGATCTTCTTCAATTCCGGGTTTGCCTGCCCCCCAAGCCAGTAGCTTCTCCATCCGCGCGGTATCGCCCCGCATGAAGTACAGAGAGTACAGCACCCGAGGCAGCCCTCCGCCCCTTAAATTGCGTGCCCATGCCTCATCCAAGATCGCCTGAGCATCGTCAAGGCGATTGAGCAAGATGTACGCCCGTCCCAGATTTGAATACGTCACCAGATCGGGCGAAAGCCTGAAAGCTTCCAGGTCTTCGGCGAGCCCTTTCTCGTATTCCCCGAGCTCTACCGCAGTCTGGCCCAGATTGCCGTGGGGAATGGGATCACGAGGATGGCTGGCGATCCACAATTCATAGGTTTGCATCGCCTTGTCGAGGTCCTCGTTGGCGTCAAAATAGACCGAAGAGACACGGAATTTCTCCCGTTCGCTCACCCGATCGCGCAACTGGTAGGCTTTCGTCGCGTAATCCACTGCGACCGACTCTTCGCCGTTATTGCTGTGGATCAACGCCAACTCCGCATACGCCAAGGCAAAATTGGGATCGAGTTCAATCGCCCGCTCAAAGAACGGAATGCTCTGCAAGTCCCCTTTTTCGGACCTTACTTTGCGGCCCATGCTGAAGCTTTGCAGGGCTTCTAGAGAAGATGTTGAGGCCTCAATAGGAGCATCATACTTCTGGACGGAGCTGAGCGACTCTCCCAGCTTCATTCGCAGACTTGAAGACGCCCGTGTAAGAGCTTTCAGCACATTCTCTTTGCTGTTGGCCTCAGCCTGATCTCGCGCCAGAGTATCGCCTGTACTGCACGCCACTGCATCCAGCTCAATGATGTAATGGCTGCCCAGGCTGGAGATCAGCCCGGCAAGCAGGGCAGTGCTTCCCGTGCGTACGCACACCTCCCGCGCCACCTCTGGTGTCATCCGTTCGTTCGTGGGTCGGCCCATCATTTGCAAAGTGCTTTGGACTCGTCGATCGGAGATCACATTCAGGAACGGAGACTGCGACAATTCCACCGCTAGCGCCTGCCGCAAGGTCTCGTCAAAAACCCCATCGCCCGTCTTGTTGTCGAAGTCGGCCAGTACGACGTTATCTTTCTCGGTAAGCTGCCTGCTCTGGCGCGAGCGGTAGTAGAGTCCGACGGCCACGATGCCGACACCGCAGGCGATCAACATTAGCGCCATGGACAGGCGAGAGGCTATCGTTCGCCAGCGCCCTTTCCTATGCACTCGTTTTGCTTCTTCAGTAACAAGGTGGGGAGTCAGTGCGACAGCTTCTGCGGCCCGCCCCGGGTCGAATTCCGTCTTTGCGATGAAGCGGTAGCCGCTTCGGGGAAGCGTTTCGATAAAGCGGGGTTGCTCGGTGGAATCGTTAAGTGCCTCGCGCAAGCGGTTGATCGCCTTCCTTAACCCTTGCTCGTAATCGACAAATGTGTCCGAGGGCCACAGGTGGCAGACGAGGTCGTCGCGGGTTACAAGCTGACCGCGGCGCTCGATCAGGAGTTGCAGAACCTGAAACGGCTGTGGGGCGAGGGTCTGTTTGGTGTCGTTAATCCATAGCTCACGGGTCGATAGGTCGAGTTCAAACTCGCCAAAACGCACCCGCTGCGTGCTCCGCGAGGGAGTTGCCATACAATCACCCCGGGAATGGCGGTAATTTTAGCACCCAGACCGTCTCGGTTTCCCGAAAATCACGCGCCCCAACCCACGTAGAACCAAGCATTTGCCGACGGTCACAAAACGGTCACGGAAAATTCCCGTGTCCGCCATTGCGTAAAGCCTGAGACTGTCGCACAGTCGCCCCACGCGGACTGCGGATGAGCGTCGATATTTGCCGTATCAGCAAAAACGATTCAGTAGTCCTCTTCTTATCTTCAACCCGCAATAGAAAACGTGCAGATGAATATCTCGAGTTTCAGTAGTGCAAATGAAATCTCTGAACCTCGTTTCCGATCACCACCAAACCGAATCGCTTGCGGAGGACGATATGAAGAAATTTCTGTTGGTTGCAGTGGCTCTGTAGGTCTCGGCTACTTCCGTCCCAGCCCAGTTCACATTCAGCAGCCTCGACTTTCCTGGCAGCACGTTAACCACGGGCCGCGGCATTAACAACCATGGCGAGATAGTGGGTGCCTACCGTCTCGAACCACCTCGCCATGCGTATCTGTTCAAGGCCGGCCATTTCGCTCCGCTGGCCCCATCAACAGTTTTGGGTACGAACTTCAGTGAAGCTTTCAAGAATAATGATCGCGGCGACGTTGTTGGCTATTACCAAGATGACATCGGTCAGCATGGATTCCTGCTACGCAAAGGTGTGGTGACGACACTGGATTTCCCTACCGCTAGCGACACTCAGGCTTTGGGTGTCAACGAGTCTGGCACCGTGGTAGGTACGTGGGATATTGTCGACTCAGATGGGAACCTCCTTGCTGTGCATGGTTTCGTTTGGAAAGACAGTGCCTTTTCTCAGATAGACTTCCCTGGCGCTGCGGCAACAAACCTGTTTGGGATCAACGCCCAAGGGGATATCGTGGGCGGGTGGGACTCTGACATCTTCGGGACGACTGTACATGGGTTTGTCTTGACCAAGGGACAGTTCATCACCATCGATGTGCCTTTCGCGGGATCTAGCGATACTCAGGCGAACGATATTAATGCTAAGGGCTCTATTGTTGGAACTTGGATCGATGCTGACGGCGTTCCCCATGGTTTTCTGGCGGACGGAGCAAAGTTCACCAGTATCGACTATCCGGGTTCGGTGGGTACCACGGAATGGGGCATTAATTCGGCCGAGCAGATGGTCGGGAATTGGTTCGACAGTGATGGCAATGAGCACGGCTGGGTAGCAACACCGGGCGATAAAGGAAAGCCTCGGTAGTGTTAGCGTGGAAACAGTTGTACCGGTGCGGCCCACCAAGCAAAGACGATTCGACCGAGTACGACATCCCACGACCGCAAATCCCAAGTCGAACCATAGAATATCGTAAAGCACACCTAAGGTTCGCCTTCCTACCACCTGCTGCTGTCGCTGCGATCCTTAATAGCGGAGACAACCGACCAGTGCTAGAGGTACTGCAGGATGTTCGAATAACTGACCCGCCGCCTTACAAATGGAAGCAATTTGGGATAGTGGACTTGTTGACTAATAAGGCTGTGTCTGCCGGACAGCTCAAATCCATAGTTTCTTAGCGGCTGCCGTGTTTTCTTGGAAACAAGTAACTGTAGAGTCTGGGAAATAGCGACTTGCGTACGTGGACGGGAGCATTAGAGCACGCTCGGCTGTGCCAACTTTCTCGCAGCCAAGATTGACGCGGCGACCAGTAATATGGGCTTGCGGCCCTCATCCATTGCGGCAGGATAGCATATCGCTTTTTGTTCGCCCTGTAACCTCGATTTCTCGCATCGCGTGCGGCTCGCACAGCTTCAACTTCAGGATGGACCTGTGATTCAGGAGCTATCCGGACGAGGACACATGTCAGAGATGCCGACTACACGTCCATGTGGCCTGTTCCGGGCGGTTGAGCAAACGCAAAGTCCCTTTGAATACGCACGTCCCGCTGGGTGCGGTAGCGGATGTTCAAACTCGTTATCGCTCCATCACAAAAGCGACTGATGCGCGCGCCGACGTTATCATTCCCAGCGGGTTAGTTCTAACGCCCTACGCGGAGATTTGAGTGTCTCACGATTCACGTGTCCGACATGCCGACTTCTTGTCCAAGTGATTCTACTAGCTCCCGACAAGACTGATTCCACGCCGGATCCGTACACACGTAGGCGTTTATCATTTCTGACCGATGGCTTCAGTTTCCCTTAAGTTCAGGGAGCCGGATTCCGACGCTATCCGGTAGTACAACCGGTTCGGTAAAGGCTGCATGAGAATTCTACAGGGGACGGTTGTACTGTTGTTCTCTCCGCCATCATCGCCCTACGCCATTTTGCATGATTCTTTGTATGCAAGTTAAACGGACCTGTCCTGCTACATTCCCAGGGGAAACGATCTGCCCGACGGAGAGTTTTGGCGCCTTCTATTGACGGTCAAAGTTGAAAGCAGGGACTAGTCCCTTGCCGTACGGGCAATCATTTGAGGCAAAGGCGTTAGCGCCCAAGTGGTGCCTGATTGCGCATGGGACGCTGTCGGCCTCCGTCAATTCGGAATCAAGCGGGTCTCGACGCACCAGCATCAGAACTTTCGAGTCGGTCCTGGTGGCATCGTGGTAATGGAGTGCGGAGCCGATTTCGTCAGTGGTCGCAATGAGATGCTCCATATTTTTGATCCCCTGCAAATCGTACATTACGAGATTGTTCGAACTAAGTCCGACTTCTACGATCGCCGCGAGACAGATGTGCTCCGACTCCTGGCAAAAAAGCCGTTGAGGTAGGCCAACTAGCTCCTCCGATTATCGATCACCTTTCCACAAGTAATCGGGGTGGAGCAGGATAGTGAGTGCTATGGCCTGCTTACATCAACTATCAGTAAACAGCTACTGAGTATCACATAATATACTGACACTTTTGAGGATTTTGTGCTATGTTTCAGGCATGGGATTTCCAGCGGGAGTACGGCGTGATTTTCAGGCTCTGGAGCGGAG
>Ga0310916_10001765_pt1 | contig 12958 bp, 12 predicted proteins | sample GREbulkMGLF176_FD_203444 | JGI IMG/M metagenome (GOLD analysis project Ga0310916, IMG submission 203444) | Lab enrichment of tropical soil microbial communities from Luquillo Experimental Forest, Puerto Rico - GRE.bulkMG.LF176 | ecosystem: Environmental > Terrestrial > Soil > Tropical forest >...
ACTTCCACCGCCTTCGGAAGCCGGAGCAATACCTGCCGCAGCGCCTGGGCAAGGTCATCGGCGCCCTTGGCAATGACCTCGCGCGTGCGCCCCGCCAAGAGTTCACGCTCGGCCGCGCCCAACGGCATTGCCGTCAGAATGACGATCGGGATCTCCCGCCACTCGGCATGCTTGGCAATCTCTTCGAGGAAGGCGAAACCATTCATGCCCGGCATCAGGAGGTCGAGCAGGATCATGGCCGGGCGCGGGTTCTGCGACAGCCATAAAAGAGCGCCGGCGCCGTCTTCCGCCTCGGCAACCTCCCAGCCGAGCCTGTCGAGGTGTCGCTGCGCGATTTCGCGGCCCTCGGCCTCGTCGTCGACGACGAGGACAACACCGCTGCCATAGACATGCTGACGGATCGTTGCCGCCAACCGCGCGCGATCGACCGGCTTGGTAAGGAACTTGGCGGCGCCGAGCGAGACGGCAATGCCGCGATCGGCCAGTACGGTGACGATGATCACCGGGATCTCGGCGAGCAGCGGATCGGATTTGAACGCGGTCAACACCGCCCAGCCATCCATGCGCGGCATCAGCACGTCGAGGGTGATGGCGTCGGGGCGCCACTCCCGCGCAAGCATGAGCGCGCTCTCCCCATCCGTCGCCTCGATCACGCGATAGCCTTCCCGGCGCACTGTTGCGACGAGGAGATCGCGGGCGTTCGGATCGTCGTCGACGATCATCACCAATGGGGCATTTTCGGAGCCCTCGGGAAGTGCCGCCGCAGCAGACGCGGCGCGTCCGCGATCAGGCAATGTGATCGTAAAGGCCGAGCCGTGCCCGGGGGTGCTCTCGACCGCGATACTGCCGCCGAGCATCTCGCAGAAATGCTTAGTAATCGCAAGCCCCAGCCCGGTGCCGCCATATTGCCGGGTGGTCGACGCGTCGGCTTGGCTGAAGGCCTGAAACAGCCGGCCCTGCTGCTCCTCGGTCATGCCGATGCCGGTGTCGCGGACGATAAACGAGATTTCGCCCTCGGCGGGCCTGACCTCGAGCGTGATCCGGCCTTCGCGGGTAAACTTGCCGGCGTTACTCAGCAGGTTCAGGAGGCTCTGCTTGAGCTTGGTGCGATCGGTGTGCAACGTGCCGGGCGTCGCTGGACAGATAGTTTCGAAACGGTTCGCGTTAGCCGCGGCCAGCGGCTCGACGATTGAGCGCACCTCCTCGACGAGACCCGCAAGATCGACCTCCTCCAGATAGAGATCCATCTTGCCCGCCTCGATCTTCGAGAGATCGAGGATGTCGTTGATCAGCCCGAGAAGATGCCGCCCGGCATCGCGGATCTTGGCGAGATCGGGCAGGAATTCCTGCTGCCCCTCATCCTGCGCGGTCTCGTAGAGCATCTCGCTGTAGCCGATGATCGCATTGAGCGGCGTCCGCAATTCGTGGCTCATGCTGGCGAGGAAGGCCGATTTGTGCTCGCTCGCCATTTCCAGCTGCCTGTAGAGATCGCCGAGCTGCTCCGAGGTGCGGTTGACGTTGGCCGCCAGCGCGCCCAATTCGTCGCGGTTGCCGACCGCTACACGCTGCGTAAAATCGCCCGAAGCAATCTCGTTCAGCCTCGTGTCGATTTCGCGGATCGGGCCGATCAGCGACAGCGAGATCGTGCGGCCGAGGATCAGGGCGAGCACTGCGGCGGCGACGGCAAACCCGATAACAATTCCCCGCGAGGTCCGGTAGGCCGCGTCGCTCGCCTCGATACCGGCAACGACATCCGCCTCGGCCTTGTTGACGAGCTCGTTGGTCAGCCGCTCGAGGCGGTTCGCCAGCGGCCGCGCCTCCTTTGTCTGCATCTCTATCGCGTCATCGACTTGGCCGCCGTGGATCAGCTCGACAACGCGGGTCGCGACGGCGATGAACCGGTCGTACTCCTCCCGGACTTTGCCGAGCAGCTTGATTTCGTCCTTGGCTACGAACTGCAGCCGCTCGAGGTCATAGCCGAACTGGTTCAGCTGCCGCAGCGCGCTGTCCAAGGTCCGCGGGTTGTTCTCGAGCAGCGCCGAGGAGACGCTGTAGAGCTGGCTCGTCGTATCATGCTGGACCTGGCGGTAGGCGGCGATCTTGCGCTCGCTCCTGATCAGTTCTTCGGTGCGCTGATTGATGCCGCTCAGGGTGTAAAGTCCGACCGCGCCGAGCGCGATCAGCAACGCGACGATCGCGAGAAACGCGAGCAGCAGTTTCGTCTGGACGCGCCACGGCAGGCGCGCAACCGGGCCGACGAGGAGGCTGTTGAACCGCATCATTCCTTGTCCGCGAGGCTCACCAGGTCGCGCCGGAACTCTTCAGGATCAAAGCGCGTGCCGAGATACTGCACGCGCATCTGACCGTCGGCATCGATCAGCGTGGTGAGCTGCGTGTGGTCGACCGAGCCGTCCTCCTTCTTCAAAAAGAATACCCCATAACGGTGCGTCACGTCACGAACCGCCTCGGGCGCGCCGGTCAGGAACGTCCAGCCCTCGGGTTTGGCGCCCCAGAACTGGGCATAGTCCTTCAAGACTTCCGGCGTATCGTGCGCGGGGTCGAGCGTGATCGAAACAAAGGCGATCTTCTTGCCGAAATCCGCTCCCAGCTCGTCCTGCACCTGCGCCATCTTTTGCGTCAGCAGCGGGCAGATGTCCGGGCATTCGGTATAGATGAAGGTCAACGCCACGACCTTGCCGCGGAACGACGCAAGCGACACCGCCGCGCCGTCCTGCGAGGTCAGCGTAAAAGCCGGCGCCGGCCCGATCACCGGCAGCCGCTTGTCGCCAGCTTCTTGTGCCAGCGGCAACACCGGCAGCACCAGCACCGCCAGGAGCGCTAGGACGACCGCAATTCCCCTCACCCTCCCGCTGCGCGGGTCCCTCCCTCTCCCCGCCTGCGGGGAGAGGGTTGGGGTGAGGGGCGCTTTCACTCTCATGAAGACCGGCCTTTCACGCCTTCAGCTCGCGTTTGACCTCGTTCAGAAAGCGCCAATCAGTGCCGTCGGCAATGATCTTCTGCGGGCTCGACCTTATAAAGCCGACATCATGCATGCGCAGCGCATAGAATCGTACGGTATCCTCGGGGTCGTATTCTCGCCATTTGTCGTAGGGAAGCTCGCCTAAGGCCTGCGCGGCATAATTGTAGCGGGGCGTGAAACCGCCATCGACAATCCGGCGCGCGACCCGCGCCGGATCGGTGGCACAGAGATCCGTTGCCTTAAGGATGGCGCGCACCACTCGCTTGGTGGCAACAGGATGGCTCTGCACATATCGCCTGTTGCCCGCCAGCATGCAGCAGAAATACTGCGACCACGGGCGGTCCAAAGCGCTGTTGACAATCACGTGACCAATACGCCGCGCGCGCAGATCCTGCGGCTGCGGCGGAAAGGCCAGAACGGCATCGATTTTTCCCTCGACGAACTGCTCGATCGGTTTGACGGAAGGATCGGCAACCCAGTGGATGTCCGTGGCCGGGTCGAGCCCGACATGCGCGGCCATCAAGGCCACGAGAACATGGGTGGTCGACCCCCAGTCTTGCACACCTACGCTCTTTCCTTTGAGGTCAGCGACGTTGCGGACGCCTTCTTCCTTCACGAACAGCTCAAAGCAGCCGACATGAATGCCTCCCAGCACCGTCACCGCTTCTCCTGCATCGATTGCAGGTATGACCAGCGGTGAATACACCAAACCGAAGTCCACTTTGCCGCGTCCGATAGCGCCGACTATCCCAGCCGACTCCATTTCTTCGTAGCGAATATCGGTAAAGCCCTCGGTACGCAGCAAGTCCTCGGCGATGTACGTTGGACTGACACAGACTCCCAGAAGTTTCGGAAGCCGCACCGAAGTGGTTTCGGGCGGCCCCTCAGCGGCCAGGGCTCGCGGCGGGCGGATGAGAGCGGCAGCGCCGGCCAACCCTGTCGTTGCGAGGAAGCGGCGTCGTGTTTGCGTCAATGACATTAAAAGTCTCCCTCTGCTTTCGAAGCTTTACACCTTCAGCTCGCGTTTCAACTCATTGAAAAGGCGAAAATCACTGCCCTCGGCAATGATTTTCTGCGGGCTCGATTTGACCATCCCGACTTCGTGCAGACGCAGCGCATAGAACCGGATCGTGTCTTCGGGGTCGTACTCACGCCATTTGTCGTAAGGAACTTCGGTTAACGTCTGCAGCGCATAATCGTAGCGCGTAGTGAAACCGCCATCGACAAGCCGTTGCGCCGCTCGCGCGGGGTCGCTGACGCAGAGATCATCGGCTTTGAGCATGGCCCGCACTACCGCCCTTTGTCGCGGTCGGGCAATTCCGGACAAATGCCCGATTGCCCGCGAGCATGCAGCAGAAATATTGCGACCACGGCCGGTCGAGGGTGCTGTTGACGATGATTCGCCCGATATTCTGGGCGCGCAACTCCTGCGTTTCCGGGGGAAAGCCGAGAAAGGCATCGACCTTGCCGCTCGTGAAGAGGTCCATCGCGACGGGCTTCCCACTCGCGACCCAGTGGAGATCCTTCCCTGGGTCGATGCCGACATGGGCGGCCATGGCGGCAAGGAACAAGTGGGCGGGCGATCCCAGATAGGTGATTCCCACCCGCTTGCCCTTCAGCTCGGCGAGGCTGCGAGTGGAATCATTGACAAAAAGCTCGAAGCAGCCGACATGCATGCCGCCGAGCACCGTCAGCTCTATGCCGCGATCGAGCCCGGCGACGAGCACGGACGCAAAGTTCGATCCGAAATCGACCTCGCCGCTCGCAATCCCCTCCGGCGTGTTATGGCCCGGCGCCAAGCGGACGTAGCGGACATCAGTAAAGCCCTCGGCGCGGAGCAATTCCTCGGCGACATATTGCGGGGCAATGCAAATGCCGGGAACGTTGGCAATGCGCACAGTGGTCGTTTCGAGGCTGGTCCCTGTGCCCAGTGCCGGCGGCGCGCGGAGAAGGCCGGCGGCGCCGGCCAGCGAGACAGTGCTGAGAAATTGGCGCCGAGTGTGGGTTGGCGACATCAGAAGTCCTCCCTTTATGGTGCTCACGCCTTCAGCTCGCGTTTAAGCTCGTCGAAAACCGGAAGTCGGTGCCATCGGCGATGATGCGCTGCGGTAAATTCTTGATGACACCGACCTCGTGCAGCCGCAACGCGTAGAACCGCACCGTGTCCTCGGCGTCGTAGTCGCGCCAGTGGGCGTAGGGGTTATCGTTCAGCGTCTGCAGCGCGTATTCATAATTGTCGACGAAGCCGCCATCGACCAGACGCCGGGCAGCCCGTTCCGGCTCGCTGGCGCACAGATCCGCAGCTTTCAGCATTGCCCGGATCACTCGTTTGGTGGCAACCGGGTTTCTGGCCACAAAGTCGCGCCGAGCGGCCAGCGTGCAGCAGAAATACTGCGATTACGGACGATCGGTGGCCGTCCGCACGATGACATCGCTAAAGCCGCGCGCATGCAGCAGCTGCGGCTCCGGCGGCAGCGCCATATAGGCATCGAGCTTGCCTTGGATGAACTGTTCCAGCGGCTTTGCTTCCGGATCGTCGATGATGGTCAGATCCTTCTTCGGGTCGAGGTCGACAAAAGCTGCCATCATCTCGAGCAGATCGGTCGCCGCGATCGTACCGACCCGCTTTCCTTTGAGGTCGCGGATATTGCGGATGCCGTCGCTGGGAAACAACTCGTAACACCCGGCATGGATGCCCGCGACCAGCGTGATCGGCAGGCTGGAATCGACGAAGACGACGTTCTGCGCCGTAACGTTGCTGGCGAAATCGTATTTGCCTTCTGCCAGGTCCTGGCCTTGGATGGACGCCTTGGTGTCGACATAGCGGATATCGGTAAATCCCTCCATCCCGAGTAGGTCTTCGCAGACATATTGCGGGGCAAAGCAGATCACCGGGGTCTTGCCCAGCCTGACGCTGGTGGTCTCCAGGTCCGGCTCCGCCGACCCGCGCCGAGCCGGCAGCAGGGCCGCAGCGCCGGCCAGCGCCGCGCCGCTCAGGAAGTAGCGTCGTGTTTGCAATATCTGCATTTAAATCTTCCCTGTGGTGTGCTCACGCCTTCAGCTCGCGTTTGAGCTCATTGAGAAACCGCCAATCGGTGCCGTCGGCAATGATCTTTTGCGGGCTCGATTTGACGAAGCCCGTCTCGTAGAGCCGAAGAGCATAAAACCGGATCGTATCCTCGGCATCATACTCCCGCCATTTGTCGTAGCCGTTTTCCCTGAGCGTCTGCAGCGTATAGTCGTATCGAGCAGCGACGCCGCGATCGACGAGCCGCCGAGCCGTGGGCTCGGGTTCGCTGGCGCAGACGTCCGTCGCTTTGAGGATCGCGCGCATCGCGCGCTTGGTCGCGACCGGATTCTTGCGGATGTATTCCCGGTTGCCCGCCAGCATACAGCAGAAATATTGCGACCAGGGGCGGTCCACCGTGCTGTTGACGATCACGTGCCCGATGCGTTGTGCCCGCAGGTCGAGGGATTCGGGCGGGTTGCCGACGAACACATCGACCTTCCCGCTGGCGAAAAGCTCGATTGGAGCAGTTTTTGGGTTGACCACCCAATCGATATCCTTGACCGGATCCAGACCGACCTCGGCGGCCATGATTGACACCAGCACATGCGGCGTCGCGCCCAGAGATCGCAATCCGACCCTCTTGCCCTTAAGGTCGGCAACGGTGTTGATGCCTTCCTTGGCGAACAGTTCGACGCAGCCCGCCATCCCGCCGGCCAGGACCGTTATCGGCTGGCCGGAATCGATCCCAATGATATACGCAGACGCAAAGTCGAAGCTGAGATCCGCCTGAGCGGCCCCTATCGCGTTCGCGGATTCAGTGGCCGACCCCGTATCGACATAGCGGATATCGGAAAAACCTTCGGCGCGGAGGAGCTCCTCGGCCACGTATAGAGGGGCGACACAGAGAGCAGGTGTTCTAGTGAAGCGCAGAGTCGTTGTTTCAAGGGCCCCTTCGGCGCCCAGCACTCGCGGCGCGCGGACGAGGCTGGCCGCACCGGCCGCTGAAGCCAAAGTCAGAAAGCGGCGGCGGGTCTGCATAATAGACATCAGAAATCTCCCTGTTGTTTGGCGCTCACGCCTTCAGCTCGCGTTTGAGCTCTTCGAGGAAGCTCCAGTCGCTACCGTCGGCGATGATCTTTTGCGGGGTCGACTTGATGAACCCGGAGTCGCGCATCCGCAGCGTGTAGAACCGGATCGTGTCCTCGGCGTCGTATTCCCGCCATCTGTCGTACGGAACGTCCTTTAGCGTCTGCAGCGCATACTCGTAGCTAGCAGTGAAACCGCCATCGACGAGTAGCTGCGCGGCGCGCGCCGGCTCGCTCGCGCACAGATCCGTCGCCTTCAAGATCGCGCGCATAGCCCGCTTGGTGGCAACCGGATGCCGCCGGACGAACTCGCGATTGCCCGCGAGCATGCAGCAGAAATATTGCGACCATGGCCGGTCCACCGTCGTATCGAAGATGACCCGGCCGATCTGCTTCGCGCGCAGTTCCTGCGGCTCTGGCGGGAAGCTGAGGAACGCGTCGATCTTTCCCTCGATGAACAGATCTTTCGGCTTCTGCGCAGGATCGGCGATCCAGCGCAGGTCCTTCTTGGGATCGAGCCCGACCTCGGCCGCCATTAGAGAAAGCAACAGCTCCGGGCCCGTTCCGAACCCCGGCACGCCAACGGTTTTCCCCTTCAGGCCGGCGATGCCGTGGACGTCTTCATGACCGAACAAAACGAAGCAGCCGACATGCACGCCGGCCAGCAGCGTGGTCGCTGCTCCCTTATCGAGGCCGACGATGAAATTCGACGCATAACCCACCATCAGATCCACCTCCCCGCGCGCCAGCTGCTCGGCGGGGTTGCCGGGCGGCTCATCGAGAAACTGGATGTCGGTGAAGCCCTCCGTCTGCAGCAGCTGCTGAGGGATCATCTGCGGCATAGTGCAGATTGCGAGGTCCCTCGGAAGTTTAATGGTCGTGGTCTCCAGGCTCGGCTCGGCCGCCCGCGCGCCGAGGACCGGCAGCATGCCGGCACCGCCAGCCAAGGCCGCGCTGCAGAGAAAGCGGCGTCTCGTCAGCATGATCGACATCGAAACCCTCCACTTTCTCTGACGCTTACGTCTTCAGCTCGCGTTTGAGCTCGTCGAGAAAGCGCCAGTCGGTGCCGTCGGCAATGATCTTCTGCGGGCTCGACTTGACGAAGCCCGCTTCGCGCATGCGCAGAGCGTAGAACCGCAGAGTGTCCTCGGGGTCGTATTCGCGCCACTTGTCGTATGGATTGTCGCGCAGCGTCTGCAGCGCATAGTCGTAGCGCTCTGCGAAACCGCGGTCGACGAGCTGCCGCGCGGCAGTCGCCGGATCGCTGGCGCACAGATCGGTGGTCTTCAGGATCGCCCGCAGCACACGCTTGCTCGCTGCCGGGTTCTTGTGCACGAAATCGCGATTGCCGGCCAGCAGGCAGCAGAAATATTGCGACCACGGCCGATCCAGTGCGGTGTTGACCAGAACGTGGCCGATCTTGCGGGCGCGCAATTCCTGCGGTTCTGGCGGAAAGCCGAGAAAAGCGTCGATCTTGCCGGCAGCGAACAGCTCGATCGGCTTCAGCTTTGGGTCGACAATGAAATGGATATCGGTCTTCGGGTCGAGCCCGACCTGGGCGGCCATCAACGTCACCAGCGTGTGCGGCTGCGAGCCGATCGCCTGCACGCCGACGGTTTTGCCCTTCAGATCTCCGATGCTGCGGACGCTCTCACTGCCAAACAATTCGAAACAGCCGACCATGACGCCGCCGAGCAATGTCACCGGTTCGCCGGCGTCGATCGCGGCGACGAATTGCGAGGTATAGGCCATACTGAAATCGACCTTGCCGGCCCCGACAGCGGCCGGCACTTCGGGCGCGGTCGTCTCGACATACCGGATCTCGGTGAAACCCTCCGCGCGCAGCAGCTGCTCGGCGATGAATTGCGGCGCCGTGCACAAAGCCGGGGTTTTGGCGAGGGTCACGCTGGTGGTTTCCGGCGCGCCCTCCGCCGCGCTGATCGAAGCCGGGTGGAGCAGCGAGCCGCCCGCCGCTGCGGCTATGCCGCCCATGAAATGTCGCCTGTCCATGGTCACGCCTTCAATTCGCGTCTCAGTTCGTTCAGAAAGCGCCAGTCGGCGCCGTCGGCGATGATCTGTTGCGGGGTCGACCTGACCAGACCGGTTTCGCGCAGTCGCAGCGCGTACCACCGTATCGTGTCCTCCGGATCAAACTCTCTCCACTTGTAATTGTTGTCCGCGAACGTCTGAGCGGCATAGTCTGCTCGCGGAACGCGACCGCCGTCGGCGAGGCGTCGCCCGATGCCGGCGGGGTCCGCAGCGCAGAGATCCGCCGCCTTCAGAACCGCACGCAACACGGAACGGGTCGCGTTCGGATAAGCCCGGACGTAATGCGGCGAGCCGGCCAGCATGCAGCAGAAATACTGCGACCATGGCCGGTCCGCGGCGGTGTTGACGAGTACATGACCGATTCGCGCGGCGCGCAATTGCTGCGGCTCCGGTGGGAAGCCAAGAAACGCGTCGATCTTCCCACCGACAAACAACTCGATCGGTTTGACCTTGGGATCGGTGACCCATTGCACGTCTCGTGCGTCGAGGCCGACCTCCGCCGCCATCAGGGTCAGGAGCTGCTGTGCGGGCGGCCCGGCGGCTTGCACGCCGATACGCTTTCCTTTCAGTTCACCGACGCTGCCGATGCCGTCCCTGGCGAACAATTCGAAGCAGCCGACCATCACTCCGGCCAACACCGATATCTGCTCACCGGCGTCGATCGCCTGCACACATTCACAGGCGTAGATCGGCCCAAAGTCGCCACCGTCGCGCCTGATCTGTCCGATCGCGCGGGCATCCGGCCTATCGACAAAGCGGATATCGGTAAAACCCTCGGCGCGCAGCAGTTCCTCGGCGACGTAAAGCGTGGAAACGCAAAGACCAGGTTTCAGCAAGCGGACGGTCGTCGTTTCGAGGGGCCCCTCCGCAGCCAGCGTTTGCGGAGGACGGATGAGGTCGGCTGCTCCGGCCAGTGCAGCCGCCGTCAGAAAGCGGCGCCGTGTCTGTATCATCGGCATTGGAAACCTCCCTTAACGTTAGTCGCTCACGCCTTCAGTTCGCGCTTGAGCTCGTTCAAAAAGCGCCAGTCTGTGCCATCGCGGATGATCTTCTGCGGGCTCGATTTGATCAGCCCCGCTTCATGCATTTGCAGTGCATAAAACCGTACCGAGTCTTCGATGTTGTAGTCACGCCAGCTCTTGTAGGGGACGTCGCTCAGGGTCTGGAGAGCGTATTCGTAGCGGGGGGTGAAACCGCGATCGACGATGCCCCGGGCAACGCGCGCGGGCTCGGCAGCGCAAATATCTGTCGCCTTCAAAATGGCGCGCAGCACATGCTTGGTCGCCACCGGATAGCGGTCGATATAATCGCGGGAGCCGACCAGCTGACAGCAGAAATATTGCGACCAAGGGCGGTCGGTCGCGCTGCTGACGATGATATGACCGGCATGCCGCGCCCGCAATTCCTGCGGCTCGGGCGGAAATCCGAGGAAGGCATCGATCTTGCCCTCGGCAAAGAGCTCTAGCGGCTTGGCCGCCGGGTCGGTGACCCATTCGATGTCCTTCGCGGGATCGAGTCCGACCTGGGCGGCCATCAACCTCAGCAGATCGGGCTCGGCCTCCTGTAGGCCGACGCGCTTACCCTTCAGTTCGCCTATCCCGTGGATGCCCTCCTGCGCGAACAACTCGATGCAGCCGACATGGATGCCGGCGAGCACTGCGATCGGGGCGCTGGTGTCAATTAACGATATCGCTTCGAGAAGCGAAACGGCGAAATCGAGCTTGCCCTGCGCCGCCGCTTCGGTTTGTCGGTCCGCCGGCGTCTCGATAAAGCGGATGTCGGCAAATCCCTCGGCGCGCAATAATTCCTCAGCGGCGAAAAGCGGTGCAATGCAGATACTGCCGTCATTGACGAGGCGAACGGTCGTCGTTTCCGGCGCTTCGGCCGCCACCAGTACGTGCGGTGCGCCGGTAAGGCCAGCGGCGCCGGCTAATGAAAGCGTCGTCAGAAAGCGGCGCCGGGTCTGCGTTGTCGCCATGGGGCTTACACCTTCAGCTCGCGTTTGATCTCGTTAAGGAAACGCCAATCGGTGCCGTCGCGGATGATCTTCTGCAGCGTGGATGTGATCAGCCCCGCTTCGAGCAGCCGCAGCGCATAGAATCGCATCGTGTCCTCAGGATCATATTCACGCCATTTATCGTAGGGGATCTCGCTCAAAGTCTGCGATGCGTAATCATACCGGTCGGTGAACCGGCCAGCGACGATGCGGCGGGCGACGCGCGCCGGCTCGGCGGCGCAGAGATCTGCGGCCTTCAGAACAGCGCGCAGCACGCGCTTGGTCGCGACCGGATACTTGCGGACGTAATCGCGGTTGCTCGCCAGCATGCAGCAGAAATACTGCGACCAGGGGAGATCGGTCGTCATGTTGAGGATGACGTGGCCGGCATGCCGGGCGCGCAGCTCCTGAGGCTCCGGCGGAAACCCGAGAAAGGCATCGATCTTGCCCTGAACAAACAGTTCGAGGGGGTCGGCTCCGCTCTCGGCGGCGGTCACCCAGCGGATGTCTTTGGCGGGATCGAGCCCGACCTGCGCCGCCATCAAGGTCAGTACGCCGACCGGGGTCACCCTCAGTCCGATGGACTTGCCCTTGAGGTCGCCAATGTGGCGAACACCCTCGGTAGCGAATAATTCGAAGCAGCCGATATGGATGCCGGCCAGCACGACGATCGGACTGCCGGCCTCGATGAGCTGGATACCCCCGGCCGGGACGAAGTTGGTAAAATCGAGCTCGCCGCTCAGAAACGCGTCGTATTGCCGGCTTCCCGGTGCTTCGACATAGCGGATATCGGTGAAGCCCTCCGCCCGCAGCAGCTCCTCGGCCATGTATTCGGGTGCAATGCAGATGCTGTGGTCGTTCGGCAGTCTGACGGTCGTCGTTTCGAGAGCGTCCTCAGCGGCCAGCGCTCGCGGCAGACGGAGCAGGTTCGCCGCGCCGGCCAATGACAGTGCGGTCAGAAAGCGTCGCCGTGTCTGCCCGATTTCCATCGCATCCTCCCCGTTGCCGGCGCTCATGCTACGCTTCTGAGCCGTGAGCTGATGGTACTCCTTCTACTGGCGTCTGACGCTTCTCCCGTTCGACCGATCGCCGCCGAATTCGGCGGCGCTGACACTTATACGCCAAGCAACCGGCGAACCTGATTGGTGAAGCCGCCGGCTGCGCTGAACGGATTGTGGATTCGGACGCCGCTCATTTCCGCGCCATCGGCCAGGTCCTCGGTGAGAATAGCGATGCATCCGGCTTCACCCGCGGTCGCCACGAGCAGCGCATCCCAGTAAGAGGCGCGTCCGTTCGAAGCTTCGCCGAGCGCAGTCCGTACCGATGCCTCGGAGGCTGCCGCGCATGGAAAGAGGTCGAGCCAGTCGGCAGCTTGTGCAGCGGCGTCGGGCGGCGGAACGATCCCCTTCCGGGTAGCCGCCGCATAGAATTCTGACACCGCCTGCAGTGTCAGCCAGCAATCGAGATGCACCGCGTGCTCGATGATCTCGCGGGCCAACCGATGTCGGAGACCCGCCGCAGAATCGATTGCGTAGACGAGCAGGTTGGTGTCGAGCGTAAAGCGCTCGCTAGTCGCGGTCATGCAGAGCCGCGCGGTCGAGCGGACCGGCGCCGATTGGCCAGCCCTTCTCCATCCGGACGCGGGTACGCGCCAACGCCGCCTCCTGCCGGGCCGTCAAAACCCGCCCGTCGGCGATCGGCGCAAGCCGCGCAACAGGCCGGCCGTTTCGCGTGATAATGTACTCGGTGCCCGCTTCGACTTCCCGAACGCAGCGGGCGAACGCCTGATTTGCTTCGCGCAAGGAAATGGTTTTGGCCATCTCGAAACCCCGTTGGGG
>Ga0310916_10001766_pt1 | contig 12957 bp, 7 predicted proteins | sample GREbulkMGLF176_FD_203444 | JGI IMG/M metagenome (GOLD analysis project Ga0310916, IMG submission 203444) | Lab enrichment of tropical soil microbial communities from Luquillo Experimental Forest, Puerto Rico - GRE.bulkMG.LF176 | ecosystem: Environmental > Terrestrial > Soil > Tropical forest >...
GAGGCCTGGGCCGGCAACCCGCTGATGGATCCGCAGCGGCGGGCGTTCTACGAATACCATGCAGCGCTGATGGAGCCGTGGGACGGGCCGGCGGCGATCGCCTTCACCGATGGCCGTCAGATCGGCGCGACACTTGACCGCAACGGCCTGCGACCGGCGCGTTACATCGTCACCGACGACGATCACTTGATCATGGCCTCTGAGGCCGGGGTGCTGCCGGTCCCCGAGGAGAAGATCGTCCGCAAGTGGCGGCTCCAGCCGGGCAAGATGCTGCTGATCGACCTCGAGGAGGGGCGGATCGTCGACGACGACGAGATCAAGCGCCAGCTCGCCGCCCAGCATCCTTACGAGACCTGGCTCGAAGCGACCCAGTTCAAGCTGGCCGAATTGCCCGATCTTGCAGAGGAGCACCGAGAGGGGTTCGCTCGCGCAGCAGTACCGCTGCTGCGCAACGACCCAACGACACATCTCAACCTGCAACAGGCCTTCGGCTACACCCAGGAGGATATCCAGTTCTTTCTCGAACCGATGGCGCGCGACGCAGACGACCCCGTCGGCTCGATGGGCACCGATACACCGATCGCCGCGCTCTCCGACAAACCGAAGGTGCTCTACAACTACTTCAAGCAGAATTTCGCGCAGGTCACCAACCCGCCGATCGATCCGATCCGTGAGGAATTGGTGATGTCGCTGGTGTCGATGATCGGACCGCGGCCGAACCTGTTGGGGCACGAGGCCGGCACGCATTACCGACTCGAAGTTTCGCAGCCTATCCTGACCGACGGCGATTTAAAAAAGATCCATGCGATCGAGACCCTGGTCAGCGCCTTCCGCACCGACACTCTCGATGCGACCTGGCCGGCTTCGGAGGGTGCCGACGGGATGGCGCCGGCGCTCGACCGGCTCTGCCGCGAGGCGACCGAGGCGGTGCTCGCCGGGCACAATATCCTGATCCTCTCCGACCGCGCGACCTCGGCCGAGCGGGTCCCGATCCCGGCATTGCTCGCGACCTCAGCGGTGCATCATCACCTGATCCGCCAGGGTCTGCGTACCAGCACAGGGATCGTCGTCGAAACCGGCGAGGCCTGCGAGGTTCACCATTTCTGCGCGCTTGCCGGATACGGGGCAGAGGCGATCAATCCTTATCTCGCCTTTGCCACCCTCGAGCAGATCCGTGTCGACAGCGATTTGCCGCTCGACGCCGAGCAGGCACAAAAAAACTATATCAAGGCGGTCGGCAAGGGGATCCTCAAGGTAATTTCCAAGATGGGGATCTCGACCTACCAGTCCTATTGTGGGGCGCAAATCTTCGACGCCGTGGGCCTCGCCAGTGATTTTGTCGAGAAATACTTCACCGGGACCGCAACCACGATCGAGGGTGTCGGCCTGAAGGAGATCGCCCAAGAAGCGATCGAGCGGCACAAGCATGCCTTTGGTGAGAACCCGATCTACGACGGGATGCTCGACGCCGGTGGAGATTACGGCTTTCGCCTGCGCGGCGAGGATCACGCCTGGACATCTCAGTCAGTCGCCAGGCTGCAACACGCGGTACGCGGTAACTCGCTTGCCGAGTACCGGGCTTTTGCTGCGACGATCAATGATCAGAGCGAGCGGCTCTTAACGATCCGCGGGTTGATGACGTTCAATTTCGCCAACGAGCCGGTGTCCCTCGACGAGGTCGAGCCGGCGAGCGAAATCGTCAGGCGCTTTGCCACGGGCGCAATGAGCTTTGGCTCGATCAGCCGTGAGGCGCATACGACGCTCGCGATTGCGATGAACCGCATCGGCGGCAAGTCCAACACCGGCGAGGGCGGCGAGGAGGCGCAACGCTTCAAGCCGCTCGACAACGGCGATTCGATGCGCTCGGCGATCAAGCAGGTGGCCTCGGGCCGGTTCGGCGTTACGACCGAGTATCTGGTCAATGCGGACGACCTGCAGATCAAGATGGCGCAGGGCGCCAAGCCCGGCGAGGGCGGCCAATTGCCCGGCCGCAAGGTCGACAAGATCATCGCCGGCGTGCGCTATTCGACGCCAGGTGTCGGCCTCATTTCGCCGCCGCCGCATCACGACATCTATTCGATCGAGGATCTGGCGCAACTGATCCACGATCTGAAGAATGCCAATCCGCGGGCACGCATTTCCGTAAAACTCGTCTCCGAGGTCGGCGTCGGCACGGTAGCTGCTGGGGTCAGCAAGGCGCGGGCCGACCATGTCACGATCGCCGGGTTCGAGGGCGGCACCGGCGCGAGCCCGCTGACCTCGTTGACCCATGCCGGTTCACCCTGGGAGATCGGGCTGGCTGAGACGCAGCAGACATTGGTGCGCAACGGGCTACGGGGCCGCATCGCGGTGCAGGTGGACGGCGGGCTTAGAACTGGGCGCGATGTGGTTGTGGGCGCGATGCTCGGCGCCGATGAGTTTGGCTTTGCGACGGCGCCATTGATCGCCGCCGGGTGCATCATGATGCGCAAATGCCATCTCAACACCTGCCCGGTAGGCATCGCGACCCAGGATCCGGTCTTGCGTAAGCGCTTCACCGGCCAGCCCGAGCACGTCATCAATTATTTCTTCTTTGTTGCCGAGGAGGTGCGCGAGCTGATGGCGAAGCTCGGCTTCCGCACCTTCGACGAGATGATCGGCCGGGTCGACAAGATCGATATGGTCCGCGCGATTGAGCATTGGAAGGCCAAGGGGATCGACCTCTCGCGGCTGCTGTACGCGGAGCCGGCGCAGCCTGGGGTTGCGATCTACAATTGCGAGCGGCAGCAGCACCATCTGGACAAGGCTCTCGACAACGAGCTGATCGCCCAGTCACAGCCGGCACTCGATAACCGCGAGCCGGTGCGTATCGGCCGCGCGATCAGGAATGTCCACCGCACCGTCGGCGCGATGCTGTCGGGCGAGGTCGCCCGCCGCTATGGCCATGCCGGTCTGCCGCAAGATACGATCTGGGCGACCTTCCGCGGCAATGCCGGGCAGAGCTTTGGGGCCTTCCTCGCGCACGGCGTCACACTCGAGCTCTATGGCGACGCCAACGACTATACCGGCAAGGGTCTGTCAGGCGGACGCCTGATTGTCCGCCAGCCGACCGAAGCGCAACGCGAGCCGACCGAGAACATCATCATCGGCAACACCGTCCTCTACGGGGCGATCGGCGGCGAAGCCTATTTCGAAGGGGTGGCGGGCGAACGCTTCGCGGTGCGAAATTCGGGTGCGGTCGCCGTCGTCGAAGGCACCGGCGACCACGGCTGCGAGTACATGACCGGCGGAGTCGTCGTCGTCATCGGCGATACCGGGCGCAATTTCGCCGCCGGCATGTCGGGCGGCATTGCCTATGTCTGGGACCCGAAAGGCCGCTTCGGCAGTCTGTGCAACCGCAGCGGGGTCGAGCTCGAACCGATCGCCGAGTCCGAGCCCGACGGCGATGCGGAACCCGACGACCGGCCACGGCAGCGGGCGCCGAGCGTGCAAGACAATGGCATGGGCGACCCGCTGCGCTTCGACGCCGCGAGGCTGCGCATCCTGCTCGAGCGCCATCACCTGTTCACCGGCAGCGCGCGGGCGCGCGACCTCCTCGAAGACTGGGACAATACGGTTGCCTCGTTTGTGAAGATCGTGCCCACGGATTATCGGCGTGCACTACTCGAACTGCAGGCCGAGCGGCTCGCCGCCCGCACGGAAGCCGCGGAATGACGAGGCCGCACGCCTTAAGGACCGACCCTCGTGGGTAGGCCGACCGGGTTTCTCGAGATCGAGCGCCAAGATCGGGGCTACGACAAACCGGAAATTCGCAGCCGCAGCTGGAAGGAATTCGTCAAGCCGCTGCCCGATGGCGAGAACCGCAAACAGGCGGCGCGCTGCATGGATTGCGGCATTCCGTTCTGTCACGAAGGATGCCCAGTCAACAATCTGATCCCGGACTGGAACAATCTCGTCTACCGCGAGCAATGGCGGGCGGCGCTGCGAACCCTGCACTCGACCAACAACTTCCCGGAATTCACCGGCCGCGTTTGCCCGGCGCCGTGCGAGGCCGCTTGCACGCTCAACATCGACGACAACCCGGTCACGATAAAAACGATCGAATGCGCGATCGTCGACCGCGGCTGGCAAGAAGGGTGGATCGAGCCGGCCGTGCCGGCACGGCGGACCGGCAAGCAGGTTGCGGTCGTTGGTTCCGGTCCAGCAGGCCTTGCGTGCGCACAACAACTGGTGCGCGCCGGGCATTGGGTGACAGTTTTCGAAAAGAGCGATCGCATCGGCGGTCTGCTGCGCTACGGCATCCCCGACTTCAAGATGGACAAGTGGCTGATCGACCGCCGTGTCGACCAGATGGAAGCGGAGGGTGTCACGTTCCGTACCGAGGTCGAGATCGGCGTCGATGTGTCAATGGCATCCTTGCTTGACGAGTTCGACGCGATTGCGATGACCGGCGGCGCCGAGGCGCCGCGCGACCTCGAGGTTACCGGCCGTGAGCTCGACGGCATCCATTTCGCAATGGATTTTCTGCCGCAGCAGAACAAGCGCAACGCCGGCGACAGTGAGGATCAAGCCGCGCCCCATGGGACGATCACCGCGCACGGCAAGCACGTCATCGTGATCGGCGGCGGCGACACTGGCTCCGACTGCATCGGCACCTCAGTGCGCCAAGGGGCGCTGTCGATTACCCAGCTCGAAATCCTGCCCAAGCCGCCGAAGCACGAGAACAAGGGGCTGACCTGGCCCGATTGGCCTCTGAAACTGCGCACCTCCTCTTCTCAGGAGGAAGGCTGCGAGCGCGATTGGTCGGTGTTGACAAAGCGCGCCATCGGTGAGGATTGCCGCGTCACGGCGCTCGAATGCGTGCGTGTCGACTGGCTGAGGACCCCCGACGGCCGTTCCGTAATGCAAGAAATCCCGGAGAGTGTCTTTACCCTCAAGGCCGACCTCGTGCTGTTGGCGATGGGGTTTTTGGGTCCCCGCCGGCCCGGGATGCTGGAGCAATCCGGTGTCGAGCTCGACCCGCGCACCAATGTCCGCGCCAATACTTTCGATTACCGCACCTCGGCCCCCAAAATCTTCGCAGCCGGCGACATGCGGCGCGGCCAGTCGCTCGTCGTCTGGGCGATCCGCGAAGGCCGTCAATGCGCCCGCGCGATCGACGAATTCCTGATGGGTACGAGCCTCCTGCCCCGGTGATATTTTTTACGCAGCAATCGCCGTTAGGTGGCCGCGGGCGGCGTAGTCGAGAATCTGCCGGTCGCGGGTCATCAAGGCAGCGCTGGTAACGCGGGCGGTAGCGACGATCAGCCGGTCAGCCGGATCCCGATGAAAACTGTCCGGAAGAGAGTACGCCTCGACCGCGATTTGCGGCAGCAGCGGTTCAATTGACAGGCCCGGGGCGGATACGGCTTCTTCCATCCACTGAGCCAGTGGCTGCCCCAGGACAACGCGGCCGCGCGATGCCAACAACGCGGCCTCCCAGACCGATATCGCTGCGATCCTGAGTTGACCCGAAGCAGCGGCCCGGTTGATTGCCGTCCGACCGCCGACCTCTAATTCGACATTGGCCAGCATGAACCAGATCCATACATGAGTGTCCAGCAGCAATGGGCGCGGCTCAGACGTTCTCGGCATCGCCGGTCCATCCCGCATCCTCGATCGGACCGATTATGTCGCCGCAAATCTTGGCCGTTCCCGCCATGTACCCGAAGAGGTCTATCGGTTCCTGCTCCACTGGCACCAGCTTGGCGACCGGCTTTCCCCGCTTTGTGATGATGATTGGCCTCCGTTGCTGCGCCACTTCATCCATCAGGCGCAGACAATTGGCCTTGAAATCCGTTGCGGCGACGTATCTGTTGTCCATAATCTTTATCCATGGTCATCTATATCTGACCATATGGGGTCGATCAATTTCCATGCAACCCGGCAGGGTTGCTAGGACACGCCGCTTTCAGAGAGGAATTGATGCAGGCAAGTGCCAATAACACCGGGATCGGGCAGCCGGTTCGACGCCGGGAGGATTTCCGGCTGTTGACCGGAAAGGGTTGCTACAGCGACGATTTCAATTTCGCGGGCCAGACCTATGCAGTGATGGTCCGCTCCCCGCATGCCCATGCGATCATTGGCTCGATCGATACCAGCGAAGCGGCTGCCGCCCCTGGCGTGCTTGCCGTTCTGACCGGCCGGGATCTGCTGGAAGACGGGCTGCAGGCGATACCCCATTCGGTCGGGACAAGGCACCCCGCTGACATTACGCTCGTCAATAAGGACGGCTCTGCGCCCTTCATCCCGCCGCATTTCCCAATGACGGTGAACGAGGCGCACCATTGTGGTGAGATTGTTGCAATGATTGTTGCGACAACTCTCGCTGCCGCAAAAGACGCCGCCGAACTCGTAGCCGTCGATTATCGGCCGCTGCCGGCGGTGACGCATTCTCTGCGGGCGGTCGAACCCGGCGCGCCTCTCGCGCGCGGCGATGCCTCCTCGAATACCAGCATCGACGCCGAGGTCGGCGACCGCGTCGCGACCGAAGCGGCGTTTGCGAAAGCCGCTCATGTGGTCAGGTTCGAGACCTGGATACCGCGGATTGTCGGGGTCCCGATGGAGCCGCGCGCCGCGACGGGCACCTATGATCGAGACACCGGGCGTTACACGCTCTACGCCGGGATTGGCGGCGCCGTTCGGCCGAAGCAGGACCTGGCGAAAATCCTCGGTGTCCCCGAGGAAAAAACCCGCGTGGTGATGCACGAGGTCGGCGGAAATTTCGGAACGCGCGGTTCCTTCAATCCGGAGTTTGCCTTGGTGACCTGGGCGGCGCGCCGGGTCGGCCGCCCGGTCAAATGGACTTGCGAGCGGCAGGAAGCGTTTCTCTGCGATTACCAGGCGCGTGATCTGGCAGTCGAGGCCGAGCTCGCTCTGGACCGCGACGGCAAGTTCATAGCAATGCGCGGCTCCAATATCGTCAACAGCGGCGCCTACCCGATCTCTTACGGACCGCTCGCGAAGGGCGTCGAGATCATGTCGAGCATCTACCACATGCCGGCAGTGCATTTCCGGGCGCGTGCGGCAATTACCAATACATTGCCGACGCGCCCTTATCGCAGCTCCGGACGCCCCGAGGTCATGTTTGTCATGGAGCGGCTAATCGATCTCGCTGCACGGCAGCACGGGTTCGACCGGCTGGAATTACGACGGCGCAACCTAGTGCCGGAATCGGCGATGCCTTATCGCAATCCGTTCGGCATGGTCTACGACAGCGGCACCTATCACCAGGTTATGGAGAAGGTACTCACGTTGGGCGACTGGGCCGGGTTTCCGGCGCGGCGAGCCGAAGCCAAACAGCGCGGCAAATACCGCGGCATTGGCATCAGCAATTACGTCGATACCGCGACGGGGACGCCGCGCGAGCGCGCCGAAGTCACAGTCTTGCCGGATGGCGTGGTCGAGGTCGTTGTCGGAACCGTGTCGAATGGCCAGGGTCATGAGACCAGCTTTGCTCAATTGATCGGTGAATGGCTAGGCGTGCCGATCGATAGTGTTCGGCTTGTCACCGGAGATACCGATCGTGTGTCGGTCGGCGGCGGCTCGCATTCCGGCCGTGCATTGCGTCTCGCCAGCATCGTCATGCTGAACGCCTCGCGCGACATCATCGATAAAGGCCTCAAGATCGCCAGCCACGTATTGGAAGCCGCTACCAGCGATCTCGAATTCGTCGACGGCCAGTTCAGGGTGAAGGGCACCGACAGGTCACTGGGAATATTCAAGGTCGCGGCCGAGGCATTGCGGCGCAACGATTTGCCGGACGACCTGCGCGGGCCGTTCGCCGCCGAAAGCGACGAGACCGTCAATCTCGCCAGCTTTCCCTATGGCTGCCACGTCTGCGAAGTCGAGGTCGATGCGAATACTGGCGTCGTCGAGATCATCCGCTACTGCGCCGTCGACGATGTTGGCCGCGCCGTCAACCCGATGATCGTGCACGGCCAGATCCATGGCGGCATAACGCACGGCCTCGGCCAGGCAATGAGCGAATACTGCGTCTATGATCAGCAGACCGGCCAATTGCTGTCGGGCTCACTGCTGGACTATGCAATGCCGCGTGCCGACAAGCTCCCCTTTTTCACGACCGAGCTCAGCGAGGTGCCGACGCCGACCCACCCGCTCGGCATCCGCCCCGCCGGCGAAGGCGGGACGACCCCGGCACTCGGCGTCGTGATCAACGCGATCGTCGATGCCCTATCCGAATTCGGCGTGACCCACATAGAGATGCCCGCGACACCCGAGCGTGTCTGGCGTGCTATTCACCGCAACGGGCAATCCAACCCGTCAGGCGCACTCTAGAGCGCCCCTCAACAGATCGTGCACTTTCGTGTAGTGGGCGGCGCGGGCTTGATATGCGCCGGGGCCAGCCACATGGCCGCGATGATGATGCGAATTTAAGGGTTGACGATCGTCACTCGTGCCGTGAACTGCTATAATCGCTGTGTCAAAGACGCGCGCCACGCGGCGGGAGGAGTGGAAAGATGGGCGACATTCTCGGCATCGGCGTCACCCATTACCCCGGCTTGATGCTGCCGGATGCTTATATGAGCTCGTTTCTGACCCGCACGCTAAAAAGCGACCGCATTCCGGCGGAGATGAAGGAACCGTCGCGCTGGCCCGAGCCGCTGCGCCAGGAGCTGGCGGCCAACCAAGAGGGCGGGGCGGCGGCCGAGCATCGGCGCCGCCTCGTCGGCGGGTTTCGCAAGGCGCGCGAGGCGCTCGATGCCTTTGCGCCCGACTTCGTGCTGATCTGGGGCGACGACCAATACGAAAACTTCCGCGAAGACGGGGTGCCGTCATTTTGCGTCTTCGCTCTCGATGCGATCGATTCGCGGCCGTTTGGGCGCCCCGGCCGGGCAGAACTCGGCAATGTGTGGGGCGAGGGACCAGACAAAGTCGTCCGCGTCGATGGACACCGCGCGGCCGGCTGCTGGCTCGCATCCGAGCTGCTAAAGGCCGATTTCGACGTCAGCTACGCCTATGCTATGCGGCACGAGCTCGGGCTGCCGCACGCCTTCATCAACACGATCCTTTACCTCGATTCACGACCGGCGCGGGTTCCCGTATCCGGTGGTGCCGTTCCACGTCAATTGCTATGGCTCATCGGTCATCGCCAAGCGCGGCAGCACCGCACATCTGACTGGAGCTGCCGACCCGAACGCCTTTGATCCGCCCGGTCCCAACCCGTCGCGCTGTTTCGATGTCGGCGGGGCCGTCGCTCGTATTCTCGCAGAAAGCCCGTGGCGCGTGGCGCTCATCGCGTCGTCGAGCTGGTCGCACGCCTTCCTGACGGCAAAACATCACTGGCTCTATCCCGACGTCGCAAGCGACCGGGCGCGGTTCGACGAGCTCGCTTCTGGCAATTTCGCGCGCTGGCGCAATCTCACCACCGAGCAGGTCGAGGATGCCGGCCAGCAAGAGTTTTTGAACTGGGTATGCCTTGCCGGCGCGATGGACGCGCTCGGCCGCAGGCCTGAGATTATCGATTATGTCGAATCACACTTGTTCAACTCGGACAAGTGCTTTGCGCTGTTCCGCCCGTAGCAGCGCTTGACGCGGGTCAATCACCGGCGTCCGGCTTCGGCCGCCGAGTGAAGCCGTCTGCGCTCCATTCCTCACTGCCCACACCGTGATGGACGAAGAAGAGACCCGTGGGGTCATATTTCGACTTGACGGCTCGCAACCGTGGATAATTCGAACCCCAGAAGGATTGTTGCTAGGAGGGCTCGAAGAAATTGGTTTCCGAAACGTAGGAGCCAGCGTTCGGCGCTATCTTCCGCAGCTCGGCCATCGACTGGTCGATCTTACCAGCGTTGTTGCGGGCGAGTGTCAGATCGGGTTCATGGCAGGGAATGCCCAAGTAGGTCGCCCGCCGCCCACCGGCGATGATCACGAGAGCGAAAGCGCCCAGTACCGCCGGGTTCATTGCGGTTTCTCTGGCCGCTGTGATCGCTTCGGGCGACGCTCCCGCCAATCCTTTATTGAAATGCAACGCTACCGGCCAATGCCTGCTGGCCGCAAACAAAGCATCAGAGAGACCCTGTTGGCTATCCTTCAGCAATAGTGTGGCAGGCAGCCAGATGGATTGGTAGCCGTGCCAAAAGATCCCTATCTCGTTTTGATTGCCGGCCCACCAGAAGTGGCCTTCGGGGGCACTCGGCCGGTCGTCGGAGTGCACTCTACTGGGAAAGTTTTTTCGTAAGAAATCGGCATCCCACCAACTACGAGCGGGGATGCTTCCAATAATGGGGGCTGACGGGATACTCAAATCCCGCGGCGATGCGGCTACCCAGTCAAGGAAGGGCCGCCACACATCCTCCGCCTGCTGCTTGTCGAGGCCTTGTGATACCATAGTAATGGCAAGCGTGTTGTCTGGCCGAAAAGCAACGCTCTCACCCCAGTGAGGATTGAAAAGGCTTTCATTGTAGAAGCTGACAAACCGGCCGATCAGCTTCTGAAACGCGGCGTCCGATGTCGCTTTAACGGTTAAGAAGGCACCGCCGAAGAAAGCCGGGAGCTCACGGGTCGCGAGCGTGGCCTTGGTGACCACACCTAAACTGCCGCCACCGCCGCCTTTGATCGCCCAGAACAAATCCGGATGCGTGCACGCATTGGCCGTACGTACAGCGCCGTCGGCAGTGACGATTTCGGCCTCCAATAGCCCCGCCGCTGCCATGCCGTAGTTCTTTGAGAAGCTTCCAAAGCCGCCGCTCTGAACGAGGCCGGCGACCCCGACAGTGACGCAGCCGCCACCTTGAACGTAGCGGCCGCCCTTGGTGGTTACCGCGTCATAAACATCGATCCACATGGCGCCTGCTTCGACCGTGACAGCCGGCTGCGCGGCCTGAGTTCCCGTGCATCCCTGCCCGACGAATGCGTCATGCAGAACGATACCGTCCATCGCGCGGGTCCAGATCAGCAGCGAGTCTGCTGCGTTCGAGGTGCCCTGATAACTGTGGCCGCCGCCTTTGACGACGAGCCGCAGATTGTTCTCTCGCGCAAAGTTGACAGCGGCGACAACGTCAGCCGCCTTTCTGGCGGCGACGGCATAGACGCTCGGAGCCGCTCCCCACGCATCGACCCATCCGGAGCTCTGCGTTCCGCCGGCCTGGTCCCCGATAAAATAGGGGTTCTGCAAATTCCGGATGAGCTCCTGGCAGGCTGCACCGTCCGATGCGGGACCGCAAGCTGCCAGTGGTGACTCGAGCCTGATGAGCTGGCCCCCGATCTCCTGGTTTAGCCTTTCCCAGCTCGCGGGGGTCGGCCAGGACGGATCGGAGGGGCGGATGCGATGGGCAAGGGGGGTAGCAGATGAGTCAGCCGCCGGCAGCGGCGTTGGCAGAACCGGCGAGACAGCCAGAGCCGCAGCCGCGCGTCGCAGCAGACTTCGTCGATTCATCGGACCTCCGGAAAAGAGCCGCATCGATTCGGCGCTCCAGAACTTTGCGACCTCACGCTCGGCCGTCAACAAACCGTCAACTTGCTTTACCGGCTCCGCGCCGACGGGAGTAGCTTGAGCAAGGTTGGACGGCTCCCTATGCTGATTAAGACAGGGAATATCGATTGAGCCGAGGCTCGCAGCCGAGACACCGCTAAGGCGGGGTCCGGCACTCGCGGTTGGGCCGTAGGGGTGGTGCCGGCCGCGTAAATGGGGGGTTGAATGACAAAACGGAACCGCATCTTTGCGGCCCCGACGGGGCTCGGGCGACGGGCGATGCGTGGCATGCGCCTTGCGCTGATGCTGACGGCACTACCCGGCGCGGCCATTGCATCCGACAAAATCGTGCTCCAGCTACACCGCGAACCACAATTCGAGTTCGCCGGCTATTACGCGGCGCTGTGGAACGGTTTCTACCGGGAAGCCGGGCTGGATGTCGAGATCAGACCGGGCTTGGTGCGCGGCACCGCGCCGGTCGATGCAGTCCGGGAGGTCATCGAACGGCGCGCCCAGTTTGGCACCGGGACTGCCCAGTTGCTGATCCGCGCCGCTCAAGGAGCGCCGCTGCTTCTTCTCGCGCCGATTTTTCAGCAGAGCGGGACTGCGGTCTATTTCCGATCAGATGCCAATTTTGCCTCGCTCCGGGACCTGCTGAATGCCACCGTCGGACGCTTGCCGCCGAGCAATATCTTGGATGCTGAGTTCCGCACCACGCTGCAGAGTGAGGGGATCGATGCGGACAAGCTGAAATCTCTGTCGATAGACCCTGGCCAAGCGGTCGCTGCTCTCCTCGACCACCGCGTCGACGCAGTGGTCGGATCGGCCTGGGAGCTGCCATGGCAAGCGCGGGGCCGGTCTGTTGCGCTGAAGTCTCTCTCTCTCGCCGACTATCGGCCGCAATTTTATGGCGATGGCCTGTTCACGTCGCAGCGCTTCGCCAACGCGGACCCTGCGACCGCGCAACGCTTTCGCGACGCGTCGATCAAGGGTTGGGAATACGCCTTGCAGCATCCGGGTGAGATCACCACCCGCATCACAGCCGAGCTCCCGGTCCTGGTGCCAGCAGCCGATCCGGCTGCCTTCGCTCGTTATCAGAACGAGGTCGCGCAAAAACTCACTCAGTACCCCGATATCCCATTGGGCCATTCGACCGCCGAACGTTGGAGCGAGGTGCAGCAGGGCCTGCTTGCGATTGGGTTGATTTCCCACTCAGCCGATCTCGACGCCTTTCTCTATGATCCCGGCGCTGCGACGCGGGGTTTCGCCTCTCGGCTGGCCTTGTTGGTCCTTTCCGCAGTGGCCGCTTTCGCTCTGTTCGTCGCAGCGGTGGGCCTTTGGCGGAGGCAACGCCGGTCGAGTCCCGGTTCCGCACAAGCCTCCAATTTCCCCGAGCTTCGCAAGTGGTTAGTGTCGCCCCTCGCGCAGACCGATCTCTTCGCATCGGTGCGGCCCAGCCTCGTGCGCATTCGTGCGATAACCCATGAAGGGTTCTGTCAGGCGAG
>Ga0310916_10001767_pt1 | contig 12955 bp, 11 predicted proteins | sample GREbulkMGLF176_FD_203444 | JGI IMG/M metagenome (GOLD analysis project Ga0310916, IMG submission 203444) | Lab enrichment of tropical soil microbial communities from Luquillo Experimental Forest, Puerto Rico - GRE.bulkMG.LF176 | ecosystem: Environmental > Terrestrial > Soil > Tropical forest >...
CAACACGAAGTGCAACTTAGGAACGCGCTCTCCCCAATCCACATTCACCGTGCGCATATCCGGATCGTTGCGCATGATTTCTTCCACACTGCGCGCGCTCTCCCGAAGTTTTGCCGGATCGGGCCCCATCACCCGAAAAGCAACGGGAAAGGGAGAGTAGGGGCCAAATACCAACTGTGTCGCCCGAATTCTCGCTTCCCGCGCCAGGCCATCGGCGGCCGCTTGGCGCAGGCGCAATTTGAGATGATCCCTTGCCTCCGCATTCGGCGTCAAAACCACAATCTTCGCAAAGGAGGGATCAGGCAGCTCCGGATTGTAGGAAAAGAAAAACCGTGGAGCACCCGCTCCGATGTAGGAGGTCACGATTTTCGATTCGGGTTGTTCCGACAGCCAGTGTTCGATTTTTTTTGCCGCTGCGCTGGTTGTCTCGATGCTGGTCCCCAATGGAAGCTGGACCTCAACCAACAATTCAGGCCGGTCAGAGTTCGGAAAAAACTGTTTCTCCACGACCGCCATCCCTCCTCCCGCCACTAGGAATGCCCCCAGTACAATGCCGGCTACCGTATACTTTCTCCTCACGCACCAGGTGATAAAATGGCGGATACGCTGGTATCCAGGAGTGGAATAAATCCCCGCATGGCCTCCTTTTCTCGCTTTGATCTCGGGTAGAAGTTTTACCCCAAGATAGGGTGTGAAAACCACCGCCACGATCCACGAGGCAATCAAAGAGAATCCGACAATCCAGAAGATGTTTCCGGCATATTCTCCCGCGGTCGAACGCGCAAAGCCCACCGGCAAAAATCCGATTACGGTTACCAGCGTCCCGGCTAGCATTGGCGCTGCGGTGTGGCTCCAGGCATAAGCTGCGGCTTGGATGCGATCAATTCCTTCCTCCATTTTCACCACCATGGACTCGATGGCGATGATGGCATCATCGACCAGCAGCCCCAGCGAGATAATGAGCGCTCCCAACGTGATTCGATCAAAAACCCGATCCGTAATCATCATGATCACAAATACCGCGCCCAGGGTCAGCGGGATTGCCGCCACCACCACAATCCCGACTCTCCACCCCAAGCTCAACAGGCTGACCAGCATCACCACGCAGACCGCCATCGCGAACTTGAGCATAAATTCGTTTACCGCCGAGCTGATATTCACGGCTTGATCGGTGACTTTTTTCAGGCTGACTCCCACTGGCAGGCTGGAGGCGATCTTGTCGCTTTCAGCCCGGAGGGCATCGCCTAAATCCAGCCCGTTCCAGCCCTCTTTCATAACGATACTTAGCAACAGGGCGGACTCTCCATTGTGCCGAATGACAAAGGTTGCTGGATCCTCGTAGCCTCTCGTGACGCCCGCGATATCAGATAGTTTGAAGCTTTGCTTTCCGACCACGATCGGGGTGTTGCGGATTTTATCAATGTCTGTGTATGCCCCGTCAAGGCGGACAAAAACCTGTGTGCCATTCGTATCGACCGACCCTGCCGGAGTCACCGCATTCTGTTGCGAGAGCGCGGAAAAGACTTCCGCTGGCGAGATGCCCAACATCGTCAGCCGCGGATAGGAAAAGTCGACAAATATCCTTTCCTGCTGTTCCCCTACGATATCCACCTTTTTGACTCCTGGCACATGCAGAAATCTCTGCCGAAGCTCTTCGGCGACGCGGGTTAGTTGGCGGAGGGGAAAACCGGAAGCCTCCACCGAGTAGAGGGCGAAGGAAACGTCCGAATACTCGTCGTTAACGAAAGGCCCCATCGCCCCTTGCGGCAATTTGGATGCCTCATCCCCTAGTTTCTTTCGCGCCTGGTAAAACTGCTCGGAAACTTCTTGAGGAGGAGTTTTGTCGAGGAGTTGCAGCGTCATCAACGCCAGCCCGGGTCGTGTGATGGTTTCCACCCGATCATACCAGCGCAACTCCTGCAGCCTTTTCTCCAGCGGCTCGGCCACGAGATCCTGCATTTCCTGAGCGGTTGCTCCGGGCCACACTGCAGTTACCGTGAGCACCTTAATCGTAAAGGAGGGGTCTTCCGCTCGTCCCAGATGAAAATAAGCATAGATACCCGCACATGCCGAAGCAAAGATGAAGAACAGGGTAATGGACCGTTCCCGCACTGCCAGAGCGGAGAGATTAAAACTTCGCATCGGAAATCTTCTCCTCGTTTGCTAAATTAACTGTTTGTCCCTCGTGTAGTAGATGCGCCCCGAGTGCCACGACATTCTCGCCGGCATCGACCCCGCGGGACACGACGACGTCCTCCTGGCCGATTGAGGCAATTTTGACGAAGCGGAACTTCACTTCCGACTTGTCGTCCACGATCCAAACCCCCGGTCCGCTACCGCGATCATAGAGGGCCCCGACTGGCACCAGGACGAGAGGATTGCCGGAGCTTTGTTTGGTGGCCAATGTGATGGTGACGGTCGAGCCGAGCGGCGCCGAGGCGGCTTCACCTTCGAGCACATAGCGCGCTTGAAAAGTCCGGCTCGCCTGGTCCGCAGCATCGGAGAGCTCGCGCAACCTGGCCCGGTAAGTTTGCTCCTGCCCATAAAGTCGAGCCGAGGCGATCGTGCCCAAATCAGGTCGCACACCCTCGGGCAGGTTGATCAAGGCTTCTCGGGGACCATCATGCGCCAACTGGATCACGGTTTGCCCTGCTGCTACGACCTGACCTGGTTCGCTCAATGTCTGAACTATCACCCCATCGGCATCAGCTAGTAAGACGGCATACTCGCTGGAGTTATTACTAACTCTCGACTGAGCCTCCGCTGCTTCCAACTGTGCTCTAGCGTTGTCCAACGTCGCCCGATCTCGATCATATTCCTGGCGCGAGATCACACCGTTTTTGACCAGCATGGCTGATCGCTTTTCATCTGCGCTGGCTAGTGTGTATTTGGCCCGAGCCGCTTCGACGTTTGCTTGTTGGGCCGCGGCCGAGAGTCTGAGATCCTCGGGATCAAGCCGCATGAGGATCTGACCTTTCTGAACCCGCTGCCCCACATTGACGCAGCGCTCCAGGACTTTCCCCGCCACTCTGAAGCCCAAGTCGCCTTGCACCCGGGCTTCTACGATTCCAGTGAAGGTTCTGCTTTCCGAGCCAGCCGCTTCCGCCTTGAAGACCTCCACCCTGGGAGATTGCAGGCGCGCATCTTTCAGGGCTGGCTTGGAACACCCGCCCGCCATCAAAGACACCGTCAGCCATCCTGCGAGCAGACCAACCGTCATCAGCGGCCGACGATCGATTTTCACAAAACTGACTTCATCCGCGCCCACTCCAACACATGATTGGCGTAGCAAGACTGCGTCTTGCGGTCCGGATGCTTTCTGTGGCGTCGGCCATTGCTGATCCGCGTTGACTGTTGGATGATCCCTGGCTGGTGTGTTCATAAGTCAGTCCAGTTGAAATTGCTTGCGAAAACTCTTGTCGAACATGCCGGCGGGAACGAAGCGGCGCATTCGGCTAAAGGCGACCCCTTTACCGACCGGATAACGCAACCGGGGCGACTTTGCGGTCAATGCATTCCAAACCGCTTCTGCCACCATTCGAGGATCGTCTCCGCGTTCGATGTTTTGTTTGGCTGCGGCGATCAAACGCTTTCGTTCATCCGCGTAAACTTGGAGAGAGATTTTTGCGGCTTTGGCGTTGCCGTTGAGTTTCGTCCTCGTATATGCTGGTTCGATCAACAGCGCGCGCACGCCGAACCTCCTGATCTCGTGGTCGAGCGTCTCGGTATATCCTTCTACCGCATGTTTGCTCGCCGCGTAGATTCCCGAATACGGCGCGGGAAGAAAACCCAGCACGGAACTGATGTTGACGATTCGCCCATCGCCCTGTTGCCGCATCCCCGGCAGGATGGCGTTGGTCACACGCAGCACGCCGAAAAGGTTGGTTTCAAACTGCTGTCTGGCTTCCGCAACACTGGTTTCTTCCAGCGCCCCCATGAGTTCGTAACCGGCGTTATTGACCAGGAATTGGACCGGCCCAGGTTTCTGCACAACGCTTTGAACCGCTTCGCTCACACTGGAATCGTCCGTGACGTCCATACGGACCAGATCAACGTCGCGAATCGAGGTGGCCGATTGTGGATTGCGCACCGCACCGAACACCCGAGCGCCTCGCTCCGCCAACAACTGAGCGATTTCCCGACCGATGCCGGAGGAGACTCCGGTGATTAAAGTGGTTTTGTTTCTTAGCATGGTGTGTATATACACAGTTGGGTTCAATTTATCGCTTTTAGCGGCATTCAGTTTTGTTTATTTGTCCAGGGCCAGCGCCACAGTTTCGAGGTCCGAGAAGATCGCAGACCAACGCTCTTCACCGAGAGTCTTGATCGCGGCGCTCTGGGCTGATTGCCAGGCCGACAGGGATTCCTTGATTTTCTTTCGGCCCTTGGCAGTAATCGACAGTTCCACCCGGCTACCGCGGCCGCCACCGACGGTCTGCACCATCCCATCCCGCTGCAAGGGATGAAGATTTCGCACCAGGGTCGTGCGGTCCATCCCCAGCCAATCGCTCAATGCCGCCATGGTCCAACTTTCCTCGGCACTCAATGCCATCAAAATCGTTCTCTGCGTGGGGCGGATCCCGTGCCGCCGTATCTCAGCATCAAAAAATTGGGTCACGACCCGACTCACCGAGCGGAGGTTGAAGCAGACACAGTTCTCCATCGCCAACATATCCAGTTCCTGGGACATGGTGTGTATATGCACTACTGAGATGCAATCGTCAATTCATTTTTTGTTTGGAAGTCAGTGTTCGTTACCGGCTCCTGCAGTGTTTCGGTCTGATTCCGCCAGTTCCTCCATTCAGCGAATACATCAAATAGCGTGGAAAATTTCACCTCAAATAATTTGGAAACTTACACCCTACGGAGGCTGATATGGCGAAGCTGAAGCTGGGAGCCATCGCAGACGACAAGCCGGTCAAGCTCACGATCGAGCTTCCTGCCGCCGTGCATCGGGATTTGGTCGCTTATGCCGAGATCCTGGCTCGTGAAACGGGACATCCGGCAGCCGATCCGGCCAAGCTGATCGTGCCCATGGTCGAGCGTTTCATGGCGACCGATCGGGGCTTTGCGAAGGCGCGACGGCAGCGTCAATCACCTGCAGGCAGCGCGGGATAGCGCTCTTGAAGCAGGCTGATGAAACCCGCCAGCGCTGGATTGTCGTTGTTGGGCTGCCAATAGGCGGCATAGCTGATCCTGCTCGGCCCGTTGCCGTCGCGCGCTTCGCGATAGACCACGCCCGTGTAGGCAGCGCCAACGCAGGCTTCGCACATCAGGCTGACGCCAAAGCCAGCCCCGACCAGGCTCTTGATGTTCTCGCGGCTGACATCGTGGCTGATGACCTTGGGCCGCTCGCCCGGCGCAGCAAGCTTCGCCAGAAGGATGTCCTGGATCTCAGGACCGGGATCGTGTTGGCTGAACAGGAACGTCTCGTCCTTGAGGTCCGTCCAATAGACGATGTTGTTGGCGGCGAGCCGGTGGCCCTCTGGCAGCGCGACCATGATGCGTTCGCTCCAGAGCCCCATCACCTTCCCCTCGCCAGGAACCAGATCACCGGTAACGATGGCAACGTCGAGCCGGCCGGCGTCGACGCCGGCGAAGAGGCAAGCGCGTGCGCCCTCATATGTCCGGATCTCGACCTTGGGGAACCGCGATGCATACTCGATCAGGCTGGCCCGAAGATTTCCCGCCGAAAGCGAGGTGTAGAATCCGACGGTGAGACGGCCGGCCTCGCCCCTACCCATTTCCTTGGCCGTCGTGGCCATGTGATCGACGGTTTCGACCAGGTGTCGGGACGTGCGCAATATTTCAGCCCCCGCCGTGGTCAGTCGAACGCCCCCGCTGGTTCGCTCGAACAACACGACGTCCAGACGAATTTCCAATTGCGATATGCAGCGGCTCAGGGTGGATTGCTTGACCCCTAGCGCCTCGGCCGCCCGCCGGAAGCTCCCATAGTTTGCGGTGCTGCGTATAAAAGTGAAGGGCCACCGGGAACTGGTTACGGTGGTGGGAGCCCTTGCAAATGTCAACGCGGGCGAGTGGATTACAGCTCAGGGCAACTGGGTGCAGGACAAAGAACACGGGCTGCAATTTAAAGCCACGTTTCTCAAGTGCAGCCCTCCCAGATCGCGGGAGGGGATTGAAAAATACCTTGCCAGCGGCCTGATCAAAGGAATCGGCCCAGTTTACGCGAAAAAGCTGGTGGAGAAATTCGGCGAGGAAATCTTCACAGTCATCGACCACTATTCGGTGCAACTTGAAGAGGTGGATGGAATCGGGCCTGGGCGTCGGAAGAAGATCAAAGCTGCATGGACCGAGCAGAAGGCGGTACGCGACATCATGATCTTCCTGCATTCTAACGGAGTGAGCACAAGCCGCGCGGTCCGCATTTACAAAGCTTACGGCGAAAACGCCATCGAGACGGTGCGGGCCAATCCCTACACCCTAGCCAAGGAGATCTATGGCATCGGGTTTAAGTCGGCGGACACCGTGGCGCAGAAGCTTGGGATTGCGCGCGACTCGATGATCCGGGCGCTGGCTGGCATCATGCACGCGCTGCTGGAAGCCACGGGCGAAGGCCACTGTGCTCTGCCGAAAGAGGTGTTAATCGAGCAGGCTGCCAAGCTGCTTGAGATCAATGTCGCCATTGTGCGCGAGGCACTCGAGCGATTGCTGTTCGACGGCGAATTAGTGTACGAGCCAATCGGCGGACACGATCTTATTTATCTACCATACTTGAGGCGAGCCGAAGATGGCATCGCTGGCCTGTTGAGGAAGTTAGCTAGTGCGCCGTCGTGCTTGCCGCCAATCGACGTTGAGAAAGCTATCGCCTGGTGTCAGCGCAAGACAGGTAAGGAGCTGGCAGCGACACAGCAGGAGGCGCTTCAGAAAGCGCTCGAATCGCGGGTGCTGGTGATTACTGGCGGACCCGGTGTCGGAAAGACGACACTCCTAGATTCGATTCTGCTGATCCTACGAGCGAAAAAGCTCTGTTGTCTGCTGTGTGCTCCGACGGGACGTGCAGCAAAGCGCCTGAGTGAAGCCACCGGCGTGGAGGCAAAGACCATTCACCGATTACTGGAGTTTCAACCTGCTTCGGGTGGCTTCGCCCGGAGCGCCGCCCACCCCTTGGAGTGGGACGTGCTGGTGGCCGACGAAACTTCGATGATCGATGTACCTCTAATGCACAAGCTGATCCAGGCTTTGCCGGAACGCGCCCACCTTTTGATAGTGGGCGACGTGGACCAGTTGCCCAGCGTCGGGCCGGGTTCGGCACTCGCCGACATCATCCGCAGCGAGGTCGTGCCGGCGGTGCGCCTTAGGGAAATTTTTCGCCAAGCAGCTTCAAGCCGGATCGTGACCAACGCTCACCGCATCAACGCCGGGCAGATGCCGCAGTTGCAGCAACCGGGAGAGGAATCAGATTTTTTCTTTATCGAGCGTGACGGAACCCGAAAGCATCCAACCAACGATCCTCGAACTGGTCAAAGAACGCATCCCTGGGAAGCTGCGGCTTGATCCGATTCTGGACGTTCAGGTGCTCTGTCCCATGAACCGTGGCAACCTTGGCACGCGCGCAATGAATGTGCTTTTGCAGGACGGTCTTAGCCCGCTGCGTGGCGATGAGCCGGTGGTCGAGCGATTCGGCTGGCAGTTCCGGCTGCACGACAAGGTGATCCAGACCGAAAACAATTACGACAAGGAAGTGTTCAACGGGGACATTGGCCAGGTCGTGAGGATTAATCCAGATGAGCGGGAACTAGCAATCCGCTTCGAGGAGCGGGATGTGCTTTACGATTTTAATGAACTGGACGAGGTATCGCTGGCCTATGCCATCACAATCCATAAAAGTCAGGGATCGGAATTCTCCGCAGTAGTCGTGCCTTTGGCCATGCAACATTACCTTCTGCTGCAGCGGAACCTGGTTTACACTGCAATGACGAGGGGCAGGCGACTCGTGGTGCTCGTCGGACAGAGGAAGGCCCTCACAATCGCCGTTTGCAACGGTCGTGCCGCTGAAAGATTTTCAGGCTTATACGACAGACTTGTCACAAGCCAAATTGATCCCAGCGGACGGTCCCATAGAAATTAAATGCCACAGTCGGCAGCAACCCTATAAGGTGAATCGTCTATCGGCCTTGATTTCTTTAGAGCAAAGTGTCATAACATGAAATGCTAATGTAATTATATCACCTTCATGCAATTTATATCATATAGAATAGAAACCGGCGATGCGTCACGATCTTGAGAGGGGGAGGGGTGGAGCAGGGGAAACTCACAAGAACTGAATTAAAGGTCACAGAAAAGAAAAAGGGTGATCTGCGAGCAGGCGAAAGACGGTGCCTTTTTCCTTTGGTGGGCTGTAACTTGGCTTGGCTCAGTTAAGGCGGGCGGCTTCTTTCCGTGACTTCACCCCGATTTTCAATTAGCCCATCTCGTGGACGTGGACGCTCCGAGCGTTTTCTCACAATCCTGTACGTCTCCAATTTCGCAGAGCTTCTGAGCGCAGGTGGCTCAATTTTCGTAAGCGGCGTCGGCGCGGCAAGTTGCAAAATTTAGAATTTTTGCGACGCAAGATTCGCTTTGAATGGATCAATTTTGGATCGTCTCCGGTCCCGGGTGGCGGCGATTGGAGGCCGCGCCCTTTTTGGCCTGGCTTTGTTACAGTGCTATACTTAGGGCGTGAGTACATTGACCGAAATCGAAGCCGCTGCAGATGCACTGCCGAAGGAGCAGAAAGAGCAACTCCTTGCCTTCCTCGCCGCCAGGCTGGGATGGACTTTGGACAGTATTGGCATCGTAACATCAAGCTCATCTGCGCGTCACGCGGGTTTGCATGCGGGAGCATGGGAAGTGGCGCAGGATTTCGATGCGCCGCTGCCGGATGAGTTCTGGCTCGGTCGCGACGCGTGAAGCTCCTCTTCGATACGCACGCATTCATTTGGTGGGACGGCGACCATTCAAAGCTGTCGGCCGCGGCTCTGGTTGCCTGCCAGTCACCGGCGAACAGCTTGCATTTGAGCCTCGCCAGCGTCTGGGAGCTGCAAATCAAGATGCAGCTCGGCAAGCTCGCTCTGCGTGTCCCGCTCGCCGATGTGCTTCGTGACCAGCAGCGACAAAATGGATTAGTGCTAGAGCCGGTGACGCTCGAAGACGTTCTCGCCCTTTCGGCGCTTCCCACACTTCACCGCGACCCGTTCGATCGCCTCATCGTCGCCCAGGCGAATCGCGGAGGGTTTCATCTTGTCACTCATGATCCCGAACTCGCCCGGTATCCAGTGGCGGTGCTTTGGTAAAATGGAATCGGAAACTGTTTGTCAATTTCTAACGACATTTGGCGCATCGGATAGGAGCACGTTACTCAGAAATGGTAGGCTCGAGACAATTTGATGACGCCAATAGCGTGGGAAAAAAACGCCAAATTAATTTGGAAACTTACATGGAAACAAAATTAGCCTTGACTAACTTTAGTCCTGCTTGAGAGGGGAGGGTGGAGCAGGGGAGGGCGTTTGGGGCGCGTTGGGATCACGCCGCTGGCCCACTCACGTTCCAAGTCCTGCTTTTCCGGTTTGGAGGTTTCTCGAGCGTGGAAGCATAAAGATATCTTTTTTGTTAATCCAGTTCTTCTTCGGCGAGGTTAGCTTTTAGCAATGGTCTTTAGGTTGGTGAGTCTCATAACCTAGCCGCTTTCTCGCTGTTAATCATCCACGGGATGTCGAATTGATCGACCAGCATGCCGAAGCGGACGGCCCAAAATGTCTCCTGAAGTGGCATGTGCAAAGTTCCCTTTTCCGACAAGGCTTTGAAGATGCGTTCTGCCTCTGCCGGGGTATCGACACCGAGTGTCACGGAGAAGCCTTGGGGTTTTTCATAGCGATCTGGTGGTGCATCGGATCCCATCAAGACGTTGTCCCCCACCATGAGACGAGCATGAAGGATCTTGTTGTGCCGTTCCGGCGGGGTGTCTTTCGCCATGGGCGATTCCCCGTAGGTGACCTTGGCGACGATTTTGCCACCAAGACACTTTTCATAGAACTTGAACGCTGCTTCGCACTGGCCGTCGAACAAAAGATAAGGATTTAATTGCATAGAGACTCCCTTGGTTGGTTGCTTTGTGAAATCATGTGGTCGGCCCCGGCCAAGAGACCCAGTGCGTCGGTTGCTCGTTCGAGGTCCTTTCTATTTCCTCCAAGGGAGCAGATTCCGAACGCGCACGTCGCGAAAAAATAGCCCGCCCCAGATCAATGCGGCGAGAACGACCGGCATGAGAAACGTGAATTTCTCCGCCTCAACGCGCACGTGCGTCGCAACCGCGCCGCCGAGATAGCCGGTGAGCAGGATCGCGCCGAGTACCGCCGTGCGCGGGATGATATAGAGGACCGTCGAGACGAGGCAAGCCGCGCCAATTGCGGTGATGGCATTTTCCGGGTAGCCGAATTGGGCCATGCCTTGCAGGACTTGCGCTGATTTAGACAACGACATCACGGACGCCATCAGCAACATCAACGACGGTATCACGCTCATCACCACGCCGGTCCAATACATACCCTTTCCCGTAGGTGCCGATTCATTTTCATTCATAGTTTTCTCGATAATTCCAAGTTAGGCGGATGCCAAAAAATCCTTTAGCAAGTCGGTCAAGGCCGTCAGTCCGCGAGGAAATTGCTGGGAGCGAAGTCTGGATTTCGTCGCCGGTGCGAACGTCTCCAGGCACAGGGGAGTCAGGCGAATAGCGGGCGCAAGCGGGTCTTTCCCCCCTTCGTCGAACAGCTCGAAGCTCTCACGACCGAATCGCCGGAATGGCCGCCGTATTTCCAACTGTACGCGTTCTTTCGGACAGGGATGACATCGGTTACTTTCCACAGGTGCTGATAGATCTTGTCGTTGTGGGGTACGTCGAACTGGATCTCGAAACCCACTTCGGGCTTGAACGACTCCACCATGGGAAAGTATCACTGCTTCATGCTGGTGGTTGGTAATCGCGTTCCACACGAGCTTCACAGCAGCGTCGAAAACCCTTTCAAGCACACGATCGACTCTTTTGCCAGGAACTCCGCAAGGCGCACGAACGTCTGCTTCGCGCCCTCCACCGCTGTCGCTGGGTTGTGACCGGCAGCGAGGACACTACGGCGCGTCTGTGGCTAGTTCAAATTAACAAGAAATTCGTCAGCCAGAGCGATGTCACCGACGCGATCGAGAAATTACAGGCTCACTCTCACTTCGGCAGGCCGGACATCATTCAAAATAGTTCAAGGGTAAGGACCTGAGCAAAACCTGAATCTCCTAGAGGAAAAGGCCTTGATCTCGGCTGGCGCCTCACAACGTTGGAAAGCAGCATCAGGCAGCAGAAATAGCAAATTGGAGAAAACTCAATGGCAAGCAAACAACCCGAAACTTTCAACCTGCACGTTCCAGATGCGGCTCTTGCCGACTTGCGAGAGCGCCTGTCACGGACGCGATTCCCTGATCAAGCGCCCAGTGAGCCATGGGCTTATGGCACGGATCTCAATTGGATGGCAGGATTTGTCGACTATTGGCGAGATGGCTTCGACTGGCGTGCTCAAGAGGCGAGGCTAAATTCCTTTCCTCAATACAAGGTTAGCTTGCAAGGCATCGACCTGCATTTTATGCACGTGCTTGGGAATGGCCCTGATCCTCACCCGCTGCTTCTCTCCCACGGCTGGCCTGGTTCGGTCTTCGAGTTCCTTGAGCTGATTCCAAGGCTGACTGATCCAGATCGGTTCGGAGCAGATCCTGCTGATGCGTTCACGGTCGTCGTGCCATCGCTTCCAGGCTATGGTCTTTCCTTCACTTCAGGTCAGGCGCGCCTTGGGATCGAAGCGATTGCCGACTGTTTCGCCGAGTTGATGACAGACGTTCTGGGCTACGGGCGTTTTGGTGCGCAGGGCGGAGATTGGGGCTCGAGGATCACGGCGCGCCTTGGTCTCGCTTACTCGGAGCGTATGTCGGGATTGCACCTTAACATGATGCCGGTGGGCCATAACGCGGAGGGGTTATCCGCTCGCACGCCGGAGGAGAGCCGCTACCTTGAGGAGCTTCGGGCCTGGCTGAAGGAGGAATCCGGTTATGGCTGGATTCAAGGTACTCGGCCCCAGACGCTCGCCTTTGCTCTGACGGACTCCCCGGCGGGTCTTGCTGCCTGGATCGTAGAGAAATTTCGTGCGTGGTCTGACTGCGCAGGAGACATCGAAACTGTTTTCACGCGGGACCGGCTTCTCGCGAATATTGGGTTGTATTGGTTCACGGGCGCGATCGGTTCGTCCTTCTGGCCCTATTATTCTCATATGCATAGCTCATGGCAGATCGAGGAGACTAAAATCATCACCGTTCCCACCGGCTATTGTGAGTTCCCTCATGAGATAGTACGGCCGCCCCGTTCTGTAGCAGAACGAGTCTTCAGGGACATCCGTCGCTGGAGTGTGATGCCACGGGGGGGACACTTCGCTGCGATGGAGCAGCCGGAGGCATTGGCCCAGGAGATCCGTGAGTTATTCAGACCTTTGCGCTCAAAATAGTTAAGAACGCTTGAGTTGCTCTTTCATCGTGCCAGCAGAAATGCGACATAAGGAACCTCCTGGTCGCTATGAATCATAACGCCGCGTCGGATGGAATCGGCTGGGAGCCAGGATCCTGCGTGTGGACGAGGCGAAATCTAAAAACGACCTTGCCGCTCAACCCAGCGCGCAAAGCCTGGTTGCTCTCTGTTACGAATGTCGGTACCTGAACGCTTCGTTTTCTAAGGTTAGGGTCCCAATCGCAGAATTTCTGCGTCGCCCTTACTTTGCATTAAAAACGAGGAACACTGGGTGTAACTGCCATGACTAAATCCGATCTCGGCATCATTCACCACGCAAAATAGCGCCTCAAAAATCGCGCAAAATAATTTCCCCTGTCACGCTGCACGAAATTGGGAGACTGACGATCGCTGACTTTC
>Ga0310916_10001772_pt1 | contig 12940 bp, 10 predicted proteins | sample GREbulkMGLF176_FD_203444 | JGI IMG/M metagenome (GOLD analysis project Ga0310916, IMG submission 203444) | Lab enrichment of tropical soil microbial communities from Luquillo Experimental Forest, Puerto Rico - GRE.bulkMG.LF176 | ecosystem: Environmental > Terrestrial > Soil > Tropical forest >...
CGATTGGGAGAAGCCGGTCTTTGTCAAGATCGGCTCGGCGCGGCCGCGTTACGATGTCCAGCTCGCGGTCAAGGCCGGTGCCGACGTCGTCGTGCTCGACGGCATGCAGGGAGGCACCGGTGCCACGCAAGAGGCCTTTATCGAGCATGCCGGCATCCCGACCCTGCCGGCATTGCGCCAGGCGGTGGAAGCGCTGGAGGAATTGCGCATGCACCGCAAGGTGCAGCTCGTCATCTCGGGCGCCATCAGGAGTGGTGCCGATGTCGCTAAGGCGTTGGCGATGGGCGCCGACGCGGTCTCGATCGGCACCGCCGCTCTGGTGGCGCTCGGGTGCAACCGGGCCATCCATGTCGAGGATTATGCCGCACTCGGCACCGAGCCCGGCGCCTGCCATCACTGCCACACCGGGCGCTGCCCGGTCGGCATCACGACGCAGGACCCGGTGCTCGAAAGCCGGCTCGATATCGCAGAGGGCGCGCGGCGCGTGCGCAATTTCCTGACGGTGCTGACGATGGAGGCGCAGACCCTCGCCCGCGCCTGCGGCAAGTCGCACCTCCACAATCTCGAACCCGAAGACCTTGCGGCACTGACCGTGGAGGCCGCCGCGATGGCCGGAGTGCCGCTGGCCGGCACCGACTGGATCCCGGGGCGGAACGGTTAATGACGCGCCAACGAGGAGAACATTGATGTCGCAAGATCTCGCCAAATGCGCATCAGATCGGGGGGTCCGCTATTTTCTGATTAGCTTCGTCGACCTGTTCGGCGTCCTGCGAGCCAAGCTCGTGCCCGCCTCGGCGATCGGGCAGATGCAGCGCGACGGCGCCGCATTTGCCGGCTTTGCAACCCACCTCGATTTGACTCCCGCCGACCCGGACATGTTCGCGATCCCCGATCCGGCAAGCCTGATCCAGATGCCTTGGAAACCTGAAATCGGCTGGCTGGCGGCCGATTTGCATATTGGCGGCGAGCCGCTCGAACATGCCCCGCGTCACGTCCTAAAGCGCCAGATCGCCGCGGCCGCAGCAAGCGGGTACCGGATGAAGACCGGGGTCGAGGCCGAGTTCTTCGTCTTGCGCGCGGACGGGCGGGCCGTCGCCGACGAAGCCGACCGGCAGGTGAAGCCTTGCTACGACCAGGCCGCACTCTTATGCCGATACGAGCTGATCCGTGCCATCAGCGACGCGATGCTCGAGCTCGGCTGGGCGCCTTATCAGAGCGATCACGAGGACGCTAACGGCCAATTCGAGATGAACTGGGCCTATGACGACGCGTTGGTCACCGCTGATCGCCATGTCTTCTTCAAATTCATGGTCAAAGAGCTGGCGGGGCAGCACGGGCTGCGCGCCACCTTCATGCCGAAGCCGTTCATGCATTTGACCGGAAACGGCTGCCATGCCCATGTCTCGCTGTGGGACCGCGCGGGCGACATCAACCTGTTCCACGATCCGAACGGCGAGCAAGGTCTCTCCCCGCTAGCCTACCATTTCCTCGGCGGCATCCTGGCGCACGCCGAGCCTCTCACGGCTCTGTTCACGCCGACGGTTAACAGCTTCAAACGGATTAACGCGGCGCCGACCGTATCGGGCGCCACCTGGTCGCCCAATGCGATCAGCTATGGCGGCAATAATCGCACCCATATGGTGCGCATCCCGGAGCCGGGCCGGTTCGAATTGCGGCTGATGGATGGCGCCGTGAACCCGTATCTGCTACAGGCGGGCCTGCTCGCCGGGGGTCTCGATGGGATCGAACACCAACGCGATCCTGGCAAGCGGCTTGAGGTCAACATGTACGAACCGAGTTCCGCGCCCGCCGACGTTCGTCGGCTGCCGCTCAACCTGCTGGACGCGCTGCGCGCCTTTGCGAGCTCGGCGGTATTGCGCGAGGCGCTCGGCGCTACGTTTGTCGACTCCTACGTCAAACTGCGCATGGCCCACTGGCACGACTACGCGCGCCATCTGACCGAATGGGAGCGCGAGCACACCCTCGATGCATAAGGCTGTCTCGCCCTCGCGTAATCGTGATCCGAGGACCGGACTCTCGCCGGAACAACGCGGCGCGACTCGTCGTCTGTAGTATCGGAATGTTGCGGAATATCCCTGGCCTGGCTGGTCTCCCGTCCGCGATGCAGGCTGTCCCGCGTCTTCTCGCCCTAGCCACCGCGGTCCCGCCCTATCGGCTCGACCAAGACGATGTGGTGGAACGCGTCAAGTCATTGTTCGGACGTTCGGAGAACCTCGACCGGCTGCTGCCGGTATTCACCAACACCAGAATTCGCACGCGCTACTCCTGCGTGCCGATCGAATGGTACGATCAGGCGCACGGCTGGGCGGAGCGCAACCGCATCTATCTCGCGACCGCACTCGACCTGCTCGAAGCGGCGACCCGGCAGCTCCTCTACCGTACCGGCCGCGACAAAAGCGAGATCGACAGCATCGTGGTCGTTTCGACGACCGGGATCGCGACGCCGAGCCTCGATGCGCTACTGATCGAACGGATGGGGCTGAGGCGCACAGTGCGCCGGCTGCCGATCTTCGGGCTCGGCTGCGCCGGCGGCGTCATCGGGCTTGCGCGTGCTGCGAGCCAAGCCGCGGTAGCCCCCGGCGAGACGGTGCTGTTCCTCACCGTCGAACTCTGTGCGCTCGCCTTCCGGAGGGACGACTGGTCGAAGAGCAATATCGTCGCGACGGCGCTCTTCGGTGACGGCGCCGCCGGGGCGCTGCTTTCGACCGAGGGCGAGGGCCCCGCCATCGTCGCTTCGGGCGAGCATACTTGGCCAGACAGCCTCGATGTGATGGGCTGGGAGGTCGCCGATAATGGGTTCAGCGCGATCTTTTCCCGCGACATACCCCAGCTCGTCACGACACAGCTGCGCGACGTTGCGTCGGACTTCCTTGCCCGCCATGGGCTGGGACTCGGCGATATCGACCGTTTCGTGTGCCACCCGGGCGGCGCGAAGGTGGTCGCGGCACTCGAGCGCGCCTTCGGCCTCGGGCAAGGCGCGCTGGTCGAGGCATGGGGCGTGCTGCGCGATTACGGCAACATGTCGGCGACCACGGTGATGTTCGTGCTTGAGCGCATGCTGGCTGAGGCGCGCGCGACCGGGGAGCGCTGGGAGCGGGCGCTAATGAATGCGCTCGGACCAGGCTTCACGGCAGGGTTTCTGGTGCTCGACAACCGGTGACAGTCCTCCACGGGACACTCGGTCTGGTCCTATTGCAGCGCCTTGTCGAGCTCGTTTGGGCACGCCGCAATACCATCCGGTTGCGGCGGCTGGGTGGCGTGGAGGCGGACGCCGAAGGCTATCGGTACTTTGTCCTGTTTCATGCCGGCTGGCTGGTGAGCCTCGCCTTCTTCGTCCCCGCTGCGACCTCCCCGGTCTGGCCATTACTCGGTTTCTTCGCGCTGCTGCAGCTGGGCCGACTCTGGGTAATTTCGAGCTTGGGCCATCATTGGACGACGCGGATCCTAACCCTACCGGGCGCACCCCTGGTGCAAACCGGTCCCTTCCGCTGGCTCCGCCACCCGAACTACCTGTTGGTCATCGCGGAGATCGTTGTGCTGCCGCTCGCCTTCGGGGCCGTCCCGATCGCGGTGTCATTTTCGACCGTCAACTTGATGCTGATCGTCCGGCGCATTCGGATCGAGGAAAGGGTTCTCGCACCACGGCGAGGGCTGTGAGATTCCCGGCGTGACGGGGTTTTCGGCAGCGACCGGCGGGGTCGGCATCAAGACCTGGATCGGGTTCGCCGCCATGGCCGTCGGGATGTTCATGGCGATCCTCGACACGCAGATCGTCGCGAGTTCCTTGCCGGAGATCGAGACCGGTCTCGGCATTCCCCTCGACCAATTGAGCTGGGTTCAGACGGCCTATCTGATGGCCGAGATCGTCGCGATCCCGCTGACCGGCTGGTTGACCCGGCTTATGTCGACGCGCGGCGCCTTTTTCGCCTGTATCTGCGGTTTCACCGCCGCCAGCCTCGCTTGCGCTGCCTCCTCCAGCTTCTGGTCTCTCGTACCGGCGCGGGTGGTGCAGGGCTTCTGCGGCGGTGCTCTGATCCCGCTCGTCTTCTCGGCGGTCTTCCTGATGTTCCACTGGCCGGCACGGGAGCGAGCAATACTCTGGGCCGGGCTCTTGGCGATGCTAGCGCCGACCCTCGGACCGAGCGTCGGCGGCTTCATCACCGACCGCTACTCCTGGCACTGGTTGTTTCTGATCAATGTACCGCCCGGGGTCGTCGTGGCGCTCCTGGTCGCCTGGGCAGTCGACGTCGATCGCCCGGACCGGCGTGCTCTCGGCTCGGTCGACCTGCTCGCGCTGGCGCTGCTCGCAGTCTTTCTCGCCAGCCTGCAACTGCTTCTCAAGGAAGCCCCGCAGCGGGGCTGGGCGAGCACCCCGATGCTGTTGCTCGCAGTCCTTTGTCTGGTATGTGGCGGCAGTACGATCCGCCGCGCGTTATGCCGGCCGATGCCGCTGATCGATCTGTCGGCATTCCGCGACCGCAATTTTGCTGCCGGATGCTGGTTCAGCTTTGTTCTTGGCATGGGGCTCTACGGAGCCACCTACCTCTTGCCAGTGTTCCTCGGTCTGATCCGAAATTACGACGCGCTGGCGATCGGCGGGATCATAATGGTGACGGGTGCGGCCCAACTAGTGATGGCGCCGATCGCCACCGCGCTCGAACGGCGCGCCGACGCCCGGCTATTGACCACCGCGGGCTACGCTCTGCTCGCGATTGGGTTCATCGGCAATGGTTTCATGACCTTCGAGACCGACTTCTGGGGATTGTTCTGGCAGCAGATCATGCGCGGTGCAGCCGTGATGCTATGTCTCTTGCCGACCACCTCACTAGCCCTGGGCGGCTTTGACCCTTTTCTCGTGCCGAACGCCAGCGGTCTGTTCAACCTGATGCGCAACCTCGGCGGAGCGATCGGCCTGGCGTTGATCGACACCGTGCTCGATCAGCGTACCCCGACCCATGTGGACGCCCTCGTCGCACGGCTGCAGGCCGGGGATGCATCGGCAGCGCGCCTGGTCGGATTGCCGACTGATCGGTTCTCCGGCGCGCCTCTCGGTCCGGTCGACGAGGCGACGCACGCCCTGGTTGCTCCGCTGGTCGAGCGCGCCGGGCTCGTCGCCGCCTTCAATGACGCTTGGCTTTTGATCGGCGGCCTGGTTGCCTTGTCGATGCTGGCTCTGCCGCTCTTCCGGGCGCCGCAACAGACGGCTGGAACACGACGCAACGATCCCGATCTCTCTCGTGTTGCGTAGTCATTAACTGATGGCCCGAGTGAAACTGATGGCCCGAGTGACCGAGACGCAGCCACTAGTTGTTGTGACGCCTCAAGCGCCGTCCGGCACGCTCTCGGGGCGAGTTATCGCTAAGGCGCTGCGCGACAACGCCCTCTTGGCCTTTCCGCCGGAGGCCTTCGAAGAGGACGTGGTCTACCGCCGCTTCTTCGGCCGTCAGCAGATCATTCTCAATCGGCCCGCCGGGATCCATCATATCCTTGTTGAGAACCCCGACAATTACCGCCGTACCCCCGCCACCATGCGGATGCTGCGTCCGCTGCTCGGCAACGGTCTGTTGCTCAGCGAGGGGGAAGACTGGAAGCATCAGCGCCGCACCGTGGCTCCCGCCTTTGCCCCGCGCACGATGCCGCTATTAGCGCGCCATGTCGCTCGCGCCGCCGAGGCTGCCGTCGATAGTCTGGCGGCCTCCGCCGAGCGCCGCGTCGACCTTCTCGCGACGATGCAGTCTCTCGCCTTGGAAATTGCCGGCACCTCGATGTTTTCACTTGCTATGGAGCGTTACCGTCCGGAACTGCGCGATCTGATCACCCGCTATACCGCCGGTCTCGGCCGGCCGAGCCTGCCCGACTTTTTGCTGCCGCTGTGGATTCCGAGCCCGCGCGACCTCGCGCGCCGGCGCGTAAGGCGGCGCTGGGTGGCTCTGATCGGCCGCATAATCGCCGAGCGGCGCGGAAAAGCGTCGGTGGAAGCGCCACGCGACCTCTTCGACCTGTTATCGACGGCGCGGGATCCGGAAACGAACTCGCCGTTTTCGGCCGAAAATCTCGTCGACCAGGTTGCGACGTTGATCACCGCCGGTCACGAGACGACGGGGGTCTCACTCTTCTGGTCTCTCTGGCTTGTCGCCGCAGCGCCGGCTGTTCAGGAACAGCTCGCCGCTGAATGCGAGAGGCTCGATCTCGGCCCGGACAATGCGGGCGAGATTCTGCCGAGGCTCGTCTATACCCGCGCGGTGGTGCAAGAGGCGCTGCGACTCTATCCGCCCGCATTCACCATCGTGAGGTTAGCGAATTATGGCGACGACGCCGGCGGGATCAAGGTGCCGGCCGGCGCAATCGTTTTCATCGCGCCCTGGGCGCTGCACCGGCATCGGCGGCTGTGGTCGCAACCGGAAGTTTTCGACCCGGCGCGGTTCTTGCCTGGAGCGCCGGTGCCCGACCGCTTCGCCTATCTGCCATTCGGCATCGGGCCGCGAGTGTGCATCGGCGCACAATTCGCTCTGACTGGAGCCACCCTGGTCGTGGCCACGATGATCAAGGCCTTCCGTATAGAGCGCGCTGACGACGAGCCGGTGATGCCGGTAGGAATCGTCACGACCCAACCGGGCCAGTCTCCGCTTTTCCGGCTGCGGCCAAGGCGTTAGCGCCTTTGCCGAGGAGTGCGGCCTCGGACATGACGGTTTTCTTACGCGGCGCAATGACGCATGCTGTGAACGGCCGCCGAAGGGGGTAGGAGCAATGCGCTCGCAACGACTGACGATGATCATCTTTATCGGCATGCTGCTCGGCATCGGGGTCGGCTATGCCTGCCACCAGCTCTGGCCAGATCCGCAAACGGCGAAGACGATCGCCGGCTACATCTCGCTCTTCACCGACATCTTCCTGCGGCTGATCAAGATGATCATCGCACCGCTCGTCTTCACGACTCTGGTTGTCGGTGTGGCGCATATGGGCGACACCAAGTCGGTCGGCCGCATCGGCGGCAAGGCGATGCTGTGGTTCGTCAGCGCCTCGCTCGTTTCGCTGCTACTCGGCCTCATCATGGTCAACATCCTGCGGCCGGGCGATAACCTCAATCTACCCCTGCCCGATGCCACTGCTGCGACCAATCTCAACGCCGCTTCGCTGTCGTTGAAGGATTTCGTCACCCACCTCGTGCCGAAGAGCGCGGTCGAGGCCATGGCCAACAACGAGATCCTGCAGATCGTCGTATTCGCCCTGTTCTTCGGTGTCGCGGCGGCGGCGCTCGGCGAACGGGCGGCAGGGGTCATCAAGATCATCGACGAGACCTCGCACATCATCCTGACGATAACGGGCTACATCATGGCGCTCGCCCCGATCGCCGTCTTCGCGGCGATGGCGGCAACGGTGACGACGCAAGGGATCGGCATCCTGGTGACCTACGGCAAATATCTGGTGCAGTTCTATTTCAGCCTCGGCGTGTTGTGGCTGGTGCTGATCGCCGCCGGGTTCTTGTTCCTCGGACGCGCCGTGTTTCGGTTGATCTCGCTAATCCGCGAGCCGTTTCTGTTGGGCTTCAGCACGGCGAGCAGCGAGGCCGCCTATCCGATTACGATGGCCCAGCTCGAAAAACTGCCGGTCAGCAAGAAGATCATTAGCTTTGTCCTGCCGATGGGTTATTCTTTCAACCTCGACGGCTCGATGATGTACTGCACCTTTGCGGTGATTTTCATCTCACAGGCCTACAACATCCCGTTGTCGATCCCGCAGCAGGTCACGATGCTGCTGGTGCTGATGCTGACGAGCAAGGGCATGGCCGGGGTGCCGCGCGCCTCACTCGTGGTGATCGCCGCGACCTTGGTGACCTTCAACCTGCCGGAAGCGGGGCTGTTGCTAATCATCGGCATCGACCAGTTCCTCGACATGGGCCGCACCGCGACCAACGTGATCGGCAATAGCCTGGCGACGGCGGTGATCGGCCGCTGGGAGGGCGAGACGGCGGAGACGATCGGCATGCCGGCGGAGGCGCAAGCGGCGTGATGCCGCGATCCTTGTTCGCCGGCGCGCTGATTGCGCCGATGCTTGCGCTTTCTGGTGCACAGGCCCAGGAGCTGACCGGAACCCTGAAGAAGATCAAGGACAGCAATACAGTGACATTGGGCTATCGCGCGAGCTCGATCCCGTTCTCATACCTCAATAGGTTGCATGAGCCGACCGGCTATTCGATCGATCTCTGCAACGAGGTCGTCAAAGAGATCGCAAGTGAGCTCGAAGGGGTCGAGATCGGCGTCAGCTACAAGTTGGTGAGAGCAGAGACCCGGATCCCCGCCGTGCGCTCGGCCGAGATCGATCTCGAATGCGGTTCGACGACGGCCAATTTCCAACGCAAGAAGGAGGTCGCCTTCTCGCCGATCTTCTTCATCGCGGGCACCAAAATCTTGGTGCCACGGTCTTCTGCCATCGCTTCCTACCGCGATCTGCACGACAAGACTGTCGTCGTGACCGCGGGCACCACCAACGAAGAGGCCGTGCGGGCGATCTCGGACAAACAGCATCTCGGCGTCAAGATCCTAGTCGGCAAGGACCACGCTGAGTCATTTGCCATTCTGAGGGAAGGCAAGGCTGACGCCTTTGCCACTGACGACGTGCTGCTCTACGCGCTGGTCGCAACAACCGGGTCAGGCGACCAGTTCCATGTGGTTGGTGAATATCTGTCCTATGACCCCTATGGGCTGATGTATCGCAAAGACGATCCCGATTTCGCCGCAATCGTCGACCGCACCTTCAGCCGTCTCGCGCAAAGCCGCGAGCTCATACAGCTTTACAACAAATGGTTCCAGCAACGCTTGCCGACCGGCGAGACCCTCGACCTACCGATGAGCCCTCAGCTCGAAGAGATCTTCCGCGTCGAGGGCGTGCCCGAGTGAAATTGGTGACGATCGCTATTCATACCCCGGCAGCCTTTCGAGGTACCGGGCATAGTCGCCCTTGCCCAAGCGTCGAGCGAGGGCGAGGAGGCGGTCGTTGTCGATCAAGCCCATGTGAAAGGCGATTTCCTCGACGCAGGCGATCTTGAGGCCTTGGCGCATCTCGATCGTTCGGACGAACTCGGCGGCCTCTAGCAAGGATTCATGGGTGCCGGTATCGAACCAGGCATAGCCGCGGCCCAGTCTCTCGACCGTCAACAGCTCGCGCTCAAGATAGACATTGTTGACGTCGGTGATTTCAAGTTCCCCGCGCGCCGAGGGTTTGAGCGTGGACGCGATTTCGACAACCGCGTTATCGTAAAAATAGAGTCCCGTCACCGCCCAATGCGACCGCGCCTCCCGCGGCTTCTCCTCGATCGAGACCGCCTTGCCATATGCGTCAAACTCGACGACGCCATAGGCTTCAGGGTTGCGAACGTGGTAACCGAAGACGGTCGCGCCGGGCCGCGGCTGCGCCGCCTGCTGCAGGATCGCCGACAAGCCGTCGCCGTAGAAGATGTTGTCGCCGAGCACGAGTGCGACATTGTCGCCGCCTATGAAATCTCGCCCGATCACGAAGGCCTGCGCGAGGCCCTCGGGTCGCGGCTGCTCGGCATAGGCGAGTGACAGGCCCCATTGGGCCCCATCCTTCAGCAGGGCTTGGAACCGGGGGCGATCCTCCGGCGTCGTGATGACGAGGACTTGCCGAATACCTGCCAGCATCAGCGTTGTCAGCGGGTAATAGATCATCGGCTTGTCGTACACCGGCAGGAGCTGTTTGCTGACCGCCAAAGTGACCGGATAGAGCCGCGTACCGGCGCCGCCCGCGAGAATGATTCCTTTCATCGCCCCCTAGCCTTGGGGATTGCTCGGCGGTTCATAGCGAAAATACCGCGGCGACAGCGCTGAGCATCGCCGAGACATGACGTCCAAAGCTCGAAGAGCCCCGACGTATAGACGTATATCGACCGTGACGTCAAAGATCGAACCTGCGGTTACGCCTGACAGCTTGGCTTGGGGAGACTGGAAGTGCAGACCGCGAACGACTCCCTTGCAGGCGGACCAAGTTTGGTTTTCTTGTACGAAGTGGGTGTCAATCCCGTGTTTAAACAGCTCGCCTTTCTCGAAGACTTCAGAAAAGGCCCCTTGAGAATCGACGTGACGAACGGGCTTAAGCAGCTTGATATCGGCAATATTGGTCTCCAGAACTCGCATGCTCTGCCCTACAACCCCGGCAATGGTCGTTGTTTTACGTACGGCCCCCGAAAAAGAAAAGCGTCTCAAGCGCTTCGGGGCGAAACGCCTAATTCTAACGTAGTTGGCTGGTGCATAGATCGAGCTAACCGCTCCTCCATTTCGTGTGCCGTCGGTTCGCAGCGGCTTGAGATAGCGCAGCGCGGGCCTCGGCATCGAAGCGAAAGCGGATGCCATCGTCCTCCTCGGCTTCGGTCGCATCGTCATAAAGCTGGATAACCTCTGCAACCCCACCGCTCGCGCGGATGCCGCCGTCATCCACCCAAATTACCCGGTCGCACAAGGTTCTGATCTGCTCCATATCATGCGTCACTACTATCAACGTGCCGCGGCGCCGGAACGATTCCATAAAGGCGAGGCTTTTCCTCCCGAAAGCGGCATCGCCGACGGCCAGCGCTTCATCGACGATCAGGATGTCGGTTTCGGCATGAGCGCAGATCGCGAACGCCAGCCGAGAGCGCATGCCGGCGGAATAGAGCCGCACCGGCTGATCGATAAACGGACCGATCGCGGCAAACTCGGCGATCGACGGCATGCGCCGAAGAATCTCCGACCGGCGCAATCCAAGGACCGCGCCACCAATCAGCACGTTCTGGCGGCCCGTCATTTCCCAATCGAAGGCGGCGCCGAGCGCCAGGATCGGGGCGACCCGTCCCGCCACGTTGAGCTCCCCACAAGTGGGCTGCGAAATGCCGCACAGCAGCCGCAGCAGGGTGGTCTTGCCGGCACCATTCCGTCCGATGATCCCGACTGATTCGCCCCGCCGCACTTCCAGATCGATGTCGCGCAGCACCCAATATTCCAAGTAAAAGCGATGGAAGCTGCCGAACAACATTTGTTTTACTTGGTCGGTCCGCCGGGCGTAGAGCTGATAGGCTTTGCCCAGACCGCGGCATTGGATCGCTGCGTCAGATGACATCGACCAGGATGCCCTTGTAGCGCTCGAAAACGGCGTACCCACCACGGCAAACCGCGAGCGACATAACGACAAATCCACAACAGGCGAGGGTCGGGGGCAAGGCCCCATCGAGGATCGCAGCACGCGTTATCTCGATCGCCGTCCCGAGCGGGTTAGCATAAGCGAGCACGCGTAGCGCATCAGGCAGGTCCGTTACCCGATAGAAGACCGGAGTCACGAACATCAGTAACGGGACGAACGTGATCATGAGATAGGAGATGTCACGAGTAAATGCCCCGATTGCCGCCAGGAACCACACCATCCCGAGCAGGAACAAGGTCAGCGGCACTACGATGAACGGCAACAGCAGAATAGAAAGCGAGGGTAACCCATACAGGGCAAGTTCGAAGACAAGGAGGACGACAACACTGATGCCGGCGTAGCTCAACGCACGAAATACCGCGGTCCAGGCGAGGGTCTCGCTCGGAAAGATCGAGTTCTTGAGGAACCACGCGTGTTCGTGCATCAACAATGGGGCTCGGCAGCAGAGTTCGGCGAACAGGCCGAAGACGATAAGGCCGACAAAGGTCGAGAGCGCATAGCTCGATGTGCTGCCATGCGCCGAGGCCGCCGGCAACTGCATTGCCTTGGTAAATGTCATCGTATAGATCGCCAGCGTAATCAACGGCCCGACGATGGCCCACACCCAGCCGAGGGCGGATCCGCTGAACCGGTCCGCGAGCTCCCGTCGCAGCACCGCCAGGATCAGTTCGCGGTGGCGCCAACCGACACTCAGCGGCGCCAAGGCGCGCCTGCCGCGACGTGTCATCCGTCGGCCCGCGCGGAACTGCCGATGTGCCGATCCCTCGTCCCTCTCGCTGCAACCCCGCCTTCGGCGCAGTCATCGTAAGTGTGATCGAGTCCGTCGGGGAAGCATGTTGAAGCCCTCTCTTGATCCCGACGGTCGAATGGACCTGACATCCGGAAACTCCCGCATCATTCTAAAAATTGCGAGGTACTCTCGTCGCGTCTCTCATAGTAGACTATAGGCCAGAAACCAGCCGGGCCATGAGCTAATCCTCGTGCCCGGCCGGGGAGCCAAAGGGTGGGGACGGGCCAGAAGGCCGACAAAACGCCAACCGGCGGGGGCACCCCTGATCACAATTTATCGCCACATGCTTGGCCGGCTGACTGTGACAACCGCGGCGATCATGTCGGTGATAGTCGTCGAGCAGATTCTTGAGAAGTCGCGAAAGCTCTACGATCTCGTGATGGCAGGGGCACTTCCCCTCCACCGGCTTCTGTTGATCTGGCTTCACATTCTGCCGGTCATTTTCTATCACGCAAGCCCGGAAATAGTCTCAATTGCCGTCGCCTGGCGATACTATCAATGGATAGAGAATAATGAGGTCCTGACCTTGCGGAGCGCCGGAAGGAGTTGTCTTCAGATCGCTTGTCCAGGAATCCTTGCCGCCATATTTGCCGCGTCGTTTTGCGCCCTTAACTCGTTGTGTCTGCTTCCGCCGAGCTGGGGGAGCCTTGAGGACATTCGCCTCGAGGCCTTCGCAACTCCCAGCGTCGACGCGCTGCAACCGGGCTATCAGCAACAGATCATCCCGGGCTTTTCGGTCGGGTTCGCTCGACGCGGCCTCGACGGCACAACTCTCGAGGATATCGTCGTGCTGGATGGCCGCAAGGACAACGCGTTCACGGATATTTGGGCGCGGCGCGCAAGCCTTCTTCGAACCGGCGAAGACTTGCTGCTGGTGTTTGATAGCGGAGCTTACATTGTCCGTAACGCCACGGGGACCGAGAAGGTTGAGTTCGACAC
>Ga0310916_10001780_pt1 | contig 12928 bp, 14 predicted proteins | sample GREbulkMGLF176_FD_203444 | JGI IMG/M metagenome (GOLD analysis project Ga0310916, IMG submission 203444) | Lab enrichment of tropical soil microbial communities from Luquillo Experimental Forest, Puerto Rico - GRE.bulkMG.LF176 | ecosystem: Environmental > Terrestrial > Soil > Tropical forest >...
GCGTCAAAAACACCCGCACCGCGTCCGGGCCCTCCTCGGTGTCGTCGAGCACGACCGAGGCGTCGAACTCGGCGTCGGTGACGGCCAGCAATTCGACCACCACGGTCTGAGCCTCCGAATCCCACCCCAGGCCCATGGTCCCGACCCGGAACTCCGCATCGACCGGTGTGATCAACGGGTTGAGGTCGTCGACTTCGGCAGGCTCTGGGGGGACGGGTGTGCCGAACCTGCGATTCACCTCGAGCAGCAACGCACCGATGCGTTCGGCCAGCACCGCGACCTGTTGCTTCTCCAATACCACTGACACCACCCGGGAATCGCCCACCGCCTGTATATAGAAAGTCCGATTTCCGGGCTGACCAACGGTCCCGGCCACGAAGCGGTCGGGCGTGCGGAAGACATGAATTGCGCGGGCCATGGCACCTCCAAAATACCGGCTATTGCCGTCGCCGTGCGATTCGATTGCCCCGCTCCGCCCGTTTCAAGCGGAATTAATCGGTGGAGCCGCCGACCACCGCGTCGCTGGGCGGCACCGCCGACGCCGGCCCGGTTTGTGGCTCCCCCTTTGCCTCACCGTGAGCCCCGTCACCCTTGGACTCATCCTTCGGTGGGGGCCCGGCCCGCAATGCGACGGCCAGCCGCGCACCGGTGTGGTTGACGTGCAACACGAATGGCCGCAGCGGGGTGTACCGCACCACGCTCACCGACCCCGGGTCGGCGGTGATGCGCTGGAAGCCGTCCAGATGCATGCCATAAGCGTCGGCGACAACAGCCTTGATGACGTCACCGTGGGTGCAGGCCACCCAGAGCGCGTCGCCACCGTGCTCTTCGCCCCGCTCCCCGTCATGTTCTAAGGCCAGTCTTCGATCGTGTTCGCGGACGGCGGCCACCGCGCGCGCCTGCACCTCCGCCAAACCCTCGCCGCCGGGGAACACCGCCGCGCTGGGATGGGCCTGGACCACCCGCCACAACGGCTCATTCGTCAACTCGCCGATTTTACGACCCGTCCATTCCCCGTAGTCGACTTCGGCGAACCGGTCGTCGATCAGCGGCTCGACGCACAGCGCTTCGGCGAGCGGCTCGACGGTGCGCCGGCAACGAAGCAGCGGCGATGTGACCACTGCGCGGATCGGTAGGTCACCGATTCGATCGATCAGCCCGGCGGCCTGCTCGCGGCCCTTGTCGTCGAGGTCGACGCCCTCGGAGCGCCCGGCCAGAATGCCGGCAGTGTTCGACGTGGAGCGGCCGTGCCGCAACAGGATGACGGTCATGGGGCGGCACCCAAGCACCAAGACATCGCCGAAACCGCAGCCACGACGACGACCGTACCTGGTGCAGGCCGGCGGCGACGGGGCGTGACTAGCGGGACACCGGCACCGCGCGCGCGACGGAGTCGCGTACCGCGGCGGTCAGGCTGCGCTCGTCGGTGAGGTCGATGTTGACCAGGCTGCGGACCGCCCGGGCCACCACGTCCTCGGCCTGCGGAACCGGGTCGGCCAGGCGCGGGCGGTAAATCTCGACGACGAGCGATCGGTGCTCGATGTGAAAGGAAAAACTACGTCCATCACCGACTTGTCCGTACCCGCTGGCAAAAATTCCTGTCGAGATGTCCTCGACAGCAAACTCTCTACCCTCGATATGCCGGTCATCGATGACGGTCATGACCGGACGATACCTCTCCAGTGAGACTTGATGTGGGCAACATGGCCATATTGGATGCGAAACCGTTCCTTAAAATTTGACTCTGCTCTTCTTTACGCGAGGGAAAATAGTTGCTGCGACTGCATAGATACGACAAACGCCCAGTTCGGCGAAGCATCGTTGGTTCGCTGCTATTGCTGGCGTCGGTCGCGGGTGGTGCCGGTTGTTCGTCGAATCCGCTGAACAGCGCACCGCCCACAATCGAACCGGCACGGGCGGCCCAGTCACCGCCGGCGTCGCAGAACCCGGCCGGTGCGGTGCGACCGTTGGGCGGCGACGCCGTGGCGGCGATCTTCGACAGCGGCACCCACCAGCTGGCCGTCCTGACCCCCGGCGCCGACCCAGCGGCGCCCGCCAGCATCGCCGAACTCGGGGACCCGCAGGCCGCGCCGCGCGTCATCCCATTGCCGGGGCCGGCGACTGCGTTGACCGGTGACGACCGCGGCACGGCCTACCTGGCTACCCGGGGCGGCTACTTCTCCGTCGACCTGTCCACCGGGCACACGACACGCGTGACCGTCGCCGACGCCCAGCAGGCCGAATTCACCGCGATCGCACAACGCGCCGACGGCAAGCTGGTATTGGGCAGCGCCGACGGCGCCGTCTACACCCTCACCTCCCAGACACCGAGCGCCGTGGGAACCGCGACGGTCGGCGGCCGAAACACGATCTTCGCGCGCGTGGATTTCCTTGCAACGCAGGGGAATACGACAGTGGTTTTGGACCGGGGGCAGACCTCGGTCACGACGATCGGCGCCGACGGTCGCGTTGAGCAGGCGCTGCGGGCCGGCCAGGGCGCAACCACCCTGGCCGCCGATCCGCTGGGCCGGGTTCTGGTCGCCGACACCCGCGGGGGCCAACTGCTGGTGTACGGCGTCGACCCGCTGATCCTGCGTCAGGCCTATCCGGTGCGGCAGGCGCCATACGGCCTCGCCGGATCGCGGAAGCTGACCTGGGTGTCCCTAACCGCATCGAACGTCGTCATTGGTTACGATCTGTCAACCGGAATTCCCGTCGAAAGGGTGCGATACCCAACCGTGCAGCAACCCAACTCCTTGGCCTTTGACGAAGCGTCGGACACCTTGTACGTGGTGTCGGGGTCGGGTGCGGGCGTCCAGACGATCGAGCACGCGGCGGGTCCCCGTTGACCGCGCCGCGGCGGAGCCGGCTGCCCGCGGGCTGGGACACCGAGATGTCCGACGAATATGAGTGGGTGCCGTTGCGCCTGCCGCCGGAGGTGACCCGGCTCAGCGCGTCCACCCGGCTGTCCATTGAGGCCGAATATCGTGGCTGGGAGCTGACGCGGGTCCGGCTCTACACCGACGGCAGTCGGCGGGTTTTGTTGCGCCGCAAGAAGTCTCGCCTGGATAGCCGGCGGCCCGACCAGCCCGAACTGTGATATACCGGCTCGTGCGCCGGCTGCTCTTTCTGGTTCCTCCCGAGCGCATCCACACGATGGTGTTCGCGGTTCTGCGCGGCGCCACGGCCGTCGCGTTGGTGCGCCGGTTGTTGCGCCGGGTGCTCGGTCCTGCCGATCCGGTGCTGGCGAACACGGTGTTCGGGGTGCGTTTCCCGGGGCCGCTCGGGCTGGCCGCCGGATTCGATAAGGACGGCATGGGGCTATCCACCTGGGGTGCGTTGGGTTTCGGGTATGTCGAGGTCGGGACCGTCACCGCGCACCCGCAGGCCGGCAACCCGGCGCCCCGCCTGTTCCGGCTGCCCGCCGACCGGGCGCTGCTGAACCGGATGGGCTTCAACAATCGCGGTGCCGGCGCGCTGGCGATCCGGCTCGCCCGCCATCAACCCGAGGTACCCATCGGGGTCAACATCGGCAAGACGAAGACGACCCCGGCCGCCGACGCGGTCAACGACTATCGCGCAAGCGCGCGGGTGGTAGGTCCGCTGGCGTCGTATCTCGTGGTCAACGTGAGCTCGCCGAACACGCCGGGGCTGCGCGATCTGCAGGCGATCGAGTCGCTGCGCCCCATCCTGTCGGGCGTCCGCGCGGAGACGACGGCACCGGTGCTGGTGAAGATCGCACCGGATCTCTCCGATTCCGACCTCGACGACATCGCGGACCTGGCCGTCGAGCTGGGTCTGGCCGGCATTGTCGCGACCAACACGACGGTGTCACGCGACGGCCTGCTCACGCCGGGGGTCGACGAGCTGGGTGCCGGCGGCATCTCCGGGCCGCCGGTGGCGCGCCGCGCCGTTGAGGTGCTGCGCCGGCTCTACGCGCGGGTCGGCGATCGCCTGGTACTGATCAGCGTCGGGGGCATCGAAACCGCCGACGACGCCTGGGAGCGGATCACCGCCGGCGCCTCGCTGCTGCAGGGCTATACCGGGTTCATCTACGGCGGCGGCTTGTGGCCCAAGCACATTCACGACGGCATTGCAAGCCGGTTGCACGACGGCGGATTCGCCTCGCTGCGCGACGCGGTCGGGTCGGCGGCGGCCAAACCGGGAAGGCCGCCGGGCTGAACTACGGGTTCTGGCCCAGTCCACGACAGATCGGTTTGCGGGATCGGCCGTCGCCGCGACGTGTCAACCGTTGGCGGCCAGGCGATCTCGCAGCACACGATGCAGGATCTTGCCCGTCGCGGTCCGCGGCATGTCCTCGTTTTGGATGAACTCGACCGAGCGAGGGCGTTTGTAGGGGGCGATCCTGCCGTCGCACCAGTCGATCATCTCCTGCTCGGTCACCTCGGCTCCGCCGCGCAGGACGACCACTCCATGTACCGACTCACCCCACTTGGCGTCAGTTCTGCCGATCACGGCGACGTCCATGACATCGGCGTGCGATGCCAACACGTTCTCCACTTCGGACGGGTAGATGTTGAGGCCACCGGAAATGATCATGTTCTTCTTGCGGTCGACAAGGTAGTAATAGCCGTCCTCGTCGCGGCGCGCCATGTCGCCCACAGAGAGATGCATTCCGTAGAACGCCTCAGCCGTCTTCTCCGGAAGTTTCCAATACCCTTCAAAGCACCACGGCGTATGCGAATAGATCTCGCCCACTTCACCTTCCTCGACGTCCAAGCCACTCTCGTCGAGCAGCCTGATGCGCCTGCAGCCGATCATTTCGCGTCCGATGGAACCAAGCTTGGAAAGCTGTTCGTCGGGCCGAACGATCGTCGCAAATCCCTGCTCGGTCGACCCGTAACCCTCGACCAATTGCGAGTTCTTGAAGTAGTCCATGATCGCGAGCTTTGTTTCCTTGCGAGCCGGTGCCGACGAGATCAGTAGCCGCCGTACGCAATCGACGTCGTAGTTGGCCCTGACGGACGGGCTCAGCGCCTCCATCATGATGTAGTGCGTAGGCACCAGCGAGGTGAACGTCGCCCGCTGGTTCGCGATTGTGCGCAGCAGCTCTTCGGGGTCAAAGCTCTTGACGCTGTAAACACATGAGCCAGCACCCGCATAGCTCAACGCCGAAGCGAAGAACAGCGAGTTGGCATGGCACATCGGCATCACAAGCACACCGGTATCGCGCCGGCTGAGCTCGAGTTCCGTCAGCAGTGCGAGATTTTGCAGCGCCATGCCGCCATGACTTCGCATCGCTCCCTTCGGCCGACCCGTGGTGCCCGATGTATACATGAACGCCCATGTGTCCTCGGGGAGCACATCCACGGCAACCTCGCTGCTTGCAGCGGCTGCGATTAGATCCTCATACGCCCGATACCCGCAGGGCGTCGTCTCGCCACCGAAATGAATGTAATGACCTTCGGAGATAACGAGATTGGCGCGGACCTCGTCGAGGTTCTCAACCAGGTCATCCTGGACGATGATCGCTTGGGCCTCGCTGTTCTCGACAATGAACTGGATCTCAGGGCCGACGAGGCGAAAATTGATCGGCACCATCACGAGGCCGGCATTGGCGGTTCCGGCGTAGATCTCCATCCACTCGACGCAGTTGTAGGCGAGGATCGCGATGCGATCGCCCTTCCGTAGACCCAGCCCCAGCAGCGCATTCGCCAACCGGCGCGCCCGTTCGTCCCACCGTTGGAAAGTCATAGCTCGCGACAGGTCGCTCGCTCCTACCTTGTCGGGATATAGGCGTGCGTTCAGCCGCAGCGCTTGTCCCATGTGCATCAGGGCCTTCATGCGGGCCGCCTTGGATCGGCGAGCGGCCCGGCAAACGGCACACTCGATCGTCGGCTCGACCGCGACCCAGCGGAACAAACCAACTCCATACGAGGATTAAGGCTCCCTGTAAGTTCGCTGTCAACCTATTGCCGTCACACTGCGCGCCCGACGGCGCCCAAACCGGGGAGACCGCCGGCCGGGTCAGGCCGCCCCGTCTTCGTCGTCTTCGTCACCCCCGTCCGCCAAGAGGTTTTCCGGGTGATGGAAGGTGTTGGTTCTCGGCTGGCCGTAATCCAGATGGGGTGGAGGAATCCATTCGGTCGTGCCGTCTTTGCGTTTTCGGGTGGCCCGCGAGATCTCCGCGATCGGGGCGCAGAAGGAGGAGGCCGATGTCGACGCGCATGCCCTCGCACGCTCGGCCGGCGCGGGAATAGGGGCACCGACCAAGATCGGTGTGTTTCAACGCCGAACATGTTCGGCGGCGCGGATGTCTCGCTGCGCAAGCGGTCTGCGGTTATGTCGCCAGCGAACGCCGGAATCGGTGTGCTCGGCGGCGCGCCAACATTCTGGTCGAGTGCCTCGCGGCCCGTTCTAACTTCCCCTAACCGCTCAGGGTACCAGCAGATTCCGACGTGCCCACGAATCAGGCGCGCGGCCCTTAGCACTGCGCGAACTCCGGCGATTACAACACGCGATGGTGAAGTCCCCCATTTCGGGGCGGTCCGCCAGTTAAACTCAGCCCCATGGCCTTTACCGTCACTTTTCCGGCACCTGCGGGTACTCCGCCTTCGACTCCCGATCCGCAAAAAGCCTTCGACAGTTCGTGCAGATATGAGATCCTTGACGGCGGGGTCCTCAAGACCGTACAAGGCCAAACCATCAGTGTCCTGGCCGCCGGGCAATGGAAGCAGGTGACATCGCCCGACGGTCAAGATCCGGAGCCCTGAGAAAGCCCCTATTCATCGGCCCGCAACACTTTCCGGCCGACACGGCACGGCCCGTAACATCACTGCACCCCAATAGTTTTGGCTCGTGCCAAGGCTGCCACCAAATCCGCTGCTCCGCAAGGGGGTCCGTGGCAGCTTGAGCGCAGGAAAAATATGACGCGGAGCGCTGTCTGGCGAACCGCGCCGTTCACGACACCCTCCACCCGGGGGTGTTCCGCTGTGCCACAACGAGATTGGCGGGTGCCATCGTCGCCACTGGGCGATAGCTAGATCGATATACGCCCGTTTGTTGAATCTTCTCGCTGTCGAGAAGCAGGAACTCCAACTGAATCCCATCGGGATCAACAAAGTCGAGCATCGCGCCCAGTGGTTCGGCGTCGGTTTCGCCGGCCTTGAGTTCTCGGACTCCCGAATGCGGGATGTTGCACGAGTCGAGCCAGCATGCCCACGCTTCCAATCCGTCGACTGACTCGGTTTCGAACCCGAGGTGATCGAGACCAGTGCGTGCCGGATCGAAGCGTTCTCCTTCGTTCTTCGCATGTTCGACGAGGTCAAGACCAGTCGCTCCGAGGCCCACGATTGCCATGCGACCAGTAAACGATTGACTGTCGCCGCCGTAAGGCGGGCGCACCAAGGCTGCGCCGAGCACATCGCAGTAGAAGCGAATACCGCGGTCGAGATCTCTCACCGAGAAGCCGAAGTGATGCGCGCCGCTTATGTGCGGATGACTGAGTTCGCCCTTCACGACGTACATAATGCCAGCAACCCGAGAGGGAACCGGGCAGAATTGACGAGCTCCTCGACGTGCGTCCAAGGGACGTGCTGGGCCTTCACTGCTGGCGGGACGTGCGGGGTGTAGGTGTAGGCCATCGCAGCCGCCTGTCCAGCCAGCCGTCGTCATCGCCGAACATGGCGAAGCCGACCGGATCATCTTCGGCCAGCTCGTCGAGTCGCTGCTGCTGGTCGTCGAGCTGGATCGCCAGCAGCGCATGCTCGGACTCTTCGTCGCTCATGCTGTGCGCCACCTTCGCCTCGCCAAGCATTTCGCGTACCTCGTCGAGGATGCGGCGGCGCTCGTCGCGTGTGCTCACCGTGTGTTCCTCTCGTGTGGTGTCCGCAGTCCATCTGTCGGTGTCCGTCCACCCCCTTAAAGGGGGTGGGGTGGACGGAACATTCCACAGATAGGTGGACGGAAATGGACAGGTGGACAACATCATTCGCTGACTGCCTTATAGAATGGCCGCTTGTCGGTGCCGATGTTCGTCAGTTCACCGTGTTTCACGAGGTCATCGAGCGCCCGATAGAACGTCCGGGTGGACATGCCAGACACCAGCTTCAGTTCGGCCTTGGTTGCTCCGGTTTCGCTGAAATGGTGGACAAAAGTGGACAAGAGCTGTTGCGCCCGATCCGTTTGTCCACCTCCAAGGTGGACACTTTTTCCGATGACACAGGAGCCGGTGCCAGGTATCGGATTGAGCGCCAACAGATGGCTGCAAATGATTCTTAACGATGCCTCAGTCGGTGGTGTGCACGAGCAGCACGTCGGTCTTGGCCCTGCGCAACACGTTTCCGGGCACCGAGCCAAGCCACTTGTCGCTTCGCGTGCCTACTCCCACGTTGCCAACCACTAACAGATCGGCCTTAACCTCCTTGGCGAGGTGAAACAGCGCATGTACCGGAGCACCCCTAATCGGTCGCGCCTCGACATCCTTCGCCCCAGCCGCTCTGGCCCGGTCGCTGGCCTCCTGCAGGATCTCGTAGATGGGGGCCATCCCGTGCACCTTGTAGTCCCCTTCGCTCCCGAGGGCGAGCTCGGCGCGGCCATCAATCACATGATCCGGGCGGGCGGGTCTTCCCCAGCCTCCCTTGTCTCCCTTTTCCAGATAAGACAAGTGCGCCATCGCGATGATCAACTTCGCATTATTTTTCGCGGCGAACGCGGCTGCGTGGTCCACCGCACGAAACGACGTGTCTGAGCCATCAGTGCCGACCACCAGGGTCTGATAGGCGCTCATTTCCCTCCAGTCATGAGCTTTTTCGCGGTTGCCGTTCAGTTGCCTCTTCCTGGGTATAACGAATCTCCGCTCGCTCAAGTGAACGAGTGGGTCTTCGTGCCCGCCAGGCATGGTGTAGGCCAGTTGGCGCTGCTCGGTGGCGAATCCGTGCAGATCCCGGCTCAGGGACGCATCAATCATAAGACGACTTCCCACGTCTGTGGAGTGTGTAATTGGAAATCGCCGACCGTTAGCAAGGGCCCTTGGGGTTCTTCCCCGATCAGACCGCCAGCGGTATGCACTTACGCGCTCGCATACCCGATCTCGCCTAGACAGCGAACCTAATCAGCAGGTCGTCTTAGTGACTAAGTAGTAGGCGCGGTGAGAAACACCAAACGAAACTTACCGATCTGCACGTGATCGTTATTGGCTAGCACCGTTGAGTCCACCGGCTGACGCTTGACGTAGGTGCCGTTCATCCACCAGACATCGACTGAACTCAAGAGTCTCACGCAGTGAGAGTCAAGACGCTGGGACTGCCGAAGCGTTGTCGGCGCTCGCGAGCAAGCCGAAGTGGTCACGTCAAGCGAGGGGATTTGCCTGCAGGTCGCGTAGCTCCGGAAGGACCCGATCAGCTAGCAGGCGGACGGTGTCGATGTCGCTCCCGTACACCATCGCCACGAAATGCTGGAGACCCGCGCGCACCAAAGGGGCATAGTGGGCAATTACCTCGTCGGGGGTCCCGGCCACGATGCTCTCGGTGGTGATCTGACGGATGAAGGAGGGCAGATACCGGTCGAGTTTGTCGGCCACCGCAGATCGAGTGTCGGCGATGATCAGCGGGAGGGTGGTGTTGGTCTTCAGCACTGAGTCGTACGGTCGTCCGAACCGTTCGCACCAGCCCCGTAGTGCCGCGAGTCGGCGCTGTACGCCTTCGTCGCCGTGGACTGCGCCCGTCCAGTGGTGTTGGCCGAAATTCGAGGCGTCGGCATGCTCGGCTACCTGCCGCAACGTGACCCGCTCGCCGCCTCCGGCGATGAGGATCGGGATCCGGGGCCGTTGGACCGGCGCCGGTTGCAGCGGTTCCGCGCTCACGCTGTAGTGTCGGCTGGTCGGCGCCGCCGGGGCATCACCCCAGAGCCAGCGCAGGGCCCGGGCCGTCTCGTCCAGCATCTCCTGGCGCTCGCGAATACTACGCAGCGCGATCCCCATCTGCTTGAATTCGTCGTCGTTATCGCCCATGCCTAGCCCGACCACCAGGCGACCATTGCTCAGCGCATCGATGTCTGCGGTCATCCGCGCCAGCAACAGCGGGTTGCGGTATGGGACGCAGTTGACGAGCGTGCCCAGCCGGATACGCTTTGTCACCCCCGCAACAGCGGCCAAGGTGATCAAACTATCCGGATACCACACTGGATGGTCGGTGACCCAGAATCCGTCTAGTCCGAGCTCTTCGACCTGCAGGACGAACTCTGTGAGAGCGGGCAAGTCACCTCGCGGACCATTAACGATCCCGAAGCCGATTGCCTCACGCCCGGTCTCGACCCAAGGATGCGTGACCCAGGTTTCCCCTGAAGTGTCTTGTTCGGTGTCGTCAGGCAACGCATCAGCGGTCGTTGACATGCACCACCATCCTTCAACTAGGGCGTCACTTTAGAGCACCAGCGAGCTGCCTGCGTGACTTTGCTTTGCGGTTAAAGAAGACACACACCTGCTTGAAATATTGTTAGCCAGTCGCTGCCAGTGGGTGCACAAGCTACGCGACGGCGAAAAGCCGCCACTCGACTTCGGCTAGCAGACCAGGTGCTTGCGGCGGCGGCCTCCGATCCGAGCGCGGCGGCGCGCTCGAGTCCTGGTGTGGGGCTCGGGCCCGCGCCACACTGGGCACGTTTGCGTGACCGCCACCGCACCAAACCGGCTGGAGCATCAAGAAATTCGTACGCACCGTCCGACGCTACCGCACGATCGAAATCCGCACCGGAAAGCAAACGCTGACCGCCGTTGACCCACTACCCGACGACACCAGCCAGGTCCATGCCAAGATCGGCGGCGACGGGGATGATCATTACGGGGCTAGTCTGTGTGGGTCGTTCGGTTGATGGCGTAGATCATGCGGTATCGACGCGGCGATACTCCTGCTGCTTGGCGGAAGGCACGTCGAAATGCTGCAGGATCGAGATAGCCGGTAGCGGCGCGGATTTCGTCGATCGGTAGGTCAGTAGTCTCGAGGAGTTTCTTGGCGTGAAGTATCCTCGCTTGCCGGATGTAGTCATTCATTCTGGCGTGCGTGGCGGCGCGAAATCGCCGGGCCATGGTGCGAGTGCTAACACCGAAGGTGTCGGCTAGGGCCTCGGATCGGATCGGTGATCCTAGGTGGCTGTCGATGTAGTCCTGCACCCGCTTGATGAACTCATCGGGGTGATCGCGTATCAGGGTGAAGGCCAGGTAGGGCAGTTGGCTGGCGCGGCCGCCGTCGATGAGCAGCACCTTGCGTGCCAGGGCGGCGCGCTCGTGGCCGCCGAATCGTTCCACGAGGTAGATGACGAGAGAGAGGAATGTGGTGGCGCCGCCGCAGGTGATCACGTCGCCGGCATCGACGATCAGGCGGTCGCTGGTGAGATTGACGCTCGGGTAGAGCGATCGGAAGGTATCGGCGAACATCCAGTGGGTGGTGGCTGGTCTCCCGTCGAGCACCCCGGCTTCGGCGAGCAGAAACGCGCCGACGCACGACGATGCCATGCGTGCACCGTGAGCGTGCCAGGTTTTCAGCCACGGCACCCAATCGCGGTTGTCGGCAAGCGAATCCAGCAGATTCTCGTCATCGAACGCGGGCACCACAACCAGGTCGGGCGGGGAAAGGTCGCGGGCGCGCCGGTGGGGCCGTAGCGAGATCCCATCGCGGCAGCACACCGGTGTGAAGTTCAGGCCGACAAGGGTGATGTCGAACAACGGCGCCCAGGCCCCATCAGCCGCTAGTTGCCAGGAGCGGTCGGCCTTACGGAGGGTGTCCATGAACCCGGCGGGTCCGATCGAGGCCCCGCCGGCCAGTGCCAGGACGGCGACTGACAACACGATGCGAGGCTACCAAGCGCCCGCGGGTGAGAGGACGCGCTGGCCGAATCGGCACGGAAGTTGTCCGATCCGCCCCTCATGGTCGCCGATGTACGCACGCTAGCTTGCAAGGGATCGTGGTCGAAGGTGCCCAGCACCGACCATCGGTCAATGACAAATAAGTCAACGGCGCGTGGGCACGCCGTCTAGCAAGGAGAGGAACCCGATGGCCATGGCTGAGCAGGTTGAGCCGGCGGAGGTCGCCCGCAATCCGTGGGGTGTCGTTGTACACCACAAGGATTGGCAGACATTGGAATTGCGCTGGCTACCCGCGGACATGAGTGACGCGGATTTTAAGGAGACGCTCGAGTTGTTAGCGGGAATGGGCGAGCAATACAAACCGCGATGGATGATTATCGACGCCACCGACTTTCACCACGAGTTCGGTCCCGGAGTGATGCAGTGGCGCGACGAGAACATCATCCCGCGCTACGGCGCGGCCGGCGTGACGAAATTCGCGTTCCTGGTCAACCCCGGCTTTCCCGGAACCGTCGAGTCCGGCGCACAGCCGTCCGCAGAGGGGCTCGCGACATTTCCGACCGGCTGGTTTTCCACGCGGGAGCGGGCCTACCAATGGCTCGCCGAGACGTAGGCCACGGGTGAGGGACTTCTCCCGCGATGACTCCCGAGGTTGCAAGCCTCATCGCGACGGCCTTGTCGTTCGTCTTCGCCGTGGCGTTTGCCGTTTGGTACGCGGTGCCGTGGATGCGGCAACGCCCCGCTGCGGTCACCATCGCGGTGTGCCTGTGGGTGCACGTGCTACGGATCGTTGCCCTGCAGATCTTTTCGGCACGTCGGTTCGGGTTCGACATCCCGCTCGGGGTAGCCCACCAGATCGTGTGGGGCGATGTGCTCGGCGCGGTCCTGGCGTTGCTCGGCGTCTGGTTGCTGCGCCGTCGCAGCGCGGCTGCGATCCCCGTCGTGTGGCTGTTTGTGGTCGAGACCGTCCTTGATTTGGCGTACGGCGCCGTCTTAGGGATACGTCATCACGCAACCGACACCGCCCACGACCTGACCTGGGTGATCCTTAACTTCTATGTTCCCGTGCTGTGGGTCAGTACCGTTCTGGTGGCCTGGCAGCTGGTCACC
>Ga0310916_10001782_pt1 | contig 12916 bp, 14 predicted proteins | sample GREbulkMGLF176_FD_203444 | JGI IMG/M metagenome (GOLD analysis project Ga0310916, IMG submission 203444) | Lab enrichment of tropical soil microbial communities from Luquillo Experimental Forest, Puerto Rico - GRE.bulkMG.LF176 | ecosystem: Environmental > Terrestrial > Soil > Tropical forest >...
GAAGGATTACGCGACCCGGCCCAGCCTAGGCGCCGGCTGCGGCGGGGCTTTTGCCGTTTGCTCCCCATAGCATTCCCCAAGGCCAATTTTGGAGAGCAACAAACTAGCAAGCCATTGGTGTTACTGGCAATATCGGCAAACCGACGGCCAAATACGCCAGACGTCTGACCAGATGCACCGCCGCGTCATGGATCAGTTCGAAACCCTTTATGCAGAATCCGCGGAGCGGCCAAAAATCATGGCCATCGCCATGCATTGTTATTTGTCGGGGGTGCCCCATCGCATCAATCACGTCCGCCGGGCCTTCGAGGACATATTGAGCAAGCCTGGCGTGGCGGCGTGGGATGGCGTTCATATTCTCGACTGGTATAAGAATCAGAGCGCGTGAAAGACTCTTTTTTCGTTCCTCACAACCTAGAGACGCCGATTATTGGTGCGGCCACTGGCCCGCTTGCCGGCCTCACGGCGGTCGTCAAGGACATGTACGACATTGCCGGGTCGCGGACCGGCGGCGGCAATCCGGATTGGCTTGCGGCGCAGAAACCTGCCAGCAAGCATGCTGCCGTGGTCGAGAAAATTCTCGCCGGCGGGGCCACGATCACCGGCAAAACAATCTGCGATGAGTTCTTCTACAGCATCACGGGCGTCAATGCTCATTACGGAACACCGCCGAACACACGCGCGCCGGGCCGGGTCCCTGGCGGCTCTTCAAGCGGCTCGGCCGCTGCGTGTGGCGCCAATGCTTGCGATTTTGCATTAGGCAGCGACACCGGTGGATCGGTACGGATACCTGCCTCGTTCAACGGCATCTACGGGCTGCGCCCGACACATGGTCGGATCGATCTGACGGGCGCCATGGCCATGGCGCCATCCTTTGATGTCGCGGGTTGGTTCGCGAATGGCCCGGGAGTTTTGCGGCACATCGGCACGGTGCTGTTGGAAGCAGGCGCGGTCAAAACGCCAGTAAAACGTCTCGTCGTTGCTGTAGACGCCTTCGCGCAAGTTGATGCCGAGGTCGCCGCGCTCTGCCGCGAATTCCTCAATCGCGCCTCCGATCTGTTGCCCACGAGAGATGCCGAAGCTATCGCGCCTGCCGGATTCGATCAGTGGCGTGAGGCATTTCGCGTCGTGCAAGCCAAAGAGGTATGGGAAACCTATGGTGCCTTCATCACCCGGGTCAAACCAAGTTTAGGCCCCGGCATAAAAGAACGCGTGGAGTTTGCCTCGACCGTCAGCAAGGATCAGGCTGACCGGTCGCGCGAAACACTTGCTACTGCGCGCACACATATTCGTGCCCGTGTCCCGTCGGGCACGATCGTTGCATTGCCCACCGGGCCGTCAATTGCGCCGCAGCTTGCCGCGACGGGCGAGGCTCTCGAAATGTTTCGGGTGCGGACCATGCGATTGACCTGCGTCGCTGGCCTCGCGGGGCTTCCGCAGATTAGCATCCCGGTCGGAACAATATCAGGCTGTCCAGCTGGGCTTTCATTTATCGGTTGGCACGGCGCCGATGAGGTCATGCTCGATCTTGCGTGCCGGCTTGGCCATCTGTGCGGAATCCAGATGGGCAGAGCTTTATGACATGGACGATCGTCATCGTTTTAGATCAGCTGGAGATTGGCGACATCCGCTCATAAATTCCTTGCGTGGTGACCACGAAATCAATGCGACCATCTAAAAGTGCGCGAATGCACTCGGAGGGTTTATTGACGATCGGCTCCTCATGCACGTTAAAGCTTGTATTGACGAGGACCGGAAGACCGCTTTCGCGTTCGAACGCGTTGAGAATATCGTAGTAGAGCGTATTTGTTTCGCGTTCGATGATCTGCGGACGTGCCGAACCATCCACGTGGACGACCGCCGCGATGCGCTTGCGCCATTCCGGCTTCACATTGCAAGTGATGGTCATAAAACGGCAGGCATAGGCATTGACCGGACCGACATCAAAGACCGTTGCCGCCTTTTCGGCGGTTATCACCGGTGCGAACGGCATGAATTCAGAGCGCGACAATCTTTTATTAAGCAGATCGTGCGTTTCGCGGCGCGAGGGATTGGCAAGAATCGAGCGCGCACCTAGGGCGCGCGGCCCATGTTCCATGCGCCCGATATAGATTGCACCAAGCTGACCGGCATTGAGCCGCTTGGCGGCACCCTCGACGGGCGGCTCAGTCGTTCGGCGAATCTCAGCATATTCGTCCATGCTCTTGTCGATTGAATTTGTATAATCACGGCCAAAATAGACGTCCCGCAACCGCCGCCGCTGCGACAGCCAGTGCGCCAGCCCATCGCGCTGCAGCAGGTAGCAAAGTGCGCCGCCGGCTGACATGCCCTCATCGCCCATCGCTGGAAATATGAAAATTTCATCGATCGGCAGCTGCTCGGCGAGAAGCCGGTTGAGTTTTACGTTAGCGAACACACCGCCCGCGACACCCAAGTGGCGCGCCTTGGTCCGCTCCAGAAGTCGTGTGATCGAGCGTAGTATTGTGCATTCCAGGACTTCTTGAATCGAGGCCGACGCATCTTCGCGACTAACGCCTTTTGCAATCTCATGGATGAATTTCACCATTTCCGGATAATCGCGGAAATTGGAGAACATCCGGCCGGAATCGTCGACGGAAAATCGAGCTGCAATCTTGTCGGCTAAAATTGGCTGGCCATACGCCGCGAGCCCAGTCAACTTGCCTTCGTGACGCAATGGGATGAATCCAAGGGCGTCCGTCATCGTCATATAAGCGTCGGCAATGCTGTCGATCGGCAATGGCGTGAGCAAGCATTCGTCGCCGCCGTAAATCGTCTTTAAGACGCCGTTTGCGAAATGCCGATGGCTGTAGTTGACCGTATCGCCGCCGGCGTCCGCCGTTACCAGGAGCGCCTCGTCCCAGTCACTGTAGAATAACGGCGCCAGCGCGTGCGCCTCGTGATGATTGTAGAAAACAATTTTTGTGTCGTCGCGGAAGCCGCTGGCGCCCAAACTTGCCGACATTGAAAATATCGTCGATGTTTCTGGTCTGATAACGTATAAACTCCTTCGGCATATGACGGCGGGTGCGCCTTTCGACATATTTACGGTATTTTTCGCGTATCCAGCGCACGCCGGTGATATTCCGATAAAAAATCGTAGGAAATTCGCAGCGACTAAAGCCAGCGACGTCGACGTCCTGACGCGTTTTGCCGGCGATCGACAAAACTTCGTCAATGGCGAGATCAGGATGATCGCGCCCATCGCACTTAAAACGGGTCAACCGCTCCAACTGCACGGCAGCGAGCAGATTGTAGTCCTCAAACAATGCGGCGCCGGCGTCGTGAATGCCGGTGTGAGCCATGAGGATGAGCTGCGACATTGGTTCCAATATTTTGAGGGTGAAAGTTGCCAGGTGCGTCTAGCAGATCAGAGGCGCTGACTTTTGAGTGCTATGCCCCACTTGGCCTCGATCTGTCGAGCTTCGTCTTGGGTAAGCGATGAAGTGGGTGGGAATTTGTCTTTCCAGGCAAATGGGCGACAGGCATCGATAATCGCCTTCGAATGCGAAGTGGTCCCCGCTATTTTCTTCTCCACCGGTATGCGCGGGTCGAGTGCGGAACTCCAAGCATCGCGGATAATATCAATCTGCTCCGATGGCTCGCAACGTGTCGTAACTGCCCACAAAACCTCAGCGAGATTCGAAGGGTCGACATCATCGTCGACCACCACGACCAAGCGGGCCATGTAGCTGTTCGCCGCCCCGACCAGTCCGGCGCGCTTGGCATGTCCAGCGTAACGTTGATTGATCGCGACCACCGTCATCAGCTGAGACACATGCTGCCAAACGCCGACGACATCGGTCACGCCGACGTCATCAAGATTGCTCCAGATCGTCGCGGCGCGCAGTGGCAATCCAAAATGAAAGCGCGGTGGTTTCATGGGTGGCGAGCCCAGCAGGATCGCGTCGTTGCGAAAGTGAACGCCCGTTACCATCATCACCGGACACGGCCGCTTGTCGGCGGCGTAGTAGCCGGTGAACTCGCCGAATGGACCCTCGGGCAGCATCTGTTGCGCGCTTGGCAAAAGCTCGCCTTCCAAGATGATCTCGGCCAGCGCCGGCAGCGGCAAGTTTGTCTGCGGACCGGGAATGACTTCAAGCGGCGCACCGCGAAGCGCGCCTGCGAACTCATATTCCGACTGGCCTGGCGACAAATATTCAAAGCCGGCAATGAACAGGCTCGGATCCTCGCCGTTGACCACGGCGACTGGACAGGACTGGCCCCTGTCCCAATACTTTCTTGCAATGATGGCGCCATGCCGGCCCTGGTGGTCGAATTGAATGGTGACTCTCGCACGGTCTTGCACCTGCACCCGGTAAATTGATGCGTTGATCCAGCCTTCATCGGGATCCCGCATGACTACAAGCGAGCCCGAACCGATGAACGGACCGCCGTCTTGACGGTGCCAGTAAGGCGCGGGCAGCTTTCCGAGATCGACATCGCCGTCTCGCACCGAATTTTCGAGGAACGGCGCCGACTTTGCCGGCGCCGGCGGGAGTGGCGTTAACGTTTTGCGTTTCTTCATCCACTCCTTGAGCGCGTCGAGCGGTCGCAGTTTCGGATCGATGCCGAGCGCCAGTGCCGCGCGCGCCGGGGTGGTCGTGGCATTCGTGAAAATCCGAAAGCCCGGCGCGGAGCCTTTCATCCGTTCAAACAACAAAGCCGGACAATCAGGCGAGCCGGCGGCGACTTCGGTGATCCCGCCAATCTCGAACTTCGGATCGGCATTGGTTATTCGCCGCAAAGCGCCGAGCTTGTCGACCAACGTGACGAATTCGCGCAAATCCCGGTACAACACCGCGCTCATTGTTTAATTCCGAAACCCCGTCCGATCTTAGGGTCCAAAGGGCTTCTCGCGATCGAGGCGGGCCTTGGCTTCCTGCGCTACGCTTAGATCAAACAGTTGCTCGCGCGATACTTTTTTCTCGACGAAATTGAAATATTTGCCGCCCCAGAAGTCCTGCATCGCCATGATCGAATCGATCGGCGGAATTCCGTCCTCATTGAGGTAGCCCCAATTAGGCGCGATGGCCTTGACCAGTTCGGGGCGGTTCAAAGCAGTGTTCTTCGCTAGAATCTCGACGATGTCGGGATGTTTGTCCGGCGCCTGCGCTGCCGCGTTGAACTCCTTGACCCCTTGCAGATACGCCATCGCCCAACGGATCACGACATTGTGGTTGTTTTGCAGGAAATCCTTGCGCACCGCAAAGGTGGCGATCGCTGTATTCGGCGCCACCTGATCGCCATTAGCAATTATCGGCCCCCATTTGTTGTTCTGGGCGAAGAACCCGAACTGATAGGCAAGATCAGTGACGTCTATCTGCTCCCGGCCGAGCATTTTCATCAAATCGGGTTGTGGCACGTTGACAATCCACTGCACGTCCTTTGCTGGATCCAGGCCGACCTTCAGAAGCGCCTGCGCGAGATTGTATTGGTTGATGCTACCAACCGCGCCGACGCCAAATCGCTTGCTCTTAAGCTTGGCGAAGTCATCGAGTCCATGCACGCCTTGGTCATAAACCGATTTTGTTACATTGATAACGGTGTAGCCAAAGCCCGGACGATTGTTGGCGCGATCGAGGATGACGACGAGAGGAGCGCCCTTCGCCACGCCGTTGAACAGACTGGCGGCGGCCGTCATGGCCGAGATTTCCAACTCGCCCGCGATCATCGAAGGAATCGACATTGAGCCGTCTTGAAATTCCCGCGGTTGAATTTCAATGCCAAGCTTTTGGAAGTACCCCTTCTCACGAGCGATAAAGTAACCGCCACCGGTGATGAACGGTCCGTCGCCCACCCGCACGACGTCGGCGGCTCTGGCCTCCATCCCAAACGGAGCTACGGCGAGCACGAACGCAACAATAAGCCATAGTTTTTGCATTTCCGTCTCCCGCTCGTCACTGGTCTTCAGCTTGAAGCGCCCAGGGCGCCACCTTCCGGTCGACCCATTGCTGCAGCTTGATGATAATGGCACCGACTACGGCGAGCACAACTAGGCTGGCGAAAACCTTTTCCGTCTCCATCACCTGACCGGAACTGATCAAAAGATATCCCATACCGCCTTGGGCCGAACCCCCGATCATTTCAGCTGCGACAACAAGGATAATCGTCACTCCCATGCCGAGCTGAAGTCCGGCAAGGATGCTGGGAATCGCCGCCGGGATGACGACCTTGGTCTGCACCTGCCGCCGGTCGGCGCCGAGGTCAATGGCTGTTTTCAGGAGGCCGCGGTCGACTTGCCGTATGCCGGCATATGTTGAAATCACGATCGGGAAAAAGGCGGTTACGGCGCTGATCACGATTTTATAGGCCTCGCCAGTTCCTAGCCAGATAATTAAAAGCGGAATCAGGGAAATCTTCGGCAGCGGATACAGCGCCGCAATCCAAGCGTCCGCGACGCGCGCTAGCGGGCGCGACATGCCCATCAGCAAGCCAACTAAAATTCCGCAACAACCGGCGAGCGCAAAACCGGCGAAAATTCGCAGTAACGTCAACCCCAGGTGATGAATTAGTGAACCGTCGATTGTCATCTGATAGAGCTGCACCGCGATGGCCGAAGGCGCAGGAAGATAAATCGGTGCAATGCTGCGGACGCGCACCCAGAATTCCCAGCCCAGCACAAAAACGACGACAGTGAGCGCCGGTAACGCTCGTTCGCCAATTCGCGCCGCTGCCCCGCCACGCTCTTTCATGCCGGCCCCGCCGCCGCCAGGGCCTGCTCTTGCATCGTCTTCATCACCTCGTCGCGGATGAGGTGAAACACGCGATCGAAAAGAATTCCGAATTGTTTGGACGCGACGAGTTCAGGCGAGCGCGGACGCGGCAGGTCGATCGGAATCGTGTCCTTTATCCGACCTGGACGCGCAGTCATCACGACGACCTCATCACCCAGAAGGATGGCTTCCTCGATCGCGTGCGTGACAAACAGAACCGTCTTGTGCGTTTGCTCAAAGATCCGCATCAGCTCTTCCTGCATGACGATCTTGGTCTGAGCGTCGAGCGCGGCGAAAGGTTCGTCCATCAGCAGGATCGGCCGCTCCAATATCAAGGCGCGGGCAAGCGCGACGCGCTGGCGCATGCCGCCCGATAATTGTCCCGGCCGATGATCTTCGAAACCCCGTAAGCCAACCAGCGCAATCAAAGCACGGGCGCGTTCGTACCGTTGCGCGCGCGGTACTCCACGCATTTCCAAGCCAAAGGCGACGTTATCGATGACGCTGCGCCAAGAGAACAGATTCAGATTCTGCCACACCATCACGGAGTCCGCACCCAGCTGCCGCGACGTGTCGGGCTTGGCGGGATCGTGTATTCGTATTTGACCGCTGGTTGCACTTTCAAGGCCGCCAATGATCTGGATCAGGGTGCTCTTGCCACAGCCACTGGGGCCAAGGATGCATGAGAAACGCTGAGAGCCGAAAACATGCGAAACCTGATCAAGCGCGGCCACGGCGGAGCCGGCGCTGCCCCAAATCTTGGAGACATTTGAAATCACCACGTCCATGCGGTGTCCTGTGCGCATCAACTCCGCCAGGCGGGGACGAAGCGGTGACTTAATCCAGCCTGTTCAACGAGATTTGCGCCGATCCGTTCGGCCTCGGCGAAGAGCCAGTCACGGTCGCTGCAGCGGGGGAATTTACCATCCTGATAAGCGATTTCGCCGTTCACGATGACGGCGCGCGCATCGTTGCCTTTCCCGGCGCAAATGAAACTCGACAAAGGTCGGTGCAGCACGCCGACATAGGGTTTGCGCAAATCGAATACCGCAATATCGGCGCGTTTGCCCGCCTCTAGCGAGCCGATTTCATTTTCGAGCCCTAGTGCCTTGGCTGCGTTGATGGTCGCCATTTCAAGAGCGCGCTCTGCGGATATCCGCGTCGGATCAAGGTGTCGCACATGTTGCATCAGCATGCAGGCTTTCATCTGTTCCACCATGTCAACCGAATAGTCGACCATCGGGCCATCGGTGCCAAGCGCGACATTTACGCCGGCGCGCACCGCGTTCGCGGCCGGCGCGATGCCGCCGCCGCGAATGGCCTCGCTGGTTGGCGTGTAGACAAGGTTTGCGCCGACGTGTGCGATCTGTTCGAGATCGAGCTCAGTGTTGTGGATGCCGTGGATGAGAAGCCAGTGCCGGTCAAGCAATCCAAGCTGCATGAGATAGCGGACATCGGTTCGGCCGGTTTCGCGCAGGTATTTCAAAAATCCCCTCTCGATTGAAAAAGTGCCGCCGGCGATATGGGTGCTGATCCGCAATCCGAGTTTTTTCGCGAGCTCGTAGCCGCGACAGATGAGTTCCTCGGTGCTCATGCCAGCGGCAACCCAATGTGCATTAGACTCGATAACCATGCCGAACCGCGAAAGACCATCGTGCGCACCGTGCCAGCGGCGGTATTCCTCTTCAAATGCGGCGAGCGCTTCGTCAAGGGTCAGCGGATGGTTCGGGTTGCCTGGCGTCTTGCACCGCAGTTCCTTGCCGTAGACCTGCCTGATGCCGATCTCGCATTGCGGTTCGATTGAAGTGCGCAGCAGCTCGGCATCGGTCGTGGTGACGGAATGATTGAACGAGCAGGTCGTGCCGGTTGCGAGCATTTCCATTGCGGCAACGGCGCTCGAGATCCGCATCGCTTCGGGGCCGAGTTGTTTCGCCAGCGGCAAAAGGAAATTCGCGACCCAATCTTCGAGCAAGTAGCCATCGGCGAGTCCCTTGAACAGGGTGTACCAATGGTGCTGGTGCATATTGATAAGTCCGGGCAGCACGATGCAGCCGTCGGCGTCGATGACCTTCTCGAAGCCGTCACGCGGCGGCATCTGCGCCGCTGCTCCCACCGCAACGATGTCGAAACCGTCGATCGCGACAAATCCGTTCGGGAAAATGTTTCGCGACGGATCGACGGACACGACGTAGCCATTCGCGATCAGCGTTCTTGCCATGCTCGTCTTCGACTTTCGCGGTGGTTTTTATTGGGGCGATAATCGTGAAGCGGGTTCGTTTGAGCACCTAATCAATTTTGAAATTGCGGTGCAATAGAGAGACTCAACGGTATGGGATTTGACCGATGTGACCGACGAGCAGGACGGCTGTGCCATACGTTGTCTGACGGTACCGCGGCGGCCCGCCCAAAACTATGGTACGACAGCAAAAAACAAAAACACCGCGAAAATGGCCAAGTGGACGATGCCCTGGAGTACTGTGGTCCGGCCCGTGCCCAGCGCGATGATGCTGATAAAAAGGGTCAACGTCAGCAAGATTTCATCTTTCTCTCCAAGCCCAAGCGTAATGGGTTGGTGGAGTACGACCGAAAGCACAGCGACTGCTGGAATCGTCACATCGATACTGGCAAGAGCCGAGCGCAAGGCCAGGTTCAAGCTGGTCTGTAATCGGTTAGCCCGAGCCGCTCGAATGGCAGTAAGGCATCCCTGCTCCTTTCATGCAAAATAAATCCGCCCAATCGCGGTGCGATCACGGCCAATGCGGGTGGGCGATTTTTGTCCCTGCTGTCGAGCGTCGAACAAACTTTAGCGTTTCAGCTGAACACAGCAGTTCGGCGGCACCATATTGACGGACGCAGTTGGAATTGTCCCGACACCCGTCGCCGCAAGCTCAATGGCGACGTCGTCAACGTCAAAGTTTAAGATCGCCGCATCTTGATCCTGATTAGTGCCCTGCCTGTCGTCGTTCACGAACATCACTCTCCCGGTCCGGTTTTCAAGCTAAAAGATAGCAGGTTTACCCTTTGTCACGCAGCAACTTTAAGCCGCTTGCCATTCGGCCCTTTTGCAACGGTTTCCATACGCTCGGCCAATTCGTAGCCTCGCGCCAGCAACAGCCAACGTCGTTCACAGTCCAGGAAGTCTTGCTGGAAAACGGGATTGCTCTGCTCTTTCGCCTTACGCCGGCAATCCTCGGCGTGGCGGTAACACTCACGAATATTTTCAGTTAAATTATTGGCCAAGGCACAACCCTCATACGCCAGAGTGCCGCCAGGCCCACCAATAAAAACATACGACATTCTACAGAAGGGACGAGTAAAATCCTCGTGACAGCTATGACAGAAATCGTTCAATGTTGTGAATGCTCGCGTCCTTCGCCGGCCGCAAATCTACTACCGTAGCAATCCTACTCTAATCGGGTCGGACAACGACAGACCTACAGTGTGGGCCGATGGTTGACTACTACACGATCCTGTCGCGCGCGGTCGCAACGCCGGAGGCAAAGGATGACCGCTGGCGTCGCGCCCTCTATGAGCGGGCCCGGCGCACATTGGTGAAACAGATGAGTGCGCGGCGTCCCCCGGTGTCGCGAGCCGAGATCGCCGACGAAATCGCTGCGCTAGAAGCAGCGGTCAATCGCATCGAGAGCGAGCAAACCTGGAAAGACCGTGGCGATGGCGTCGGTGACACGCCGCCGGCCGAGCTCAATCCGTCGCCGATCGCCGAGTTGCTTCGCCGGCCTGCTTTGATCGCGTTCGCCCTTGTCATCGCAGCGCTATGCGCGGGCGGCTATGTCTATTGGACCAATCACCGGGCCGGCAGCGTGGCAAGCGCGCCGACCAATAAGCTCACCACCAATGCGGCGCTGACGACAAAGGACGGTGACGTCCCGCCGGGAATCGACGGCGGTCCGATGGACGCCGACCAGTCCTATGTTTTTCGCCGCCAACCGATCTTTTATCGAACGCTACAGCCGGTGGGCACCGTTATCGTCGATAAGCTGCAACATTTCCTGTATCTCGTGCAGCCCAACAATATCGCGATGCGCTATGGCATCGGCGTCGGCAGCCAATGCGTTGATCTGATCGGTCTTCGGCGTGTAGCGAGCATGGCCGAGTGGCCGTCCTGGGAGCCTCCGCCGGAGATGGTGCAGCAGAGGCTGGCCCATGCCGGCATTCTGGCAGGCGCACCCGGCAACCCGCTCGGCGCCCGCATATTGGAGCTCGACGACACCAAATCACGCATCCACGGCACCAATGCACCGAAGACAATCGGAACGACCGTAGTCTTCGGCTGCATTCGGCTCGTCAACGACGATATTATAGATCTATACGGGCGCGTGCGGATCGGCACGCCGGTGCTGGTGAACTAAGCGCTGGCTCATTTTCGGCAATGATCTAATCCTGCCGCACGATCACCTTTGTGCCGACGTTGACGCGACTGTAGAGATCGACCACGTCATCATTGACGAGCCGAAAGCAACCGGACGAGACCGCCTGCCCAATCGTCTCCGGGGCGTTGGTGCCGTGAATGCGATAAACCGTACTGCCAAGATACATCGCGCGGGCGCCGAGCGGGTTACCAGGGCCACCCGCCATGAAGCGTGGCAGATACGGCTGGCGTTCGATCATTTCCGGTGGCGGGTGCCAATCCGGCCATTCCGCTTTTCGACTGATGGAAAGAAGGCCTTGCCAGGTGAATCCCTCGCGACCGACGCCGATCCCATAGCGTATCGCATGGGTCGAATCTTGAATGAGATAGAGGTGCCGCTCTAAAGTGTCGATGATGATAACGCCAGGCGGTTGTTGCGAGCGATAGAACACCAATCGCTTCTGGAAATCTTCAGGAAGATTGGCCGAATTGCCGTGATCTATCCCCGGATCGACGTCGGGCGCCGTGGGTTGGAACTGATACCCCGAATAAGGTTGCGGCGGAAACGTCTGCGCCGGTGCCTGCACCAACAGCACACCAAGGATCGCCAACGCGGACAAGATAGTGGATCCGCGCAAGTGCATTCGTCCACGAATCTGCATTTGACCCCCGCTTGCCTTTGCGCCTCTGTGACTGACCCCGGGTGGGTCCTGTTTGCTTGGCTTTGCTCGACCATCGTCCCGTTGGCCGAGCGGAATGAGCTAAATCATCGCCAACATATGGTCATGCCCGCCAGCCGGAATGACCAGCCCAAGTGATAACTGAAAACCGACGTGTCCGCCACGCGATGTCAGGACAAAGCCCTTTTCATTGCCAACTCCGACACACCTGATCCATCGACATAAGGCCATTTTAGGGCATAACGATCTAAAGCTATTCCTGAGGCCTCGACTCCAGCGCGTCGGCCCGCGCACTGATCAGCCAAAATAGAAGCCCGAATGCGATCGCAAGGGCGCCGATGCCGATCAATTGTTCGAAACTTGCCGTCGAAAAATCGAGCAGGATCACTTTTCGCGCGATCACCAATATTGTTATCAGAACTATTGGGCGCGCTTGCAGGACGCCGGATCTTTTTGTGATCGCCAGCGCAATAGAGTGATTGAATTCGATCAAAATCAATATTGAAAGAATTGAACCAAAGACTTCTCGCAGCGCTTCGGTATCTATATAGGTCGGATTGAATTTAAGCTGATCAAACAACGTTAATGCCATCAGGATCAGCGTATAGACGATGATGATCGCGATAAAAAGCATCACCACGCGTGAGGCCGCTCGCTCAAAAAATTCGTAGGTAAGCAGCTTTTTCCAGTCTGGTTTTGATATTCCGAAATCCGGCATAAAATAGCCCTTTATCCTGGCAAGTCGATCACACCCACGGTCTGGATGGCAGCGCCAGTTTGATAGGAGCGGCTCGGTTACGCAATGATGGCGTCCGCGGGAATTCAGGCCGTCATCGGGTTGTCCAAAAGGTTTTTTGGTTGCGTCGTACAGCCAACCTCGGGCCGCCATAACTGCTCCACACTATTGGCCGCAAATTGTGGCGGCCGGATTTGTTGAGTACCGGCCATTCTGGGACTGGGAGACCCCGGTCGCGACACGGCCGGGGTCTCTAAAAGCCTCTCGTCGATAAGCTTTGCTTGTCAGGAGACCGCTCCCGATCGCGGCTAGGTCGCAGAATGACGCGCAATGACGCGGTCAATCTCCGCTCGGCGTGCGCAATCCGATCCAGGTGTCGAAAAGCTGCGGCAGCGTA
>Ga0310916_10001790_pt1 | contig 12870 bp, 10 predicted proteins | sample GREbulkMGLF176_FD_203444 | JGI IMG/M metagenome (GOLD analysis project Ga0310916, IMG submission 203444) | Lab enrichment of tropical soil microbial communities from Luquillo Experimental Forest, Puerto Rico - GRE.bulkMG.LF176 | ecosystem: Environmental > Terrestrial > Soil > Tropical forest >...
TCGAGTTCAAGATCTCGCTCGTGCGCCCAATCACCCCGGAATCCGGCTTGATCAAAGCAGAGGGTGTTGTGCTGAACTGCGGCCGCCGCATCGGGACGGCCGAAGGGCGCATTACCGATCAGCAGGGCAGGTTGCTGGCTCACGGAACGACGACCTGCTTGGTCTTTGAGAGTTGAGCGCCCGCCGATTGACTGCCGCTGATCGGCGATGAAGTCCGATTCCGGCGAGCGCGGCACCACGTTCCGCGCTACCTGAGGCCGCATGTCGTCAGCAGCTTAGGCGCACGACTCGATCACCGATCCGAACCTCATTCCCACGTTCCCTGCCGGGCGAGGGAACACACTGTAGGGGAGGGGACACGCTCTTGTGATTTGTGATGAATATTGACATTCGTCAGTCGTCATGAAATTTACACCACATGCGACGGAGGTGCCGAATGTCTTATGGGACCATTTTCGCACGATTTTCCAAGCTGTTGCCATTAATTGGAGTCCTGGCGCTCATGGGCTGCAACCAGATGGCCGCCCAACCTGCGGCAGCGCCACGGCCGGTGCTCGTCACCAGCGTCCATTACGAAGCCCAAGTTCCAGATCGCGACTTTGTCGGGACGGTTCGACCCCGAATCGAGAGCGATCTCGGCTTTCGAGTGGCCGGCAAGGTCTCAAAGCGGCTGGTCGAGGTCGGCGCGCGGGTCGACATCGGAGAGCCGCTGGCGACGCTCGATGAAATCGACCTGCGGCTACAGGCGGAACAAGCCGAGGCCGAATATCGAGCCGCAACCGGCGTGCTCGCGCAAGCAGCCGCAGCAGAAGCGCGCGCCACAGAGCTCAAGCAGCGGGGTTGGTCGACGCAGGCGCAACTTGATCAGGCCAAAGCCACGGCCGACGAGGCTCGGGCGCGGTTCAGTCGCGCCGAGCGATCGGTCGACTTGACCAAGAACTCGCTGTCTTACGCGACGCTCGTTGCGGATGCGCCGGGCGTGGTCACGGCGACGCTGATTGAGCCGGGCCAAGTTGTGACTGCCGGTCAGACTGCCGTCCGGGTGGCGCGGCTCGGTGAAAAAGAGGCCGTGGTCGCTATTCCGGAAACCTTGCTCGCTCGGGCGAAGTCCGGAGGGGCGAGTGCCTCGATCTGGTCGCAGCCGGACAAACACTACATCGCCAAACTTCGCGAGCTTGCGCCCGCGGCAGATCCGATGACGCGCACCTATCTCGCCAAATTCTCGATGCCCGACGCCGGCGACGATATCCAGCTCGGCATGACCGCCACGTTGACGCTATCCGAGCCCGCCGGGGAGCGCGTGGCGCGCCTGCCTCTCTCGGCGCTGTTCAACCAGGGGCAAGGGCCGTCTCTTTACGTGGTGGACGCCAAGACCGGTGCTATCGCCCTCAAGCATGTCGCCGTGCAGCGCTACGAAAGCGATGACGTCGTGATCTCCGACGGCGTGGAGGAAGGAGCGAATGTCGTTGCCGTCGGCGTGCAGAAGCTTAGCCCCGCGCAGAAGGTCAAGGTCGTCTCTTCGCTGTCGTTCTGATTTGGACCCAGGAGGCAGGACCATGCGGCGTTTCAACCTATCGGCTTGGGCGGTCGATCACTCGGCCCTGATGGTGTTCCTGATCGCGATGTTGGGTGTAGCCGGCCTGCTTTCCTATCGAAGCCTGGGACGCGCTGAGGATCCGTCGTTCACGATCAAGGTGGTGATCGTCAGCGCGATGTGGCCGGGGGCGACCGCTGCCGACATGCAGGACCAGGTCGCAGACCCGATCGAGAAGAAGCTTCAAGAGCTGCCATATTTCGACAAGGTGACGACCTACACCAAGCCGTCGTTCACCGCGATGCAGGTCGCGTTCAAGGACAACACGCCTGCCCGCGACGTGCCGGAACTGTTCTATCAGCTTCGCAAGAAGATCGGCGACGTCAAAAACGAGCTGCCGGCCGGATTGATTGGTCCTACCGTCAATGACGAGTACGGCGACGTTGATTCAATTCTGTACATGCTGACGGCGGACGGCGCCGGCTACGCACAGATGAAAAAAGTCGCCGAGGCGCTTCGTCAGCGCCTGCTCAAGGTCAAGGATGTCACAAAAGTCAACCTGTACGGCACTCAGGACGAGAAGATCTTTCTTGAGTTCTCGCACAGCAAGCTCGCTACGCTGGGCATCACGCCGGACCAGATGTTTCAGTCACTGGCGAAGCAGAACGCGGTGGTTTCGGCCGGTGTCGTAGAGACCGGCGCCCAGCGCGTGCCGCTCCGGGTGACCGGCGCGCTCGACGGCGTCAAGGCCGTCGCAGAAACGCCGGTCGAGGCCAATGGCCGCGTGTTCCGTCTGGGCGACATTGCCACGGTCACGCACGGCTATGTCGATCCTCCGGACTTTGCAGTCCGCCAGAAAGGCAAACCGGCGATTGGCATTGGCGTTGTCATGGCCAAGGGCGCCAATATTCTTGAGCTTGGCCCGCGTGTCGCAAACGCCACAGCGCAATTCATCGCCGCGGTGCCGGAGGGCTTCGATCTCGAGCAGATTGCGGATCAGCCGGTTGTCGCCGAGCGCGCGGTAGGCGAATTCGTCCATTCCTTCATCGAAGCGCTGGCAATCGTGCTGCTCGTCAGCTTCCTCGCGCTCGGCTGGCGCACCGGTATCGTCGTTGCGCTGTCAGTGCCTCTGGTCCTGGGCATCGTATTCATCGTCATGAATGCCATGGGACTCGACCTGCACCGGATCACGCTCGGCGCGCTCATCATCGCGCTCGGCCTCCTGGTCGACGACGCCATCATTGCCGTCGAAATGATGGTGGTGAAGATGGAGCAGGGGTGGAGCCGGATCCGGGCCGCCTCGTTTGCGTGGGAGTCCACGGCATTTCCGATGCTGACCGGGACGCTGGTAACGGCAGCGGGCTTTCTCCCCATTGGCTTCGCCAATTCCGCGGTCGGCGAATACGCAGGCGGCATCTTCTGGGTGGTGGCGATTTCGCTCCTGGCGTCATGGCTGGTGGCAGTGATGTTCACGCCGTACATCGGCGTCAAGCTGCTGCCGAGCTTCAAGGTGGTCGGCGGCCGAAGCGATCCGCATGCAATCTATGAAACGCGCATTTATCGCGTTCTTCGCCGCGTGATCGAATGGTGCGTCAACCGGCGCATTTCCGTCGTGCTCGCGACCGTTGCCGTCTTTGCGCTGTCGGTTGTGGCATTCGGCCGGGTGCAACAGCAGTTCTTTCCGCTGTCGGAGCGGCCGGAGCTGTTTTTCCAGCTTCGTCTTCCGGAAGGCACGGCCTTTGGCACCACGCTCGCATCCGTCAAGAAAGCCGAGACCCTGCTGAAGGGCGATCCGCATGTGTCAACCTATACGGCCTATGTCGGGCAGGGTTCACCGCGGTTCTGGTTGGGGCTCAATCCGCAGCTCCCTAACGAGTCCTTTGCCGAAATCGTCATCGTCTCGAAAGACGTTGAGGCACGGGAGCGAATCAAAGCACGGCTTGAAAAGGCAGTTGCCGGCGGAGCGCTGTCGGAGGCGCGCGTGCGCGTCGATCGTTTCAACTTTGGGCCGCCGATCGGCTTCCCGGTGCAGTTCCGGGTCATCGGCCCCGACACGCAGAAGGTGCGGGAGATCGCCTACAAAGTGCGCGACGCGATGGGCACCGACTCCAGGGTGGTTGACCCGCATCTCGATTGGAACGAGCAGGCGCCGTATCTTAGGCTCGTTGTCGATCAGGATCGGGTGCGGGCGCTCGGAATGACGCCTCAGGATATCGCCCAGTCACTGAGCATGCTGATTTCCGGTCTGCCGATCACCACGGTTCGCGACGGAATTGAGAAAGTCGAGGTGGTGGCCCGCGCGGTGTCGTCGGAGCGGCTTGACTTGGCTCACATCGGAGATCTTGCGCTCTATTCCCGCAACGGTGTGGCGGTGCCGCTCTCGCAGATTGCCCACGTCGAATACGCGCATGAGGAGCCGATCCTCTGGCGGATCAACCGCGATATGGCGATTACCGTGCGCTCCGATGTCATCGACGATGTGCAGCCGCCGGATGTCACCAACGCCATCTGGCCGAAGCTGCAGTCGATCCGCGACAGCCTCGAGCCGGCCTACCGGATCGAGATCGGCGGCGCCATCGAGGAATCGCAGAAAGGCAATGCGTCGATATTTGCCCTCTTTCCCGTGATGATCTTTGTCATGATCACCCTGTTGATGATCCAGCTTCAGAGCATTTCACGACTTGTCCTGGTTTTTCTCACAGCGCCGCTTGGCATCATCGGTGCGTCACTCGGCCTTAACGTCGCCGACCGGCCCTTTGGGTTCGTCGCGCTGCTCGGGCTGATCGCGCTGGCCGGCATGATCATGCGCAACGCGGTCATCCTGGTCGATCAGATCGAGTCGGACGTGAACGACGGGCTTAGTCGGCGCGAGGCTATCGTGGAGGCAACCGTGCGACGGGCTCGGCCGGTAGTCCTTACGGCCCTGGCCGCAATTCTCGCCATGATTCCGTTGTCGCGCTCCGCGTTCTGGGGTCCGATGGCCACGACTATCATGGGTGGGCTGTTCGTGGCGACGTTCCTGACGCTGCTGTTCCTGCCAAGCCTCTACGCTCTATGGTATCGTAAGCGCCTGGACGAGCAGGGGAGCGATGCGAGCAGCCGGTCGGTAGCCCCACAGTACTCGCGGCCATCGCCCGGCTCGCGGCCATCGCCCGCCGTTTCTCTCCCGGTCGCGGCGGAATGAAGGAATATTGAAGAAAAATCGATGAGCGACGTGACGGATCACACAGAAACAGGCGTGCGAGAGCGCGTTCTGGTGACTGCCGAGCGCCTGTTTCGCGAGATCGGCTACCAGAAGACGACGGTGGCGGATATCGCGAGGGTGCTGCGCATGAGCCCAGCCAATGTCTATCGTTTCTTCGACTCCAAGAAGTCAATCAATATCGGCGTTGCACAGCGGCTCATGGGGCAGGTGGAGGCGCAGTCAGAAGCGATCGCCAACAGGTCGGGCAGCCCCGCCAAACGGCTTCGTGAGCTCCTGACGAGCATCCATCGGATGAACGCAGAGCGCTATGTCGGCGATTCGAAAATGCATGAGATGGTGGCCGTCGCAATGGAAGAAAACTGGGATGGTTGCCGCGCACACATCGACCGCATCACGGGCGCCATCGCGAAGGTGATTGCTGACGGCATCGATACCGGCGAGTTTCAAGTCTCCGATGCGTATCTTGCCGCGGTTTGCACTTGCACGGCGATGATTCGTTTTTTCCATCCGCAATTGATCGCAGAATCCGCGGACAAGCCGAGCCCTACGCTCGATCAGATGATCGACTTCGTTATCGCTGCGCTCCAAACGCGAGCAGCGTTATCGCGCTCGATCTGACTCCGGGCCACGGAGACAACTATGATCGCGGCATGAACGAAAATCTCCTCACCGAACTGTCAACATGGCTGACCCAAGCCGGCCTGGCCGGCACTTCTGAAACTGACATCGTTTCCGTGTTCTGCGATCGTTGCGTCGCAGCCGGGATTCCGCTCGCTCGCGCCCACGTGTTTATCGACACGCTCCATCCGGTCCATGAGGGCCGCCTGTTCCGCTGGGGCTATAGTCCGAACGAAACCTCTGTGCACGAATATGGCCGCACCAGCCTGGAGCTCGATGCGTTCGGTCCGGTATCCCTGGATGTACAGGCAACCGATGTCTGGCGGCGCAGCCCATTCTACAACATGCTGCAAACCGGTGAGTCCCTGCTGCGCCGCCGTCTCAATGACGACACTAAAGACGACTTCTCGATGCTCCCTGACTGGCTCGCAGCCGGTATGACCGACTACGTCGCGATCATCACCCGCTTTGCCGCCGAAGGCGTTATCGGTGAGATGGATGCCGTGTATTCATCATGGGGGACAAGGGCGTCCGAGGGATTCAACGACCGCCAGATCGCCGCTCTTAAGCATATCGTGCTGTACCTCGCGCTTGCCATCAAGTCAGTATCACTCGCACGCATGACCCGAACGCTGATGCAAACCTATCTTGGCCGCGACGCCGGCCAGCGAGTGCTGGGCGGACGAATCGTGCGCGGCGTTACGGAGCGAATCGACGCCGTCGTCTGGTTCAGCGATTTGAGAGGCTTCACGGGTATTACCGATACAGCGCCGGAACAGGTAATTCCATTGCTGAACGACTATTCCGATGTGATCGTCTCAGCGATCCATGATCATGGTGGTGATGTGCTCAAGCTGATCGGCGACGGCACCCTTGCCATCTTCACCGCCGCAAACCGCATGCACGCATGCAACGCGGCATTATCCGCCGCGATCGCTGCACGCCAGGGTGTTGCCGAATTGAAAAAACGCCGCATGGCGCAAGACAGGCCGGTTACCGACATGTACCTCGGTTTGCATGTGGGCAAGGTCTTCTACGGCAATGTCGGAAGCCGGGAACGGCTGGACTTTACCGTCCTTGGACCGGCCGTGAACGAAGCAAGCCGCATTGCGGCCATGTGCCGTTCGGTCGATCAGCCCGTTCTGATGTCAGCGGCGTTTGCCGATGTCGGGGACATCAAGCGCAAGCTGGTTTCGGTGGGACGATACGCTCTGCGCGGCATTTCGCACCCCCAGGAACTTTTCACGTTCGATCCTGAAGCCTGAGCGAGCCAGCAGAGCAGGGGCGACCCGATGCGAACCGATCCCGGCCTTCCGCTTCAAAGGCACTCGTCGGTGCCGCCGCCCGCGCTCACCGGCAGGGTCCTGAAGATGCGACGAAGCAACATTTTGTGATGATCGTCACACCGATTGGTCCTTGCTCTGCCCCTTCCAGATACCCAATTGCCAGGAATGAGATCAGCCCCGTCTGCGTTGCAGGTTCTGGCGCTTGGCCTCGTTCTCGTTTTTTGCGCTTCGGGGGCCGAGCAGGCCTCGGCGCGCTCCCAGAAGCATCGCGTCGATTCCCTGACCGTGCCGAGCATCCCGGTGGATGCGACGGGAACTCCTGTCATCATGCAGGGTCTGGAGCAGCCGAAAAGGGCCGTTGAGGACCGGCATCGCGGGCGTAATGAGGCAAAAGAGGCAAAACGCCCCGTTCATATCCCGCGCGGCAGCGCGAGCCTCGTTCCGGCAGGCTCTTCGAGCCTTCCGCGAACGCCTTCGCTGGGCCCGCCGCTGGCTGTCACCCCTTACAACCCACCCGCCATCAACAGCCCCAGCGACCGCGTCATCCAATCCAACCAGTCATTTCCACTCAACGGGGGCTTGGGCAACAATCCCAGCACCCGCGACGCCTACATACGCTACAACCTCAGCCGCTGACCGCGGCCGCTCCACGCTAACCCGCCGCAACCCTGCGGAGGCTGCCGAACGAGCAAGGGCGAGTCGAGACGGTCTTCGTTCAGCATCGCGACGCTTATGCAACAAGCGCACTGCGGGCATTTCTCGACATGGCCCGTCCCGCCCTTACCCGGATGCAAGCGGCCGAATAGCTGGCCCTGCCATCGCTGCCAGTGATGGGTCTCATCTTGCCAAAGCGTTATGATGACGGACGCGGGCTTGCTAGCCTCGTCCGGCATCGACGCGGGCCGGGACGAGGTCATGACAAGCAGCGAATCGCTGAAAGTTGCGGTCAGCGGGTTGCTCGCCATGGCAGCCGCGCTCGGCATCGGGCGCTTCGTCTACACGCCGATCCTTCCTTTCATGCTCGATGCGCTGCGCTGGAGCAAGGTCGACGCGGGGCTCGTCGCATCGGCAAATTTCCTCGGCTATCTGGCTGGTGCCTTGATAGCCGGTCACTCGATCATCTCGTCGGCGCCGCGGACGTGGTTGCTCATCGCGCTGGTGGCGAGCGCGGCGACAACCGCGGGCATGGGTCTCGTGTCAGACACCACAGCGATGCTGGCCATGCGCTGCATTGGCGGAGCAGCGAGCGCCATAGTCATCGTTTGTGCCTCCACCCTTGTGCTCGACCGCCTCTCGGCAGCCGGCCGTGGCAACCTGGCATCCATCCATTTCGCGGGCGTAGGGGCTGGCATCTTCGTGTCTTCGGCCGTGGTTGCGGCTTTAGTGACGTACGGAGCCGGATGGCCGTCGCTTTGGATCGCGTCGGGATCGCTGGCGGCACTCATGGCATTGCTTGCGGCCGTTCTTATTGAACCAGCTGCCGATGAACCATTGGGCTGCTCTGCCATCGAAGCCAGCGCGGGGAAGCCGACCCCCATCATGATGATCGCGGCCTACGGCCTGTTCGGCTTCGGCTATGTCATTACGGCGACTTTTCTCGTGACGATCGTACGGCAATCCCCCGAGATTCGCTCTCTCGAACCTTGGATATGGATGCTGTTCGGTCTCGCCGCCGTGCCGTCGGTTCCGCTTTGGCAACGCCTGGGGCAGTGGATCGGGCTCATGCGGGCCTATGCCATTGCGTGCGTGGTTGAGGCGATCGGGGTCGTAGCGAGCATCGACTGGATGACAATTTCCGGCGTCTGCGTCTCAGCCGTCCTGCTCGGCGGCACCTTCATGGGATTGACGGCGCTCGGACTGATGAGCGCACGCGCACTCGCCGGCGACCGGCCGCAGCAGGTGATCGGCTTGATGACGGCGAGTTTCGGCGCAGGCCAGATGATCGGGCCGTCCGTCGCCGGGTTCCTGGCGGAGAGCACCGGCAGCCTGCGCCTGCCGTCCCGACTGGCGGCGGCGGCGCTCGTTCTCGGTGCCGGGCTTGCCCTTTGTCCTCCATCACGGCAAAGGCGGTCCCGAGCAGCAGCTCTGCGAGCCAGAGCATGTCCCGCAAAAGCGGAAACCGGTTTGGCGAAAAAGGGCATGCTCAAACAAAAAATAGAGCTGGGCGATGAGTTGAAGAAAAGTCATCCTGCTCTACTGTTGTAAGGGCTCAAATAATGACCGCCTATAGATTGCACTACTTTCCGGAGTCCGGGAACAGCTACAAGCTCGCGCTCATGCTCACCCTCTGCGGGCAGAAATTCGAACCGGTCTGGACCGATTTCGGTGGAGGCGTCACTCGGACTGCCGAATGGCGCAAAGCCGTGAACGAGATGGGTGAAATTCCAGTGCTGGAAGAGGACGGTGAGCGATTGACGCAAACCGCGCCGATCCTTCTTCGACTATCCAAGCGCTACGACAAGTTCGGCGGAAGGAGCAGCAGTGAGCGGTTCGAGATTCTGCGTTGGCTGTTCTGGGACAACCACAAGCTCACTGGATACATGGCGACATATCGATACCATCGCGCCTTCACACTCGCCCCGGATCAAGCAATGCTGCGTCATTTTCGAAGACGGCTTGACGATTTCCTGGGAATTCTGGAGCAGCATGTACGCGATCGCGCTTTTGTCGTCGGCGACAGGGCGACGATCGCGGACCTTTCGATGAGCGCTTATCTCTCATACCCAAAGGAGGAAGCCGGTTACGATTTTGCGGTGAGCCATCCAGCCATTCATGCGTGGCTCGGCAGCGTGGCGGCGACTCCGGGATGGCGCCCACCTTATGATCTGCTGCCAGGGCAGCGCTTGAAACTTTGCGTTTGAGCGAAGTGGGGCAGCATGCCGCAAGAAACGACGCACATTGGATTAGCTCATTAGAGCGAATTTCGATGGAGTCGAATCAGTTACGCGATCGCGCGGCTTGCTTTACCTCTCCCCGGAGGGGAGAGGTCGGATCGCGCTTGCGCGATCCGGGTGAGGGGGCGGCTCGATGACGGTTTGTGACCCCCTCACGCGGAATGTGCGCGCGTGGCGCGCACATTCCGACCTCTCCCCTGCGGGGAGAGGTAAACCGCGACTGCCTCAACGTCAGCGAAACACGCTATAGATCACGGGAGCCGGGCCGTACATTCGAATCCCTTCATGGTGTTGGAGATCTCTTCACTGCGCTCAGGCGTCAGGGGCGCATCCCCGACGAGCTTGTCCTGCAAGTGGCGACATTCCTGCGCTCGCTTGACCTGTTTCTCGAATTGAGAGTCCTGGCTCATTGAGCTCTCACAGCCCGCCAGGTTCGCCATGGCGGCAAGCAAGACACAGATAATCCCCAGCTCTCGCGCATTCATTCGCAGTTGCCTGCCCAGCATTGACTTCACTGCCGCGGAGCCTCCGGCCGAAAGATTAACTATTTCTTTAACGTCGAGACCATTTGTCGATTGCCGCCACGTCTTTCGGCGGCGCGCATCAACATGGCTGGCGGGGGTGACGACCCCAATTAAACGCGGCCATGACCCAGTAGTGTATGCGCCAGCCCCACTGTGCCCCGAACGTCCGAACACGCGCAGCAGTCAGCTCTGTGCGACGACCGGCGGGTGATTGCGCCAGACGAACCAGGCGAGCAGCGCGACGGGAATGCCGATCAGCGAAGTACCAATGAAGAAATTCTCGAAGCCTGTACGCTCGATAATGAAGCCGGAGGCGCCCGCAAGAAGGCTTCCCGGCAGTGCGCAGAGCGAAGTCATCAGCGCATATTGGCTGGCGGCGAGCTCCGTCGAAGCAAGCGAGGACATGTATGATGAGCACGACCTGCGCAAAGGCGTAGGCGAAGCCTTCGATACTGACAGCGAAGGCAAAGCGCAGGAAGTCGCTCTGGCCGCTCCCGGCGAGCCAGGCGAGGCTCAGATGCGAGGCCGACCCGGCGACCGTGCCAAAGAGCAAGCTCGGTATCAGCCCGATCTTGCGCACGATATAGCCCGCCAGAAACGTACCGCCGAGCGCAATCCAGAAGCCGAATATTTTTGTCACTGTCGCAATGTCCGTGTCGGAAACGTGGAGGCTCTTGAACAGGGGCATGGACATTGCACTCGACATGTAGCCGGGCATGCGGAAGCCTGCGATGAGCAGCAGCACGGGGACCGCCCACGGCCCGAGCCGGCCCACAAGCTCCTTAATCGGCGCGACGATGGTTACCATGAAGCCGGGATGGTCGCGATGCGCGAGAAGATCGGATTCGGGCTCGGGCGCGAGAAAGGCGGATAGCGCGCCGATGGTCATCAACGCGGCCATGCACATATAGGCCGTGCGCCAGCCGTAGCGGTCGGCGGCGATGAGCGTGCCGGCGCCTGCAACGAGCGTGCCTACGCGATAGCCCGCCTCCGAAAAGGCAGTCATGAGCGATTGCTTGCCGGGCGGCGCCGCCGTGATGCGCCAGCCGTCGATGGTCACGTCCTGCGTAGCGCCAGCGAAGCCGAGAACCAGCGAAAAGATGACGGTCCACGCGATCCAGTGCGCGGGGTCGCCAAAAGCGACGCCGGCCAACGCCATCATGACTGCGATCTGCGAAACGATGATCCAGCCACGCCGGCGCCCGACGAAAAAGGCAAACAGCGGGGGATCATATTTGTCGAGAAAGGGCGACCAGACGAATTTGAACTTGTAGGCGATGGTGAGCTCGCTGAGGAGACCGATCGTCTCGATCGGCACCCCCGCCTCCGACAGCCAGGCCGACTGCGTAGAATAGACGAGCAGGAAGGGGAGTCCTGAGGAAAAACCCAGCCCGGCCATCGCGGCGTAGCGTCGGTCCTGCGCAAGATGACCGAGCCACGTCTTCGTGGAATCTTCGTGCATGGGCGTTTGCTTCGCTGCGCCTAGCCAGACTGGCAGCATGGCGGACTGGCGAGCATCAAGTCAGCGCACCCGGCCATCGTGCTGCGCGCGCGCCATCAGCGGCCACGCTGCTACGCCGCCGAACGCCGCGATCAATTCGCGGCCGATTCATTCGATGACCTCGTCGGCGAGCGCAAGCAGCGTCGGCGGCACCTCGAGGCCTAACGCCTGCGCAGTGATCAAATTGATGACAAGCTCGAACTTCGTCGGCTGCTCGACTGGTATATCACCGGGCTTGGTCCCGCGCAGAATTTTATCCACGTAATCTGCCGCGCGTTGAAACCGTTCAGTGTAACTCGGTCCATAGGACATGAAACCCCCACCTCGGACAAAATCGCGAGCGCTGAAAATCGTTGGCAGCCGCGCGCCAAGCGCAAGCGTAAGGATGCGCATGAGGTTAGCCACCATGAGCTGATCGATCGCAACGTAAAGTGCGTCTGCTTTTGCCTTGACCGCCCGGAAGGCGGAACCGAAATCTTCTACCCGCCGGATTTCGATTGGCACGGTTTCGATGCCAAGGGCGAGAGCTGCGGCCTCGGTCTCGCGCATCTCCAGCACGGGCTGGGCATTTCCCGCATTGAAGATGATGGCTAAGCGATGCAACTCGGGGACAATCTCACGTAAAATCTCTATTCGCTTGCCGGCGAGATTGGCCGCTTGAAGCGACAGCCCGGTGACGTTGCCGCCCGGTTTAGCGAGACTTGCGACCAAGCCGCTGCCGACCGGATCGATTGCCACCGCAAAGACAACTGGAATGACCGATGTCACCTGTCGCACGGTCGGGACCGCGCTACCAACGGTGACAATGACGTCGACCTTCAAACGAGCAAACTCGGCAGCAATTTCGGCATAGCGTTCGGCCCGGCCTTCCGACCAGCGATACTCTATTGCGACGTTGCGGTTCTCGACCCAACCGAGCTCGCGCAGATGCGCGACAAAAGCAGTCGTCCACGGACTAAAGGCCGACGCATCCGAGAAAGCCAATCGTCGGCAGCTTGCCCGCCTGCTGCGCCTGCGCCGCGAGCGGCCACGCCGTTGATAATCCGGTAATTCCTGCAATGAAATCGCGTCGTCGCATTACCCTACCCCGGCCCTTATTCGATGACCTCGTCGGCGAGCGCGAGGAGCTTGGGCGAAAGCTCGATGCCGAGCGCCTTCGCGGCCTTGAGATTGACCACCAGCTCGAACTTGGTCGGCTGCTGCACCGGCAGCTCGGCCGGCTTGGCGCCCTTGAGCATCATCACCGACGTCCTGCGCCAGGCCGGCGTCATGGCGGGCAAGGTGCTGAGGTCGATGCGCAAGTCCACC
>Ga0310916_10001796_pt1 | contig 12861 bp, 17 predicted proteins | sample GREbulkMGLF176_FD_203444 | JGI IMG/M metagenome (GOLD analysis project Ga0310916, IMG submission 203444) | Lab enrichment of tropical soil microbial communities from Luquillo Experimental Forest, Puerto Rico - GRE.bulkMG.LF176 | ecosystem: Environmental > Terrestrial > Soil > Tropical forest >...
GGACGACCTTGTAGAGATAGTCGGCCGGCTCGCCTTCGCCGTAAATCTCCTCGTTGCGGGAAAACGACATCGCGGCGCCCATCATTTCGAGCGCTCCGGCAAACGCGTAGCGGCTTGCCGTGCGGGAATGGCGGACCGTCGAGATGCTCGAGTGGCGGGCGGCGAGGACGGGGGTCGGCGTCGACATGAGGCTTCCTCCTGGTCGTTGGATGTGCACATGGCTAACCCACGCACCGGAGGCGGAAAATTCAGATAAACTCCCTAAGGAATATCCCGGAGGCCGGCGGTTGAGGCCCTCACTGCCAGCCGGATCCCGGGGGCTGAACGATGATGTTGTCCACGACCGCGCGGACCCCTGGCGTAAGCTCCGCGGCAATGCGGGCCGCCTTCTTCTCCTCGGGCGAATGAACAAGTCCCCACAGATCGACGGTGCCGTCGTGAACCGTAACGGTCAGCATCGCAGGGCGCCAGGGTTCCGCTCCCAGCCGGGCGACCACTTTCTTTCGCAATTCCGCATCGTCGGCGCTCACAAGGGTGGGGAGCTTCTTGGTCGCGCTGGCCAATGCCTGCAGGATATTTGCGCGCGTGACGATACCGACCAGCCTGCCGCCCTCGACAATGGGGACGCGCTTGATCCGGTTGCGCTCCAGCATGGCCGCGATATCGCCCAGCGAGGTATCGGGGGTGGCGGTGATGACGTTACGCGTCATCACATCGGCGACCTTGCGCGAGTGCGACTTGATGTATTCGCCGGCGAACGCCCGATCGCTCGACAGCAGCGCAAGCCACCAGCTGGGCCGCCGCTCCGTGCCGGTTTCCGGCCGCCGCACCAGGTCGCCTTCGCTCACGACCCCGACAAGCTCGCCTTCTTTGCCGACAACCGGCGCTCCGCTGATGTGATTGTCGAGCAGGAGATTGGCAACTTCGCCGATGCTTGCATCAACGCCCACCGTAATGACCTTCGAGACCATCACATCTGCGGCTTTCATGACGGCGTGCTCCTCTGGCTTGACATATTGTTTCGCATGCGAGGCGATTATGGTTTGATTTACATCATAAAATCCGCAACCGAAATAGCGCACGCAAAGGGTCGCCCCGGTGCGTGCCTGCCGTCGGCCGCTCCTTCGCCTGGAAGGGAATAGAGATTTTCTGGGGACGCAAGCCCGCGCGAGATGATCAGGCCTAATGTCGGAGAGCAAAGATGACGGAGAAACCGGAAACGCCCGCCAATGAGTTGCCGCCGCTGAGGCGAATCGTGACTGGTCACGACTCCGGCAATGTTGCCAAGGTTCTTAAGGATGGCGCGCCGGACAACCGGAAGCTCTCGTCGACGGGCGCTGTTTCCACCTTGATCTGGTCCACCGACGAATGCCCTGCCGACATAGCGGCCGGTGAAGATATCGAGGATTACGGGGCGCGTATCCTTGGCACGGCACCACCCGCGCGAGGCACGCGGTTTGCCATCATCGACTTCCCGCCGCACAGTACGGGATCGGTCCATCGCACTGAATCGCTTGACTATGTCATTGTTCTGGCGGGCGAGATAGAGATGCAGATGGATCGCTCGGTGGTCAGCATGAAGGCGGGCGATGTGATGATTCAGCGCGGCACCAACCACGGCTGGATCAACCGTACGGATCAGACGGCGCGCCTGGCCTTCGTTCTGATGGATGCGAAGCCGCTTGGAATTGGCCACGCCGTTTCCGGGGCTCGCAATGCTGGCTGACCCTGCACTCACAGGAAATTAAGCCATGACCCGTGTTCCCGAGGTTTTGCCGGATCAGCTCAGCCCGGAGCAGCGCAAGGTCCACGACCTCATTGTCTCCACCCGCGGCGGCGTGATCAGAGGGCCGTTCGCGATGTGGATCCGCAACGCCAACCTGGCGGCGGCAGCCAATGCGCTCGGCAACGCTGTCCGCCTGGAGGGAAAGCTTGACGCCAAGCTGTTCGAGCTGATCATTCTGGTGATCGCGCGGCAATGGTCGGCACAGTACGAGTGGTTCGCGCATGCTCAGGAGGCAGAGCGCGTTGGCCTGGATCCGGCGATCATCGAGGCCATCCGCACGCACCGCGTTCCTTCCTTCAAGAGCCCGCGCGAAACCGTCATTTACGAGATGGTCCGCGAGCTGATCGACACCAGGAATCTGTCCGACGCGACGTACAACCGTGCACGCGACATGTTCGGCATCGACCTTGTCATGGAGGTCGTGACAGTCGCGGGCTTCTACACGCTGGTCGCCATGATGCTGAAGGCGTTCGATGCGCCGGTGCCCGGGGGCGCGAGGCCGCTGGACTGACGGCGCGGCCTGGAAAAGCACCGGCCCTTGGGGCAGTTGGCTCCCGGTCGTTGGTTACCGCGTCGCCCGCGGCGAGATGAGGTTATCATCCAGCCTGCTCAAGCGCCCCTTCCGGCGGAGATCGGGATGCCGACTTGCGCGGGAAGGGCACGTGAGCCGTCAGGCTCCGTTCGGGAGGAAATCATGAAAGCAACACTCTATGCCGCGCTGCTGACCGCAGCGTGTCCGCTCGCAGCGCTCGCGCAAACCGCGAACGAGATCAGGGATGCGGAAAAGACTCCGCAGCACGTGCTCACCTACGGCATGAGCTACAACCATCAGCGTCACAGCCCGCTCAGCCAGATCAACCGCGACACGGTGAAACGGCTGGTGCCGGCCTGGTCGTACAGCATGAACAACAATACCGGCGAGGAATCGCAACCGCTCGTCTATAAGGGCGTCATCTACATCACCAGCCACGACAAGACGATTGCAATCAATGCGCTCACCGGCAAGGAAATCTGGAAGACGCCGGTGGAATATCCTCCCGATACCACGCGCGTGGTCTGCTGCGGGATCGTCAACCGGGGCGCCGCGATCTACGAGGGCAAGATATTCCGCACCACGCTCGATGCGCGCGTCATTGCGCTCGACATGAATACCGGAAAGGAGCTGTGGGCGACCAAGTCCGGCGATGCCAAGGACGGCATCGCAATGACGAACGCCCCGCTGATCGCGAATGGCGTCCTGATCACCGGCATGGCGGGAGCGGAATACGGCAGCCGCGGCTATATCGAGGGTTACGACCCCGACACCGGCAAGCGACTCTGGCGGCTCTATACGGTTCCCCGCCCGGGCGAGCCCGGCGCGGATACCTGGCCCGACCATGCCGCCAATGCGAGCGGCGGCAGCTCCTGGACCACCGGCGCCTATGATCCTGAGCTTGATCTGGTGTTCTGGGGAACCGGCAATCCCGCGCCCTGGAATGCGCTGCTGCGCAAAGGCGACAATCTTTACACCGATTGCGTTCTTGCAATTCGTCCCAGGACCGGGGAGCTCGTCTGGCATTATCAGATGTCGCCGAATGATCCGTTCGATCATGACAACATCACGGCGATTGTGCTGGCGGAACTCCCGATCAACGGCAAGCCGACCAAGGTGGTGCTGCAAGTTGCCCGCAACGGCTTCGTCTACCTGCTGGACCGCAAGACCGGCCAGCTGATGTCCGCCAACCCCTATGTGAAGGTGACCTGGGCCACTCACATCGACAAGGAGACCGGCCGGCCGGAATGGACCGAGACGACCAAAACGGCCCTCGCCCTGACTGACGAGATCGAGACCTGGCCGCACATCACCGGCGGCACCAACTGGTTTCCCTACTCGTTCAACCCGCGCACCGGGCTTGCCTATGTCAACACCGCCGATTGGGGCATGAAGTACAAGCCCGATCCGATCGAGGAGATCAGGAATCTCAAGCCCGGCGACTCCCATCGCGCCGTGAAGATCACCCCCATCTTCAGCCCCGACGGAATCCGCGGGCACCTGCGCGCGATCGATCCATTGACCGGAAAGGCAAAATGGGAAACGCCGTTCAAGAGCCCGAACTGGGCCGGCACCCTTGTCACCGACGGCGGCCTTGTCTTTACCGGCGAGCTCACGGGCGAGTTCATTGCGGTGGACAGCGACACCGGCAAGATCGTCTGGCAATTCCAGACGCCATCCGGAATTGTCGGACAGCCGGTCACATGGGAGCACAACGGCAAGCAGTACGTGACGGTTACCAGCGGCACCGGCGGGGTCTACGTCCTCAAGACGCCCGACCCGAACCTGGTGCATGTCCCTCCCGGCGGGACATTGTGGACCTTCACGCTGCTCGATCAGTAGGCCGCCGGAGCATCATGTGCAGGCCGCTCCCTTGCGGGCGGCCTGCTGCTTCGAGGCAAGCCGTGCGAGCGTGCGCTCTTCTGCTCGCCTTTTTCCTCATGGCTGACGCTCCCTCGCATGCCGGCGCGGAGGAACCGTCGGCCGGCAGGGGTGAGAGGCTCTACGCCAGAAGCTGCTCGAACTGTCACGGCGACGACCTGCAGAACAATTCCGGCATTGCCTATGATCTGCGTCGATTAAGGGCCGGTGAGCACGCGCGCTTCGTCGATTCCGTCTTGCATGGCAAGCGCGCGATGCCATCGTGGCAGGGCGCGCTGACGCTGGAGCAGATCGAGGACCTGTGGGCCTACGTGCGCGCCCACGCCGATCAGCAGTGATGTCGCATGCGGCCGCCTGACATGGCGCGCCAATTCATGCGAGGGACCGGCGATACGCGGTGGGCGTTTCGCCGGTGACCTTGCGAAAGGCGGCGGTAAACGAGCTCGTCTCGCTAAATCCGACATCGAGCCCAATTTCCGTCACCGACAGCCTGCGCTCGCCCAGCAAGGCCTTGGCCCGCTCGATGCGCTGCCTGGTCAGGTATCGGTGCGGCGGCACGCCGAAGGATTGCTTGAAAGCCCGGGAAAAATGAAACGGGCTGAGCTCTGCCAGTTGAGCCAGCGACAACAACGAGATCTCTTCGGCAAGGTGCTGCTCGATATATTGCGCTACCCTCCTTTGCTGCCAGCCGGACAGACCCCCGCGTGTCTCCGATGCGAGACCTGACGCAACCTCATTCGAGCGCGCGAGCTCGTGCCCCAAGGCAATACCAAGCGCTTCTACATAGGCCCTCTGGGATCGGAACGGGTGTTGCAGCTGCGCTTTGAGCTTGAGCGCCGTTGCCCAAACGTCAGCATCGAAAAAGAACAATCGCGGCCTGAACTCGACCTCTGCAAAACGAAGCTCGGAGCTCAGCAACGCGTTCAGTGGGTCGATATGAATGAAAGTGCAGCGCAGCAGGGCACGCGGCTTTTGCCAGCCATAGAACCGATGCCCTGCAGGAATGAAAGTCATCCTTCGGTTCCACTCGCGGCGGTTTGACCTCGGCAACCCGTCGACGAGTGTTTCGCCGTCGTGTCTCTCCGCGCGCTCGGATGCGATCAGAAGATGTCGGGACCCTTTGAACTCATAATCGAACGACACATGCCGGGTGATCTCGACTGTCTCGACCTCAAGCAGATCCCAATGTGCGCTCTGCCGCCGCACGATTCCGGGAGGGCTGACTGCTACGTGCGGCATGCCAAGCATCGAGCTACCAAAGCTGCTCACGACTTTCATCTCCTGCCGCCAAACGCGTTCCGCGCTCGCAGCATTTTTTTGCCTTAAGGTCGCAACGATTCAGAACGAAGTTGCGCCCCCGCCTGACGTTTGGAGTATCGATAGATTGCGGGTCGGTAGCCTCGGTTCGTAATGCCAATCATCCGCAAGATCGCGATAAATCGCAAAATCGAGCAAGCCTTGTGGCCGGCTGTCGGATAGCCTCGTTCGCGATCGCGTTATTGCAGATCGCCCCATAAATCATGTCCAATTTGAGGCGAAGGGCTTCAACTTTAGTTGGTGAGTCGGTCAGCCACCGCGGCATCAGGGGGCGGAGTCGTCGCCGATCCGGTGGCCTCGCCCATGCACGTAAGGCCTCGGTAGTCGTGCTTCGGCCGCGTTTCCGGGACTATCGCAATGGATACCAAGCAGCTTGCTAAAGCCCGCACGCCGCAGTTTGGATCGTTGCAATACCTGTTCAATGCCAGGCTCGGCGCGAAGACCGCCGAAAACTGGAGCGCAATACCAGCACGGTTCCTTGCCGGGCAATTCATTCCCCTTCGCCTGGGTCTGCTGGTTGCAGGCATGGTCCTTCCGCTCACGGTCTTTGCGGTCGTACTCGTCTGGTACAATTATGAGGGCAACCGCCAGACAGCATATGACCGCATCCTGCAGATCGCGCGTGGCGTCGCGACCAACACCGACGCAGAGTTCCGTGCAGCGATTGCGTCGCTGGAGGTGCTTGCGCTCTCGGAGGCTTTGGAACGCGACGACCTGACCGCCTTCCGGAAGCAGGCCGAACTTTTCGTCAGGGCCCATTTTCCTCAATCCAACGTTGTCTTAAGCGACGCCGGCGGACAACAGCTCCTCAATACTGCGGTCCCGGCAGGGACACGGCTTCCGAGATATGTCCGAATGGAAGCCCTGCGGCGGGTGTTCGAGAAGGGCGAGCCGCAAATCTCCGACCTCCTGTTCGGCCCTGTCCTGCGCCGCAATATCGCCGTTGTGGACGTACCGGTCTGGCGCAACGGCAAGGTGGCGTACGATCTGGCCGCTTCCTTGCCGCTGGGCATTTTCACCGACATCATCACCCGTCAGCGACCGCAGCCGGACTGGACGATTGCGGTATTTGACCGCAAGGGAACGGTGATCGCCCGTTCCCGCGACAATGAGCAATTTGTAGGGCGATCGGCGTCGCCCTCGCTTTATGCCGGACTTATTAACCGGTACGAGGGTGCGCTCGATACAGCCACCTTCGACGGAACCGTGGTTCTGACAGGATTTACTCACGCAGCCCTGTCAGGATGGACTGCCGCCGTCGGAATTCCAAAGTCGTCCCTCACAATCGAGCTCTGGCGCTCGATCGCCGTTATTGCTGCGTCCGGAATCATATGCTTCGCATTCGGGACATTGTTTGCGGTGCGCTTGGCAACCCAGCTCGCGCGGTCCCGGGCCGACCGCGAGCTGCTGATCGAGGAGCTCAATCACCGGGTCAAAAACACCTTGGCCACAGTCCAAGGGCTTGTCGCGAGCACATTGCGATCTGCCGTATCCATCACCCATGCCAAGGAAGTGATGGAAGCGCGAATTGTTGCCTTGGGTCGCGCCCATGACGTCCTCACGCATGAACATTGGGAAAGTGCGGACTTGCGCGAGCTGGTGCTTGGAATTATCCAGCCGTACCGGACAGAACACACAAGCAGAATCAACGTGGGTGGTCCGGACCTCCAACTGAAGCCCCGCGCCGCCGTCGCGCTGGCGATGATCCTCAATGAGCTCATGACCAATGCGGGCAAGTACGGCGCTCTATCTGAACCTGATGGCCGTGTTCAGCTCAAGTGGAGCAAGGTTGACGATAGCCCCTCTCGCACACTGCAGATGGTCTGGATGGAAATGGGAGGACCGTTGGTGCAGTCGCCGATACGCCGCGGGTTCGGTTCCACTTTGATCGAGCGAAGCATTACGCGCGAGCTGGGCGGCACCTTTGAAAAGAATTTTGATCCAGCCGGTCTTATCTGTACGATGATGCTTCCTCTCAATAACCTTGCCAAAAATACCTGACCGGCAACCGCTTTCGAGCAGAGCACCAGAGCTGGTCGCAGGATTGGTTCCTTTCGAGCTCGATTATCCGGGAATCGGGCCATCCATTCCTTGCGCTGACCAAATGTGCTAGCCTGGCGGGAGAGCGGATGGAGCAATGCCATGAACGACACCGCCAACGAACTTGACCGCATGCATAACGAGATCCTTGGCTGCGATGTCTCTGACGAGGAGCTGGAGGCTGCTGCGAAGGGGAACTGCGCGTGGCTGATGCCAAGCGCAACGTTTGAGGCCCCCTGTTGCTGACGGGAAGCAATTCCCCGGAGAGGAGACAGTGCCCCATGAAACGGATTGCGATGCTGGCGGCCTTGGCGCTCGTCATCGGGACGGGAGCGATGGCCCCTGCCTACAAGCCGGTTGTAAGCACGGCCCCGCAGGCGCGCGGCAGCCCCGACTGCGCCGCGCCCGCTTTGCGTCATCGGCAGCTCGCGTGCAACCACGGTTGGCCGAATAATTGCCCCGCGCTGCCTGAACCGGCGGACACCGGCTTGCCGCAAGGACGCGCATAGCCGGCTGAATGCGGTTGCGCGCCTATTTCGCGAGCGTGCCGATATAGGCCGCGATGTCGTTTGCCTCGTTGCGGGTGAGCGACATGCTCGGCATCTTCGGGTGCGGCTCCAGCAGGAAGAACACCAGCTTTTCCGCATTGAACCCGGACGTATGCGCAATCGATGCGAATGGCGGAGCGTCGGCGCTGGCGGTCTTCTGGTCCGGGGTAACCACATGACAGGACGCGCACCAGCGCTCCGCCAGCCGTTTCCCGTTATCGGCGTCGGCCGCGAGCGCCGCCGGCCCGATCATGCCGGCGGCAAGCACCAGCGAGCAGCGACAGCATGTCGATACGACGCTCCGAGGCATCCTGAAAATGCAGACCGCACGTCGGTAATTGAAGACCCCCATTACATGCTCCTTCGTTGCGCGCCTCGGTGCCCTGCAGGACGGCAGGGCTAGGCTGTTCCGGGGTTAAGCATATATTCCTGAGAAACGGGCCGGTTTGACATGGCTCAAAGCGGCGCGCCGGGAATCGGTATGGCCTTATGGCTGGCCGCTTTCGAGGAGGAGATTTGATGATCATAACCGCACCCAGCCTGTCCATATCGCCGGAAAAGGTGTGCTTCTTCGCCCTCAAGGCACGAGAGTTTGACGTCAAGGACGTCGTCACCGATCCGGACCCCGGATCAAACGCAAGCGATGACGCCATGATCTCGGTTTTGGAGGATCATCCCGATGATCCGACCTATCAGGAGCTGAGATCATTCATTGATGCCCTGACCGAGGACGAGCAGGTCGACCTCGTGGCCCTGACCTGGCTGGGCCGCGGCGACGGCACGATCGATGAGTGGAACGACCTGCGTGAGGAAGCTGCCCGCCTCCACAACAAGAGGACGGCAGCCTATCTGCTCGGGAAGCCGATGCTGGCCGACCATCTGGAAGAGGGGCTTTCGCAATTCGGCTGTTCCTGCGAGGACTACCAGGGCAGCTGGACTTGAAGCAGCACGCGTTGGTAACACCTTGCCGCGCGGCGCTTCCTCGCAAGCAGATAAGGCCAGTACCATGAGACCAGCCGCGTCCGCGAGGCGTTCAGGCAGCAAGTCCCACCCTGCGCCCTCTCACGCTCCGCAAAGGACGGTCGAGCCGTCCGATCAGGTGTCACGCTTGCCCCATTCGGGCATCAAGCACATCCTCGTGTGCGTCGATGGAACCGACAATGATCGGGGCGTCCTGGATCAGGCGTTGCGGGTTGCGCTGCGCTTCGGCAGCCACATCGATGTCCTGCACGTGCGCTTCGACGTTTACGGCGCGACTGTCGACCGCCAGGAACGCCGGATCGACCGTCTGCTCGACAAGCCGGTCGAGCACATCGTCGCGGAAGCAGCTGCGCGCGCGCACCGCCATTTTGAGGAGTGGCACGCACAATGCGGGCTGCCGCTGCGCGAGAGCGGGACCGCGGTGCGCGGACCCTCGAGCCAGTGGCGGGAGATCACCGGTTACGAGGACGATGTCATCGCAAGACTCGGTCGCGTCAGCGATCTGACCGTCATTGCGCGCAAGGGTGGAGGCGCCAGCACCTTTTCGGCGATGGCGTTGGAAACCGCTCTGTTCGAGACGGGCCGGCCCGTATTGATGGTGCCGGTCGGGACGCCGGCAGATCTCTTCCACCGTCCGCTCATTGCCTGGAACGGCAGCCGCGAGGCTGCGCGCGCGGTCGGTTTTGCCCTGCCGTTTCTGAGCGAATGCGAGGGCTGCGTCGAAATCTTCTCGGCCCCGGAGGGCAAGCATCATGCGAACGTGGAGGAGCTGCTGCGTTACCTCGGCTGGCATGGCATCGTTGCCGACCGGATTGCGTCCGATGACGCCCGCGCGACCGGCGTGAGCCTGCTCGCCCTAGCAAGCGCGCACCAGACCGGGCTCATTGTCATGGGTGCCTATACGCACGGCCATTACCGGCAATTTCTATTTGGCGGCATGACGCGCCACGTCATGGAGCATGCCGCCATCCCTGTCCTGTTCACGCATTAGCGTCCGTTCCGACCTGAAGGGACGGGGTCTCGGTTACCTGCTCATGCAGCTGATCATCGAATACGCCCGCGCCGAAGGTCTCAAGATTATCGAGGGGAAATTTGCTGAGCGAAAACACCGCAATGCTCGCAATGTGCAGGGAGATTGGTTTCCACGTCGCATACGATCCGGATGAGCCCGACATCTGCATCGTGCGGCTTGTCCTACGCGGGTAGTCATCGACTATGGGATTCCCGCGCGATCCAGCTGCCGCCGACCTTTACATATGAGCGTTTGACCGCCGCCCAGGCGATGCGATGTGCCGCCTCCTCCTGTCGCGGATCACCGACATGAGCCGCGAAGGCATGGTTGAATGCTTCCCGGTAGATGTCCTGGGCATGCGGGGGCAGATGGGCCTGCACCGAGGCTGGAAGGTCGTCGTTTGCTTGATACGGCATGGTCGTTTCTTTTGCATGATCGCGCGGCGCGTTTCGAGCCACGGAAGAAAAAGGGCTGCCCGGTGTCAGGCAGCCCCAGCCATGATGCCCGCCGAGAGGGGCTGCGATCACGCCTTCTTGATCGCGATCTTCTTCTCGCTCTTCTGGGCCTCCGCCGTTTTCGGCAATGTTACCGTGAGCACGCCGTTCTTGAACTGCGCGTCAATCTTGTCGGTATCGACCCCGTCGGGCACGGCGAACGCGCGCTGGAAGGAGCCGTAGCGGCGCTCGGAAAGGTAGTAATCCTTCTTCTTCTCTTCCTTTTCTTCTTTCTTCTCGCCTTTGATGGTCAGCGTGCCATCGGAGACCTTTACGTCGATATTGCTTTCGTCCATTCCCGGCAGCTCGGCCGTGATCTCGTAGGCTTTCTCCTTGTTGACGACATCGACGGCCGGAGTTTTCCCCCAGCTCATCTCACCGCGCCAGAACGGCTCGAGGTCGAAGGCGCTGCGCCCGAAGGGCGAGCGCCAGGGGCCGACCTGGAAATCCTCGAACAGGCGATCGATTTCCCTTCGCAGGCCCTCGAACGGCCGCCACTCGGCCGGACGATCGATTTTCTTTTCTTCGGTCTTTACCGGGAACTTGGTTGCTGCTTCAGCCATAGCATTCCTCCTTACTCTGCAAACGGATAATCCGTTGTGCAGATAAAACCATCGCTGCCGCTCCGCTTCTTTGAGCGAGATCAAATTTCCCTGGACGGTTTTCCGGTAGGTAAATTTCTTTCCCGCGCCGGCTCGGAGAAGATCAATGCTGGAATTGGCAAGCGGTTCCAAAATGAGTGCAAAACGCATCTTGCTGGTAGCCCTGATCGCCGCGTCGATCCCGGCAGGCCGCGGCAAGGGGCAAGAGATCGGCCAAGCGGGTCATGGGCTTGCATTGGCCGAACGTCTCTGCGCGCAGTGCCACGCGGTGAAAAAGCAGCAGGGGGCATCTCCTAACCGGGATGCCCCTCCATTTGGAGAAATCGCATCTGCTCCGGGGATGACCTCGATTGCGTTGTCGGCCGCGCTGCAGACCTCGCATGCTTCCATGCCCAACATCATGCTCGAGGCCGAGGAACGGGCAGATATCATCGCCTACATCCTCAGCCTCAAGTGAGGTTGGAGTTGTCCCGCTGGGCCCGCTACTCCAAGAGATGCGTGAGACGGACCTCCTCGTCCGGTGTCATTTCCGACGGGCAGACGCTGTCGTCCAGCGCTAAATAGAGAGCCTTTGCTGCCTCGCGCAGCGCATCGCGGTGCACATCCGCCGGCGGCATCACGCTGACGGTTTTGGCCAGGTCGCGCAGGATCTCCGCGAAAAGCGCATAGTGAAAGTGCATACGAATGGACTTGCGCTGCTCGGCCTCACCCGTCCGGTAAAGGCTCAGCGAAATTCCTGTTTCGTCGAGATGCGCGTCGAAGCGCGAGGAATGCTCGAAGGTTCCGATATAGAGCTTGTCGGGATATTCCAGCGCGACTTCGGCTTTGTCCGGGATGGGCTTGGTCATGGCATGAATGCCTTCTTCAGTTCGCTAGATGTGCGTTCAAGCCGGACAGCGTGCGGGCGCCAAGATCGAAACAGCACGAAGAGCAGAATGATCACCGCCAATAGCGTGGCCGAAAACGCGATCACGACTATCCTCCGTCACAGAATAACTGATGTCTTGATGGCCGACTGTACGGGCATGCGCCTTGATCTAAATCAAATCACTGTGTGCGGTGCTTTCTGCTTAGAGATCAGGGGCAAACGCTTTGACATAGATCATGGTGCAGGCCGCCCTTAGGCGACAACTTGCTTTCTGAGATAGAGCTGGAGCTAATGTCATGTTGAAAGAGGTCTCAAAGGAAAATGCAGCACCGGCCCTAGTAGAAAACACGATGGACCTTGTGCGGCAATCGATCATCCGCGTCATGCCAAAACGCCCGATCCAGGCGGCAACTGGGGCCATCGCAAAGTTGGAAGATCGCGATTCCTACTCCGTAACAGCGATCGGGGATGTCACCGATCGCGCGTTGCATGCTGCGGTTGCACGTTTTAGCGGCGGCCTTTCACCGGCAGCAGTCGGGAACGCCTACCTCGACTGGGCTGTGCATCTTGCCATGGCGCCCGGCAAACGACTGCAGCTCGTGGATAAAGCAATCCGCAAGGCGATCCGGTTCGCCACCTATGCCCGCGGTGCACTCGTGGATGGGAACACGCAGTGCTGTATTGAGCCGCTCCCGCAGGACCAGCGTTTCGCCGCAGAGGGTTGGCAAAAATGGCCGTTTTGTTTCATCTCCCAAGCTTTTCTGCTGCAGCAGCAATGGTGGCACAATGCGACAACCGCT
>Ga0310916_10001804_pt1 | contig 12848 bp, 9 predicted proteins | sample GREbulkMGLF176_FD_203444 | JGI IMG/M metagenome (GOLD analysis project Ga0310916, IMG submission 203444) | Lab enrichment of tropical soil microbial communities from Luquillo Experimental Forest, Puerto Rico - GRE.bulkMG.LF176 | ecosystem: Environmental > Terrestrial > Soil > Tropical forest >...
TCAAGGCTCGTAATTTTCTCAAGGCTCGTGAGCCTCCATCAAATTAGGTTGAACGTCGGGGGAGGGACGAAGCCGCCGAACTCCCGTTCGAGAAGTTCGGCAAAGGCGATCGTCGTGCGATCTTCAAGGTAGGGTCCAATGATCTGCACCCCGATGGGTAGACCTGTTGCCGACCGATCGATCGGAGCAGCGGTTGCCGGCAGGCCGCATGTCGTAGCCGGATCCGCCCAAATGAAGAACGCATCGAGATAAGGATGTGCCTTGCCATCGATGTCGATCTGCCGCGCCTCGATCGGCTCGGAGTGGTCTTGCGGAAAGGCAGGAACGGCGGCCGACGGATAGAGCACGACGTCGAATTCGCGGAACAATGCGCGCCATTGCTGCTGGAGTTGCAGACGCGCCGCGTCGACTGTGAGCCACTCGCGATGGCTCATGACCGTGCCGCGCAAGCGTTCGGCTCCCAAGCCATGATCGCCGGCTGAAAGTGCCGCCGCCAGGCGCTGAGCCTCGATGAAGGCGCCGGACGAGAGGCGCGGGCTAATGGCGGCGTTCAAGAGCTTCATGTAGAGCCGTGCCGAGTCGGCAAGATTTGGCAGCAACGCACTGTTGTGCGCGACCTTGCTGCCGAGCTTGGACATCCGTTCTGCCAGGCGTCCAATCACCGTTCGTACGGCATCGCCTGTCGGCACGAGCGGATGCGTCTCGACAACGAGGACGCGGAAACCTTTGAGATGGTCATGCCTGGGAGGCGGCAACGCCAGGCGATAGCCGATCCCCTCACGCTCCTCGTCCGGTCCGGCGATCACATCAAGCGAAAGAGCAAGGTCGGAGGCGTATCGCGTCATTGGACCGACCACCGCAAGATCGCCCTGGCCTGGCACCGGCGGCGCGGGTGGCAGGCTGTATCCGCGAAGCGGAATCAGGCCAAGGGTTGGCTTGTGCCCGAAGACCCCGCAGAAATGCGCCGGCACACGTATCGATCCCCCGATATCCGATCCGATCGAAAGCGGGCCGAAACCGGCCGCGAGCGCCGCGGCCGACCCGCCCGAGGATCCGCCGGGCGAGCGGCCGAGGTCCCAGGGATTGTTCGTGGTTCCATAAATATCGTTGTAACTCTGGAACTCGCGAAGGCCGGTCGGAATGTTGGTTTTGCCGATAATGACGGCTCCGGCCTGCCTCAGCCGCGATACGGCCAGCGCATCTTCGGTCGGCACGAAATCCTTGAACTTCTGAAAACCCCAGGTCGTCGGTAATCCCACGACATTGAACGGTTCCTTGAGCGTTACGGGGATGCCGAGCAGCGGCCGATCCTCGCCCCGGGCAAGTGCCGCATCGGCTGCCTTCGCCGCATCCTTTGCGCGATCGAAATCGCGAACGACGACGGCGTTGAGGCGCGGGTCCAGCGCTTCAATGCGAGCGATGACGCTTTCCAGGAGTTCTGACGCGGACATCCTTCGCGACCGCAACTCTGTCGTGAGTTCCGCAATCGAGCTGAAATCCCAGTCGGAAGCAGGCGGAGCGTTCATGGCGTTCTCCCGGCGGTGCTTTTTGTCCGACGACGGCTAGCGCGGAAGCAAATTGGTCTTCGCCAGATCGACCACCTCGTCGCCGCGGCCGTTCATCACGGCGCGCAGCACCCAGAGGCTGAAGCCTTTCACTTCCTCCGGCGTAATCGTCGGCGGCATCGAAAGCTCTTGCTTGGCGGTCACGACATCCAGGAGGCCCGGCCCGTCATGGCCCAACATCTCCTTCATCGCGCCCGGCAAGTCGCCGGGATCTTCGACGCGGCGGGCACGAATGCCGATCGCCCGTGCCATTGCCGCAAAGTCGGGATTTTTAAGATCCACGTTAGTGTCCACGAAACCCGCGGCCTTCATTTCGAGCGCGACAAAGCCGAGAACGCCGTTGTTGAAGATCACGACTTTGACCGGAAGCTTCATCTGGGTCAGCGTAATCAGGTCGCCCATCAGCATCGTGAAGCCGCCATCGCCCGACAGCGAGATGACTTGTCGCCCGGGTTGTGCCGCCTGCGCTCCGATTGCCTGCGGCATGGCGTTCGCCATCGAGCCGTGGGCGAGTGATCCGATCAGCCGGCGACGCCCGTTCATCTTGAGGTAACGGGCCGCCCATATCGTCGGCGTACCGACGTCGAAAGTAAACACCGCATCGTCGCTCGCCTCCTCGCTGATGATCCTTGCGAGATATTGCGGATGGATCGGCTTGCGTCCGGGCGTGCCCTGGGCCAATGCATCGAGGCCTTCGCGTGCCTTCTTGTAGTGCGCGATCGCATCGTCGAGATGCCGTCTTTCGGTCTTTGCATTGAGGAGCGGCAGCAAGGCCTCGATCGTCACGCGGACATCGCCGACAACACCAAGATCGAGCTTGCAACGCCGGCCGATGTTTTCCGGACGGATGTCGATTTGCGCGACCTGACAGTCCGTCGGAAAAAACTGTTTGTACGGAAAATCAGTACCCAGCATCAGCAACATGTCACAGGCGTGCATGGCCGCGTAGCCCGATGAGAAGCCGATGAACCCGGTCATGCCGACGTCGTAAGGGTTATCGTATTCGACATGTTCTTTGCCGCCCAGCGCGTGCACGATCGGGCTCTTCAGAGCCTCGGCGAGTTGCATCAGCTCCGCATGCGCACCGGCGCAGCCCCGTCCGCAAAACAGCGTGATCCGCGGCGCGCCGTTGAGCATGGATGCCAGCGCGTTGAGCGCTTCCGCGTCGGGCAAGGTCGCGGGCGTCGAGAGCGCCAGACCGCGCGGCGAGGAGAGCGCACGCTGTGGCGCTTTGCGAAGCGCAATGTCACCGGGAATGGCGACGACAGCGACCCCACGCTGGCCGACCGCCGCACGAATGGCGTTCTCCAGGACGTATGGCAACTGGCTCACGTCGGAGACGAGCTCGCAATAATGGCTGCACTCCTGAAAGAGATTTTGCGGGTGCGTCTCCTGGAAATAGCCACCACCGATCTCAGCGGACGGGATCTGGGCCGCGATCGCAAGCACCGGCACGCGGCTTCGATGCGCGTCGAAGAGCCCGTTGATGAGATGCAGGTTGCCCGGCCCGCAGGAGCCCGCACAGACCGCCAGATTGCCCGTCATCTGGGCTTCGCCGGCGGCGGCGAAAGCCGCAACCTCCTCATGCCGGACATGCACCCATTCGATCGTGCCCCGGCTTCGCAACGCCTCCGTGAGACCGTTCAGACTGTCGCCCACGATCCCGTAAATGCGCTTGACGCCGGCATTTTCTAACGTCGCGACGAAAAGATCCGCTACGTTCTTGATCGCCATGGAAATCTCCCAGAGATTTTCGATCTCGGCCCTTCGCCTGAAACCTGCCTTGCTTTTCGATAGCCTGCCCCGTGCTTGGCAGAATGGCTGCTATGCCTTGTTAGATGCCGTTAGCTGTTGCGAGGCGCTATCCTGGTCGTATCAAGCACGGCTTGCGAGGGCGGTTCCAAGGAAGTCGTTGCGATGGTGCGGAAGCGCTCTTGACCTAAGTGCGGGCCAGTCAGTGCGCCATCACTTGTTCGGATAAAGAGGCGAATTTCGGATATCCGGTTCTGCCTTACGAGAGCAAATTCTCGCTCGCATCGTCCAACAAAACTTAACGAGCCAGCAGCCCCTCTTGGGTGCAGAGTACGCAGTACGTTCGAACCGCAATCGACGATCGCGGGCTCTGCAGTCAACGACCAACGGGAGCAAACAAATGTCCGACGAGATCGACCACGACCGCCGCCGCTTTTTCGGCAGAGCTGCCGTGACATTTGCCGCAGTCCAGTTCACGCTTAGCGCCGCCGCCGAGGCAGAAACGGCCAAGAAGACTCTGGACACCCGGGCTTTCAAGCCGGGCGCGAACACGTCGTTCGCATCGCTGAAGCAGATCGATGCCGGGTTGCTCAATGTCGGTTATGCCGAGGCAGGCCCCGCCGACGGCGAGCCCGTCATTCTGCTGCACGGTTGGCCCTACGATATTTACAGCTTTGTCGATGTCGCACCATTGCTGGCGTCAGCCGGCTTTCGGGTCATCGTGCCATATCTGCGCGGTTACGGCACCACGCGCTTCCTGTCCGCCGACACGTTCCGCAACGGCCAACCGTCGGCACTCGCCGTCGACGCCATCGCGCTGATGGACGCGCTCAAGATCGACAAGGCCACGCTTGCCGGTTTCGACTGGGGCGCGCGGACGGCCAACATCATGGCGGCGCTCTGGCCAGAGCGCTGCAAGGCCATGGTTTCGGTGAGCGGCTATCTGATCGGCAGCCAGGAAGCCGGCAAGATGCCGCTGCCGCCAAAGGCCGAGCTGCAGTGGTGGTATCAATTCTATTTCGCGACCGAGCGCGGCCGCGCCGGCTACGACAAGTATCGTCACGATTTCTCGAAGCTGATCTGGCAGCTCGCTTCGCCGAAATGGGATTTCGACGATGCCACTTTCGACCGCAGCGCCAAGGCCTTCGACAATCCCGATCATGTCGCGATCGTGATACACAACTATCGCTGGCGGCAAGGTCTCGCCGAGGGCGAGGCAAAGTACGACGATCTGGAGAAGCGGCTGGCCCAAAGTCCGGTCATCGGCGTGCCCACGATCACCATGGAGGGTGATGCCAACGGTGCGCCGCATCAAGAGCCCGCCGCCTACGCCAAGATGTTCTCCGGCAAATATTCGCACCGAACCATCGAGGGCGGCATCGGGCACAACCTGCCCCAGGAAGCCCCGCAAGCCTTTGCCGAAGCGGTCGTCGACGTCACGGCCTCGAGTTGATCGGCATGAGGGACCCACGGAACGGTCAATGTCGTCCGCAGGTTACCCGAACAAACGGAAACAACGAACATGCGTAAATTCGTCGCTTTGGCCGCGCTGCTTATCATCGCGCTTCTCGCGCTCGCCCAGTTTGCGCCGTCGTTGCTCTTCGGCGGCTAACCGGCGAGCGTCGGCTCGCTGGCAATTCGAAGCGTGTTCCGGGCCTCATGGATTTCCTCGCCCGTATCTGACAAGTCCTTTGTCGCGTCAGTTCCCCCCGATTGATCCAAAATCGGCATTGATCCATACCGGCTTGGGCTTGGACCCCGGGGCCGCGCGTCTCTAGGAATACGTGCGAGGAAACATTCGAGGAGATGCGCATGAGCGCCGTGGTAGCCGCGGCCGACGCGAGACGGTCGCGCGTCAGGCTTTTTATCGTGACGATGCTGTTTCTGGTCACGACCGTCAATTATGCCGATCGTGCGACGCTTTCGATCGCCGGCCCCGCACTGTCCAAGGAACTCAATCTCGATCCGATCGCCATGGGCTATGTATTCTCGGCCTTCGGCTGGTCCTATGTGATCGCGCAGGTGCCGGGCGGATGGCTGCTGGACCGCTTCGGTTCGCGCTGGGTCTATGCGTTGAGCATCATGATCTGGTCGCTGTTCACGGTAATGCAGGGCTGGATCGGCTTCTTCGGCGGCGGCGCGGCGATTGGAATGCTGTTTGCGCTGCGCTTTCTGGTCGGATTTGCGGAAGCGCCATCCTTTCCCGCCAATGCCCGCATCGTGGCCGCCTGGTTTCCCGGCAATGAGCGCGGCACGGCGTCCGCCTTCTTCAACTCCGGGCAGTACTTCGCCACCGTGATCTTCGCGCCCCTGATGGGCTGGATCGCGCACGATTTCGGCTGGCGCTACGTCTTCTATGTCATGGGTGCGCTCGGCATGGTGATGGGGCTCATCTGGATCAAGACGATGTACGGTCCGAAGGACCATCCCGCGATCAACGAGGCCGAGTTCGACTATATCAAGCAGGGCGGCGCGCTGGTCGATCTGGACGGGCCGAAGGACGCGCGGGCTACCGACAGCGGACCGAAGTGGAACTACATCGCCCAGCTTCTCTCCAACCGCATGATGCTCGGCGTCTATATCGGGCAATATTGCATCAACACTCTCACTTATTTCTTCCTCACCTGGTTTCCGGTCTATCTCGTCAAGGAGCGCGGGCTGTCGATCCTGCAGGCGGGATTCGTCGCCACCCTGCCGGCGCTGTGCGGCGTCATCGGCGGCGTGCTTGGCGGTGTCATCTCCGACGCCATCCTGCAACGCACCAAATCGCTGACGCTTGCCCGCAAGATCACGATCGTCGGCGGCATGCTACTGTCGATGGTGATCATCGGCTGCAACTATGTCGACACCCAAGCGCTCGTCATCGGCTTCATGGCACTCGCCTTTTTCGGCAAGGGCATCGGCGCGCTCGGCTGGGCCGTGGTCTCCGACACATCGCCGAAAGAGGCGGGCGGCGTCTCGGGCGGCCTGTTCAACACGTTCGGCAATCTCTCCAGCATCACGACGCCGATCATCATCGGCTACATCCTGGCCGCGACCGGCTCCTTCAACGGTGCCCTCGTGTTCGTCGGCGCCAACGCGCTGATGGCGGCGGTCGCTTATCTCGTCATCGTGGGCAAGATCGAAAGGGTTCGGCTGAAGACAGCCTGAGTGCACTTTTACCTCTGTTCTGCAAGGCGGCGGCGTTCGGCCGCCGCCTTTGTTTTGGGAGCCATCGATGCTAGAAATCAGGAACAGACGCCTCGTCCATTCCGAGCTTGTATCGATGTTCGACCTGAACCAGCTCCGCTGTTTTGTCACGGTCGCGGAAGAGCTGCATTTCGGACGCGCGGCGGCGCGGTTGAACATGACCCAGCCGCCGCTCAGCCGGCAGATCCAGGTTCTCGAACACATCATCGACGCGACGCTGCTCGAGCGTACCAGCCGCTCGGTCCGGCTGACGCCCGCCGGCCGCAGCTTCCTGCCCGAAGCGCGGCGCATCCTCAAACTTGCCGAGAGCGCCTCGCAAGTCGCTCGCCGTATCGCGATGGGCAAGACCGGCTCGCTCAAGATCGGATACACGGCGGCCGCGGCCTACGGCTTCCTGCCCGACCTGATCGCCGCGTGCCGGGCGCGGCTGCCTGAGGTCGACTTCTCGCTGAAGGAGATGGTGTCCGGCGAGCAGTTGGAAGCGCTGGCGACCGGACAGATCGACGCCGGTCTGTTGCGGCCGCCGATCGCCCGTCCGGAGTTTGCGACAAGGCGCGTGGTCGCCGAGCCCCTGCTCGCGGCAATCCCGAAGAAGCATCCGCTCGCCTCGGTCGAGGCGATCGCGATCAAGGATTTCGACGACCAGCCCTTCGTGATGTATTCGCCCTACGAGTCGCGATATTTCCACGATCTCGTGGTCGCGCTGTTCACGCGCGCCGACGTCCTGCCGCGCTACGTGCAGCATGTCGGGCAGATCCACTCCATCCTCGCGATGGTGCGCGCCGGTCTCGGCGTTGCCATCGTGCCGGCTGCAGCCGCAAGCCTCAGGATCGCGGATGTCAGGCTGCGGCCGCTGAAGCTTCGCACCCAAACCTCGGTCGAACTGTTCATGGTTTGGCGGCGCGACTACGAAAACCCCCTGCTGCCGACACTCGTCGAAATCGGGGGCGAGCTCGCGTCGATCCACGGCCACGACCATTGATGCCAATTGCGCATCGATCGATCCAGCGTTTGGCTTGGACGCGCATCGAAAGAGTCAATAGAAATCTCCCATCCCGACGCGATGAATGCGCGTCCCCTGACCAGAATATTTAGAGGAGTCCCGCTGTGAGCAAGATGACCCCGCAGGAGATGGCCGCGAAAATTGGCAGCGGCCTCCTGTCCTTTCCCGTGACCCCGTTCAAGGCGGATTTTTCCTTCGATGAGGCGACCTACCGCGCGAACATGGACTGGCTCTGCGGCTACGAGGTCGCGGGCCTGTTCGCCGCCGGCGGCACCGGCGAGTTCTTTTCGCTGACCCCCACCGAGGTTGCTCAAATTGTTGCGGTCGCGGTCGACGAGACCAACGGCCGCGTTCCCGTGCTCGCCGGCACGGGATACGGAACCGCCATCGCACGCGAGATCGCCGTGGCAGCGGAGAAGGCCGGCGCCGACGGGTTGTTGCTGCTGCCGCCTTATCTCACACATTCCGAGCAGGCCGGCCTTGCCGCCCATGTCGAGGCAGTCTGCGCGTCCACCAGGCTCGGCGTCATCGTTTATAACCGCGACAACGCCATCCTGCAGCCCGACACGCTGGCGCGGTTGTGCGAACGTTGCCCGAATCTCGTCGGCTACAAGGACGGCATCGGCGACATCGAGCTGATCACCCGCGTCTATTCGAAGCTCGGCGACCGGTTGACCTATATCGGCGGCCTGCCCACTGCGGAAACCTTCGCCCTGCCCTATCTCGACATGGGCGTCACCACCTATTCCTCCGCGGTGTTCAATTTTGTGCCGGAGTTTGCAACGCGCTTCTATGCGGCGGTTCGTCGCCGCGATCACCAGGCGATCCACGCGGGCTTGAAGGATTTCATCCTGCCGCTGATTGCGATCCGCAATCGCAAGAAGGGCTATGCCGTTTCCATGATCAAGGCCGGCATGAAGGTGATCGGCCGCGATTCCGGACCGGTCCGCCCGCCGCTCACGGACCTGACGGAAGCCGAGATCGGAGAACTTGCGGAACTCGTGCAGAACCTGCCGGTTGCGGCATGGGCGAAGCAGGCGGCAGAATAACGGCCGGCCGCGGCCAACGAGCCAAGGGAGGAACAGGCGATGCAGGAAGCGGTTCGCGCCGGAGTTTCCGGTGCCCCCGTTGTCACCGAGATGCAGGTGATCCCGGTTGCCGGGCACGACAGCATGCTCCTCAATCTCTCCGGCGCGCATGCGCCGTTCTTTACTCGCAATATCGTAGTCCTCACCGATCGTTCCGGCCACACTGGCGTTGGTGAGGTGCCCGGTGGCGAAAAAATCCGCCAGACGCTTCAGGATGCTCGCGATCTCGTCGTCGGCCAGAGCATCGGCGCCCTCAACAACATCCTGGCGTCGATGCGCAGCGCCTTCGCCGACCGCGACGCAGGCGGGCGCGGCAAGCAGACGTTCGACCTGCGCGTGATGATCCATGCCGTAACGGCCGTCGAATCCGCGCTGCTCGACCTGCTCGGCCAGCATTTGTCGCTTCCGGTCGCCGCACTGCTCGGCGAGGGCCAGCAACGCAAGACCGTCGAGACGCTCGGCTATCTCTTCTTCGTAGGTGACCGGCGCAAAACCAGCCTGCCCTATCTCGCGGGCGAGAATCAAACGATCGACTGGTTCCGCCTGCGCCATCAGGAGGCGATGACCCCGGAAGCGGTGGTGCGGCTCGCAGAAGCTACGCACGATCATTACGGCTTCGCAGACTTCAAGCTGAAGGGCGGCGTGCTGCCGGGCGAGCGCGAGATCGAGGCGGTCACCGCCATCGCCAAGCGCTTTCCGAAGGCGCGCGTGACGCTCGATCCGAACGGCGCCTGGTCGCTGGACGAAGCGATCCGTCTCTGCAAGGACATGCACGGGATCCTCGCCTATGCGGAAGACCCTTGCGGGGCGGAAGCCGGTTTCTCGGGCCGCGAAATCATGGCCGAGTTTCGCCGCGCCACGGGACTGCCGACGGCGACCAACATGATCGCGACCGATTGGCGCCAGCTTGCGCATGCGCTGCGGTTGGGCGCGGTCGACATCCCGCTCGCTGACCCGCATTTCTGGACCATGCAAGGCTCGGTGCGGGTGGCGCAGACCTGCCGCGACAATGGGCTCACCTGGGGCTCCCATTCCAACAACCATTTCGACGTTTCGCTTGCGATGTTCACTCATGTCGGCGCGGCGGCGCCGGGCAAGGTCACGGCGATCGACACGCACTGGATCTGGCAGGACGGACAAGCGCTGACGAAGGAGCCGCTGCAGATCAGGGGCGGCAAGATCGCAGTCCCCGATCGTCCCGGTCTCGGCATCGAGATCGATCGGGAAAAAATCGCGGCGGCCCACGCGCTCTACAAGCAGCACGGCCTCGGTGCGCGCGACGACGCGCTTGCCATGCAATTCGTGATTCCCGGCTGGAGCTTTGAGGACAAGCGTCCCTGCCTCGTGCGTTAAAACTATCTGGAGGAAAACATGACGGCGATCCTGAAAAACTTCATCGGCGGCGAATGGGTCGACGGCACAGGCGTCACCAAAAATATCAATCCATCGAACACCAAGGACGTCGTCGGCGAATACGCCAAAGCCGACCGCGCGCAGACCGAGAAGGCGATCGCTGGGGCCAAGGCTGCGTTTCCTGCGTGGTCGCGCTCGACGCCGCAGGAGCGCTATGATGCCTTGAACAAGATCTCGACCGAAATTCTAGCGCGACGCGAGGAACTCGGCCGTCTGCTGGCCCGCGAAGAGGGCAAGACGCTTCCCGAAGGTATCGGCGAGGTCGCACGCGCAGGACAAATTTTTGCATTCTTCGCCGGCGAAGCGCTGCGGCTGAGCGGTGAGAAAGGTCCCTCGGTGCGGCCCGGCATCGAAGTTGAGATCGCGCGCGAGGCGCTCGGCGTCGTCGGCCTGATCACGCCCTGGAATTTCCCGATCGCGATTCCCGCCTGGAAGATCGCGCCCGCGCTCTGCCACGGCAACACCGTGGCGTTCAAGCCGGCCGAGCTCGTTCCCGGCTCGGCACATGCGCTGTCCGAGATCATAACCCGCTCAGGCCTGCCTGCCGGCGTTTTCAATCTCGTCGTCGGCTCGGGCTCCGTCGTCGGCCAGACGTTGCTGGAACATCCCGATGTCGCGGCGATCTCGTTCACCGGGTCGGTTGCGACGGGCCGCAAGATCGCGCAAGCCTGCGTGACGTCGGAACCAATGAAAAAATTCCAGCTCGAGATGGGCGGCAAGAATCCGCTGGTCGTGCTCGACGACGCCGACCTCAAGGTCGCCGTCGAAGCTGCGACCAACGGCGCTTATTTCTCGACCGGCCAGCGCTGCACAGCCTCCTCGCGGCTGATCGTCACCGAAGGCATCCACGACCGTTTCGTCGCGGCCATGACCGAACGCCTGAAGGCCCTCTCGGTCGACGACGCGCTCAAGCCCGGCGTGCAGATCGGCCCGGTGGTGGACCAGAGCCAGCTCGACCAGGACCTGCGCTATCTGAAGATCGGCAAGGACGAGGGCGCAAAGCTGCACTGGGGCGGCGAGCTCTTGAATCGCGAGACGCCCGGCTTCTACCTCCAGCCGGCGCTCTTCACCGAAGCCACCAACAAGATGCGCATTGCGCGCGAAGAGATTTTTGGACCGGTCGCCTGCGTGATCCGTGCCAAAAATTATGACGAGGCGCTGGCGATTGCCAACGACACCGATTTCGGCCTCGCCGCCGGCGTCTGCACCACCAGCCTGAAATATGCCTCGCATTTCAAGCGCAACAGCGAGGCCGGCATGGTGATGGTCAACCTGCCGACTGCCGGCGTCGACTATCATGTGCCCTTTGGCGGGCGCAAAGGCTCGAGCTACGGCGCACGCGAACAGGGCGCCTATGCGCGCGAGTTCTACACCACGGTCAAAACGGCCTATACTAACCCGGGCTAAATCAGAACCTCTGAAGGAGTTGCGTCGATGGGCAAGAGGGAAGTGATCGCCGAAAAGCCCCGCTACATCAAACTCAACACGCGCGACAACGTCGCGATCGTCGTCAACGATTTTGGCCTCCCGGTGGGCACGCGTTTCCCCTGCGGCCTCGAACTCAGAAGTTTTGTGCCGCAAGGCCACAAGGCTGCACTGGTGGACATCGACGAAGGCGCGCCGATCCTCCGTTATGGCGAGACCATCGGCTATGCCGCCGCTCCGATCAAAGCCGGTGAATGGGTCGACGAAGCACGAATCCGCATGCCGGACGCACCCTCGCTGGATAGCCTCGAGATCGCGACCGCCGTGCCCGCGCCGCAACCGCCGCTCGAAGGCTACACCTTCGAAGGTTTCCGCAACGCGGACGGCTCTGTCGGCACGAAAAACATCCTGGGCATCTCGACCTCCGTCCAATGCGTCAGGGGCACGCTGGAATACGCGGTCAAGCGCATCCGCGCCGAACTCCTGCCGAAATATCCCAATGTCGACGATGTGGTGCCGGTGACCCATGCCTATGGTTGCGGTGTCGCGATCAACGCGCCGGATGCCGTCGTGCCGATCCGCACGCTGCAGAACATCGCGCTCAACCCGAATTTCGGCGGCGAGATCCTGGTGGTCGGCCTCGGCTGCGAGAAGCTTGCGCCTGAGCGGCTCGTGCCCGAAGGCATCAGCGATGCCATCGTGCGCATGCAGGACGAGGCGTTCGAAGGTTTCGGCGCGATCGTCGACGGCATCATGGCGAAGGCCGACGCGCGGCTGGCCGTCCTCAACACCCGCCGCCGCGAGACCTGCCCGGCGTCCGATCTCGTGATCGGCCTGCAATGCGGCGGCAGCGATGCGTTTTCCGGCGTCACCGCCAATCCCGCCGTCGGCTTCGCCGCCGATCTTCTGGTGCGCGCCGGTGCGACCGTGATGTTCTCGGAAGTGACCGAGGTGCGCGACGCCATCCAGCTTTTGACGCGCCGTGCCATCAACGAGGACGTCGGCCGCGCGCTGGTGCGCGAGATGGCCTGGTACGACGCCTATCTTGCCCGCGGCGGCGCCGATCGCAGCGCCAACACCACGCCCGGAAACAAGAAAGGCGGGCTTGCCAACATCGTCGAGAAATCGCTCGGCTCGATCGTCAAATCGGGATCGAGCCCGATCGCAGGCGTGCTCGCGCCAGGCGAGAAGGCGCGTCAGAAAGGTATGCTGTTCGCGGCGACGCCTGCATCCGACTTCATCTGCGGCACGCTGCAGCTTGCCTCCGGCATGACGCTGCAGGTGTTCACCACCGGCCGCGGCACCCCCTATGGTCTCGCGGCGGCGCCGGTGATCAAGGTCGCAACCCGCAGCGAGCTCGCGCGGCGCTGGAAGGATTTGATCGACTTCGACGCCGGCCGCATCGCAACCGGC
>Ga0310916_10001807_pt1 | contig 12834 bp, 18 predicted proteins | sample GREbulkMGLF176_FD_203444 | JGI IMG/M metagenome (GOLD analysis project Ga0310916, IMG submission 203444) | Lab enrichment of tropical soil microbial communities from Luquillo Experimental Forest, Puerto Rico - GRE.bulkMG.LF176 | ecosystem: Environmental > Terrestrial > Soil > Tropical forest >...
TTCACCCGCAGGCTGTAGCGATCGCTTGTCCGAGGAACCTTTTTCCAAGCGCTGATCGCCATAGAATGCCAGAGCAGCCGGCTGAGCCAAGCCATGTCGAGCTGGACTTCTTGGAACTTACTTCCCCGGTCGGTTCTCGTTCCTTCTGCCAGCGCTGCCATTGTGGCGAACGTGCCCACCATTGGGAAACCGGTTTCGGCCGGAAGCTTGATCAGCGAAGCACCCTCGTAGGTGCGGAAGGGATCGGGCTGATTGCGCCAATCGAGAAAATGGGGATTCGTCCGAACAGAGTGATAGCTGTGCTTTGTAGCGTCGTGGTATGCAAAGAGGCGTTCCGTTTCTTCGTTGACGCCGCTACCCTCGAGGTCGGCCAGTGCACGGAGCAGAAAGCGCGTCATGCTGCTATTCGCTCAAATCTCCTGGCACATTTCAACTTAAACGTTGCGGTCTATTATTGCCGTCGTCGTGGGAAGCGAAAGGTGAGGTCGTGGGCGAATTGAGCCACTCGGAAACGATCGTTCGCTGACATCTGGATGTCTAGTCGGCTATTCGTACGTGTGGCCCACTGTTCTGGATGAACCGGAGACATGCCCCATAGATTGGTGAGCATGACTCCCGAGAACACAACGGTTCCCCGTGGCCGTTGCGGGGCGGGGGTCCAACAAGGGTCCAAAACTAGGGCAATTTCTAGTATTTTTGCGGGGCTCGAGGCTACAAGGCCAATAGAATCATCAGGACTTAGCAGTTGCTCGTCTCATAACCCGAAGGTCGTCAGTTCAAATCTGACCCTCGCAACCATTTCTAAAACCCGCCTCATGGCGGGTTTACGCGACGAGTGACGGGCGAATTGGCAGCTCCGATTTATAGCCCAATTCGCCCAACTCAAATCCCAAGCCAGCGCTTTCGCACCATTCGCGCCGATAAGCCACGTCGTATCGTAATTGCGCGGCGTAGAGGTCCATCAAGTTCTGCGAATGGCCCATCCACAGTTTGATCAGGTTATCCGGCACCCCTGCCCTGCGAAGTACGGCAAAGCGAAAGCGCCGGAAGGCGTGGAATCCACCTCGATTCCCTGCCCCGTGCAGCGCCTTGAGTGAGTTGCGCTGGTCAAGAACCCTTCCGGCTCGCGTCGTGAAAAGGTAGCCATCCTTTCCTTCCGTGTATCCGCGTAGAACTCGTGCCAATCCCTCCGGGATATCGACGAGTCGAATCGCGTTCGGAGTTTTCGGCGTTTGCTCGCATCTGTGCCAGACGCTTCTCCGTATGTGTAGGACCTGGCAATTCGCGTCAAAATCGTCAGTGCGAACTGCCAGGGCCTCACCGATTCGCAGCCCTGTCCCGGCCACCAGAGCCACCAAAACCGCGTAGCGCTCCTTCACGCGGTTCAGTAGTGCGGATATTTCTGCCTCATTGATCGTGGGACGGTTCTGCTTTTCCTTGATGACCAAGGGAAGTTGAATGAATTCGTGGTTCCAAATGCGCGGATGGATCTGGTCGCCTTCCTCGTCGACCGCTGAAGCGACAACGAACTTCACTACAGTAACCACGTTGACGATCGTTTTCGGCGCAAGACCTGCTGCGGACATAATCTCTACGAATTGGCGCAAGGCACCGTTCCTGACCTCCGACAGCAGCTTGTGGCCAAGGTTCGGGAGAATCCATCGGTCCAGGCAATGCTGCCATCCATAGACGGTGGCGGGTTTGAGCGGCCTCCGTCTACGCGTAGAGAGAGACTCCATCCACCATTCGGCCTGCCGCCGAAATGTAGTACCGGGAATTGGGATTTGTTGAAATGTGCGTTTGTAACTGATACCTGCTCGCTCGATGTATTCACGCAATCGTAGGCGCGCTACCCATTGGGTCGCACACAGACCCAGCGAAACCGTTCTACGCTCCCTTTCCCCATCGGGGATCTCAATCCAAAAGCGACCGTACGTCCTCGAACGTGGATTCCACCTGCCGTGCTGATGAGCCTGGTATACGTTGCCTTGCTGTCCCTTTCTCTTTAGCAATGATGTCCTCTCAATCTTGATTGGTGCAGTTCACAAGTTTCCGGTGATCCTCAACCCGATTTCGCACAAACCCCAGCGAAACCTGAATCTCGGAAAGCGCCTTCCCGCCGATTCAACAAGCGGATCGAGTCTTTGTTGGGGACAACATCATCTCTCGGTAGGAAATGTGTACCAGCCGTCGTTCTTATAACCACTAATTGAAGCTTCAAGCGGTTGCATTTAGCGCGGAGCAAACTTTCCGGCATCCAAACTGCCGACTGCTATTAGCGATCGTTAGGAACGCGCGGCATGTGAATCAACGACAGGCGGGCGCACAACCGAAAGAATCATGTCCATGTCGAGAGCCTTAGACACGTTCAGGAAGGTGAGAACCTGGGATGGAATAATGTCGATCAAGGTGCGCGAGTTCAAATACGCCCACAGTTCCATCTCGCTCATCGGTCCGAGGTCGGTTTTGATTCCCGCATAGTTCTGCTCTACGGCGAATGCGTCTGGCGATAATCGCTGAATCGACAACGATGCTATGGTGCCAAACATCAAGGCATTGCTGTCTGTCTGGAACCTACGCCCGCAAGAACAAGGAACGGATACCGAGTTAAACTTGCCAGGGCGAACGACCTGCTGGCCCACATAGTCGGTGGCCGGAAGCCCCCTAAAGGAGCAACACGTTCCGCAGCGTGGGCACTTCCCAACCCAAGCCCCGCGGGCCATCGGCGTTGTTGCTGGATTGCCCATACGCTGAGTCTACCACGCTGAACTAGTCCATCAGAGGAGGGAGAAGTGCAGGCTTCAAGCTGACATTTGATCGGCAACTCCCTTACTTGGTTCTGGAGTACAAACCAAGAAGTACCAGGTAGTCCGCCAACCCAGATCAACTATAGTGCGAGCGATAGGTGAAGCGCAGGTGCTACGGATTGGGAGGATGGATTCCCAGAGCGGCGCAGGAGTCTCACGCATTTCCAATACGATAGCAGCACCCTTGCCTAAGAGCGGGCGGTCGATCAGACCAGAACAGAGGAACGTAAATGACAAAACTCTATGTAGGAGGCCTCCCGTATAGCACGACCGATGAGAGCCTGCTGCAGTTGTTTGCCGAGAAAGGCTATAAGCCGGTCTCTGCCCGCATTATCACCGACAGGGAAACGGGGCGGTCACGCGGTTTTGGATTCGTCGAACTCGGGCCGGGAGATGACGCCGCTAAGGCGATTGGAGAATTCAACGGTTTGAATATCGAAGGCCGTGAGCTCCAGGTCAACGAAGCGCGTCCGCAGGAATCCCGCGGCGGTGGCGATCGTTCCGGTGGCGGACGAGGATTTTCTGGCGGGCGCGGGGGACGTAGAAACTACTAGGGGCCCTAACTACATCGTCTGGATCGGACAATATATTTTCGTGCAGCGGGTACGCCGACAACGGCTTTATCTCTACGGGAGCAAGATGTGAGTGTGAAAGTTGTCGCCGCTATAAACAGCATGAACAAACAGGGCCATTATGCTCGTGTATATCGGCACCAGAACAGAATGTGGGTTGAGATTGACCAGTGCATGCTCGCCTCGTTCCACGAAATCGAAGAACTGGTCGATGGAGTCCATTCATTCGAAGAGCTAGCGGACCTTTTCAAAAGGAGGCATGCGAAAGAGCTGGGCGAGCCGGTATGACTCCAGTTGAGCATGGCGAAGAGCACGTTGACGCCACTCGAACGATCACGACGCAGTGACTGCGCTTCGCCTGCCAGAGTCATAAACGCCTACACTGTTTAAGATCCATCGTGACCGCGATGCAATGATCCGGCGATCAGCCCGGGTCACGAATCGAACCCGCGTCTATTCGGTTGGGGTTACTGCATTTTTGCTAAAAGGCGGGATACCTATTACTCTTTGTCTGGGTCCGTCCTTGAACTCTCCGGTTACGAGAAACGGAGGTTAAGGTGGCGCATATTTTTAAGTTTCTCGACATGTCCGGGTGTGTTTTACATACCATAGATGATCCGGAAGACCAGCTTCCGATTCCCGTGTACAGGCAAGAAATTACCATCGGGTCAGAGAGGATGAGGGTGGAATCAGTGACGGTCAGTTCAACCAATCGACAAATGTATTATGTACGCGTGCAAACTCAGGCGCCCAAAGACTGAGGATTCGACTCAAGGGAGATATGCACGATGCGAAACATGTTTTGTTCGTTCGCCGAAATGGGTGCCAGTACCTCGGTACTACTGCAAGCCGACGCGAGCGGGCGTAGAATCCCCAAAGGAATTCACTCCGCCCATGCAGTTCCGAAGATTCAAGGACAACTCCGAGGCAGTGCGTCGAGATCGTGTGCGTCAGCTATTTGAGGTGCGGTACGCCGAGGAACGCACCGAAACCGGGGTCTTGCTTTTCTATGCATGGCTGGAAAAGTACCACCGTGAACTGCTCCCGCAACAGAAACGCGGCGACCCTTATCAGTATTTGAAGGTCGACTTAGAAGGACTTTACGAGTAAGGCTGGAATCACGGTGTCGGATGACCTCACGGGCTGGCTTTAGTACATGCCGCCCATCCCGCCACCGCCGCCCGCTGTCTTCGTTTCGTCTTCCTTGATCTCCGCCACCAAGGCCTCTGTGGTGAGCATCAGGCTGGCGATTGAAGCTGCGTTCTGCAGAGCTAGGCGGGTCACCTTGGCTGGGTCAATGACTCCAGCCTTAATCATGTCACCGAACTCCCCGCTCTCAGCATCGAAGCCGAAATCGTCGTCCTTCGATTCGCGGACGCGGCCGACAATCACAGCGCCTTCCGCTCCAGCGTTGAGTGCGATCTGCCGCATGGGCTCTTCCAAAGCGCGTTTCACGATGTTGACGCCGATGGCTTCATCATCGTGGAGCTTAAGCTTTTCGAGCGCTCCGATGCAGCGGACTAGTGCCACTCCGCCGCCGGGAACGATGCCTTCCTCGACCGCCGCGCGCGTTGCGTGCATGGCGTCTTCCACGCGAGCCTTCTTTTCCTTCAGCTCAGTCTCGGTTGCGGCTCCGACTTTGATCACCGCGACACCCCCTACCAGCTTTGCTAGCCGTTCCTGGAGCTTCTCGCGGTCGTAGTCCGAGGTGGTGTTCTCAACCTGCGTACGGAGTTGCTTAACGCGGCCTTCGATCTCGCTCGATTTCCCGGCGCCCTCGACGATCGTTGTATTGTCCTTATCGATGGTCACCTTCTTGGCCCGGCCCAGATCCTCCACCTTCACGTTCTCGAGCTTGATCCCGAGCTCTTCCGTGATGGCCTTGCCGCCTGTCAACGTGGCGATATCCTCAAGCATCGCTTTGCGGCGATCCCCGAAGCCGGGAGCCTTCACTGCACTGCATTGGAAAGTTCCACGAAGCTTGTTCACCACAAGAGTCGCGAGCGCTTCGCCTTCGACATCTTCAGCGATGATCAAACGCGGCTTGCCCATCTTGGCGATCTGCTCGAGCAGCGGAAGCAGGTCCTTCATCGAGCTGATTTTCTTTTCGTGGATCAGGATGCGAACATCTTCGAGGACGCACTCCATACGATCGGGGTCTGTGACAAAGTAGGGCGAAAGATATCCACGGTCGAACTGCATTCCTTCAACCACTTCGAGCGTTGTTTCCATCGTTTTCGATTCCTCAACGGTGATGACGCCGTCCTTGCCCACCTTCTTCATCGCTTCCGCGATGATCGATCCGATCTGTTTGTCGTTGTTAGCGCTGATCGTGCCAACCTGCGCGATCATGTCGCCCTTCACGTCCTTGTGGAACTTCTTCACTTCCTCAACAGCCACTTCCACCGCCCGCTCGATACCGCGTTTGAGTGCCGTCGGACTTGCGCCGGCCGCCACCGTCTTCACGCCTTCGCGAAAGATCGCCTGTGCAAGCACGGTCGCCGTCGTGGTGCCGTCGCCGGCCACATCGGACGTCTTCGATGCGACTTCACGCACCATCTGCGCACCCATGTTTTCGAGCGGGTCCCGCAGCTCGATCTCTTTTGCCACCGTTACGCCATCCTTGGTGATGACCGGCGCTCCAAACTTCTTATCGATAACGCAATTACGTCCCTTCGGACCGAGCGTAATCTTCACGGCGTCCGCGAGTATATTGACGCCGTGCAGGATCGCCTGACGCGAATTCTCTCCAATAATGATTTGTTTTGCCATCTCTCTCTGGTCTCCTCGAATTTTTCAAAGTGATTGTTCTCGTTACTCTTACGCAGCTTGCGGTAGTTACTTTCTGCCGCTGGCCGCCTTGGCCTTGCCGCTGATCTTTGCCAAGATCTCGTCTTCCTTCAGGATCATGTACTCCTCGTCGTCGATCTTGATGTCGTTGCCGCCATATTTGCTGAACAAGACCCGGTCTCCAGGCTTCACGTCGAGCGGAATCAATTTGCCTTTCTCCCGGCGTCCGCTGCCTACGGCGATCACTTCACCCTCTTGCGGCTTCTCTTTGGCCGTGTCGGGAATGATGATTCCGCCCCTCACGGATTCCTTTTCTTCCAGCCGACGCACCAACACGCGGTCGTGTAGCGGAGTGATGTTGAGAGTCATTTTTGGTATTTCCTCCGAAGCGTACTCAGATTACTCGAAGAGCCTTGATTAGCACTCCTCGCGAGCGAGTGCTAATGTAGGCAACTCGCACTGAAGTGTCAATGCTACCTCCTTCAGGACTTGGGATCGCCACCATGACCCAGCGCCCCCAGGGCTGAGTGGCATCCCTGTGGCACCCGTCGATTAGCTAGTACGTATGTCGGCGATAACGCCGTTAGGACGTAGCCGCCCGGCGGCGGACGCTTCGCGTGAGGTAGTGGAGCGTTGGTTGGATGTAAGTGTGGGTCACAGGAGGTGTCCCTGTGACCCATCTTCGAAAAATGATGCTGGAAGAACTCCAGCTTCGTAATTATGCACAAAATACCATACGCCACTACCTTCGTGCAGTAGAAGATTTTGCTCGACATTTCAACTGTTCGCCAGATCGCTTAGGCCCTCGACACATCCGCGAATATCAGGCGGAACTGTTTCAGAAGCGCAAGTTGTCGGCGAATTCCGTAGGGCAGCACCTGGCAGCGCTGCGCGCCTCCGATAAATCTCTAGCGTTTACCGGGCAGTTTCTTCCTCTACCGATACGCAGAGAACATCCGCCGCGTTACCGTCAGCATTTAAGGCCAGAATTTGCCTTAAAGGATATTGACACTTCCAAAGTTCAGGAGGATGGTAGCAGCCAGTTGTCGCCGGACGATATCCTGCACGGAGGTCGAAGCCAGCCATGAAGGTAGCGAGTTCGCTGCTGTTTTCGGCATTGCTTGCCTGCAGCGCGTTGGGCCAATCGACGGCACCTGTTTCAGGTAAGGGCGATCAATCTGGGGAGAAGGCATGCTCTTGGCCGGTTAACTTGGATGGCGTGAAAGCAGCGCCGGAAACTCACAAGGTCATTTTTGAAAATGAGCACGTCCGCGTGCTAGAAGTAACAATCCCACCACACAGCAAAGAGCCAGTCCACACGCATTGTCGGCCCAGTACGATCTACGTCCAACAAATTGGCGATCTAATCGTCCGTGATGCTGACGGCAAAGTCCTCTTCGACTCTCGCCAGCTTAAGGGGAATGAGAAGCAAAAGGCGCCCTTTGTGCTGTGGGCGGCCTCGGAGGGACCGCATTCGGATGAGAACCCAGATGATTTGCCAATCAAAATGATCCAGATTGAGAAAAAAGACGATCGCTCCAAGGAGGCATGTCCTTGGGCTGACTCGGATGCTGTGAAAGCAGCGCCTCAAAATCACAAGGTTATCTTTGAGAATGATCACGTTCGAGTGCTAGAAGTAGCAATCGCACCCGACAGCAAAGAGCCAATCCATGCGCACTGTTGGCCCAGTACGCTGTATGTTCAGCAAGGGGGCGATATAATCGACCGAGACGCGAACGGAAAAATTCTGTTCGATTCTCGCCAACTTAAAGTGAAGCCGAAGTTTCCTTTCGTGGACTGGACTCCGCCGCAGGCTCCGCATTCGGTGGAGAACCTCGCTGATGTGCCAATGAAACTGATCCGGATTGAGAATAAAGACTGACCGAGCCCGTCAACTCCTGATTAGTCCTTTATTACCGGCCAATCTTGTGATTGAGAGCCCCTAAATAAAACAGAGGCGGGAAGTTGTATTCTCTTCCAGTTGGATTTTTTCTTCAGGAGGGAGGAGCTCTGCTTCCGGCTCTGATCTTGGCAGGTCGACGCCGGAGGGGCAGAGCCCCGATGCAGTACGATTCTGTTTATCCCACTTTCCGTCTCGCCAGACAAGCTGGAAACCGATTGGGCGGCGAACTGCGCCGAAGTCATCTTGCGGCGATGCCCGATTTGTGGAAGCGACTTGATCATCGGCCACGGACGTCGCCTCAAGCAGGCGCACGATGCACACCACGACTGGATCGGGATTCGGCGCGGTCGCTGCCGTGGTTGCAGGAAGACCTTCACCTTCCTCCCGCTGTTTTCGCTCCCTTACACCCATTACAGTTTGCTGACGCGCTGTCAGGCATTGCGGCGGCGCCTGGTGGAACATTGTTCCTGGGAGGAGGCCACGCCTACGCTCAAAGATCCCAACTGCGTGCCCGATTCTTCCACGCTCCGCCGCTGGGCCCACGGACTGGACTGCTCCCAACCGGCTCTTTCCTTTCTCCGCCAAACGCTCCTCCGCGTCACTCACTGGCTGACGCCCGGTGTTCCGGCGGATCAGGAAGCTGAGTCTTTGTCTTGGCTGACTCCGGTTCTGCAGGTTCTCTGGCCCTTAAGGCTCTGAGAAAATTTCTCCACCCACCATCCTTGCCTGGGAATGCTGGCCAACCTTCGCCTACGTTCACATCCAGAGGCAACAGCGCCATGGACGAGGACCTCGAGAAACTCAAAAAGCGCCTGCCGCTGCTCGATTATTTGCGGCAGCAGAACTGGGTCGCGCGACCTGCCGGTCACGGCTCCGAGTTCGTTGGCCTCTGTCCTCTACACCCTGAGACCCGTCCCTCGTTCTATGTCAACGCTCGCAAAAATCTCTTCTATTGCCACGGTTGCGGCCAGGGCGGCGATCTGCTGCGTTTTATCCAGTTGTCTCGTCAGCTGTCTTTCCGCCAGAGTCTCGCTTACCTCCAACAGAGCGAGGCCGCTTCAGCCGATCCTGCGGCGGTGCTCAAGCAAGCGGCCGCCTTCTATCAACAGCAACTCCATCGCTACCCCGAGGCACTGCATTATCTCGAAAAACGCGGACTGCATGATGCTGGCACGATTCAAGAACTGCGCATCGGCTATGCTCCTGGCGGAAGCTTGCGCCGGCATCTCACCGCTCAAGGCCATTCTTGCGATCTCCTGCAGCGCCTCGGCCTACTGAATTCCCATGGCTGCGACACCTTCTACCAGCGCATCATCTTCCCCTGCCTTCAGAGTGGACGCGTCGTCAACCTCTATGGCCGCAGCATCACTGCGGCCGCCGCTCATCGCTTCCTTCCCGGCTGCAAGGGTGGCTTGTATGCCTGGGAGCAAGTGCAGCAAGGTCCCAAGGTGATTCTCGTTGAAGGGCTGTTCGACTATGCCGCGTTGTGGCAAGCCCGTTTTCACCACGTCACCTGTTCGTTCGGCACGCATCTCAACACTTTCCAGTTTCAACAGTTGTGTGATCGCCCGCGCACGGTCTATCTCACCTTCGATGTCGATGCCAACGGCAGCGGCCAGCAAGCCTCACAGCGACTGGTCCGGCGTCTCCGCACGGAAGGCATCGCTGCGCGCCGCGTGCTCCTGCCCGAAGGCCACGATCCGAACTCCTTCTTCGTCCAGGGCGGCGATGCCGCACAGTTCCAAGCTCTCCTCGAAGCTACCCAGCCATGAAGTTCCGCCTGATCCATCGGCAGACCTCCCACAACACACAGAGTCCATTTCGTGTCGTCGAGCACACCACTGAGCGCGAGCTCGCCTGGATCAATCGGTACCTAGATCGCGAATATGTTCGTCGTCTGGCGAACACTACCCTGCGCACCTACGCCTACAACCTGCTGCACTTCGTGCGCTGGATCACACCGACGACATTCGGGAAGATAACCTTAGCGAGTCCACGCTGCTGGAGTATGTGCGCTTCCAGTCCAGTCAACCACGCCGGCCTTCCCCTTCCCTCATCAATGACCGTGTCGCCGTCGCCGATCGGGCCATTCACAACGAGTTCCCCGAGGCTCCCTGCCAGATCGCCCGCGGTTTTCATCAAGCTTTTTTGCGGCGCAGGTCTATGGGTCTGGGACGTCCGCGGATGGCTGTGAGCCGACTACGCGTGAAAGTCCCGAAACGCAACATCGTGCCACTCTCCGTGGAGGAAGTGGCGCGCTTCTGGTCCAGTTTCCGCACCGCACGCGACTTGGCCATCGTGGGCTTGCTGCTCCTGCAAGGGCTGCGGTCCGCTGAATTGTTGGCATTGAACCAGGAGGATGCCTTGCTTGCCGAAGCTCAGCTTCGCGTTCGTGGCAAAGGCAACAAATTTCGCTTCCTACCGCTCGCGCCAGAAACAGTGCAACTGCTCGAACACTACCTGCGTCTGGAGCGGCCGAATCCCTGCTCCGCCGCACTATTCGTCTCGCTCAAAGGGCGTGCACGTGGAGCACGTATGACCGCGGCGGGATTACGTTCTCTATTTCGCCACCATCGTCAGGCCACCGATATCCATCTCGCCAACCCACACCGCTTCCGGCATACCTTCGCCTCTGACATGATCCGCGCCGGCATGAGCCTGCCAGCGCTCATGCAGTTGATGGGGCACTCCAATATCCAAACAACGCTGATTTATGTGACTGTCACCCCGCAAGATGTCTACCAGCAGTACGCCCGCGCAGTGGCACAGCACATTCGTCCCCTCCCGGTGACCACCTCATGAGCCGCATGCGACTTCCTCCACTTCAGCATCCCCTGGCTCCTCTGTTCGACCGCGCGGTCGATTCCTTCTGCGTGGCCCTTAGCCACGAGTCCATTCGACAGTACCGCGGAACCGTCCGCAACTTCCTGAGCTATCTTGGCGCTGCTCATCCCGAGGTGCAGCGCCTGAACCAACTGCACCGTGAACCCCACATCCTCAGTTGGATGTCCCGCCTGCACTCCCAAATGCCGCCACTCGGGACGCCATCCTTTATCATCCGTCTCATCTCGCTGCGCTCCCTCTTGAACGAACTGGCCTGGACCGAACAGCTTCCTGAACTCACTCATCTCCTCCGCCGCGAGGACATTCCGCGTGCCCCGCAAAAGCTTCCACGGCCACTCACCGCCGAGCAGGATCAACTCCTGCAGCAGGAATTCCTCCGCCGCAACGATCTCGGCGGCAATGCCTTTTTGTTGATTCGCCACACCGGCATGCGCATCGGAGAATGCGCTGATCTGTCTGTCGATTGCCTTCGCTCTACCGGCCCGCATCAGTGGGCCATTCATGTACCACTCGGCAAACTCGAAACTGAACGGATGGTCCCCGTAGATGCCTTTGTGCGTGAACTGGTCCAGCGCCTCCGTTTCTTTCGTTCGCTCGATCCACTACCTCCCGATGGACGGCTCCTGGCTCGGCCCGGCGCCAAAGACACGCTGCTTCGCCATCTTCGCGATTACTTACATCAGGTCTGTCATGGGCTCGGTCTGTCCACCCGCCTCGTCCCCCATCAGCTTCGACACACCTATGCCACAGAAATGCTTCGCGCCGGTGTTACCTTTCCCGCCCTGATGAAATTACTCGGGCACACCTCTCCCGAGATGACCATGCAATATCTCGATGTGGTCCTGACCGATCTCCAGCGGGAATTCGAGCTTGCCCGCTCCAAACCCCGCCATCGCGTTCCGCAACCGCCTGTGCCGTCCGCACCAGTGCGCTCCGGCCTCCACGCGGTGCTCGATTCTCTGCGCACTGCTCAACACATGCTCGAGGTGTTTGGTCGCTCCCTGCCAAACGGACCCTCTCGCCGTCGCCTCGATCGACTTTCCAACCGCCTCTGCAAAATCCTTCGCGAAGCCCGTAACCTCGCCACAACCTGAAAATGGGCAGAGATTGGCCGGTAATGTCCGGTAACCGGAGAAGTGGCCCATAGTACCTGCCGATGCGACAACCATCCAAATTGCGCCTGATTGACACGGAGCAATCTTTTGGCCCGTGATTTGGTGGCTCACGCCATGAGGCGTGCAGTCTGAAGCGTAAGTCGACCATCTACGGGATTCCAAGTTCGCGGGACTACGAGAGGGCAAGGACGCATGCACGGTGATCATGGAACATGGTGGTGAGGGTTGAGGATTGCTGACCGTCGCAAAACCTCCACGTTCCGCCTACTAGTTCAAGTTACCGGTTTGTCGTCTACCAGGCCTGATCTCAGTTCCAGCTCAATGTTCTTCCCGCAAAATCGAAGTCGATGTGGTGTGCATGCAGAGCGTTAACGCCGATAATGCCATCGATTCCCGGAAGCATCTCAGGGGCAGGCGAGGCGACGAGAAGAACCGTGACATCACGATTCGTTTTCTCGAAGAGAACAGTTCGACGTGCTCGAGGCACAAAGAAAAGGAGACCGGCAATGCAGAAGATTAGCACTATGCGCACGAGTGGAAAAAACACTTTCCAAGGGCAGCTCAACATTGGATTGGATCTGGGAGATCGCTCCAGTGCGTACTGCGTTTTGAATGAAGCAGGAGAAAATTGTTTTCGAGCACAAATTGGCGACTACACCGGAAGCCACAATGTAGCTGACTTCAAAAGTCAGGAAATTAAACAGGCTGCTGCGTCTTGGCTGAGGTGGCGAAGCCGGAATAGGTGAGATAGACGCCCAGCAGCAAAGTGACGACGAGGCGGACATAGAAGAAGTGGTGGGATT
>Ga0310916_10001810_pt1 | contig 12826 bp, 16 predicted proteins | sample GREbulkMGLF176_FD_203444 | JGI IMG/M metagenome (GOLD analysis project Ga0310916, IMG submission 203444) | Lab enrichment of tropical soil microbial communities from Luquillo Experimental Forest, Puerto Rico - GRE.bulkMG.LF176 | ecosystem: Environmental > Terrestrial > Soil > Tropical forest >...
TCTGCAGCGGCTATGCCGACATGTCGCGGTTCGAGGAAGACATCGGCGGCGACGCACTGCTCAAGAAGCCTTTCAGGACAGTTACCCTGGCCGAAGCAGTTCATGCCGCTCTCCAGCGGACGACGCAGGGCGCGGTTGACAACGTCGTGCATCTGCGGACGTCCTGAAGTGAAGGTCGGCTACGAGTGAAACCGGCTACGATCGTCTTGTACGTATCGTCGATGACGTTTCCGCCCCTGTCGCGCCAGCGCAGCACCCCGGCGAGGCCGAGGAGCTGCTCAGCGACTTGCTTTTTGTGCTGTTCGGCCTGCGGGGCGATGCTTGGGCCGCGGTCGTCGCCGCGGTCCCCGTTGAGCTTCAGGAACGGATCGATCGCTACCTCGGGCTGTCCTGAAATTCAGCCGCGGTTTCCAACACAGCGTTCGGCGGTGCGATCTTTTGCTTGATAATCCTGGCCAAAGAATTGATATACAGCGCCAATCTTTTAGCTGCGGGTGGGATGCGGAGGCGAGCGCAGGTCGCGAAATCGGCAAACCCTTTTTTCAACAGCCTGCTAGCGAGCCGCGTCCCATCCGCGGTCCCGGCCATTTATGCTGCGGCTGCTCGACAACCGTGGGGCTATATTGCGTTTGCGCCGGCGGGTAACAGCCACCCAGGCCGATGACAAGCGCAGCACCAGCCATGATCCCTCGAAATCTGGTCATGTTAAAATCCGAAAGGTTGAGCGACAACTCTGAAAGGGTAGATTTGGAGGCGCGGGTCGAGACGGGGTATCCGCTGCGGGCGATTCGGGAGATCGCGAACACCGCACTGACGGCGCTGTCACGCGAGTTTGAGGCTCTGTATTCGGGTCTGGGTCGGCCCTCGATCCCACCGGAAAAGCTGCTGCGGGCAATGCTGTTGCAGGCCTTCTATTCGGTGCGCTCGGAGCGGCAATTGATGGAGCGGATCAAATTCGATCTGCTGTTCCGATGGTTTGTCGGGCTTGGGATTGATGACCCGGTGTGGGACCATTCGAGCTTTTCGACCAACCGCGACCGGCTGTTGGATGGCGAGATCGCCGCCAAATTTCTCGCCGCGGTGCTGTCGCAGCCGCGGGTCAAACGGTTGCTGTCGAACCAGCATTTCTCGGTTGACGGCACACTGATTGAGGCGTGGGCGTCGCTGAAGAGTTTCAAGCCGAAGGACCACCCTTTTGAAGGCGGCGATGATCCGAGCGGCGGCGGGCGCAACAGGCCAGCCGATTTCCGTGGCAAGGAGCGCTCGAACGCGACCCATCGCAGCACCACCGATCCAGATGCACGGCTCTATCGCAAGGGCCCGGGCATGGAGGCAAAACTCTGCTTCATTGGCCACGGGTTAATGGAGAACCGCTCGGGTCTAATTGTCGATACCCGGCTGACCCGGGTCTCGGGTCATGCCGAACGGCTTGCCGCCCTCGAGATGGTCGAGCACGTCGGCGAGCGCCCCTGTGCGATCACCCTTGGCGCCGACCGAGGCTACGACACTATGGATTTTGTCGAGGAATTGCGCACCCTGAACGTGCGCCCGCACGTCGCGCAGAACACCAGTGGGCGGCGCTCGGCGATCGACAAGCGGACAACGCGGCATCCGGGTTATGGGAAAAGCCAGCAGGTGCGCAAACGTATTGAGGAAGCATTCGGCTGGATCAAGACTGTCGCCGGCCTCTGCAAGATCAAGCTCAGAGGCCTAACAAGAGTTCACTGGGCCTTCACCTTTGCCGCCGCTGCCTACAACCTCGTGCGTTTGCCAAAGCTGGTCGCGGCATGAGCGGCCCGGCTGGTTGCGAAGTTGTGGGCCGTTGGCGGATCGTCGCGTCCGATCTATGGGATCGCGATTACCTCGATCTCGTCGCACCAGCCTATTTCCAGATCGGTGCTGAGGGCTGGGCCGAGTTTAGCTTTGGTGCAGTCGACGCCACCGCCGAACTCGAATACGGCCGGCGCATGATCTTTTTTCACTGGAGTGGCTTTGACGAGGGCGATGGGATCAGCGGCGACGGATCGGCCGAGCTGCATGACGATGGCTCTCTCGAAATCGAGCTGTCCTTCGATGACGGTGACGACGCCATTCTCACCGCTCACCGCGATATGACTTCTTCAACAGCCTGCTAGATGGTGGCGCAATGAGGAACGTTCTGATCGCCGCGCGGTAACGGCCCTCGCGCCGGGCCGCGCCCGAGGATGTGCGCGGCCAGTCAAGCTTATCGGCGCGGGCGAGGCCCCCGCCGATAAGTCAAACCCTGCCCCCCCGCCGTGTTTCACCTTGCTACACGGGTCTCGGTGCCGGCCTCGACGCTGCCTGGGTCGGTCCTGACCAGGCGGAACTGCTTCCCGGAGGGGCTCACATAGATATTGAAGTGAAGGAGGCTTCCGGCTTCGTTGAACACAACCGTTCCAGTGCAATCAGCGTTTACGGAGTAGGTCGCGGTGCTGGTTTTGTTGTTTGCGACGACGACACCGTTGCTGTTGATGGTGATCACTCCGGTGCCGGTGCCGTCGCCGTCGAAGGTGTCGAAGCCGGCCAAGGCAACTGGCGTGGCCAGGTCGTTCGCGGAGATCGACCATATGGTACGGGCAAAGTCGTAGGTGCCTGTTAGCGTCGCGTTGCTGCACGAGAGGCGCGCTTCGGCGTCGTCTGCTCTGGCGGTTCCGATGAGGGCCAGGGCGCCGACAGTGGCTAGACAGCAGGCCGAGGCCAAGACCGCGATGCGGCGTATTGGGGCGACTGATTGTAACATTTTGGGGCTCCTGTTAGCATTGTTTTTACGCGACCAATACGCTCGGTTCCGTCGATGGCGGTGGCAGCCGATGCCTTCGAGCACGCTTTGGGTGATGTGGACCCGGTCCGCGAACTCCCATACAGGCCGGCGGCTGTCGTCCTGCCGCATCAAAGGCAGGACAGATGACAGCATCCGACCACGCGCACCAACGACCCCAACGTTTTCCCTTGCCTGAAAGGGGCGTCCACAGATGGTGAGCGGCCCGTCGCCGGGACCTGCTCGGACGATAACGTAGCGCCGAATCCGAGCGTTCACGACGCGCTTTTCCGGAATACCGGTCATCTAGTCGAATGGATTCGCCTCTGAATAAACCACGAGAAATACCCGTGGTATTTCTGCTGCAGCTCCAGCTTCCGCCAATCAGCTCCGGTGATCAGCTTGCGGCAGGCCTCGCTGCCACAATGGCACTCGATTTCGTATGGCTCGTCATCGGTCATCGCGTAGTCAATGGTCAGTTCCTCGCTGGCGGCGATATCCCGCATCGCGACAAAGACAATCTGCCCCTGCAATCCTAAATTCGGCTCGCAGCAGTGGTTGAGGTGCATCATGCCGCCCTCGCGTTCGGCTGACGTCGTGGGACCGATAAAGAGGTCCTCCGTGATTTGAATTTCCGATGGGCCGAGTTCCTCGCCGATCCTATCCCGCTGCTCCCGGGTCAGGATGTAGCCGCCCTTTACGACGACGACCTCACCCTTCGTGATTGCCGCCGTCGCAAACAGACCACGACCATCGATTAAACTCCCTCTCTTCTCGATCTTCGGCGAAAAGTAGGTGAGGTTAAGCATCATCGGCATACACCCCCTCGCTGTCGCGTCTGGTCTCCTCATAGCCGATAGTGGCGTAAAGACGCTGGTTCTCGATCATGGTTGGGACGGTTCGGGATCAATTTCGGGCCACGTGACAGCGGTTGCTCACCTGGAGGGGCGGGGCCCCTCGCCGCGTGGGTTGGTCGGAAACAACCTCAGGCCGGGCCGGGCAGCGCCGTTGCCGCTCGACGCTTCGTCGGCACGCCGCAGCCGCCTTGCGGCAAAGCCTCGCTGCGCTCGCGATACTCCCAATAAAAGCCGGGAAACAGCCACTGAGACTCAGACTTGACGCCCGCCGGTCCCGGAGTACGCTGCTGCCAAACCTCCCCGCTGCCCCTCTCGTCCACCCTTTGCTCATCGAGCCGATGCAAACGCCCCAGACCGAAGAGCGTCGCCCCGAGCGGTTTGCGGCTTATATCGCTGCGCGACGCTTCGATCCGCCGCGGTCCCTGCTGATCAGGGCGGCCGACCTCGCCGAGTCCAAAGATCACGCGCTTGACGCGGGTGCCGGCGCTCTTAACGCAACAAGGTACCTGCTGTCGGCCGGGTTCAAGCACGTCACCGCTCTCGATTCTTCACCGGTGTCGCAAACAGTTGCAGCGGAGCTGCCGAGAGAGCAGGTCCGTTTCGTGCTGTCACGGTTCGAGGATTACGACTATCCGGACCGCGCCTACGAATTCGTCAACGCCGAGTTTTCGCTGCCGTTCATCAGCGCTGCGGCGTTTCCTTCGGTGTTCACCAAGCTGATGGCCTCGGTGAAGATCGGCGGCCTCTTCACCGGACAACTATTCGGCCCCAATGACAGCTGGAACCTGCCGGAAAGCGGGATGAACTTTCACTCGCGGAGCGATGTCGAGCGGCTGCTGCACCGCTGGACCCTCCTCGAACTCACCGAAGAGGAGATCGCCCGGGCAAAACCAAGCTCGGCGAGGACAAGCACTGGCACATCTTCCATATCATCGCTCGGTGTCCAGCCAACCCCGAATGTCAACGACGGGTAGTGTAGAGCACTACCCCGGACAAATTGTGCACAACCTCGTGTTACGGCTAATTGGAATCGCACTCATCGGGATTCCGTTAGGCATATACGTCTGTGGAGTCACTGTATTCACACCATACTTTAATTATAAATATGCTAATACGCACGGATTTGTCGATTGGCTTACCTTTGGAGAATTAAAAGCTGAAGGTCAAGCATTTGCTTGGCCCTATTTTATTTTCAATCAAGCTAATCCGGTGTTGAAGACTTCGTTCTCGCACGAATTAGCTGCCATCGAGTACCATAATAAACAGGTGGCAATAGCGAAAAAGTATGGCGGCGTTGTACCGGCTGGAGCAACGGCCACCGGTACTGCTTCAACATCAGACTGGGAAGCCATCATTAGCTATAACAAATTGGCGCTTTTTGAAGCAGAGCAGGCTGACATTGAACAGATGAATAATTTAGTCGCAAGATTTGGCGGCCACTTCCGGGACGAGTTTATCACGGGACTGAGGATCGTCTTAGCCAATTCACAAAGCGCTACTTCGGCATCGGCCGATTCCTACTTGTATGGACAGCAATTGATGAACCGCTTTGGAGATTGGTATCTCGCTAATCGCGATGCTATTAGCAGGAAGATAACGGGTTCGCGTTAAGTCTCTCCCCTCCCTAACCCCGTCGCTTTGGATTCCCGCACCAGCGGCGGCCGGGCGCGGTTTTCCCCCGTACCGTCACGCTGACGGCGCCTCGCGCTGTTCTCGCCGAAGCGTCGCATGAGCTAAAACCTTGCTAAGCTCGCCTAAATCACTTCGATATCCGGGAGGGCGGAACAGTGACAGACACATCGAGCGCGCCCTCGCGGCGCACTTTGCTTGCCGGCTTAGCAGCGGCGCCGACCCTGACTGCGGCAGCGGCCTCCGTAGCTGCGCAGACGACGGCGACCAAGACCGCGGCGGAGCAAGCGCAGACCGCGCTGAAGGACGTCAAAGCAACCAAGCTCGTACTTCTCGGCACCGGCGGCGGCGTGGGCGGCCTGGGCCCAAGACGCACCAGGAAAATGACTTCGCACGTGATGCTGAGCAATGGCGCCGCTTATGTGCTCGATTGTGGCGTCGGCGTCATTGACCAATACGCCCTCACCGGTATCCCGTTCTCTGTACTGCGTTCGATCTTCATCACCCATCATCACGCCGACCACAATATCGAGTACGGTCCGTTACTGGTGGTCGGCTGGGTCAATGGCATGCATCTTGACGTGCGCGCCTTCGGTCCGCCGCCGCTCAAACAGATGACCGAGGATTTCATGCGTGCCTACAAAACAACAGTCGATTTCTGGGCTGAGGATTTCAAGATGACGCCACTGGTCACGGTCGACGTGAAGGAAGTGTCAGCGGCCGGACTGGTGACGCAGGACGACAACGTCAAGGTCTCCGCGATCATCGTCGAGCATCCGCCGGTGAAGCCGGCGCTGAGCTACCGTTTCGACTTCAAGGACCGCTCGATAGCATTCTCCGGCGATACCGCGCCATTAGAAGCGGTGGCGAAAATGGCCCAGGGCGCCGATGCCCTCGTGCACGAGGCGATGTATGTGCCGGCGTTGGAGGCTTATACCCGCGACGAGATCGCCAAAGGTCGCCCGGTCAAGTTTGAAGATGTGATGGCGCACATGAAGGCCGATCACACCCCGGTTGAGAATGTCGGCCGTATCGCGCAGGAAGCGGGGGTCAAAACCCTCGTGCTGTCGCATCTGGTTCCGGCCACCGACGGCATCACGGACGATGCATGGCGGTCGGCGGCGGCGAAATATTTTAAGGGCGAGATCATCGTCGGGAAAGATTTGATGGTTGTGTGAAATGGCCTGGAAGCGCATGTCGCGTAAAGGCAGTTCACCACTCAAGGCGGAAGCTGCCGGTCCCCAGCGCGAATGTCGCATAGGGGGTCGATCTGACTCGTTAGCCCTGGGATTAACCAATGTCTGGTTCTGGCGCTAGATGCGTCACCTGCCGCAGCCCCACAAGTAGTCAACTCGCCACTCGCAAAAGCTTCTCGGATGCGGCGCCGGGTCGCCACCTGCACCCTGGATTAGGCTCCGGTGTGTACGGGCTCGCTGATAAAACGCTAGCGCCGCGGGCTGGCTGCGCACCTAGGCGCCGTTCGGAAATCCTAAAAATCGGCGCAATTTCCGAGGTGGGGCCGTAATTTCTCTTAACCCTCCCTGCGGGCCCGGCTTTTCCCAGTACCGGGTTATGCCGATGGCGCGGCGGGTTCCCTCTCGCGGAGCTTGCGGTCGAGTTCCTCAAGGATGCTCTGCCGGTTGCGATCGCGAGCAGCTTGGCGGCGAGGATGCGCGCCGCCTCCGATGGCGACAACCCGACCGGTGTGGGTTCGCGCGCGTACGTGGGGGGGCGCCGTCCGTCAAGTTTGGTGTGGCTGCGGTACTTGGGCGGGGCCACGCAGCCGGTAACCTCGACCCCAGATGGTCTCGATACATCGTTTGCCGCCCGTTGCCTGCGCTAGCTTTTTACGCAGGTGGCAGACAAAAACATCGATGATCTTGAGTTCCGGCTCATCCTTTCCGCCGTAAAGGTGGCCAAGAAGCATCTCCTTGGTCACGGTGACGTCCTGCCGTAAGCTGAGCAGCTCTAAGATGCTGTACTCCTTACCGGTCAACCGCACCGGCTTGCCGTCTGCCGTGACAACATGTGTCTCAAGATCGACGAGGAGGTCCCCGGTTCGAATCTTTGATTCATGATTGCGCGCGGGACTGGGTATCCCGACGGCATTGGACACCTCCTGCGCAACTGCAAATGGATTCACTAGAACCTCCAATTTCGTTGACTGCATCGGTGACGGCACTGCGCCGTCTCAGCTCCCTTTTTGGGCGGGCATAGCGATAATTCTGGAGCTTACTGATCTGCAAACCCTCGACACCGTGCCTTTGGATCGTGTTGTGCCACGAAAGAAAACTCTTCGAAGGAGAGGACATAGCGGCGGCAAACCTCCTCGATTGTGATCCGGCTGCTGTGCACCGCTTCGACAACTGCGGCCTTGCGCCGCGCGGTCCAGCGCTTGGTGCCGGGCGGGGGCAACGCGATCGCCGCGGGTTTAGTCCGCGGCAAACCCCAATCTCCTATCGGTATTTGACAAAGTGTTGTTGCCGAGATGGCCGGTCCGCGTTGCCGGGTAGCTTCGCACTTTTTCGGAGGGCTACGACATACGTGCGACCACGTATACAACTCTTGGATCATTGCCGTCGCATTGCCGCCACCGGTCGCTGAGCCGCATCGGCAACAGGCCGCATCACATTGGTGCGGCAGCAGTGGACGTGTTTCCGAATACCGGTTCCGACTCCGACTGATGCACTACCTTAGGACGGCGCCAGAGCTTGCGGGACAGAACCAACCCAATACCGCCAGCGGCGACGGTGCAAACGGTGCTTGTTCCCCCAACCATCAGTAAGTCGATCAGCATCTCTGCCGCGATTACCATCAGGAACACAATGACGGGGCTGAGCAGAATGAAAGCCATGATAACCGATCCGAAGGCGTAGTACCGGATGGGGTTGACGGGTTTGCTGAGGTTCATTTTGGCGGCCTCCTTACGCGGGCTGCGCGGCAGGATGTATCCCGCGCCGGCAACGCTTAATTGGCTCCGCTCTTTCTGCCGATCTTGATAAATCAGGCCAAATGATTGATAACAGCGTCGAGAGGGTTCGGCCATGAAGAGCGTTCCCGAAAGCGACGTCCCACAGAGCCCGTTTCTATGGAGCCGCGGCACCGCGGCCCGTGAGACGCTGCGCTATCTGGACAGGAATGGGATCGATGCCGAGCCGCTGTTGTTGAAGGCAGAGCTTTCGCGCGGTGTGTTGTTGCCGGATTCAGACGGCATATCCGTCACGTCGCAGCTTCGGTTCCTAGAATTGGCCGCGATCGAGACGAACGATTCTCTCCTCGGGCTTCATGTCGCGGCGGAGATGGATCTGCGAGACGCTGGTATCCTTTTCTACCTTGCCGCGGCTTCGACGACGGTCGCGGAAGCTCTCGAACACCTGGCGAGATATGCGGAAGCGGCGAACGAAGCAGTCCACCTCGAAATCTCGCAGCACAAAGGTGAAACCGTATTGGCTGTGCGCCCAATCGGCTGGTACGACGAGTCTCGGCAGCAGTTTTCTGAGTTTATCGCGCTGGCTGTCATCCGAGCGCTGAATAGGGCGACGAACCGCGACTTCGCCCCGTCGCGCATGACTTTCGCGCACCCTCGGAACTCGGGGTTGAGGGAGATCCATCGCATCCTGCGATGCCCGGTCGAGTTCGCGCAGACCACTGACAGCTGGGTGCTCCCTCAACGCGTCATGGAGCTGCCGATAACTTCCGGGGACAGCCGCCTGCTGCATATTCTGGAGGCACATGCTGACGATCTACTCGCGGAGAGGCGTAGCGCGACCGGACTGCGAGGTTTGGTGGAAAATCAGCTCCTCAGCTTGCTTCCCAGCGGCAGGGCGCAAATGGCAGCGGTCGCCCAGCAGCTCGGGATGAGCGAGCGCTCATTCAAACGGCACCTAGCGGAGGAAGGGACGACGTTTGGCGAAATCTTGGAGCGGCTGCGGCAGCAGCTTGCCTCCCGTTACCTGGCAGATAACCGGATGTCGTCGCACCAGATCGCGTGGTTGCTCGGCTATTCGGAGCCGTCGGCGTTCAGCCACGCCTACAAACGGTGGACCGGAACCACGCCCCGGCGAGCGAGGAAGCCCCCTCCGGTGCCACGATAAGTGACCGCTCGGACGGGACACAACCGGGACCCCAATTGCCGGCCGCGACCAGCCATTTCCCGAAATCATCCGCGGTTTCCGAGGGCGGGCCCAAATTTTACCGGGTCCTCGCGGCGGGCTGAATTTTTCCCGTACCGCAGTGGATCGATAGTATTGTCTGAAAACTGCGGCAAAATAGATTTGTCGGATCCATTTTTGTTCTTAACATGTCGCAAGCAAGACACTAACTTTGGTGGCGCAGCTTGTCAGCAGCTCGACAATTTTTCGAGGCTCGCCGGGAATTTCCCTAAACAGACCGCTCTCGGACCCAAAGGCGACCTTAATCCGGGTCGGCGTTTTCGACGGGTGATGCCTCGTTGCCATCATTGAGGGGGCAACCCGCCCGGAGGGTGCAGCGGTCGCAGTCAAACGCTCTGTGAGCCGTCTTCGATAACACGGAGAGGCGGTTGGGAGGCTTGTGACGCGCGTTCCCCCGGAGGGGCATCGGAGCCCCCGCGATATAGGTGCGACCGTTGCGATCTGGGGTGGCGCCTGTTAGGCCATCCTGAGCCACAGCGTCACGAGGCGAGCCACTGTAATCGCGAGATAGAACGGCCCTATAACCGACTCGAAACTGGCAAGGCTGCGCGCGAACGGATTGAGCGGCACGATGTCGCCATAGCCCGTGGTGGTCAGCGTTGCGAGGCTGAAATAGAACATCGTCGCGAATTCGCTCGGGCCGGGCGCTGCGGATGCGAGATTGGAATAAGCTCCGGGGATCAGCTCCCATACGAGGCTGAAGGCATTCGCGAAGATTGTCGCCAGGCTCAGATACACGACGACCGCGCCTTGAAGACGATGGACGGTGACGCAGCCGGGGGCATAGAGCGCGTGCGCCACAACCCAAGTCAGGGCCGAGAACGCGAGTATGAAACCGCCGTGGTTCAGCACGCTCGCGGTGACCGATGACCATTGCCCTCGGAGAGCAAAGGTGGAGAAGAAACGTTCTCCGGGGTAAAGGCCGCTCGCTGCGACGGCCGCTAACCCCAGCAGGATGGTCACGATCGCGACGCCCCGGCGCGAGAGCACGACAACGAAGGTCAGCGCCACCAATAGCACCAACCAGGCGACCGGTTCCGCGATCGGCACGCCCACGGCCGCCAGCGGCAGGGCGACAAACAGCAGAAAGACCTGCAAGACCAGCAGGACGGTTAGGCTCGGATCTCTGACCCGATCCTGCCATCCGTAGAGCGATGCTCGCTCGTTGTCGAAGGCGCAAGCTCGCGGATGCTGATGCATGGCGGCCGATTTTGCTGAGAACACCTCGGGCATGGCATTGTACGGGTACTCGAGGCTCGTTGTAATGTTCCCTCGGCCGAGGCCGTCCCGGCCGTCCACGGTAAATTTTTCTGGGTCCCTCACGTGTCAGGGCCAGAAAAATCAGCGGGAGGTCTTCGCCGTCCCAACCGTCAAAGTTTCTCGAACGGCGCCATTCCCGCAACCGCGCTTTTGATCGCCAATACTGGCGTTCCATGGTTTCATCCCACGGATTTACGCCGAGATTACCTAGGTCGAACGGCTCGGTCACCGGAACACCACCACTTTTTCGGACGTAGAGGCCCGTGAGTCGCAGAACCGGCCCCAGGCATCCAACATGTCCGCCCGGACACTGTCCACGGTTCACCATGCTTGTTAGCCAAACCCTACTGATCCCAAACAGTAGTTCTCTGTGACCGTCCACGCTGTTCCACAGTTGACCACACCTATCCGATATACGATGATGGTCGCGTTGATGGCCAATCGAGTAGGGCGGACATTTGCCGAAGAAAGCGGCCGGGCTGACGGCGCGACAGGTTCAGACGAAGGGGCCGGGCCTCTACGCTGACGGTGGCGGGCTATATCTGCGGGTAACGCCGACCGAAGCCCGCATGTGGCTCTATCGGTTCCAGATGCACGGTCGGCGCCGGGACATGGGGCTTGGCCCCACCGACCTCTACTCGCTTGCCGAGGCGCGTCAGAAGGCGTTGGAAGCGCGGAAGCTGGTGGCCGAGGGCGTCGACCCGATCGAGGCGAAGCGATCGGCGGCGGCGATCAGTTCACGGCGCTTTTCGAACATGTCGCCGCGCCGGTAGGCGGCCTCTAACTTGTCGCCGACCGTGTGGGCGAGCGCCATTTCGGCAACCTCCGCCGGGAAATTGGTGCACTCGGCGGCCCAATCCCTGAAGGTGCTGCGGAACCCGTGCGTGGTCAGGTCGCCCCGCCCCATGCGGCGCAGCAACATCAACATCGCCATGTTGCTGATCGGCCGTTCCGCTTCGCCACCGGGAAAGACGTAATCGCCCTGCCGGATCGCGGCCATCTTCTCGACAATCGTCAGCGTAGTGTCGGACAACGGCTGACGGTGCTCTTTGCCGGCCTTCATCCGATCGGCCGGCACGATCCATAGCTTCTCGGCGACATTGATTTCAGCCCACCGGGCGCCGATCACCTCGCCGGTGCGCGCCCCGGTCCGGATGGCGAATTCGAGTGCGCGGGCAGCGACGCCTTCTTGCTGGCGCAGCTCGGCCATGAACCCGCCAATCTCGGCATAGGGCAGAGCGGCAAGGTGCTTGACCGGCCGCACCTTCGACGGCGGCGGCAGCAGGTTTTCGAGATGACCGCGCCACCGCGCCGGGTTTTCACCCTGCCGGTAGCCGCGCGCGGTCGCCCAATCGAGAACCGATTCGATTCGGCCGCGCACCCGACTCGCTGTTTCGGGCTTCTCGGTCCATATCGGCTCAACCGCCTTCAGCACCAGCCCGACATCAACCGCTTGAACAGGCAAACTGCCGAAATGCGGGTAGACGTAGGTTTCGAGCGTCGCCGGCCATTGTGCGGCGTGTTTCGGATTACGCCAGCCGGACCGGTGCGCGTTGATGTAGGCTTCGGCGCATGCCCGAAAGGTCATCGTCTTGGCCATTTCGTCTTTTCTTGCCGTTCAGCAAGCTTCAAAATGGCCCGTCTCACCGGATCAGAGACACCACGTCCAACATATCCTCGATACCAGCGCCCGAATTCCCAAATCAGCCGAGCGTCGGAATTCACATTTGAGGCTGGACGCCCGGCGGTTTGTCTGATTTCGCCAGTCAACAACGCTGCTAGATAGGCTTGAACTTCATAGCGGCTCAGATTCGAAAAGGCGACCAGCCGCCCCGAGCACAAATTGTGTACCTGCTGCGCTGGGGCGAGGGGGCGATACCGCAAGAAATCGACCGGAATTTTCGTCACCTGAAGTAAATTAAGGCTCGTTTTTGTCATTTTGACTATGCTGACCCAGGTCAAACATGCTGTCCACCCTTTGCTAGGGTGGACGAATGCAATCAATACCGAGTTGCGGCTTCGGCAAAAAAGTTGGCTGGCGCGTTTCCGAATGGGCCACCGCGGTGGGGCTTTGCCGCGCGTCTGTTTATAATCTATTAGCGGCAGGTCGACTCCGGTCAGTCAAGGTT
>Ga0310916_10001819_pt1 | contig 12795 bp, 9 predicted proteins | sample GREbulkMGLF176_FD_203444 | JGI IMG/M metagenome (GOLD analysis project Ga0310916, IMG submission 203444) | Lab enrichment of tropical soil microbial communities from Luquillo Experimental Forest, Puerto Rico - GRE.bulkMG.LF176 | ecosystem: Environmental > Terrestrial > Soil > Tropical forest >...
TCACGGCTTGCTGAAGGTCCCGCAGCACATTCTGCGAGTTCTGCACCTGCCGGACCAGCCGCGGAGCCCGATCGAACACCAGGTTTTCCGCGAAACGCTGAAACGTCTTCCACTGAGATTTCCGGGCAGACGCCATATTCGCAGCATAGACGCGAGCACCCGGTCACGATTGGGCCTCGACAGCCGTCCACGGATACGCTGGACACTCGAAAACCGCCCCTTCCAGGAGATTCCCATCAGCAGTTTCGCGGACAAGACCTTCACCGCGCCGGCGCAGATTCGGAACTTCTGCATCATCGCTCACATCGACCATGGCAAGTCGACGCTGGCGGACCGGATGCTTCAGCTCACCGGCGTCGTCGACGAGCGGTCGATGCGTGCCCAGTACCTCGACCGGATGGACATCGAGCGGGAGCGCGGGATAACCATCAAGGCGCAGAACGTGCGGCTGCCCTGGCGGGTTGACGAAACCGATTACGTGCTGCACCTGATCGACACCCCGGGCCACGTCGACTTCACCTACGAGGTGTCGCGCGCGCTGGAGGCCTGCGAGGGCGCGGTGCTGCTGGTCGACGCCGCCCAGGGTATCGAGGCGCAGACCCTGGCCAACCTCTACCTGGCGCTGGACCGCGACCTGCACATCATCCCGGTGCTCAACAAGATCGACCTGCCGGCCGCCGATCCGGACCGCTACGCGGGGGAGATCGCCCACATCATCGGCTGCGAGCCCGGCGATGTGCTGCGGGTGTCCGGCAAGACCGGCGAGGGCGTCGCCGACCTGCTCGACCACGTGGTGCGTGAGGTGCCGCACCCGCAAGGCGACGCCGACGCGCCCACCCGCGCGATGATCTTCGACTCCGTCTACGACATCTACCGCGGTGTGGTGACCTACGTCCGCGTGGTGGACGGCAAGATCACGCCGCGTGAGCGCATCTTGATGATGTCCACCGGCGCCACCCACGAACTGCTCGAGGTCGGCATCGTCTCGCCCGAGCCCAAGCCCAGCGAGGGCCTGGGGGTGGGGGAGGTGGGCTACCTGATCACCGGCGTCAAGGACGTCCGCCAGTCCAAGGTCGGCGACACCGTGACGACGGCCCGCCACGGCGCAACCGAAGCGCTGATCGGCTACCGCGAACCCAAACCGATGGTCTACTCGGGGCTCTATCCCGTCGACGGTTCGGACTATCCGGATCTGCGCGACGCCCTGGACAAGCTGCAGCTCAACGACGCGGCCCTGACCTACGAGCCGGAAACGTCGGTGGCGTTGGGCTTCGGCTTCCGGTGTGGCTTCCTGGGACTGCTGCACATGGAGATCACCCGCGAACGCCTGGAGCGCGAGTTCGATCTGGACCTGATCTCGACATCACCGAACGTCGTCTACCGAGTGATCTTGGAAGCAGATGCAGGCGGGGGCGTAATTGTGACCAACCCGTCGGACTGGCCGGAAGGCAAAATCCGCACCGTTTACGAGCCGGTGGTCAAGACCACCATCATCGCCCCCAGCGAGTTCATCGGCACCATCATGGAGCTGTGCCAGTCGCGACGTGGCGAGATGGGCGGCATGGACTACCTGTCACCCGAGCGCGTGGAACTGCGCTACACCATGCCGCTCGGCGAGATCATCTTCGATTTCTTCGATTCGCTGAAGTCGCGCACCCGTGGTTACGCCAGCCTCGACTACGAGGACGCCGGCGAGCAGGAGGCCGAGCTTGTCAAGGTCGACATCCTGCTGCAGGGCGAGGCGGTCGACGCCTTCAGCGCGATCGTGCACAAGGATTCGGCGTTCGCCTACGGCAACAAGATGACCACCAAGCTCAAGGAACTCATCCCGCGCCAGCAGTTCGAGGTGCCCGTGCAGGCCGCCATCGGATCGAAAATCATTGCGCGCGAGAACATCCGTGCGATCCGCAAGGACGTGCTGTCCAAGTGCTATGGCGGTGACATCACCCGTAAACGCAAGCTTCTGGAAAAGCAGAAGGAAGGCAAGAAGCGGATGAAGACCATCGGGCGGGTCGAGGTTCCCCAGGAAGCGTTCGTCGCCGCGTTGTCCACCGACGCTGCGGGAGACAAGGGCAAGAAGTAGCCGTGCCGTTGGCGCGCGCGATTGCGATGCTGAGCGTCGGCCTGCTGGCCGTCGGCTGCACCGCGGTTGTCGGCGGCAAAGCGCGACCGACGCCGGACATGAGGGCGCGACCGCTTGCCGGGCAGACGGTCAGACAGGTGCTGTTGGACGACACCGCGCTGTCAAAGCTGCTGCAGCAGCCGTTCAGGGCCGATCCGCATTTTCGGCCTCGGTTCGGGGGTCCGGACCAGTTGCAGGACGAGGGACCGGCTTCGTCCGCCGACTGCCTCGGCGTCGCGGTGATGCTGCAGCAAAGCGTCTACCAATCCGCCAAGGTGAAGGGCGTCGCGGTGGCGAGCTGGTTGCACGCGGCCAAGTCCGTGAAGGTGATCAGCGTTAAGGAGGGTGTGGTGAGCTTGCCCACAGCGGCCGACGCCGACGCGCTGTTCGCGAAATTTTCCCAGCAGTGGCGCAAATGCGATGGCACGACGCTGTCGTTGCCGGGCAGCACGATCCGGCTCACGGCCAAGATCACTAACGTGCGTGATACCAATTCCATTCTGGGGGCAACCATTTCGATGCAGCTGACGCTGCCCGGCTCGGACCCGGCGGCCGTTCCGGAAGGGCGTGCCATTGGTGTCCGCGGGAATTGCCTTGTCGAGGCCGAGGTCGACTTTTTCAATCCGTCGAACCCATCGCACCAAGGGACGGGCGATATCAACACCACCCCCGCAGACATCGCGCACGCCATGATGGACAAAATCGGCGCCCTGAGCTGACGTGTTTGAGCGTGTTTTGTCGCTGTCCCGCCATGCTACAAAGTAAACTCCTGGTGAACTAACAGGAGATGTGAGATGAACCAAAAGTGTCGGGCGGGTGGCGGTAACCCTCGAAGCCCGCGGTGGTTGGTGACCCCGCTTGCGGTCGTGATGCTGGTCGCAGGCTGCGCGACGGCTGTCGACGGCACAGCGCGGCCGGGGGCAAACTTCAAGGCGCGACCACTCAGCGGGTCAACGATCAAGCAGGTGCTCCTCGGCCCCAGCGCGCTGTCGCGAATTCTCAACCAGTCCTTCAGGATCGATCCGCACCTTCCACCGCGGTTCGGGGGCCCCGAGGCGCTGCGCGACGATGGATGGGACTCGCCCGGCGACTGCCTCGGCGTCGCGGCGGTGCTGCAGCAAGTCGTCTACCAATCCAGCAAGGTGACGCACGCGGCGGTTGAGACCTGGCGGCACGTTGCCAGGTCCGCGGAGGGGGTCAGCGTAACGGAGGGCGTGGTCAGCTTGCCCACGGCCGGCGACGCCCGGGCGCTGTTCGCGAAATTCTCCGAGCAGTGGCGAAAATGCGATGGCGCGACGGTGCCCTTGTCGGGCAGCGTGTTCAGTCTTGAGGCCAAGACCACCAACGTTCAGGTCGCCGATTCGATTGTCGCCGCAACTGTTTCACGGGGGTTTGCGTCGCACAGCTCGGACGCGGCCGCCGTTCCGGCGGGTCGGGCCATTGGTGTCCGCGGGAATTGCCTCGTCGAGGTCGAGGTCGAGTTCTTCAGTACGTCTAACCCGTCGCACCGAGGCTCGGGCGACATCAACACGAGCGCCGCGGAGATCGCGCGCAACATGCTGGATAAGGTCACCGCGCTGAGCTGACGCGCCGTCTACATGGGCGCGTTGGCGGGCTGGAAGCCCCCGGTGCTGTCGGCCTCCTCCTCGGCGCGGATCACGTGGACCACGGCGTTGATCAACGCCAGGTGGGTGAACGCCTGCGGGAAGTTGCCCAGGTGCCGTCCGGTGCGCGGCTCGATCTCCTCCGCGTAGAGGTGCAACGGGCTGGCATAGGACAGCAGCCGCTCGCACAGCCGCTTGGCGCGGGCGACCTCGCCGATCTCGACAAGCGCGGACACCAGCCAGAAAGAGCAAATCGTGAACGTGCCCTCCTCACCGGACAGGCCGTCGTCGGTCTGCTCGACCCGGTACCGCAGCACCAAGCCTTCCTCGGTGAGTTCGTTGGCGATCGCCAGGACGGTGTTGCGCACGCGGGGGTCACCCGGCGGCAGGAACCGGGTCAGCACCACCAGGAGCAGCGAGGCGTCCAGCGCGTCGCTGCCGTAGCGCTGCGTGAACACGCCGCGCGAGTCCACCCCGTGCGCCAGGATGTCGGCCTTGATCTCCTCGGCAATGGCGCGCCACTGCTGGGCATAGCTCGTCTCGCCCTGCCGCTCGGCCAGTTTGGCGCCGCGGTCAAGCGCGACCCAGCACATCACCTTCGACGACGTGAAGTGTTGCGGCTCCCCGCGCACCTCCCAGATGCCGCGGTCGGGCTCGCGCCAGTGCTTGATCGCCTCTTCCACCTGTTTCTTGAGCACCGGCCATAAGGTCTCCGGGATTTGCTCGCGCGATTTGGCGTGCAGGTAGAACGAATCCAGGATCGAACCCCAGATGTCGTGCTGTACCTGGTCGTAGGCGCCGTTGCCGATCCGCACCGGGCGGGCATGGTCATATCCGGACAGGTGGTGCAGCTCGTCCTCGACCAGACTGCGCTCGCCGCCGACGCCATACATCACTTGCAGCGGGTGGCGCTCGTTGCTGTTGGCGCCGGAGACGTCGGCGATGAAAGCGAAGAAGTCGTCGGCCTCGCGGTCCAGCCCCAGGGTGTAGAGCCCCCACAAAGCGAACGTCGAGTCGCGAACCCAGGCGTAGCGGTAGTCCCAGTTGCGTTCGCCCTGTGGCGTTTCCGGAAGCGACGTCGTGCTCGCGGCCAGCAGCGCGCCGGTGGGCGAATACGTCAACCCCTTCAGCGTGAGGGCACTGCGCTGCAGGTAGGCCCGCCACGGGTGGTCGGGGAAATTGCCGATGTTGATCCACTGCCGCCAGCACTCGGTGGTCTGCCACATTTTCTCGGCGGCCTCTTCATAGGTCTGCGGCGCCGGGTGCTTGGTCCAGCTCAGTGCGACGAACACGTCGTCGCCCTCTTTCATCCGGGTCCGTGCCCGCGCTTCGCGGCCCTCCAGCCCGATCCGCAGGTTGGTGGTCAATCGCATCGTCGGCTGCGCGTCCGGTTGCCTGCTGGCGCGCGCGATGGCCTCGCCGTACGCGTTGGCCGAGTATTCCCACGTGGCCCCGACACGGTGGTAGTCGAACGCCGGCTCGCAGCTCATCATCAGCTCGGCGGTGCCGCTGACGCAGCGCACTGTGCGCAGCAGGATGTGCTCGGCGTCCCAGTCCATCGGGGTGCGGCGATGTGTCCGCGAACGACGCTCGATGTCGTGCCACGGCCCCATCACCAGCGCGTCACGCACTATCAACCATCCGGTGGGGGTTTGCCAGGTGGTCTCCATGATCAGGCTGCCGGGAAGGTAGCGGCGGGCCGAGGGCACCGATACGCCGTAGGGGCCGAGCCGGAAATGGCCGGCGCTACGGTCCAGGATCGCGCCGAACACACTCGGAGAGTCCGGCCGGGGCACACACAACCATTCCACCGACCCGGCGGGCGAGATCAGGCACGTCGTCTCCCAGTCCGACAAGAACGCGTAGTCGGCGATCGGCGGAAACGCGTTCCGCAGCGAACCGCTGGCCGCGAGGGGCCCGGGGGAGCTGAGGTCGACCGGCGAGGCCTTGGAAGATTCGGGGGCCGGTTCGGGGGCCGACTCAAATGCCTCCTCTGGGCCCGCGTCGGCGGGTTGGTCGGCAGGTTGGGCGTGCAGGACCATCCCGACATCATCGACCGTCGACCTGCCCGCCGTCCAATGTTTGCCCAAGATGTCGCGCCCCGGCGCCGGGGTTCACCCGGCCCGTCTGGCGTACTTGGGCGCGTGTTCGGGCAGGGGGCCGATCGCCACCATGTAGCCGACGAAGCGTTGCAATGCCGGTGATCGGCTCACCACACCCACGCCTCGCGGCGGGCCCTTATGACCGCCGCCGACCGCGACCGCGATCACGTTGGCATGGATCATTCGTTGTGCCGCCTGCAGGAGAACCGCCGGAACCCACCGGCGCGCCTGCACCCGGGCCAGCTGCCGCACCGACACCCGTCCCGCGCGCAGCGGTTCGGCCAAGATGCGAGCGGCGGCCACCGCGTCGGCCACCGCCAGGTTGATGCCTACACCACCCACCGGCGACATCGCGTGGGCCGCGTCGCCGATGAACAGCACTCCGTCGGAATACCAGCGACCAAGCCGATTGAGTTGGACGTCAAGCAGTTTCACGTCGTCGAAGGACTTCAACGTATCAACCCGGTCGGCGAGCCAGGGCACCATGCTCACCAGCGCGCCCTTCAACGCCTCGATGCCTTGGGCGCGCGTCTGCGTGTCCGTTCCCTTCGGAATGATGTAGGCGATCTGGTAGTAGTCGCCGCGGTCGATCGTGATCGCCGCGTGCCCGGCGCGGAACACCCCGGCCAGTCCGCCCGGATCGTCGGGCCGACGAGGCAACCGAAACCACCAGACGTCCATGGGGGCGCCGAAGCTACGCGGTGTCAGGCCCATCGCCGAGCGCACGGTCGAGGAGCGGCCATCGCATGCCACCGTCAGCTCGGCGCGCATTTCCCTGGCTTCGCCCGCCTGGTCACGGTAGGTGACGCCCACAATGCGGCTGGAGCGGTCGCCGTCGCGAAGCACTCCTGTCACCTCGGTGCTGCGCAACAGCCGAAATGTGGGTTCCGCCTCAGCGGCGGCAACCAGCATCTCGAGAAAGTCCCACTGGGGCACCAGGGCGATGTGCTGATGCGCGCCCGGGAGGCGGCTCAGGTCCACGCTCACCGGATCGCTTTCTATCTCCATCCGGACGGTTTCGATGAGGCGATGCGGAATCTGTGCGAACCGCGGCCCCAAACCGAGTTCGTCGAGCAGCCGCAGGGTGCTCGCGTGCACCGTGTCTCCGCGGAAGTCACGCAGGAAGTCGGCGTGCTTTTCCATCACCGTGACTCTTATGCCGGCGCGGGCCAACAGCAGGGCAAGCATTACACCCGCCGGTCCGCCGCCGGCAATCAGACAGGTCGTTGCCTCGGATTCAGAAGATTCAGAGGATGCAGGGGGCACTGGCCGATCTTGACATATTGGTTTTAGCTTGCCGGGGCGAATAGTGTGAGCGGGGTGACCGGGTTCCTGAATTGGTGGGACGGCAACGAGCTCTGGGTTTCCGGTCTCGCTTTCGTGCTGCAGGCCATGGTGGTGATGCCCGTCGTGCTTGCGGTGGCCTACGTCACAGCGACATTGCTGGACGGTCTGCTCGGCAAGAGCATCCAGTTGATGCGCCGCATGCGCCGCGCCGATGGGGCGCCCGGGTAGCGCGCATGCCTCGGTCGCACGTGACGTTGGTTCTGGTCACGCTCGTGGTTCTGGTGATCGTCACGTGGCTACTGACACACTGAGACATGCTGCGGCGCATCCGTTCGTGGCCTGCGCCGACCCGCCGTGCGGTGGCGGCCCAGCGAATTCCTGTTAGGCTTCGCGACATGCGCGTGGCATCCGATGTTTTGGAATGCGGTGTCTTCGTGCACTGTTGTCGCTGACTCCCGAACCCGTGCGCGGTCTGGTATGGAGTCGTGAATTCTCCTTAACTATTTGGCACCTTCCAGGCTCGTTTCAGGACACGGACCGAAGTCCATAAGTCCCGAACTGAAAGGCCCCCAATGCTCAACCACATCGGCGGCGGACTGCGCCGGCGGCGTGTCCGGTATGTCGGTGCGCTCGCCCTGACCGTCGGTGTGGTCGCTGCGTGTCAGGGCGGTCCCAGCGACGTCGTCGGCGGCAGCGGGCCGGCCAACGCGCACACCAGTCTCACCCTGGTCGCCTATTCCGCGCCAGAACCCGGTTGGAGCAAGGTGATTCCCGCGTTCAACTCCTCGGACGAGGGCAAGGGTGTACAGGTGGTCACCTCGTACGGCGCCTCCGGCGACCAGTCACGCGGCGTCGCCGAGGGTAAGCCGGCCGATCTCGTGAACTTCTCGGTCGAGCCCGATGTCACCCGGTTGGTCAAGGCGGGCAAGGTCTCCAAAGACTGGAATGCCGACGCCACCAAGGGAATACCATTCGGGTCGGTGGTGACGCTGGTGGTGCGCAAGGGCAACCCGAAGAACATCAAGGACTGGGACGACCTGCTGCGGCCCGGTATTGAGGTCATCACGCCCAGCCCGCTGAGTTCGGGATCGGCCAAGTGGAATTTGCTTGCCCCGTACTCCGTGAAGAGCGAAGGCGGCACCAATGGTCAGGCCGGCATCGACTTCATCCACAAATTGGTGAGCGACCACGTCAAACTGCGTCCCGGATCGGGACGGGAAGCCACCGACGTCTTCGTCCAAGGCAGCGGTGACGTGTTGATCAGCTACGAGAACGAGGCCATCGCGACCGAGCGGGCGGGTAAGCCGGTCGAGCACGTCATCCCGCCACAGACTTTCAAGATCGAGAACCCATTGGCGGTGGTGAACGCCAGCCAGCACCTGGATGCCGCCGTCGCTTTCAAGAACTTCCAGTACACCGCCGCGGCGCAGAAGGTTTGGGCGCAGGCCGGCTTTCGGCCGGTCGATCCGGCCGTGGCCGCCGATTTCCGGGACCAATATCCTGCGCCTGCGAAGCTGTGGACGATTGCCGACCTCGGCGGCTGGGGGACGGCGGATCCGCAGCTGTTCGACAAGAACACCGGCAGCATCACCAAGATCTACACGCAGGTCACCGGATGACGGCCACAGTAACGCCGGACCCGGAGGCGATCCGGCCCGAGTTCGACGATGATGGCCCGCCGCCGCCGGGTACGTGGCGCCTGCGCGGGTCGGGCACAACGTCACTTCGGCTCGGTGTCGCGACGCTGTGGCTTTCGGTGATCGTGCTGTTGCCGCTGGCCGCCATCGCATGGCAGGCCGCGGGGGGTGGCTGGCACGCCTTCTGGCTCGCGGTCACGTCGAACGCCGCGGTGGAGTCGTTCCGGGTGACACTGACCATTGCCGCCGGGGTGACGTTGCTCAACCTGATCTTCGGCCTGTTGATCGCCTGGGTGCTGGTGCGCGACGACTTCGTCGGCAGGCGGCTCGTGGACGCGATCATCGATCTGCCGTTCGCGCTGCCGACCATCGTCGCCAGCCTGGTGATGTTGGCCCTTTACGGGAACAACAGCCCGGTGGGCCTTCATCTGCAGCACACCGCGTGGGGCGTGGCGATGGCGCTGGCCTTTGTCACCCTGCCTTTCGTGGTCCGCGCCGTTCAACCCGTGCTGCTGGAAATCGATCGGGAGACCGAGGAGGCGGCGGCGTCATTGGGCGCCAGCGGCGCGAAGGTCTTCACCTCGGTGGTGTTGCCGTCGCTCACACCGGCGCTGTTATCCGGTGCGGGGTTGGCATTCTCGCGCGCGATCGGCGAGTTCGGGTCCGTGGTACTGATCGGCGGCGCGGTGCCGGGCAAGACCGAAGTGTCGTCGCAGTGGATACGGACGTTGATCGAGAACGACGACCGCACCGGCGCCGCCGCGATATCCATCGTGCTGCTGGCGATTTCGTTCGTCGTACTTCTCATCCTGCGGATCGTCGGTGGGCGCGCTGCCAAACGTGAGGAGTTGGCCGCATGACGTCGCCGCGGGTCCGCTACCTGCTCCGATTCGTCGCGCTCGCATACATTTTCGTCCTGCTGGTCGTTCCGGTGACGCTGATCCTGTGGCGGACGTTCCGCCCCGGATTCGGGCAGTTCTTCGACTGGGTCAGCACGCCGGCGGCGATATCGGCGCTGAATTTGACGCTGCTGGTGGTGGCCATCGTGGTGCCGCTCAACGTGATTTTCGGAATTCCGACGGCATTGGTGCTGGCGCGCAACCGTTTTCGCGGCAAGGGTGTGCTACAGGCGGTGATCGATCTGCCGTTCGCGGTGTCGCCCGTCATCGTGGGTGTCGCGTTGATTCTGTTGTGGGGGGCGTCCGGTGCGTTCGGCTTCGTCGAGCGGGACCTCGGACTCAAAATCATTTTCGGTCTGCCCGGCATCGTCCTGGCCAGCATCTTCGTCACCCTGCCGTTTGTGGTGCGCGAAGTGGAACCGGTGCTGCACGAGCTCGGAACCGACCAGGAAGAGGCGGCGGCAACTCTGGGTTCGGGCTGGTGGCAGACGTTTTGGCGGATCACGCTGCCATCCATCCGGTGGGGACTGACGTACGGCATCGTGCTGACCGTCGCGCGCACCCTCGGCGAGTACGGCGCGGTGATCATCGTGTCGTCAAACCTGCCGGGCAAGTCGCAAACGCTGACGTTGCTCGTCTCGGACCGGTACAACCGCGGCGTCGAGTACGGCGCCTACGCGCTGTCGACGCTGCTGATGGGTGTGGCCGTGCTGGTCCTGATCTTCCAGGTGGCTCTGGACGTCCGCCGGGCACGAGCGACCAAATATGCCTGACAAGGAGACTCGTAGATGACCGACAACGAAACCGAGCGCGGCGACCACGCGATCGTCGTGCGGGACGCGTACAAGCACTACGGTGACTTCGTCGCGCTCGACCATGTCGACTTCGTCGTGCCCCACGGCTCGCTGACGGCGCTGCTGGGTCCCAGCGGTTCCGGCAAGTCGACTCTGTTGCGGGCCATCGCCGGGCTGGACCTTCCTGATAGCGGAACCGTCACGATCAACGGTCGTGATGTCACCCGGGTGCCGCCGCAGCGCCGCGGCATCGGATTCGTGTTCCAGCACTATGCGGCGTTCAAGCACCTGACCGTTCGCGACAACGTGGCATACGGATTGAAGATCCGCAAGCGGCCCAAGGCCGAGGTCAAGCAGAAGGTCGACAACCTGCTGGAAGTGGTGGGGCTGAGTGGATTTCAGACCCGCTATCCCAACCAGCTCTCGGGAGGTCAACGTCAGCGGATGGCGTTGGCGCGGGCGCTGGCCGTCGACCCGGAGGTGCTGCTGCTCGATGAGCCGTTCGGCGCGCTGGACGCCAAGGTCCGGGAGGACCTGCGGGCCTGGTTGCGGCGCCTGCACGACGAGGTGCATGTCACCACAGTGCTGGTCACCCACGACCAGCAGGAGGCGCTGGACGTTGCCGATCGGATCGCGGTGCTCAACAAGGGCCGCATCGAGCAGGTCGGATCTCCGACCGAGGTCTACGACTCGCCGGCGACCACGTTCGTGATGTCCTTTCTGGGGGCGGTGTCCGAGCTGAACGGCGCCCTCGTCCGCCCGCACGACATCCGGGTCGGTCGCAAGCCCGACATGGCGGTCGCGGGCGGGGACGGCACCGCGGAGTCGATCGGGGTCGTGCGTGCGACCGTTGACCGGGTGGTCGCGCTGGGTTTCGAGGTGCGCGTGGAGTTGACCAGCGCGGCCACCGGCGGCCCGTTCACCGCGCAGATCACCCGCGGCGACGCCGAGGCGCTGGCGTTGGCCGAGGGTGACACGGTGTACGTCCGGGCCACGCGGGTGCCGCCCATTCCGAGCGATGTCGTGGTTCCCCGTGGGGGGGCCGGAGGCGCCGACGAGGATCAGAGCACGCTGACGTCGGCTTGAGTTGCGGGCGAGGACTATTCGCGACCGCTGCCACGCCAACGGACGATGTCGAGGGCCACGGCGACGTTGACGCTGTCCTCGGCGAGCGGTCGCGGGAGGAGTTCATCGGCGCGGGTGAGTTGGCGAAGCAGCGTGTTGCGGTGTGTATAGAGCCGCGACGCGGCGCGCGAGGCGTTGCACTGCTCATTGACGAAAGTACGTACGGCCGTGTGCAACTCGGGGCCGGCCGATTCGAATTTTCCGAGTGTGCGCTTGATGAACTGGTCCGCCCGGGTTGCGTCCTGGGTTACGAGCGACACCAATTCGACGGTTTCGAAACTCGCGACGCGTTGTGGGGAGTGCAACCGGGCCAGCAGGCGCTGTGTCGCGATGGCATCGAAATGACTCCTGCGGAAGCCGTCGACCCCCGGTGCTGTCGATCCGGTCGCGATGCGGATCCCGGGCATGCCCTCGAGGGCCTTTTCCAGCCGGTCAAAATTGGAAGGCGCGGCGCCGGGAATCCACACCCATCGGGTGGCGACCGTGGCGATGACGCTGAGTGTGCGGTCCGCGTGCGCAAATTGGGAGAGCGCTTCGGTGGCTCTGTTGAGTATGGCCGAGTCCGCGTCCGGAAGATCGCTCCAAACGATTGCGGCCGTGTGATTTTGATCGAGGTTGTACCCGAGCCGGCTGGCCGCCCGCTGCTTTCCGATCGACGCTCCGGCCAAGATCAGCTCGACGGTTTCGCGACGCTCGGCCTGGGTGCCGTGGGTCAGCTCGGCTCTGTCCCTCTGCATGTGTTCAGTGATCGCAGCGTTGGTGTCGTCGATGAACGAAAAGAGCGATCGCGCCGAAACCACCAGCAGTTCTTGTAGTTCGCCGTTGTCGGAGGTGAGCCGAAAAGCCAAGGACATCCAGCGCTGCCAGAAAACGCTTTGCACGATGCGGTAGGCGCGCAGCGCCGATGGGGTTAGCCCGCGGCGCAGCAGATCCTGCGCGAGACTCAGCGGCTCGGGGCTCACGTTCGCGGCGACGGGTGCGCCCGGATCGCGAATGTTGGCCGCGGCCCAGTGCAGGATGTTCGAGCGGATGACGCGCCGAAGCCCCGCAGCCAGGACGGGGTCGTCGGCGACCTCCTTCATGTTGGCCGCCGACAGCGTCGCCTCGTCGAGTTCGTCCAACCACGGCTGAGGGTTATTGAGGATCGTCGTGGCGCCCTGGCGTAGCAAGTCACGGATTCGTTCGGGCGCAGGCTCCCATTCCATGCGGCGAAGCGTATTCCCCG
>Ga0310916_10001838_pt1 | contig 12745 bp, 12 predicted proteins | sample GREbulkMGLF176_FD_203444 | JGI IMG/M metagenome (GOLD analysis project Ga0310916, IMG submission 203444) | Lab enrichment of tropical soil microbial communities from Luquillo Experimental Forest, Puerto Rico - GRE.bulkMG.LF176 | ecosystem: Environmental > Terrestrial > Soil > Tropical forest >...
GGAGGGTACGGTTGGCCGTATTTGTTCAAGTGGGGCGCCGGTACGAACCCGGTTTCGGAAATCGATATGAGCGGGAGTGCCAGGCCGCTCTCGGGCACTTTAATCCGGCGCTCCAGCGCCTCCAGGTTTTCCGGAACCGCGCGTTCGTGGAACATCCGAAGCTGGTATTCGCCCGGCGGCACGCTTGGGAGCGTGAATTTTCCGGATGGCGGCGTGACCACGAACCACGGAGTGGACATGACTGCGATAATAGCGCTCATGGTCGGATGAATGTTGCAGAAGACCCGCACGATGCCCGGCAACTTGAACGGCACGCTTCGGTTGGTGCCCGGTGGATACAACCCCACGTCGAATGGCTGGCCGCTGAAATTCGAGAAGGCATTATGAAAGATGGGATCGAAGTTCGGAAAGTCCACCGTGCTGCCGAGCGGAACCGCGATGATGTGCGGCGTGAACCGCTTGTTCCGCTGCACCATCTGGAGGCGCTTTGGAGCGGCTCCCGCTGGCGCGGGGCGGTCCACGGCCTCGAGCCATAAAACCACGCCGGCATAGTTTTTGCGCTTGCGGACCCCCGCGTCGCGCGAGTTGGTGATCTCCACCTCCCCGCTTACGGTTGCGGCGGGGGTGGAACCAGGAAGCTCCAGCCACAAGGCCGCGCTAGAAAAGATAAGCCAACGCCAGGTCATAGTGATTGTTCCGGCGCGTCCCTTGTCCGAGATACACCGTCCGTAACTGGGAAATCTCCGGACCCATGAGCACATTGGGTGCGATTCGGAAGTAGAGGTTACCGCCGAACATCAAGTTCTTTCCGATGTTGCCGGCTAGCAGATCGGAATTCCGGTCGTCCTGTTGTCCGGAAAACAGGTGAAAGTCCACCCGGCGCGTGGCATGGATGGTAACCTGCCCCCAGCCCCCCTGACTCCGGACTGCGTCCGCACCGCTCGGGTCAATGCCAAAACCCTGGCGATAACCGGAGCCGAGTTCCGCGACATTTTGTCCGCGGTAGAAGGCGCCCGTGAACTCGAGCCACCGCACCGGATTGACGAACCAGTCAAACGAAAGCACCTGGGCCGGCACCGAGAAGCCCGAAACGTGAGTCGTGCTCACATGAAATCCCGGCGCGATCTCGAGTTTCCGCTCGTCATCGAAGTTGTGAAACAGCTCGAAACGCCCCTCCACTCCGGGACGCGAGGCTTCGAGGTTGGTGCCCGGCAGGCTTCCTGCATAGGGGCCCACTTCCCGTGTCTGCACCACGCCCAGTTGCGCCCGCACTCCGCTCTGGCTGGCCAACTTGAAATCCTGTTCCAGGCGCACCTGGGGCATCCATAACCACAAGTTTCCGGATCCGGTGAGGGGAGAGACTCCGACTTGAGCCAGAGAGCTCGGCTCGCGCGGATTGAAAATCGGCTTTTCGACCCCGGCCATCAGGCTGCGCGTCGGCCAGTCCACCTCGATCTCGCCCGTGCGTAACCGCATGGTCTGGCTCAGCGGTGCGTTGCCGGAAGAGAAATCCATGTAGACCGACCCGCGCACCTGGCCTCCCCAGAAGGTTTGGGGCCCGCGGAATTCCAGCCCGACAATGCTCTGACGCACCGTAGCGCCAGCGTGCCGGGGTCCTGGGGCGGTTGCGACCAGAGGATAGTCCGACCCGCCGCTCTGTTTCGAATCGGCAAAAGCGTTAAACAGGGCCATACCCGTGAGCCGGATGGGAAATTTCTGGGTTGTTTCGACTTTGCTCTGGGCTTGTTCATCGAGGCGATGTTGTTGAATGTCAAGCCGCTGTTCGGCCGGGGCCGGGCGGGAAGGCGTCTCGTTGGCGGCGGTGGTGGTGCCGCTCGAAGCCGTCGCCGTTTCGCCACGGAACGCCGCCAGTTCGCCGCGGAGCGCCTGGACCTGCTCGGTGAGCGACCGGTTCTCTCGTTCGAGACGGTCCAGCCGCTCGAGAACGCTTTCCAGTTGGGGAGCGGTTTGGGCCTGGACTAGAAGGGAAGAGAGGGCCAGGGGGAGGACCAGCAGGCTAATCGGTCGTGGCATGGAGAAGTTGCTCCAATTTTCGCCGCACTTGGGCGGGCGAGTAGGGTTTGGCAAAGAATGCGTCTACTTTCATCTGTGCGATCCGCTCGGGGGTACCGGGGTCCGTGTCGGCGCTCACCACGATGATCGGCACTTGCGGAATGCCCTCATCTTCGCGGATCCGCCGAATCAACTCGAACCCATCCATTTGGGGCATGTTCAGGTCGGTAACCACGGCCAGAATTCGGGAGCCGGGACGATTTAAGATCTGCAAAGCTTCCCGACCAGATGGCGCGCGCAGCACCGACGTTCCAGGGATGTCCGAAAGCGTCATCTCCATCGTGGCAGCGCTGTTTTCGGAGTCCTCGACGATCAAAATGTGATGGGCCGGCTCGGCCGGACTCTGACAACTCATTTTGTCATTTTCAGCCATGGTGGGATCGAACGGCCCGAGAATTGGTGGTCAAACCTGTAAAATTCATGGCAGAAAGCGATAACCGACACCGTGCACGGTCAGGAAGTGATGCGGAGCATTCGGGTCCGGCTCCAGCTTTTGGCGAAGCTTGACGACGTGGGCGTCGACGGTCCGCGTGTTAGGAAAAAATTCGTAGCCCCAAACCGAGTTCAGGATCATGTCGCGGGTCAAAGGCCGATCCGGGTTCTGCAGGAAAAAGCATAGAAGGTTGTATTCCGCCGGCGTAAGTTTCATTTCCTCGCCTCGGCGACTCACGATGCGCCGTTCGAAATCGATCTCCGTTTCTCCGAAATGCGCCACCTTCCGCTCGTCCGGGGCTGCTCGCCGCAGCACGGCGCGAATGCGCGCGATCAGCTCGCGGGCTCCGAACGGTTTCACCACGTAGTCGTCAGCCCCGATTTCAAGCAGCAGAACCTTGTCGATCTCTTCGCCGACTGCGCTCAGCACGATGATCGGCGTCGTGACTTTGGCAGCCCGGAGCCGTTTACAGATGTCGGTCCCGCTCATGCCCGGCAGGCGCAAATCAACCAGCACCAGATCCGGCTTCAAGGTGAGGGCCTTTTCGAAGCCGGCCTTGCCGTCGGACACCAGCATCGCACGGAAACCCTCCTGCTCGAGCATCACGCCAATAGTGTCGCGAAGGCCTTCATCGTCATCGATTACGAGAATGGTCTGCATGCCCTTGCCAGTAATTGTAACGAATTCAGCCTCAGACTTTGTTATAGACGAGATAACTGCCATTTACCCGGCCGTGAATGTGCCACCCTCGTCTGCGGCAGGAGGCACATCGCCCGTTGCGTTTTCGCGGGAACCACGGCTAAATGGAAGATTATGCCCTTCGTTAAGGTGACCACTCTGGCCGATCTGCCTTTGGATTCCGTCTTGGAAGTCAACCTCGCCGACAGCGTGTATGCCCTCTGTAACAACCAGGGAACGATTTGTGCTCTCAGTGGAGTTTGCCTTCACCAGGGCGGCCCGTTGGGGCAGGGACAGCTTGCCGGCGGCCGCATTATTTGCCCCTGGCATGCGTGGGAATACGACTGCCGCACGGGCGAGAGCTGCGATCGTCCGGAGGAGCGTGTCGCCACTTATGAGGTCAAAGTGGATGGCAATGACGTCTTATTGCGGATTCCGTAAGTGCCTGAACTTCCTGAAGTGGAAACCGTGGCACGCTCCCTTGCGCCCCTGATCGGCCGCCGCATTCTTACTGCCCAATTCCGCGGCCTGCGCGTCCTGCGCGGCGCCGATCCCGAAACCATGGCCGCCTGCCTCCGGGGACGCAGAATCACTGGTGTCGAGCGCTACGGCAAGTTCATTCTCGTCGCCTTGGGCGGCGGCGGGTACCTGGTCATCCACCTGGGTATGACCGGCCGGCTGCTGCTGGGCGGTCCCGCGGGCAAGCACACGCACGCGATCTTGACGCTCGACCGCGGCGCCGTGCTACTGTACGACGATAGCCGGCAGTTCGGCCTGCTCGAGTACAGCCGCGAGTTTCCCGAACGGTTCAAAAAGCTCGGCCCCGAACCGCTCGAGGTCACTGTGGAGGAGTTCCGAGCGGCCCTCCGCCGCCGGAAAACACGGATCAAGGCCTTGCTGCTCAATCAAGATTTCCTGCGCGGGCTGGGCAATATCTATGCCGACGAGGCGCTGTTCCGTGCCGGGATTCATCCGCTAGAGATCGCGTCACGCATTCGCGGCGATCGGGTCCGCCGGCTTCATGCCGCGGTGGCGGCTGTGCTGAGGGAGGCGATTGCGGCCGGCGGCTCTTCGATTTCCGACTACGTCGATGCGCAAGGGCGCAAAGGCTTCTTCCAGTTCAGTCACCGCGTTTACCAGCGCACCGGTGAGCCTTGCGTCCGCTGCGGGTCCCCCATCCGCCGGGTTCTGGTGGCGCAGCGCTCTTCGCACTTCTGTCCGCGGTGCCAGAAACGCTAAACCCAAAGGGCCACCGCCAGCTTCTGTGTCGCCCGGGGTTGGACCATACGAGCCATGATTTGTACCGGAAGCGAACCTTCGATTGTGGCTAGTTCGTAGGCCGGCCCGCCTACTTCGAACGCCGCTGCTCGGACGAGTCATGCGGGCACCTGTCGATCAAAACCGCTAGGGAGGAGCGGTTTTACCCTTCAGCGAGCGCTTCACCTGCGCCCCGTATTCCGCCGCTTTCAGCAGAATCTGATTCTCATCCAGCGTGAGGATTTTAGCGTCGCGGATTACGGGTCTTCCGTTGACCATTACGTCGCGCACATCCTCGGCTTTCAAAGCGTAGACCATCTGGGAAACCGGATCGTAGACGGGCACGGCGTTGGGACGGTCCAGCCGCACGGCAATCAGATCGGCGCGCTTGCCGGGCTCGAGCGATCCAGTCTCCTGGTCCAGACCGAGGACACGCGCGCCGCCGATGGTCGCCATTTCGAGGGCGGCTGAGGCCGGCAGAGCCGCAGGATTCATGGCAGTTACCTTGGCGAGCTTCGCGGCCAGATCCATTTCCTCAAACAGACTGAAGTCGTTGTTGCTCCCGGCCGGGCCATCGGCGCCCAGGCCAACCGCGATCCCGAGCGCCCGCATTTTCTCGACCGGCGCCACGCCGCTTGCAAGCTTCATGTTGCTTGACGGGCAGTGGGCGACGCCAACGCCGCGCGCTTTCAAAATCGCCTGATCCGCGTCGTTGACCCAGACGCAGTGTGCGGCCACCGTGCGGCCGCTGAACACGCCCAATGAGTCCAGCGTCCGCGTCGGTGTGTTGTGACGCTTCGCCTGTTCGTCGTCATTCTCCTTCTTGGTCTCGGAAACATGGATCAGCAGGGGCACGCGGTACCGGTTTGCCAAGGCGCGCGACGCCTTTAACGTCTCGTCGGAGTTGCTGTAGAGGGCGTGCGGTGCCACTGCAGGGACCACCAGCGGATCGTTGCGATACCGTTCGAGGTAACCTTCGGTAAAGCGCAAGGCTTCGGTCGGTGTCTTGGCATCCGGCACCGGGAAGCGGATGATCGTCTCGCCGAGCACTCCGCGTATGCCGGCCTCCTTGGCCACTTCAGCCACCACATCTTCGAAGTAATACATGTCGGTGAAGGTGGTCGTACCGCCTAGCAACATTTCGAGAACGCCTAAGCGGGTCCCCCAACGCACCGAATCGCGCGATAGGTTTTTGGATTCAGCCGGGAAGATAAATTTGTTTAACCAGTCCTGCAAATTCAGGTCGTCGGCCACGCCTCGCAGCAACGACATGGCGGCATGCGTGTGAGTGTCAATCAGCCCGGGAGACAGGATGGCGTCCGGCCGGTCAAGGCGTTGTCTGGCCTGGAAACGCGAGTCGATTTCGGTTTTGCTTCCGACCCCTACGATTCGCTCCCCGCGCACCGCCACCGCGCCATTCTCGATCACGCGCCGCTGTCGGTCCATCGCGATCACGTATCGGCCGCTCCAGATCCAATCGGCCGGTTCGGCGGAGAGCGCCCCTACGAAAAGGAAGAGACTAAAGATACGAAACATCGAACGGCTTCGGAAAGAGCTCCTTCAATCGGTACTCTTCGATCCTGCCCCGCGGGTTCACCAGGACGATCTCCACGTCCCCGCAGAACTCCCACAGAATCTGGCGGCACGCGCCACAGGGGGGCGTCAGTTTCTCCGTATCCGCCGCAACCGCCACCCGCTTGAACCGGCGCTCGCCTTCCGAGACACCCTTGAAGACCGCCACCCGCTCGGCGCAGACCGTGAGGCTGTACGTGGCATTCTCTACGTTGCAGCCGGTATGAATCCGGCCATCTGAACCCTCGACGGCGGCGCCCACCTTGAACTTCGAAAACGGGGCGAAGGCATTCTCGCGAGCCGTCAACGCCGCAGCCACGAGCCGATCATCCATCACCGCCGGTCCGCCCTTCATGGGCATGCCTCCAATCGCGGCAGCAGCGCCTTCAGAAACCGCACTAGGATGTTCCGCACCAAGCCGCCGGTCTGGAGAACCTCCTCATGGTTGATCTTTTGCGGTGTGATCCCCGCGGCCATGTTGGTGACGCACGAGATTCCCAGCACCTTCATCCCGATGTGATTGGCGACGATGACCTCCGGCACCGTGGACATACCCACGACGTCAGCCCCGATGGTCCGCAGAAACCGGATCTCGGCTGGAGTTTCGTACGAAGGCCCCAACATGGCGGCATACACCCCCTCGGTAACCAAGATCGCGAGTTCCTCCGCCACCTGCTTGGCGATTTTCCGGTAGGGCTTCGAGTACGCTTCCGACATATCGGGGAATCGTGGTCCCAGGTCGTCGCGATTCGGCCCGACGAGGGGGTTTGCGCCTTGCAGGTTAATATGGTCAGAGATCAACACCAGTCCGCCGCGCTCGAGCGCGGGATTGATCCCACCGGCCGCGTTTGTGAGCACGATCGAGCGGACCCCGAGCGATGCCAGCACCCGGATTCCATGGGTCACCTGCGCCGGGGTGTACCCCTCATACAAGTGCGCACGTCCCGCCATCACCGCGACATTGAGCTTGCCCAGCTTGCCGATTACCAGTTTCCCCGCGTGGCCGACGGCCAGCGATGGCGGCCAACCCGCAATTTCCCCATAGGGGACCTCCAATGGGTCGGCCAGTTCCTCGGCAAACGCGCCGAGACCGCTGCCAAGGACCACCGCGATCGCCGGTTTACTCTTGATCCGTTGTTCGAGATACTGCGAGGCCGTGCGGATCACAGCAGCATTCCCGCGATGCACGCCGACATGAAATTCGCCATCGAGCCCGCTGCGACCGCGCGTATGCCCATGCGCGCCAGGTCCGACTTGCGGTTCGGCGCCAGAGCGCCAATCCCGCCGATCTGAATCGCAATCGAACTGAAGTTGGCGAACCCGCACAGCGCATAGGTGGCGATCGTGAACGAGTGCGGGTCCAGGCGTGCCTTCATCGGTCCAAGCTGAGTGAAGGCGACGAATTCGTTGAGCACCAGCCGCGTGCCCAACAGGTTGCCGATATCGGCGGCGTCTTTCCACGACACCCCCATGATCCAGGCGAGCGGCGCGAAGATCGTGCCGAAGATCTTTTCCAGAGTCGGCGGTACCCAACCCAAAAACGGAAGCGTGTGCATCCACCCCAGAATCCCGTTCATCATCGCGATCAGTGCGATGAAGGCAATCAGCATCGCGCCGATGTTCAAGGCCAGGCGCAGACCGTCGCCCGCCCCTTGCGCCGCGGCATCGATTACGTTAACCGCCGTCCGTTCCACCTTGATTTCGACGCGGCCGGCGGTGGCCGGTTTCTCGGTTTCGGGAATGAAAATCTTGGCCAGCATGATCGTGGCCGGCGCCGTCATGATCACCGCTGTCAGCAGGTGCTGGATGTCGACGTGCGCCACGAGCACGTACCCCACCATCACCGCGCCTGACACGTGCGCCATCCCGCTGGTCATGATGGTGAACAGCTCCGACTCGGTCATGTCGGCGATGAACGGCTTGATAGTCAGCGGCGCTTCGGTCTGCCCCATGAAGATACTCGCCGCTACGTTGAGCGATTCGGCGCCACTAGCGCCCATCACCTTGAGCATCACGATCGCCATCCCGCGTACCACCCACTGCATGATCCCCAGGTAGTACAGAATGGAAAAAAACGAGGCGATGAAAATCACGATCGGCAGCACTTGAAACGCGAACACCACACCGAACGGCCCGTCCGGTCCTCCCAGTTGGTTGCCGAAAACGAACGTGCTACCCGCCTCGACGTAGTTGATCATGGCGGTGACGCCCCGGCTGGCGGCTCTGAAGACATCGCCGAAGCCGGTGTCGAGAACCAGCAGTGCGAACGCGAACTGCAGGCCGAGACCCCAGGCGAGTACGCGCAGTTTAATGGCCCGCTTATGGGCGGAGACTAACCAAGCGCAACCCAGAATGACGGCGAGGCCGAAAAGCCCGGTGAAACGCCCCATTTATCCCACGACTTCCAGGATCAGCTCCCGCTCGTCGGGCTTTTGCGCGGAAATGCGGAAGGCGTCTTCCACCACTTCCGCGGCTTCCTCCACGCGATCTTCTCGAGTGTAATAAATGCGGCAGAGAACCGAGCCGGCATCCACCTTTTCGCCGACCTTGACTTCCAGGATAATTCCTACGGCCGGGTCGATGGCATCGTCTTTCTTGTCTCGGCCGGCACCAATCATGTTGGATGCTTTTCCGATGTCTTCGGCGTCGATCAGGCTCACATACCCGCCGCGGGGCGAGGTGATTTCGCGCATGCCGGTGGCGTTGGGCAGCAATTCGAACTTGTCCAATGCCTGCGGGTTTCCGCCCTGCGCTGCCACCACGTCCTTGAACTTCTGGTAACCGGATCCGTCCACCAGGAGTTGCTCAGCGGTGCGGCGCGCTTCGTCTAGCGTCCCGGCTTTCTTGCCAAGGTAAATCATCCGCGCCGCCAATTCGATCGAGAGTCGCGTTAAGTCCGTCGGCCCGGCATTTTGCAGCGTCTGCGAGGCCTCCATCACCTCCAGCGCGTTGCCGACCGCGTATCCCAGCGGCTGGCTCATGTCGGTAATTAATGCCTGGACCTTCTTGTCCCGCGGCCGGCCGATGCTTACCATCATCTGCGCCAGCCGCCGCGCGTCGACCTGCTTTTTGAGAAACGCGCCGTTGCCGACCTTGACGTCCAGCACCAGCGCATCCACGCCCTCGGCCAGCTTCTTCGACATGATCGACGACGCAATCAGCGGAATCGACTCGACGCTTCCAGAGACGTCACGCAGCGCATACAGCTTGCCATCGGCCGGCGCCAGCCTTTCGGTCTGGCCGATGAAGCACAGGCCTTGTTCGGTGAGTTGTTTGCGAAACTCATCGGTCGACAGATTGGTGCGGAATCCCGGAATGGATTCGAGCTTGTCCAGCGTGCCTCCCGTATACCCCAGCGCGCGTCCCGACATCATCGGCACCACCACGCCAGCGGCGGCGGCCAGAGGCGCCACGATCAGACTGGTCTTGTCGCCCACCCCGCCCGTCGAGTGCTTGTCCACTTTCACACCCGGAACCGAGGACAGGTCCACCAGGTCTCCCGACCGCAACATGCAGTCCGTCAGCCGGGTGACTTCGCGGTCGGACATGCCCGTATAGAAGACGGCCATGAGGAACGCGGACATCTGATAGTCCGGAATGTCTCCGCTGGTGTAGCCTTCCACCAGGAATTCAATCTCGTCAGGCGCGAGTTCTTCCCCGTCGCGTTTCCGCTGGATCAAGTCAACTGTACGCATTATAAGACCCTCAGACTAGCATCCCAAGGCACTGAAAGTAAAGGGAAAGGTTTTAAAAAGAGAGAACTTGACCCGTTTTGGCCCAAACCCTTGTCCGGCTCGATCCGGAAGCGCGGCGCGGTTAGTATAGGCCGCGCCGGAGCACAGCCATAAGAATTATCGATTGGACGCTGGCCGCAACCACGGATAAGCTGGAAGCAAGTTCGGTCTCTGCCGACCCGCTTTTGACTCCGCGCCGAGAATTCCACTTTCTTTGGAGTTCTGCAAATGTCACGTTTTGCGCTCCTCGGCTTGCCGGAAGACCTCGGTCACCAGCTCACCCGGATTCTCCTCGCGGAGTCCCACCAAGTGAGCCGGAAGCGGTATCTTTCCGACCTCCGGCGCGGGCCGCGCCTCTCTGCGGTTTTTATTTCCAGTGACAGCCTGGAATATCGCCAAACCCTCTCCCTGCTGCGGGAGACTTACCCCAAGCTGCCGGTCATCGTGGTGAGCCGGTTTCCGGACGTCAAACAATGGTTGGATGCCCTGGATGCGGGCGCGAGCGACTACTGCGGCGCTCCCTTCGAACGTGTCCAATTGCACTGGATTTTGAACTCCGTTCTCGGGTGGCCGGAGCGGAAGGCATCTGAGCCCGAAAGCGAGCCGCTGAACGAGCCGATACTGAGTCCTGGCTGACCGGGAGGCGTCGGCCGAAACAGTTGCTACGATGGTAGCCATGGCTCCGAACCAGCCGGGCATGCCCCCGAGAATGCCGATTCCCGGAGTGAAGAATCTGATAGCCGTCGGCTCGGGAAAAGGAGGGGTCGGCAAGACCACCGTGTCGGTCAATCTTGCTGTCGCACTGGCGTCGCTCGGCTACAAGGCCGGCTTGATGGACGCCGATGTGTACGGCCCCAATGTGCCCTTGATGATGGGGATCAACCGCACGCCGATGGCACACGGGGAACGCATTCAGCCGCTCGAACAGCATGGCGTGCGGCTGATGTCGATGGGCTTTCTCAACCCCGGAGATAAGCCGCTGGTCTGGCGCGGGCCCATGCTTCACAGCGTGATCCAGCAGTTTCTGCGCGGAGTCGACTGGGGCGAGTTGGACTATCTCATCATCGACTTGCCGCCCGGCACCGGCGACGTGGCCCTTTCACTGATTCAGAGCGCTCCCCTCACTGGCGCCATCGTGGTGACCACGCCGTCGGACGTGTCGCTCGAGGACGCGCGCAAGGCGATTCACATGTTTCACCAAGTGAAGGTGCCGATCCTTGGTATCGTCGAGAACATGAGCTACCTCGACTGCCCGCATTGCAACGAGCGGATCGATGTGTTCAGCTCGGGTGGCGGTCGCCGCACGGCGGAACAGATGCAGGTGCCGTTTCTCGGCGAATTGCCGCTTGACCCGAAGGTCCGCATGGGCGGCGACACCGGCCGGCCGATTGCGCTCCGTCCCCCTGAAGGAGAGTCTTTTCTCGAGCTCGCCCGCAACACCCTCGGCCGCATCCAGGAAGCCGCCGGGCAAGAGGGTCCCACGATCGAAATCAGCGAGTAGCGGCAGCACAGCAAGAAACGTCAAGATCTCCGCCGGCGATTCCGCCCGCGCAGAGTCAATCGACCGCAGGGTTCCTGTGCTATCATCGCCCTGCTGGCTATGGCAACCTCGGCCCGCCTTGTAATCGAAGATCCGGAAGCTTTCGACCGGCCGCGGCATTCGGCTTTAGTCCGCATCACTCACTGGATCACGACCTTAGCCTTCTTTGGATTGTTGGCGAGCGGCATCGCCATTCTCCTGGCTCACCCTCGCCTCTATTGGGGCGAAACGGGAACCCTGGGAACTCCCTCCCTCGTCGATTTGCCTCTTCCGTTGGTCCTGGTAGGCCAGTCGGGCTGGGGGCGCTATCTGCACTTTCTATCGGCCTGGGCTTGTATCTTGACCGGCCTGGTGTACGTCCTCTGGGGCCTTTTTACATGCCACTTTCGGGACCATTTGCTGCCTAACCGGGATCATTCCGGCGAACAAGAACGGTACAACACGGTCCAGCGTCTCAGCTATCTCGCCGTCGTCTTCCTGCTGTTTCCTCTGATCATCGTCACCGGCCTCGCCATGTCCCCGGCCCTCGCGTCCGTGTTCCCGGCGCTAGTCATCGTCTTCGGCGGTCACGAGTCCGCGCGAACGATTCATTTCTTTGTGGCGAACCTTCTGGTTCTCTTTCTTTTGGTCCATGTCACCAAGGTCGGTTTCGCCGGATTCTCCGCTCGCGTGCGGGCGATGGTCACCGGCCGCACCGGCGCCCAACGGAGGGTTTTCACACCCAGCAGACTCTCCCGGCGGAAGCTAGTCACAAGCGGAGTGGCGGTCGCAGCCGGGGCCTCCGGCTTGGCCGTCCTAGCGCGCGTCGCCGATCGATATGACCTGATTCCGCCCGATCATGGCGGCCTGTTCGGGGCGGGCGAAACGCTCACCTACGCCGCACAGCGTCTGATGATGTCGCATCATTCGCTCGTCCGCGAATTCGATCCAAGCCGGATCTCAAGAGTGTTCCCCGTCAACGGGGGGCTTCCTCGGAGCGAACTGTACCGGCTTCTGTTCGTGCGCGGTTTTCGGGACTGGCGTCTCACCGTCGATGGACTGGTCGCGCGTCCCTCGTCTTTTTCTCTTGCGGATCTGAAACGCTTTCCGTCCCGCACTCAGATTACCCATCAAGCCTGCGAAGAAGGCTGGTCCTTCATCGCCGAATGGACCGGTGTCCCTCTTTCTTACATCCTGAACCTGGTGGGAGTCCGCCCCGGGGCCAAGTATGTGGTCTTCTTTCCCTTTGACGATTCGTGGGACAGCCTCGACCTGGCCGACTCGTTTCATCCGCAGACCTTGCTCGCTTACGGGATGAACGGTGGGGATCTTCCAGCGCCGCACGGGGCTCCCGTTCGGCTGCGGGTCGCCCGCCAGCTCGGTTACAAGAGCGTCAAATACCTCTCTGGCATCAGGGTGACCGACAGCCTGAGAAATATCGGGAAGGGCCTAGGCTCGATTTCTCCGGAAGTCGGCTAC
>Ga0310916_10001844_pt1 | contig 12714 bp, 9 predicted proteins | sample GREbulkMGLF176_FD_203444 | JGI IMG/M metagenome (GOLD analysis project Ga0310916, IMG submission 203444) | Lab enrichment of tropical soil microbial communities from Luquillo Experimental Forest, Puerto Rico - GRE.bulkMG.LF176 | ecosystem: Environmental > Terrestrial > Soil > Tropical forest >...
GGCCGCGCGCGGCTTCCGCCTCGGGGGCATCAACGATCCCATCAACCTGCCGCTGTGCTCACCGGCCGACAAGGTCGTCTTCGGCAGCAATCCGAACTGGAAGGACGAGACGCTCTGGAACTACGAGCTCGGAGCCAAGACGCAGTGGTTCGACAGGCGGCTGACGTTCAACATCGACGTGTTCTACTCCGACATCAAGGACCTGCAGGCGACCACTACCGCCGGCACCTGCTCCTCGCGCGTGGTGTTCAACGTGCCGACCGCGCGCAGCGAAGGCATCGAGATGGAGCTCTTTGCGAGACCCAACACGACCTGGGACTTCGGTCTGTCCGCCTCTGTGATCGATGCCAAGCTGACTTCGTCCGTGACGTCCACGCTGCCCGATGGCACGACGGTCGTGGTCGGCGGTCTGCAGGATGGCAATCAGTTGCCCACCGCGCCGAAGGTGCAGGGGGCGGCCTACGCGGGCTACACGCTGCCGCTGCCGAGCGGCAGGGATTTCTTCGCCAACTTCACCGTGCAGTACGTCGGCTCCTCGTTCTCGCAGTTCGAGAACCAGCAGCCCGGCTGGGGCAACATCTGCACGGGCTGCCCGAACGCGGCGAACCCGTATGCGGCGCGCCTGGACGCTTTCGGCGGGCCGCTCTCCGTCACCTCGTTCACGTTCAATCCGGAGCTGCCGAGTTACACGCTCGGCAACCTGCGCCTGGGTCTCAAGACCGACCACTGGCAGGCCGCTGTCTACATCAACAACCTGTGGGACGAGACAGCGCGCCTGGCGCTCGACTACGAGCGTGGCCGCACTGCGCGACTCGGTTATCTGACCAACCAGCCGCGCACTTTCGGCCTGTACGGCAGCTACAGCTTCTGAAAGTGCGGTCACGCGGCTGCGTGCCGCAGCGGATCTCGGGCCGGCTGCCACCAGGGAGCCGGCCCGTTTCTCTCAGATCCTGAATCGCTCGCGCAGCTCGCCTGCCATGCGGCGGCTCACCTGCAGCGGCGCCTCGCAGCCGCGCAGGCGCACGAAGTACTGGCCCTCCGCGCTGCGCTCGATGCGCTCGAGGTACTTCACTGCGACCAGTGCGTTGCGGTGTACGCGCACGAACGCCGCGCCGAACTCGCTTTCGAGCAGCCGCAGGGAATCCTCGATCAGGTCCTCGCCGCCCACGTGCCGCACGGTGGTGTATTTCTGATCGGCGAGGAAGTACTGCACCTCCTCCAACGGGATCAGGCGCAGCCCGTCGCGCCGCCGTGCGGCGATGTGGCTGCGGCGCGCGCCGGCCGCGGCGAGCGTCTGCAGCTGCGCACGGGTGAGGCGGCCGGCGCGGGCGAGGGAGGCAGCGAGCTGCTCCTTGCGCACCGGTTTCAGCAGGTAGCCGACGGCGTGCGCGTCGAAGGCTTCGACCGCGTACTGATCGTAGGCGGTGGTGAAGATCACCGCCGGCGGCTCCTCCAGCACGTTCAGGTGCCGCGCGGCCTCGAGCCCGTCCATGCCGGGCATGCGCACATCGAGCAGCACCACATCGGGCGCGAGGTCGTGGCTGTGGCCGAGCGCCTCGGCGCCGTTGGCGGCCTCGCCGATCACCTCGACATCACCGATCTCGGCGAGCAGGGCGCGCAGCCGCTCGCGTGCCGGCGGCTCGTCATCGACGATCAGCACCTTCAGCCGGAACGCCTCGGGCATGGGCTCAGGCGCGCGCCGCGGCCGCAGTCCGCGCCGGGCTCTCGATGAGCGGGAAGCGCAGCGTGACGATGTATTCGGCGTCGAAGCGCCCGGATTTCATGAGCGCGCGCTCGCCGTACATGAGGCTCAGGCGCTCGCGGATGTTGGCAAGCGCCAGGCGGTTGCCTTCGCGCAGTCCGGGGACGGGGTGGAGCGGGTTCCTCACCACGATGGTCACGAGCCCGCCCGCGACCTCGCCGCTGATGGTGACGGTGCCCCCTTCGGGGCGCGGCTCGATGCCGTGGTAGATCGCGTTCTCGAGCAGCGGCTGGATCATGAGCCCGGGCACGAGCGCTTCCGGCGGCAGCGACTCGGTCTTCCACTCGACCTGCAGCCGCGTTCCGAGTCGCAGCTGCTCCATGCGCTGGTAGGTGCGCGCCACCTCGAGCTCTTCCGCCAGCGTGATGGTGTCGCGCTTGTCGCTGAGCGCGGCACGGAACAGGTCGGCGAGGTCCTGCACCGCCGCCTCGGCGCGCGGCGGGTTGCTGCGCGTGAGCGCGGCGATCGTGTTCATGCTGTTGAAGAGGAAGTGCGGCCGGATGCGTGCCTGCAGCGCGTGCACGCGCGCCGCCGCGCGCAGCTCGACACTCCGGCGCCACTCGTGCGCCACGTAGAAGTACCGCAGGGCGAGCCCCGTCACGATGAGTCCGATGGCGACGTTGCGCAGCACGAACACCCAGGGCGCTGCCGGGAAGAGCCCCGCGCCGCCCGAATCGACCACCAGCGCCGTGCGTCCGAACAGGTACGCGCACAGCGAAACCGCGGCAATCACGGCGCTGATGAGCGCCAGCACCGCCGCGGAGCCCACCGCCACCGTCATGTGTGCGAGCCGCGGGCGCAGGGCGCACAGGAGCGCCGCGCCGGCGAGTCCGATCCACAACAGGAAGAGCGACGTGCGTCCGAGGTCGGTCCAGAAGTCGATCGTGGCGTTCTGGCGCGCGAGGGTCAGCAGCAGCGCGGTCAGCTGCACGATCAGCACGATGCCGAGCGTGGCGCGCGAGGTACAGAAGTCCGGCAGGTAGAGCGCATCGCTCCCTCCGGTGGCGGTCTTCATGCGTTGCCGCGGTTGGGTGCGCGCATGATGTTGGTGCGCTCGAAGAGCTCCTCCTTCAGGCGGAAGGTGGCCGAGACGTCCTCATCGCCGTAGCCGCGCGCGATGAGCTCGGCGTATTCCTTGCGCATGCGTTCCACCACCGGCAGCGCGGTGCCGAAGCGCGCCGCCATGTCGTGACAGATGCCGAGGTCCTTGTCGTGCAGCCGCACCCGGAAGCCCGCCGGGTAGCTGCCGCGCGCCATGTTCGGCGCGCGATGCACGAAATACCAGCTCGATCCGGCGCCCTTGCCGAGCGTGGCGATCAGCTTGTCGAGCGGCAGCCCCTCGGCGTGCGCGAACGCCATGGCTTCGGCGATCGCCTCGACGATGCCGGCGACCATGATCTGGTTGGTCGCCTTGGCGGCTTCGCCGCTGCCGACCGGGCCGAAGTGTGCAATGGTGCGGCCGAGCGCCTGCAGGATCGGCTGCGCGCGCTCGTAGGCTTCGGGCTTGCCTCCGACCATGATGGCGAGGGTGCCATCGCGCGCCCCCTCGACCCCGCCGCTCACCGGGCAGTCGAGAAAATCCGCGCGGCGCGGCTCGATGTGCTCCGCCGCCTGCCGCGCGGTCTCGGCGCTCACGGTGGAGCAGTCGAGCACGAGTGCGCCCTGGCGCAGCGCCGGCGCGAGCCCGCGTGTCACCTCGAGCACATCCGCATCGGCCGACACGCAGGAGACTACCGCCTCGCACGCCGCGGCGAGTTCGGTCAGCGTCGCCGGCGCTTCGACCCCGAGCTCCGCGGCGAGCGCTTGCGCCTTGCCGCTGCTGCGATTCCAGACCGCGGTCAGGAGTCCTGCGCGGTGCAGGTTGCGCGCCATGTGCGTGCCCATGGCACCGAGCCCGACAAAACCTGTGCGCATGGCAGATGTCCGGTTGACGGCCGGGCGGCCGCGGCCGCCACTATAGGGCTTTCGCAATCGAGCTGCCGCGGCCCGGCGAGGACCCGTGCGCGGCGCGCAGTGCCGGTGCTATCGCGAGGTCGTGGAGGCCGGATTGACCTTCGGCTCGGCGATCGGCTGCGGCGAGACCGGTGCATTCGGATCGAACTGCGGGACGCTGCCACAATAATCCTGCACCTGCTTGCGCAGCTGCTCGCGGTACGCGTCGGCGTCGGCGTCGGAGAGGTAGCTGCGCTCGCCTTGCGCGCCTTCCTTGTAGACGCGTCGCGAGGTGATCGCCCTCATGTAGTTGTCCTTGGATTGCTTGCACAGCACCGCGTGGCGGCTGGCGAGGTCCTGCTGCACGGCGTGGGCGTTGTCCTTGTCACCGGCCTGCTCGGCGATCCGGTTGTTGGATGCGGTCAGATTCTTCTGGTCCGCGGCGCGCGACGCACTGTCCCAGCCGGCTGGATGCGCTTTGCTGGTCTTGACGACCTCGGATCCCGGCACCCACTGATCGCTGTAGTGCGGTTGACCCTTTTCATCGACCCAGCGATAGACATCCGCCCGGGCGAGGGTGAACGCACCGGCGATGATCAGGGCGCTGATGGACAGGCGTTGCAGCATAAGGGTGCCTCCGGCAATGCCAGTATGGCGGCTCCCGGTCAGGGCGACCCTTGAACTCTGTCACACTCGCTCAAAGGCCGCCTCCGGCACGGGCCTCACACCCTGCAAAAACCCGCCGCAGCCTGCCATGGCGGGCGTGGCTGCCATGCGGGTTCGGCAGGGCCGGTGGGCGCGCCGGCACTGCCTCACAGATCGTAGGCGCGCTCCCCGTGAGCGGTGATATCGAGTCCTTCGCGCTCCTCTTCTTCCGGCACCCGCAGGCCGACCACGAGCTTCACGACGTAGAAGGCGACGAAGGCCACGGTCGCCGTCCAGACCACGACCAGCGACACCGCCTCGAACTGCGCGAGGAACTGCCTCCACACCCCGGGGTACCCGGAGGTTCCCCTCACCCAGTCGACCGTCGAGCCCGGTCCGCCGAGCGCGGGCCAGTTGAAGATGCCGGTCATCAGAGCGCCGAAGGTGCCGCCCAGGGCGTGAATCCCGAAGACATCGAGCGAATCGTCGGCGCGGATAAGGCGCTTGAGGCCAGTGACGCCCCACAGGCAGACGACGCCCGCCCCCAGTCCGATCACGAAGGCCCCGGGGATGCCCACGTTGCCGGCAGCCGGCGTGATGGCGACGAGTCCTGCCACCGCGCCGGAGGCCGCACCGAGCATCGAGGGCTTACCCTTCAGCAGCCACTCCGCCAGCATCCACGAGAGCACCGCGCAGGCGGTAGCGAGGTAGGTGTTCAGGAAGGCAAGCGCGGCAGTCCCGTTGGCTTCGAGCGCGGAGCCCGCGTTGAAGCCGAACCAGCCGAACCACAGCAGCGAGGCGCCGATCATGGTCAGTGTGAGGCTGTGAGGCGGCATCGGCTCGCGGCCGAGGCCGACGCGCTTGCCGAGCAGAAACGCACCGACGAGGCCGGCAACGCCGGCATTGATGTGCACCACGGTACCGCCGGCGAAGTCGAGCGCGCCCCACTGCCAGATGAGGCCCGCCGTGGCGTTCGCCGCGTCCACCTTGTCGGGCGCGGAGTAGGCATCGGGGCCGGCCCAGTACCACACCATGTGCGCGATGGGGCAGTAACTGAAGGTGAACCAGATGACGAGAAAGAGCAGCACCGCCGAGAATCGGACGCGCTCGACGAGCGAGCCGAGGATCAGGCAGCAGGTGATGGCGGCAAAGGTGCCCTGGAACGCCACGTAGACCAGCTCGTAGAGCGGCGTCCCCTTGCTGAAGGTGGAGGCGAGCGAGAAAGCACCACTCTTCGCATCGAAGGTGCCGCTGAGGAATGCACGGCTCAGGCCGCCGATGATGGCGTTGCCCTCGGTGAAGGCGAGCGAATAGCCGTATACGCACCACAGCACGCTGATCAGGGAGAAGCCGACGAAGACCTGCATGAGCACCGACAGCATGTTCTTCGTGCGCACCAGCCCGCCGTAGAACAGCGCGAGTGCGGGCACCGACATCAGCAGCACCAGCGCCGTGGCGGTGAGCATCCAGGCGGTGTCGCCCTTGTTCGGCTGCGGCGCGTCGGCGGCGAGGCTGAGCGCCGGGGCAAGCGCTGCGAGCGCGGCGGTCAGCCGCGTGGCCTGCCTGCGCGTGTTGGCAACGGTGGGCATGATCTGTTTCCTGTGGTTTGCGCAACGAACACCGGCTGCACGCACCGCGGATGACGCGTAAGCTGGTGAGCGCGCGGAAAAGGTGCAGATTCCATGCCATGGCGTAAGGCGCGGGGTTTCCGCGACTTGCGTAGCCGGCGCCGCCGCTGCTGCACCATGTTGGAGCCGATGTCATCAACCCTGCCCCGAATCGGGGCAGCTGCACACGAGGCCCGGACTTATGGATACCTTTCGCATCGATGAGATCGCCCGCAGGCTGCTCGAGCGCGTGCCACCGGCGCTGCGCAGCATGCAGGCGGACCTGGAGACCAACTTCCGCGCCGTGCTGCGTGAGCGGCTGAGCAAGCTCGACCTGGTGAGCCGTGACGAGTTCGACGCCCAGACCCGGGTGCTCGAGCGCACGCGCGCGCAGCTCGAAGCGCTCGAGGCGCGCCTCACCGCGCTCGAGAGCGGCGCGCCAGCCCCGGGCAACCCGAGCCGCTGACCTGCCCGGGGCGCCCCGGGAGCTTGCGTGGCGGTGGCGAGGGTGGCCTGCCGGGCGCAGCTCGGACTGGCGGCGCCACTGGTTCAGGTCGAGGTGAGTCTCGCCAGCGGGCTGCCGGCCTTCTGCATCGTGGGTCTCCCGGCGACGGTCATCAAGGAGAGCAAGGAGCGCGTGCGCGCGGCGCTCACCAATTCCGGTTTCACATTTCCCGCGGGACGCATCACGGTGAGCCTCGCGCCCGCGGAGCTCCCCAAGGAGGGCGGCCGCTTCGATCTGCCCATCGCACTCGGCATCCTGCTCGCGTCAGGACAGCTGCGGGGACGCGCACAGGGTGAGGAGCGGCCCCGGGAGTTCTACGGTGAGCTTGGGCTCACGGGGGAGCTCAAACCGGTGCGCGGACTCCTGCTCGCCGCCGCGCACGCGCGGCGGCAGGGTCACGAGCTCGTCGTGCCCTGTGGCAACGCCAGTGAGGCCTGTGCGGCTGCACCGAGCCAGGTACGTGCCGCCAGTCACCTCCTCGAGGTGTGCGCGCACCTGCGTGGCGTGTCACCGTTGCCGCCGCACCCGGCACCCGGGCGCGCGGCCACCGACAGCGATGCCGGCACAGTGACCCGCCCCGATCTCGCCGATGTCCGTGGACAGTGGCTTGCCAAGCGGGCGCTCGTCATCGCGGCGGCCGGGGCGCACAGCCTGCTGCTCATCGGTCCGCCGGGCTCCGGCAAGACCATGCTCGCCCAGCGCCTGCCGGGGCTGCTGCCGCCGCTCGCGGAGAGCGAAGCACTCGAGGCGGCTGCGATTGCCGCGGTGAGCACCGGCGGTTTCGCGCCGGAGCAATACGGGCAGCGGCCGTTCCGCGCGCCACACCACAGCAGCTCGACCGCGGCGCTCGTCGGCGGTGGCGCGCGTGCGCTTCCCGGGGAGGTGAGTCTCGCGCACCTCGGCGTTCTGTTTCTCGATGAGCTGCCCGAGTTTGCGCGCGTCGCGCTGGAGGCACTACGGGAGCCGCTGGAGAGCGGCTCGGTGTGCGTCTCGCGGGCCGCACTGCAGAACCGCTACCCGGCAGCGTTCCAGCTCATTGCCGCGATGAATCCGTGCCCCTGCGGGCGGCTCGGAGATGCCACCGCGGACTGTCGCTGCACGCCCGCCCAGGTTCGCGGCTATCGGGGGCGGATCTCAGCGCCGTTGCTGGACCGACTCGACATGCAGGTCGAGGTACCGCGCCTCGCGGCACGCGAGTTCACCGCGGCGGCGAGCGAGCACGTCGAGACCACGGCAGCGGCCGCGGAGCGCGTCGCCCGCGCGCGCGCCGTGCAACTCGAGCGCCAGGGTACCTGCAACGCGCGGCTCACCGATGCGGCCGTGCAGCGCTGGTGCCGGGCGGATGAGGTCGCTGAGCGGCTGCTTGCGAATGCGATGGAACGTTTCGGACTCTCGGGACGGGCCCGGCAGCGGGTGCTGAAAGTCGCGCGCACGATCGCCGATCTGGCGGGCGTTCCGGTCGTCACCGCCGGCCACATCGGTGAGGCGCTGAGACTGCGCTGCCTCGATGAACGCCGCGCTACTGCGCCATCTGCACCATGTGGTCGACCGCCTGCTTGATCAGGTCGTCGGACACGTCGGTGCGGCCGCCCTTGGGAGGCATGACTCCGGCGCTGCCGGTGAAGCCGTGGACGGCATGGTCGTAGAGCACCGCCTTGCCCTGGGCGATCCGGGGGCCCCAGGCTGCCTTGTCGCCCGCCCGGGGCGCTCCGGCGATCCCCTGCCCATGGCAGGTGCTGCAGGTCTGCTCGAAGAGCTCGGTGCCGTTCTTCGGCATCGTCACCTCGGCACTGCCAGCAGCGGCAGGACCCGCGGCCTTGATGGCGAGCGCCGAGTTGTCGTGCCCGGCGATCGCCTCCGCGCTCGCCGGGGCGATGCGCGCCGCGACGTTCTTGGCGTAGTCGGGCTCGGTCAGCACCTGCCGGTCCTGAGTGTGGCTGGCGACGATCCGCGCGAGTGCGAACAGCCCGATGGCGACCGCTACCAGCAGCGCGATGACCAGGCTGAAAACGTTGAAGAAGTGGGTGTCCTGCTTGCTCACGATGAAACCCGATGGCACGGCCCGCGGAAACGGCGGCGGAGTATAGCGGTTCGGCTCCCGGGCCCGTAAGTAGACCGTGGACGGCGCCGGACACGCGGGACCCGCCGTTCTCGCGAACGATCGGCCCGGAAACAGCGCGGTTACCCCCCGGCCGCCTGGGGCCCGCAGAAGCGTGCGCACCGACTCCGTGCGCGTCCGGCATGCTCTTAACCCGGTACGCGCGAATTCGCTGATATATCAAACACTGTATACCGACAGTTCATTTCAAAAATAGTCGATTTACCGTGTTATTTTATCGACCCTCGACCCGCGCACCGCATCGGGGTGCGTCTTCTACGCAGTGCGCACCTGAAGCTCAACAGTCTCGACAGCAGGGGGTTCAACGCCGGTGTTTGTCAGCAACTCTCACGCTCTCGCTGGTGACGACTCTGCCATCCGGGCGGCCCTCCTGCGTTTCCAGCGCGGCGAGGACCGCGCGCCACGCGGCGTTCGGCCGGTGATCGAGGAATCCTGGCAGCGGTCTCTGCGCAGCGGGGTCGACCCGGACCTGCCGCGCGCGGCCCGCAGCGCCGAGCCGGGTTGGTCAAGGACTGGGCGCCGCCAGGAGCTGCTCGACGCGAGCCGTACCGTCATGGCCCAGGCGAAGACGGCGCTGAGTGGTTGCGGGACGATGTTGATTCTGGCGGATGCTGCCGGAGTGGTACTGCGCACCGACGGCGATGACAACGCGCTCGCCGACGCGGACGGTATCGGGCTCTCGCCCGGCAGCACCTGGAGCGAGTCCGCGCGCGGCACCTGCGGCATTGGCACCTCGCTCTATCTGGGCGAGGCGCTGCTGCACGTTCACGGACCCGAGCACTATTGCCGCGAGCACCAGAGCTGGAGCTGCTCGGCGAGCGTCGTGCGCGATCCGGTCGATGACAGTCTGCTCGGCGCGCTGTCCGTGGGAGGTCCGAGCGGTGCGTTTGATCCGCATTGGCTGCCGCTGGTGCTGGCCACCGCGAACGGTGTGTGCGCGGCGCTGGCGGAGCGCGAGGAGCTGCGGCGCAAGCGGCTGCTGGAATATGCGCTCGCGATGCTCTCACGCCGCAGCACCACGGGCCTCATGCTGTTCGACCGCCGCGGGCGGTTGGTCACCGCGGACGCCCGTGCCCGCTCGGTTCTGGCGTCGCTCTGTGCCACGGACGATGAGACGCTCTTCACGCGTATCGTGGCGCTGGATGAGTGCGCGGGCCCCGAGGCCAGCGTCGCGCAGATGCCGTTCTGGTTGCGGGGCCAGTGGCTCGAGGCGGTGATCGCCGACGACGAGCGTATCGGCACGATCGTGAAGTTCCCCGGCACCCTGCCGGCGGTCTCGGCGCTGGGGAGCGGCTTACCCCGCTACAAGCTGCGGCGCGTGGTGGCGTACATTGATGCAAGGCTCGGCAGCCCCATCAGTCTCGATGATCTGGCGAACGTTGCCGGGGTCAGTCGCTTCCACTTCCACCGGCAGTTCCGCAAGAGCGTCGGTGTCACGCCGCGCGAGTACGTTCTGCGGGCACGGATCGAGCGCGCGAAAGGACTGTTGACCGAATCGGATCTCACCGTCGGCGAGGTCTCCGGTGCCGTCGGGTTCGCCGATCAGAGCCATTTCTCGAACATCTTTCGCAGGCTGACGGCGATGACTCCGCGCAGCTTTCGAAATTCGATGTCCGGCTGAGTGCCCCAACCCGATAAGATGGCCGGCGGCCTAAGCCGCCGGCCACGGTTCACGCGCATCACAGGGGGTTAAATGCTGCACGTGATATCGGCAAGGTCGGCCGTCCCTGGCCCGGCTACGGCCATCCGTGGGCCTGAAGCATGCTGAATTAGTCCGCCTCGCCCGTGCCTGCGCACACGTGCGAATTCTGTTCGTTTCTTGCTCAAGTTGCGGGTGAAGATCCCCGTGTCGAATCAAGGAGGTGCGTGCAGTGCCGCCTTGCCCGGCGGGTTTCCGATGGCCAGCGCAATCAGCCTCGCTTATGATCGCCCGCCCCAACGCGCCCGTAGCTCAGTTGGATAGAGTGGCAGCCTCCGAAGCTGCAGGTCGCTGGTTCGAATCCAGTCGGGCGCGCCACCTCCCACCTCCAGAAAGCCTGTAAATCGCAGTGTTTCCCGCTCGATGGCCGCGCCGCAGCAGGATTATGTAACCGGGCATGTAACCAACCAGCGGGCAAACAGGGGTCCGATTTCTGGGTGGACCACATGGGCCGGTGGTCAACTTGGGGGCCTCTTGCCTCGAACGCCCGTCCCCTCGAGCCACGCCTCACGTACCGTCAGCGCCGCGAGCTCGCAGTCGCCCGCGCCGCCGCGCCGGATTCTCGATCGCGAGATGGACCCGAACCCCGCGCGGATGTGGCAGCCCCGACGTTCTCCAAAAAAAGAAAAATTCCGGCCACCGGTCTGTGCTCTTTACCGGGCGGGGTCGGCTGTTCGAATTGAGGAGACACGGCCTCTCGGCCTGTCGCGCTCGAAGGCACCGCAGCCATGCTCTGCGTTCAGCCCCCGGAGGACAGTTCGCCAGGATCGCCCGCCGCAGTTTGACGTCGCGGCAGTAACGGCAAAGGGTGACCGTGGCACCGGAGAGGAAGTTGTGTCCCGTATTCTTTACCGGTGTGCCACCGGCTACGGGGTGAGTCCGTAAACGGCGACCTGTTTCGACCAGGTTGCGACATAGACCCTGCCGTTCGCGACCAGCGGGGGCACGAACTTGGCCAAGTTGCCGAACGAGTCGCGCGTCGCATCCAACTTCGAATTCCACAGTTCCCTCGCGACGTTCTCGGCATCGATGGCGTACAGCGCGCCCGGCACCGGTGGATTGTCGTCGGCGTCACAGCAGGTCGGGACTGTCGCCCACAGCACGCCAGTGCCGTGTGTTTCGCCGTTGGCGGACAGCGTGATAATTCCGCCCGGGTAGTACGACACGACAGCACTCCCATAGGTGGGAGTGGTCGCAAACTTGCTTCCGTTGAACGGAAATGCCTTAAGCCGCGCCCCGCTCCAGCTGTATAGCAGCGGTCCGCCGTTGGCGGCTGAGCGCTGCCAGTACACCGGCCCACCCAGCAACGGCCCCAGATTCCGTATCTTTTGCACAGCGCCACTGTCGTCAGAGGTGTTCTTGCCGAGCGCGGCCGTGTGGAGCACGTACAGGAGACCCGCCTTGCCACCGCCGACCAGCAGACTGGTACCCGGGACCAGCATCGGACCGGAACTTGAGAGATCCATGTCCCCTCGGTCGAGCGTCGACCAGTCACTCGGGGTGAACCAGTCGAGGAGTCTGAGGCCATGGGCAGGATCGAGTTTGAGCACGCTCTCGCTGAAGTTATGGACACCGTCGTAGCCGTCGCCGAAGGCATTGCCACTGAACACATAGACGTACCCCAAGCTGTCGACCGCGGCCGGGCGGCCGGCCTGCCACACCCCGCCGCCACCATTGCCTATGGTTTCGATTGCGAAAGTGCCGGTCTGCGCGAGCGTACTCTTGTCGTAGGCCATGACCCATCCACCGTAGATGGCGCCCGGAACCTCGTACCCGGGGTTGGCCGAGAATCCGAACACGACGCTATCGCCCGACAGGACGAGCGATACCCGCTGGACTTGGTGGCGCGCGTCGAAAGTCACTGTGCGATAGATGCCCGAGATCACGACGCCGGAACCCGCTCGTGGCACCCCGGTCGTGATGTCGACGGCGTGCAATCGATAGACCAGCGCGTCCTTTTCCAGCGTACCGGTCACCGCATACAGCGTATTGGTGGCGTGGTCGATCACCGGTGTGCTCAAAATGCCGAGGTTGCCGCCGATCGGCTTGGAACCGCCAGGGGCGAAGCCGGCATGTTCGAAGGCTGCCAGATCGCGCGTCCACAGCGGCGCACCGCCCCGGTCGGCGTCGAACGCGTAGACGGTGTCGCTCATCGTCGCAACGTACAGGACATTGTGTGCGACTTTATTGATCGGCACGTTTTGCACGTACAGGGGCTGCGCCATGATGTTGTCATCTACAGGCAGCTTGAACACCAGCCCGAAGCGACCGGGCACAACGTTGGAGGTGGTGAGCGTGGTTTCGCTGAGCGTCGCGCCGGAAACGCCGGCGTCGTAGCCTCGCTGTACGACGTCCCTAGCCGTTGACGGGGGCGGTGGTGGCGGCGGCGGCGGTGTTGGAGTTGGTGGCGGCATTGGTGGCGGCGGTGTTGGAGTTGGTGGCGGC
>Ga0310916_10001858_pt1 | contig 12671 bp, 12 predicted proteins | sample GREbulkMGLF176_FD_203444 | JGI IMG/M metagenome (GOLD analysis project Ga0310916, IMG submission 203444) | Lab enrichment of tropical soil microbial communities from Luquillo Experimental Forest, Puerto Rico - GRE.bulkMG.LF176 | ecosystem: Environmental > Terrestrial > Soil > Tropical forest >...
GCATGCACTGCATCCCGAGGTGGAGTTGCATCCAGAGACAGCCAAGGCGCGGAAGATTGCTGCTGGAGACTGGGTGGCGGTCGAGACACCACAGGGAAGTGTGCGTGCTCGTGCCCGCTTCAACGAAAGCCTCGACACTCGCGTTGTCTGCGGTCAGCACGGATGGTGGCAGGCCTGTAAAGAGCTTTCCGTGCCGGGCTACGATCCCTTCGGGCCCGATGGTTCGAACTTAAATTTAGTGATCAGTGGGGACGCCCGCGATCCCATCAGCGGTACAGTGCCCCACCGGGCCTATCTCTGCGAGATTCGATGTGCCCATTTGAAGTCGTAGTCAGTCTTGCTCGACGGGCGGCAATCTCACAGGCGTGACCAATTGAGCGCCGAAATTGTAGCGAAAACAATCGCTGCGATCAGTCGTGTTCGCATGGAATCGAGGAAAGCCACCGGCGCAATTCAACAAAGTCTAACTTGACTAACAACACAGCATATCAGCGGAAAGGCCGAGCTTCGCGATCTGTGCCGCCGCGCGTTTTTCGGCACCGCCGGCCGGGAACGAATGCCGCCGCCGCGGATTGAGACGGGACAGTGACGGAGTGATCCCAATGAAGATTTTTCTAGGCTGCGCCGCTTTAACGCTTGCGATTGCGCTGACGAATGCGACTGCAGACGCCAAGGGCTGCCTTAAGGGCGCGGCGGTCGGCGGCGTTGCCGGCCATGTCGCCGGTCATCACGGCTTCATCGGCGCCGCGGCGGGCTGCGCGATCGGCCACCACGAGGCGAAGAAGAACGAAAAGAACAACGCCAAGCAGGAGCCGCAGCAGCCACAGCAGTGATGCTCAGCCGCATGGAAGCGCTCATTGTGCCTTGATGCCGGCGGCCTTGATGATCGGCCACCATTTTTCGATCTCAGCCTTCTGAAAGGCGTGCAGCGCTTCCGGCGTCTGTTGATCGTGCGGATAAATCACCTGCGCGAGATCGAGAAGCTTTTTGCGTGTATCCGCGTCCTCAAGCGCGGCGACGATAGCGGCGTTGAGCCTGGCGATGATGGGTTTGGGCGTGCCTTTCGGCGCCCACATTGCGTGCCAGAACGAAAAATAGAATCCCGGTAACCCCGCTTCGTCGGTCGTCGGAATATCCGGCGCGACCGCAATGCGGTCCTTGGCGGTCACCGCATAGGCCTTAAGGTCACCGGATCGTACATGCGTGAGCGACACTGCCGGCGTATCCAATTGGATGTCGGTGATGCCGGCGAGCAGATCCTGCGTCGCCAAGCCGGCGCTACGATATGAGATCATCTGCCAGTTCACCCCAACCAATTGCTCCATCAACACGCCGGCGACGTGGCTTGGACTGCCGACGCCGGATGTGCCCATGGAGGCCTTTTCGGCATTGGTCTTAAGCCAGACGACCAGCTCTTTGAGATTGTTGGCCGGCATGGTCTTGCGGGCATCGATCAAGAACGGCTGGGTGGCGACGAGCGCGACCGGCTCAAAATCGTTCAAGAGATCGAAATCGAGCGAGTAGATCGCGCCGTTGGCGACATTGGTTCCCCACATGCCCCATAGCACGGTGTAGCCGTCCGGCGTCGCCCGAGCAGCACGGGTGACGCCAATCGTGCCGGCTGCACCGGCGGTGTTTTCAACAACAACCGACTGCCCGAGCGTCGGCCGCATAGCCTGTGCCATGATCCGCCCCAACGTGTCGGTCGAGCCGCCGGGCGCTAGTGGCACGATCATGATGATTGGATGCGACGGATAATCGTCGGCGCGGCACGGCAGCGCCGCCATTGCCCATGCAAGGCAGATGGCGGACGCAATGGCCGAAACGTGCTTGGCCTTCATAATGTTTCTCCCCTGCGCAAGGCGCGTCTGCGTTTGTCATGCCAGAGGAGGCCGTCGCGCCAAAGTGCAAAACCATAGATGTCGCGCGACCAAGTAGCGTTGCCCGGCATTTTGAATCGTGGTTCAGTTGTTAGGCGCGTCTCTCCATCGCGTTTGTTTTTGGCACAAATGCCTTATCGCCGGACCGAAAATGTCGAACGCCGGCTTGCGGCCCGGCGTGCGGCGATCATTGCCGCGGCGCGCCAGGCGGCAAGCGAAGGCGGCATGGCGGCGGTGCAAATCGCTGCGGTCGCACGGCGCGCCGGCATCGCTGCGGGCACGGTCTATCGCTACTTTCCCGGCAAGACCGATTTGATCGCGGCTGTGCTTGCGGAAATTTCCGGACGTGAGATTGCCGCTGTGCGCCGCGCCGCCGACAACGCGCCCGGCCCGCTCTCCGCGCTTGCCTGCACGATCATGAGCTTTGCCGCTCGCGTGCTGCGCGATCGCCGGTTTGCCTTCGCCGCGATCGCCGAGCCGGTCGATGCTAAACTTGATCCGGTCCGGCTGAAGTTTCGCAAAGCACTCGCTGACGAATTTGCAACCCGCGTGCGCGCCGCGATTTCAAGCGGGCATCTGCCTGAGCAGGACGCCGCACTCGCAGGCGTCGCTGTGCTCGGCCTCCTAGTGGAAGGAACGATCGGGCCGTTGGCGCCGTCGCCGGCCGGGCGCGAGCGCGAATTGGTGCAATCGCTCGCTTTGACCACTTTACGCGCGCTGGGCCTACTCGATCCGCGGGCGCGCGGCTTGGTCGTGCAAACAATGATTGGAGACGATTGAACGCGGGCCAGCGCACAGCTAATGCGAAAGCAACACCGGCACCGTCATCGACTCGAAAATAGAACGGGTCACGCCGCCGAGCACAAACTCGCGCAGCCGTGAATGGCCGTAGCCGCCCATCACCATGAAATCGGCGCCGCTGTCGGCGGCGTGTGACAACAGCGCATCGGCGACATCGATATTACCGCCGGAAATGCGGTGGACATCCACGTTGAGTTCGTGGCGAGCGAGATGCTGGCCGATATCGGCGCCCTCGATTTCGTCTTCCTTGCCCCGTTCGTTGGCGACGATGACGATTTCGACACGGCCGCTTTTACGAATAATCGGTATGGCATCGGCAACGGCGCGGGCGGCGGTGCGGCTGCCGTCCCAGCAAATCATCACGTTGTCGAGTTTAAAGGGCGTCTTCTGGATATAGGGCACCATGATAAGCGGGCGGCCAGATTCGAACAGCGTGGTTTCGCCGATGATCTGTTCCGTCGTGCTCATTTCCGGGTCGGCTTGCCCGACTATGGCGAGATCAAAACGTCGTGCCATGCGGGCGAACTGATCGCCAGCGCCGGAGAGGCTTGCGTTCTTCATCAGCGGTTCGGCGGAAATTCCCGACCGATCGACCGCGGTATTGAAGCTCTTGAGGGCGGCTTCGGCAGCGGTTTCGTTGTCGGCGCGCTGGGTCTCAATGACTTCGACGGGGATGTATCCGGCGCCGGATATCGGCACGACGGGATCGTAAATAAAAGCAACGCCAGTGAGGTGTGCTTGCAAGGCGGCGGCGACCGAGACGGCGTAACTTCCGACCGTGCTGCCCTCTTTGGTGACGCTCAGATTGACGATAATGTCTTTGATCATGATGGCGTCTCCTTGCTGTCTGATGCTGCTTTGCGCCTGTGCCTCCGACCATTATATCGCACGTGAGCGGTGGTCGTTTTGCGTTGGATCAATACGCCGGCGCCGATCTATTTTTTGATCTCGCCATCAGCATCGAATTGTTTGAGATAGGCCCACAAATCGTCGATCTCTTGGGCGTTGGTGATGCCGACGAACGCCATTTTTGTCCCCGGCACCTTGTCCTGCGGGCTCCTGATATAGTCCTTGAACGTCGCCTCGTTCCACACAAGGCCTGAGTTCTTATTGGCGTCCGAATAATTAAAGTCCGCGACCGCGCCGGCATGGCGGCCATCGAGCCCGTTCAGCTGCGGACCCACTTTGTTTTCCGCACCGGGGCCGATGGCGTGGCACGGCGAGCATTTGTTGAAAGCGTGCTGGCCTTTCTCGACATCCTGTGCTGCGGCTTTTTGCAACATCGCTGGATTGGCAATCACGGCGATAATTGCGGCGGCCGCAAGAAGCGTTCGTTTCATTCAATTTTTCCCATTTGAAAGCGCCGCGGCGTGGGTGATACGGCGCGTATGCACGCTGCCGTTGAAGCGAGCCTAACGCGGCCTGTCAATGCCGACGGCCCATCAATGCAGGGGAGGCATGCGCGGCGCTCCGCCATGGCGCTATAATACGAGCCGAAACGTTCAGGAGGATCTGATGCCGCTTACGATGCCGCAGGCCGATGGCAGCGTTCTCGAGCGCCGCGCCGAAATCGTTGCGGCGCTCAAGAGCATTGTGCCCGGGGAGGGCGTAATCGCCTCCGAGCTAGCGATGCGACCGTTCGAAAGCGACGGCCTGACCGCCTACCGCCAGCTTCCCATGGTGGTCGTGCTGCCGGAGACCACCGCGCAGGTGGCGGCGGTGCTGCGATTCTGTCATCGCGAAGGCATCAAAGTAGTGCCGCGCGGCGCCGGCACCTCGCTATCGGGCGGCGCACTGCCGCTCGGTGACGGCGTGCTCCTCGGCCTTGCGAAATTCAATCGCATCCGCGAGATCGATTATGACAACCGCGTCGCCGTGGTCGAGCCGGGTGTCACCAATCTTGCGGTGTCGCAGGCGGTGGAAGCGGCCGGCTTCTATTATGCGCCCGATCCATCCTCGCAAATCGCCTGCACCATCGGCGGCAATGTGGCGGAAAATTCCGGTGGCGTGCATTGCCTCAAATACGGCATGACGACCAATAACGTGCTTGGCTGCGAATTGGTGCTGATGACGGGCGAGATCATTCGGCTTGGCGGCAAGCATCTCGATTCCGGCGGCTATGATCTCATGGGCATCGTTACCGGCTCGGAGGGTCTGCTCGGCGTCGTCACCGAGGTGACGGTGCGCATTCTTAAGCGGCCGCAGACCGCGCGCGCCGCGATTATCGGCTTTGCCGCTTCCGAAGATGGCGGCGAGTGCGTCGCCAAGATCATCGGTGCCGGCATCATTCCGGGCGGCATGGAGATGATGGACCGTCCGGCCATCCACGCGACCGAACAGTTCGTCCATGCGGGCTATCCGCTCGACGTCGAAGCTCTGCTGATCGTCGAGCTCGATGGTCCGGCCGCCGAGGTCGATCACCTGCTTGAACGCGTGCAGGAGATCGCCAAACAATGCCGCGCGGCGACTTGCCGGATTTCGAATTCTGAACAAGAGCGGCTGCTGTTCTGGGCCGGGCGCAAAGCGGCGTTCCCTGCGGTCGGCCGCATCTCGCCCGACTATTACTGCATGGACGGCACGATACCGCGCGCCAAACTGCCACTGGTGCTGCGGCGGATGCAGGAACTATCGGCGAAATACGATTTACGTTGCGCCAATGTATTCCACGCCGGCGATGGCAATCTGCATCCGCTCATTCTCTATGACGCCAACAAGCCGGGCGAGCTCGAGCGCGCTGAACAATTCGGTTCCGACATTTTGCGGCTCTGCGTCGAGGTTGGCGGGGTTTTGACCGGTGAACACGGGGTCGGCGTCGAGAAGCGCGACCTGATGCCGACGATGTTTTCGGAGACCGATCTCAATCAGCAGCAGCGGCTAAAATGTGCGTTCGACGACAAAAGTCTGCTTAATCCCGGCAAGGTGTTTCCAACATTGCACCGCTGCGCTGAGCTCGGGCGCATGCACGTGCATGCCGGCCGGGTCGCATTTCCCGATCTGCCGCGGTTTTGAAATTTCGCAACGAAACGCGCGAGCCAAGACATATGCCATCCAATAAAGCCCTCAAATAAGGCCAGCTGATAAAACCATGCAATTTGGTCTGTTCACGTCGGCGCAGGCGAATAGCGGCGATCTCGGTCCGGAAAGCGGGCAGGGCTTTCGCGACTATCTCGATTTCAACGTCGCGGCCGAGCGGCTCGGTTTCCGATCAAGTTTTTTGGTCGAGCATCATTTCACCGGCTGGAATCAGGTTTCCGCGACGCTGATGCTTTTGACCGCGCTCGCCATGCGCACCACGCGATTGCGTCTTGGCTCGGCGGTCATGGTGCTGCCGTGGCACAATCCCGTTTTGCTGGCAGAACAGGCGGCGACGCTCGATCTGATTTCCGGCGGCAGGCTAGACCTCGGCATTGGCAAAGGCTATCGCCACAGCGAGTTCAAAGGCTTTCAGATCGCGCCCGAAGAAGCGGAGGCGCGTTTCGACGAGGCGCTTGAAGTGATGATCCGCGCCTGGAGCGAGCGGGGCCGGTTCTCGCATCGCGGCCGGTTCTGGCGGTTCGAAGACATCGTGGTCGAGCCGCCGCCGGCGCAGCAACCGCATCCGCCGCTCTGGGTTGCCGCCGGCAGTGCCGGTTCGATCTGCCGCGCCGCCGCACGCGGTTTCAATCTGATTCTCGATCAATATGCTGCACCGGAGCTGATCGCCGAACGCATCGCGCTCTATCAAGCCGAGCGCAAAGCGCATGGCCTCTCGTTTGATCAAATGCAGGTCGCGGTCGCGCGCCAGATTTATGTTGCTAACGACGCCGCCGACAAGCAAGCAGCGCTCCGCCGCCAGGCCGCTTACACAAGACGAACCGTCGAAGTTTCGCGCACGCCCAGCAGTGCGGAGGGTGCCAAAGCGGGCTCGCACGTACTTGCTTATGCCGACAAAGTGGGGGGCACCGAGGAACATGCGCTTTTCGGCACGCCGGATGAAATTTGCGCAAGGCTCGAAAGCCTGCGGCAAGCCGGGGCGCACTACATTTTGCTCACATTCGCTGGCGGACCCGCCCAGCTGCAGCGCTTCGCGCGCGAGATCATGCCGTCGTTTTCGCGGCTCGCCGACGCGCCGCAAGCTGCCGAATGACGGTGCCGCAATGACTGAACCACTACGGCCGCACGAGCCTAAACAAGTCGAGGAAGCGATTTCCTGGGCGCTGGCGCAAGGCAAAACACTGGAAGTGATTGGTCGCGGTAGCAAGCGCGCGATTGGCCGCGCCGCGCAATGGGATGCGACGCTCGACCTTTCCGAACTTAGCGGTGTCACGCTCTACGAGCCGGAGGAACTGGTGCTCTCGGCCAAAGCCGGGACGCCACTCACGCAGATCGAAGCCTTGGTTGCGGAAAAACGCCAGGAACTTGCGTTCGAGCCAATGGACTATGGCGCCCTGTTGGGCGGCGAAGTCGGTGCCGGCACCATCGGCGGGGCGATCGCCGCCAATTTGTCCGGCCCGCGGCGAATCAAGGCCGGCGCGGCGCGCGACCATTTCCTCGGCTTTTCCGCCGTTTCCGGCCGCGGCGAGACATTCAAGTCCGGCGGCCGAGTGGTCAAGAACGTCACCGGGTACGACCTTTGCAAACTGATGGCGGGGTCCTGGGGCACGCTCGCGGCGATGACCGATGTCACGATCAAGACGCTGCCGAAAGCGGAGACCGAGCGGTCGATCCTCGTGTGCGGCCCCGATGCTGCAACGGCCGTTAAGATGATGGGCGCCGCGATGGGGTCCTATGCCGATGTCTCGGCGGCAGCGCATTTGCCGGCGGCGGTGGCGGCCGATGTGACGGAGACCGCGTCGGCTGGGGCTGCAGTCACGGCATTGCGGCTCGAAGGTGTCGCGCCATCGGTTGAGCAGCGGAAATCGGTGCTGGAAAAGCTCCTTGGTTCGTTCGGCGCGCTCGCCGCCCTCGACGAAGCAGCGTCGCGTGCGCTGTGGCGCGCCATCCGCGACGTGACGCCGTTTGCCGCCAAGGGTTCGCGCGGCGGCGCCGATATTTGGCGCATTTCGACGGCGCCCGCGCGCGGCGCCGAAATCGGCCGCGTACTCGCCGACAAAGCGAGCGGCGAAATCCTCTACGATTGGGCTGGCGGCCTCCTCTGGGCGGCCTTGCCGCGCAGCGACGATGCGCAGGCGCCGCTCATCCATGCGACCGTGGCGGCGGCCAGCGGCCACGCGACGCTCATTCGCGCGCCGGCGGCAGTCCGAGCCAAGGTCGCCGTCTTCATGCCGGAGCCCACGCCGCTTGCGGCTTTGACGCAGCGCGTGCGCAAAGGCTTCGATCCGCAAGGCGTTCTCAATCCTGGCCGCATGTGGGCCGGCGTATGATTTCGAATATTCACAATGCAGACTAATTTCACGCTCGCGCAGCTGGCCAATCCCGATATCGCAGAATCGGAAAAGATCCTGCGCGCCTGCGTGCATTGCGGCTTTTGCACTGCCACCTGTCCAACCTATGTGCTCGATGGCAACGAGCTCGACTCGCCGCGCGGGCGCATCTACCTCATCAAGGACATGCTCGAGCACGACCGGCCGGCGACGGCCGAGGTCGCTGTCCACATCGATCGCTGCCTATCTTGTCTTGCCTGCATGACGACTTGCCCGTCCGGGGTGCACTACATGCACCTGGTCGATCATGCGCGCGCCCACATTGAGCGCACTTATCGCCGCCCGCCCGCCGAGCGCCTGATGCGCGCGCTTTTGGCAAACGTGATGCCGTATCCGCGGCGTTTTCGGGCGGCCGCTTACGTGGCGCGATTGGCCAAGCCGCTGGCGCCGCTCGCCGCCGCTTTGGGGTTTGGACGATTGGCCGCGATGCTGCACCTGTCGCCGTGGCGGCGACCACATGCACCACGACCGGCACAGACCTTCCCAGCGGCGCGCGCTTCCGGCCGCAGGGCGCGCGTCGCGCTTCTTGCCGGCTGCGTCAACGACGTGCTGGCGCCGGAACTCAATGGCGCGGCCATCCGGCTCTTGACCCGCCATGGCGTCGAGGTCGTGATCGCCGAAGGCGTGGGCTGCTGCGGCTCGCTGGCCCACCACATGGGCCGCCAAGCGCAGGCACTAGCGCAGGCCCGCGCCAATATCGACGCCTGGAGCGCGCTCGGGGATCTCGACGCGATCGTGATCACAGCGTCCGGCTGCGGCACGACGGTCAAGGATTACGGTTTCATGCTGCGTCATGATCCCGCCTATGCCGAGCGCGCCGCGCGCATAGCAAAACTCGCCGGAGATATCAGCGAATATGCCGCCGCGTTGCCGCTTAAGCGCCGCCGCGACGACGCCAAACTCGTCGTCGCCTACCATGCGGCTTGTTCTTTGCAACACGGCCAGCGCGTGATTCGAGAACCCAAGGAGATTCTCAGCAAACTTGGTTTCGTCGTGAAGGATGTGCCGGAAGGTCACCTATGCTGCGGCTCGGCGGGGACCTACAATATTCTGCAGCCGGACATCGCAAGGAGGTTGCGCGAGCGCAAAGTCGGGACTATCGAGAGATTGCGGCCTGACGTGATCGCAGCCGGCAATCTCGGTTGCATCATGCAGATCGCAGCGGGCACGGACCTTCCGGCGGTCCATACGGTCGAGTTGATCGACTGGGCTACTGGCGGGCCTTGTCCGCCGGTGCTGCAGGGGAATCTGGAGGAGGCGACCAACCCGGCGATGCACCCTTCGACGGCAGCCGGTTGAGCAAGGGTTGCTTATTACGGCTCGCTTATTAAGCCTTGGCCGAGTGTCAGATCGGGGTGTCGTAGCGCGTGTCAGATGCCGGTCTCGACGTTAAGACAGCACGAGTTTTAAATCGTTAGCAGGATCGGGAGGTCGATCATGGCGAAGAGGAAAAAGGCGAAACGGTCCACCAAAAAGAAGAAGGCCGCTCCGGCCCGCAAGAAGCGCAGGACGTTGAAAGCGGCAGCGAAGCGGTCGACCAAGAAGAAGTCGGCGCGCAAGGCTGCCCCCAAACGTCGCTCGGCCCCGAAACCCGCGGCTCCCTCAATGCCCGCCGCGGAACCGGGACCGATGCCCTCATGGAGCCCGCCCAGTGACTTCGGCGGCGGCGGCGATACCAATACCTAGCCTTTAGCGAGCAACAGCGAAGGGCGGCGGCGCCAAACGCCGCCGCCCGCATTGCCTAGCGGTGTGCATTGCTTAGCCCTGGCCGGGCCAATACCATTCATTAAAAGCAACGATCGGCGGCGACCGGTCCGCCGATCTAGCGCGTGCGAGAACCGGCCGTTTTCTGTTGAGGAGGTGCGTTATGCCGGGGACCTACAAAATACTGATCATGGGCGCGTCTTATGGTTCGCTTCTGGCGTCCAAAATCCTATTTGGCGGACACAAGCTGCATTTGGTTTGTCTTCCCGCGGAGGCCGATCTGATCAATAGCGAAGGCTTTCGCGTGCGCTTGCCAGTGCGCGGGCGCAAAGAGCCGATTGAACTCGACTCGCGCAAGCTTCCGGGAAAGGTCACCGCTGGGCCTGCCGCCGGTGTCAATCCGAAAGATTATGATCTTGTCGGACTAGCCATGCAGGAGCCGCAGTATCGCTCTCCCGGCGTGCGCGAGCTCCTCGACGCGGTGGCCAAATCGCGCGTGCCATGCATGTCGATCATGAACATGCCGCCGCTGCCATACGTCAAACGTATCCCAGGTCTCGATTACGAGGCGCTCAAGCCCGCCTATACCGATCCCAGCGTATGGGATTCGTTCGATCCCGCCACCATCACCTTGAACAGCCCCGATCCGCAGGCGATCCGGCCGCCGGATGAGAAGGTCAATGTCCTGATGGTCACCTTGCCGACTAACTTCAAGGTGGCGCGCTTCGCGGATGAGAAATCAACAGCGATATTGCGCCAGTTGCAGGACGAGATCGAAGCGATCCGCTACGACACGCCGGAAGGCAAGATTCAACTGCCGGTCAAGCTCAAGGTCTACGATTCGATATTCGTGCCGCTGGCGAAATGGGCCATGCTGCTGGCGGGTAATTACCGCTGCGTCACCAAGGACGGTATGCGCACGGCGCAAGAAGCGGTGCACAGCGATATCGCGACCTCGCGCTCGGTCTACAACTTCGTCTTCGATCTGTGCGTCAAGCTCGGCGCCAAGCCCGAAGATCTGGTGCCGTTCGAGAAATATGCCGAGGCGGCGCAGTCGCTGACGCGGCCGGCTTCTGCGGCGCGCGCTTTGCAGAATGGCGCGCCATTTATCGAGCGCGCCGACAAGCTCGTGCAGCTCATTGCCAGGCAGAAAGGCATGAGTCTTCCGGCGATCGACGCGCAAGTGGCTCTGGTCGACGCCCGGCTCGAGGCCAATCGCAAGAAGCAGGCGGCGTAAAACAAGCCGCGCTCCTAGATTGGCGCGCCGTTAGATTGCGGGTCAGATAACGGCGACGTCCCGCCAGAAGCCGAATCGGCCGCCGACCTGTTTCATCTCCGGCCGCGGGGCTTCATAGCACCAGGCGGCGCGGCTGTGCCGCTTGCCCGCGACGATCACATCGTAGAATTGGACGCCGTGCGGACAGGCATGATCGTCCGTTGTCTTGCGGGCCTTTTCGAGCCAGTCCAAGCGCACGGATTGCGGCGGAAAGTATTGATATCCTTTGCATTCGATCACGTCGTCGCTGTCAGCGATCACCGCGCCGTCCACTATCGCCTTCATCGTTCCTTCTCCTCGAATGATAGTCCCACGAAGCTATATAGGGCGCCGCTACCGATGAGCGTCCGAGGGAAGAAAATCTCTTACAAATCAGCTGTATCCCAGCTGCCACACTTTTCCAGAAAATTTCGAGTTTTCCAACGAAAGCATAAATAGGCAGCATTTGCCGTTGATTTAAGCTTGGCTGATCCGCATCAAGATTGAAGAATTCGTGACGTTAATTAGCCGCGCATATCGGGATGCGCAGGGGTGTCAAGGATCGGGCTTGCAGCGTTCGCTGGCGTCAACAAGCCCATCTGCCGACAGGGGATATAAAACAGGGGTTGGTTATGAAACGAGTGGCTTTACCTTTGCTGATTGTGGCTGGTTTGACGAGTTCGGCGCTAGCCGCCGACATGGCCACGAAAGCGCCGCCGGCGCCGCCGGCGCCGCCGCCCTCGCCATGGGACGTCGCGATCAGCGCGGCCTTGATGAACGACTACAATTTCCGCGGCATCACTCAATCGCGGCACAATCCATCGACCGCGGCTGGGTTCGAAGCGCGGTACACCTTCAATCCGCAATGGCAAGCGTACGCGGGTATCTCGGGCGAGAGCATCGATTTCCCGAACCACGCGGCGGCCGAAATCGACTTCTACGGCGGCATCCGTCCGACCTTCGACAAGCTCGCGCTCGATTTCGGCGTTTGGTACTACTGGTACCCGGGCGGCGAATGCTTCAACGGCGACTTTACGACGCCGTGCGCACCGCCCGGCTCAAATGCGTTTCCTGGATTATTTCTCCCAAACGGCAATGTCGTCAAAGGCAACCTTAGCTTCGTCGAAATCTACGGCAAAGCCACGTATACGATCAACGATCAGTGGGCAGTCGGCGTCCAGGAATGGTACTCGCCGTCGGTCCTGAACTCCGGCGCGGACGGCTGGTTCACCACCGGCAACATCACCTACACCGTACCAAGCGCCATGCTCCCGGGCGGTATCGGCATGTTAATCTCTGGTGACGTCGGCTATTGGGCGCTTGGCACCAGTAGTAACTTCTACTGCACAACCGGTTTCCCGAATGGCTCGCCGGTTGTCACACCAGGAAACGTGTGCGCCGGAGCGTTTCCCGGCGGCGTGCCCTACCAGAGCTACTTGACCTGGGACGCCGGCATAAGTTTCACCTACAAGGCGTTTACTCTTGACCTGCGCTACTACGACACCAATCTCACCAAGGCCGAGTGCAACGTGTTTGTCAGCGATCACACTTCGACATTCGACCCAGGGAGCGTCACCAACTTGAACCCGGGTGGGCTGGCCTCCAATT
>Ga0310916_10001860_pt1 | contig 12669 bp, 9 predicted proteins | sample GREbulkMGLF176_FD_203444 | JGI IMG/M metagenome (GOLD analysis project Ga0310916, IMG submission 203444) | Lab enrichment of tropical soil microbial communities from Luquillo Experimental Forest, Puerto Rico - GRE.bulkMG.LF176 | ecosystem: Environmental > Terrestrial > Soil > Tropical forest >...
CCTTCATCGATCGCATCTGCGTGATCAAGGTGCCGTATTGCCTGCGGGTCACCGAAGAGCAGAAAATCTACGAGAAGCTGATCCAGGGCTCCGAGCTCGCATCCGCTCCCTGCGCGCCGGCGACGCTTGAGACACTGGCGCGCTTCTCGGTAATGTCGCGGCTGCGCAAGCACGAGAACTCCACAGTGTTCGCCAAGATGCGGGTTTATGACGGCGAGAGCCTAAAGGAATCCGATCCCAAGGCGCGCAGCGTCCAGGAATACAGGGACGCCGCCGGCGTCGACGAAGGCATGGACGGGGTTTCGACTCGCTTTGCCTTCAAGGTGCTGGCCGCGACCTTCAATCACGATACCGCGGAGGTCGGCGCCGATGCGGTACACCTGATGTATGTGCTGGAGCACTCGATCCGCCGCGAGCAATTGCCGGAGGAGTCGGAGAAGCGCTATCTCGAGTTCATCAAGGCTGAGCTCGCGCCGCGTTACGCCGAGTTCATCGGCAACGAGATCCAGAAGGCCTATCTGGAATCCTATGCCGATTACGGCCAGAACCTGTTCGATCGCTATGTCGATTACGCGGATGCCTGGATCGAGGATCAGGACTTCAAGGATCCCGATACGGGCCAAATGCTCGATCGCGAGTTGCTGAACCAGGAGCTGACCAAGATCGAGAAGCCGGCCGGCATCGCCAATCCGAAGGACTTCCGTAACGAAGTCGTGAAGTTCTCGCTGCGGTCGCGGGCCCAGAACAGCGGCAAGAATCCGAGCTGGACCTCCTACGAAAAGATCCGCGAGGTCATCGAAAAGCGGATATTCTCGCAAGTCGAGGATCTTCTTCCGGTGATCTCCTTCGGTTCGAAGAAGGATGGCGAGACCGAGAAGAAGCACGCCGATTTCGTCGCGCGGATGGTGGCGCGCGGCTACACCGAGCGCCAGGTCCGGCGACTGGTCGAGTGGTACATGCGGGTGAAACAAGCCGGTTAAGGCTAGAGGCGTATCCAAAAGTGGTAATGCACATCATCGATCGGCGCCTTAATCCGGGCGGCAAGAGCCTGGAGAACCGCCAGCGCTTCTTGCGGCGGGCCAAGGCGCTGGTCCAGGGCGCGGTCAAGAAATCTTCGCAGGATCGCGACATCAAGGATGTGTTGGAAGGCGGCGAGGTTTCCATCCCCCTCGACGGCATGGATGAGCCGCGCTTTCGTCGCGAAGGCGGCACCCGCGACATGGTGTTGCCCGGCAACAAGAAGTTTGTCGAAGGTGACATTCTGCCGCGCTCGAATGAGGGCGGTGGCGGCAAGCCGAAGGAGGCGGGAGAGGGCGACGGCGAGGACGCGTTCCGCTTCGTGCTGACCCGCGAGGAATTCGTCAACCTGTTCCTCGACGACCTGGAGCTTCCGGATCTCGCCAAGCGGAAGCTGGCGGAGGCCGAAAGCGAAGGGCTGCAGCGCGCCGGCTACGCGACCTCCGGCTCGCCTGCCAACATCTCGGTAAGCCGCACGGTTGCGCGCGCGCTGGCGCGCCGCGTGGCGTTGCGGCGGCCGCGGCCGGAGGCGATCGAGGAGCTCGAGGCGGAGCTTGCAGATTGCGACGACGAGGCGCGCCGCACCGCGCTGATCGCGGAAATCGAGGCGCTGAAGGCCAAGGTGAAGCGAATTCCCTTCATCGATCCGATCGACATTCGCTATCGGCGGTTCGAGACCATCCCGAAGCCCGTGGCGCAGGCGGTGATGTTCTGCCTGATGGACGTTTCGGGCTCGATGTCCGAGCACATGAAGGACCTCGCCAAGCGCTTTTACATGCTGCTCTATGTCTTTCTCAAGCGGCGCTACCGGCACGTCGAGATCGTCTTCATCCGTCATACCGATCGCGCCGAGGAGGTCGATGAGCAGACCTTCTTCTATGGCCCGGCTTCGGGCGGCACGCTGGTGTCGAGCGCGTTGCAGGCGATGCACGAAATCGTCAGGTCGCGCTTCCGCCCCTCCGACTGGAACATTTACGCCGCGCAAGCCTCCGACGGCGACAACTCCACGGCCGACGCCGAAGCCGTTGCTCGCCTGTTGACGGAACAGATTCTTCCGGTGAGCCAGTTCTTCGCCTATCTTGAGGTCGGCGAAGCCGGTGGTTACTCGTTCGAAATGCCGGACTCCTCGCTCTGGACGCTGTACGAACGCCTGCGCGCAAGCGGTGCGCCGTTGTCGATGCGCAAGGTGCATGACCGCAGCGAGATCTTTCCGGTGTTCCACGACCTGTTCCAGCGTCGCGCCAAGCATGAGAAGGCCGCGTCATGAGTGCCTCAGCCGACCGCCTGTTCAAGGGAGCGGATTGGGATTTTCAGGTCCTGCAACGCATCCATGATGCATGCGAGGACATCGCGAAGTCCGAGTTGGGCTTGAGCGTCTATCCCAACCAGATCGAGGTCATCACGGCCGAGCAGATGCTCGATGCGTATTCCTCGGTCGGCATGCCGCTGTTCTACAAGCACTGGTCGTTCGGGAAGCATTTTGCCTTCCACGAAGCCTCCTATCGCAAGGGGCTGATGGGCCTGGCTTATGAGATCGTCATCAACTCGTCGCCCTGCATTTCCTATCTGATGGAAGAGAACACGGCGACGATGCAGGCCCTGGTGATTGCGCATGCTGCGTTCGGCCACAACCATTTCTTCAAGAACAATTACCTGTTCCGGCAGTGGACCGACGCCGACGGGATTCTCGACTACCTCGAATTCGCCAAGGGCTATGTTACGCATTGCGAGGAGCGCCACGGTCACGTAGCCGTCGAGCAGACGCTCGACGCCGCGCACTCCCTGATGTCGCACGGAGTCGATCGCTATCCCGGCAAGAAGAAGCTCGACCTGCGCGAGGAAGAGAAGCGCGCCGGCAAACGGCGCCTGCATCAGGAGACCGCGTTCAACGATCTGTGGCGGACCGTTCCGACCGGCCCTGCCAAGAGCAACGCCGTGCTGAGTGCCGAGCGTCGCCGCAAGCTGCTTGGCCTGCCCCAGGAAAACCTGCTGTACTTCCTGGAGAAGTCGGCGCCGCGGCTGGCGTCCTGGCAGCGCGAACTGATCCGCATCGTGCGCCACATCGCGCAGTATTTCTATCCGCAGAGCCAGACCAAGGTGATGAACGAGGGGACCGCGACCTACGTCCATTACCGCATCATGAACCGCCTCTACCAGCAGGGACGAATTTCCGACGGCAATTTCCTGGAATTCCTGCAGTCGCACACCAACGTCGTGTTCCAGCCGGAATTCGACGACCCGCGTTTCTCCGGCTTCAACCCTTACGCGCTCGGCTTTGCCATCATGCAGGACATCGAGCGCATCGTGACCCGTCCCGAGGATGAGGATCGCGAGTGGTTCCCGGACATCGCCGGCAGCGGTGACGTCATGGGCGTCCTGCGCAACGTCTGGGCCAATTACCGCGACGAAAGCTTTATCGGCCAGTTCCTCAGTCCACGGCTGATGCGGCAGTTCCGGATGTTCCACCTGCACGACGATCCCGAGGAGCGCGCCGGCATCAAGGTCGACGCCATTCACAATGAGCGCGGCTATCGCCGCGTGCGCCGGCAACTGGCGCGTCAATACGATGTCGGCTTCACGGACGCCAATATCGAGGTCGTCGACGTCGATCTTGCTGGCGATCGCCGGCTGATGCTGCGCCACCACGTGGTCAACGGCTCGCAGCTCAACGAGACCGATGCCAAGCGCGTGCTGCAGCACCTCGCCGACCTCTGGAGCTACGACGTCGTGCTGACCGAGGTCGATACGACCGACAAGGTCCTGAAGGAATTCGTGCTGAATCCACGGGCGCTCGCCGCGGCGGCGTGAGCGTCAGGTTCGGTGCGACTTAAGTCGCGGATTGCTCCACAGACCCGCCAAGCCCGGCCATGACGACGCGGAAAGGTCGGCGTCCGCGTCCACAGGGTATCAAATGCGATAGGCCCCGCCTTTCAAGGCGAAAGAGTGCAGGCCGCGCAATTCAACCTCACCTCAACATCCCTTACCGCAAGGACGCGTTGATCTTGTCGAGCGTGGCGGAGCCCGGGCAGAGATCCTCGGCCTCCAGCGAGTTCAGCGGCGCATCCACAGTGTTGAGATGGCTGTGCAGGTCTTCCGATTCCGGATCGACATAAAGAAGCCCGGTGACGATCTGGCCCTTGGCCGCATGCTTGGCCAAAAACGCCATCGCACCGACGCGGTCATGTGCGTCGTAATCGGCGTCGATCTTCCGCAGCGCGAGCTTCGTGCCGTCATGCTGCTCGACCACCTGCACCGTGCCCGGCGCGTAATCGACGGTGATGGGGTCTCTCCCGGTGATGACGTCGAGCCGGTTCACTGCGTCATTATGCTCGCGGACATAGTCGAAGCTCTTGGTCGAGCCGGCATGGTTGTTGAAGGCGACGCAGGGGCTGATCACGTCGATGAAAGCTGCGCCCTTGTGCTGGATCGCCCCCGCGATCAGCGGCACGAGCTGGGTCTTGTCGCCTGAGAAGCTGCGCGCGACGTAGGTGGCGCCGAGCTGCAATGCGATCGCCACGAGGTCGATGGCGTTGTCGGTGTTGAGCACACCCTTCTTGGATCTGGAGCCGCGGTCGGCGGTCGCCGAGAACTGGCCCTTGGTCAGGCCGTAAACGCCGTTGTTCTCGACGATATAGGTCATGTTGACGCCGCGCCGGATCGAGTGCGCGAACTGGCCGAAGCCGATCGAGGCCGAGTCGCCGTCGCCGGACACGCCGAGATAGATCAGGTCGCGGTTGGCGAGATTGGCGCCGGTCAACACCGACGGCATGCGCCCGTGCACGGAGTTGAAGCCGTGCGAATTGCCGAGGAAATAGTCGGGCGTTTTCGAGGAGCAGCCGATGCCGGAAATCTTCGCGACCCGGTGCGGCTCGATCGACAGCTCGTAGCAGGCCTCGATGATCGAGGCCGTGATCGAGTCGTGGCCGCAGCCCGCACAGAGCGTGGAGATCTTGCCCTCGTAGTCGCGGTGGGTGAAACCGAGCGCGTTCTTCTTCAGGGCCGGGTGATGGAATTTGGGTTTTGCAATGTAGGTCATGACACGGCCTTGCGGAGGGGGGTCACTTTGAGATGATCCTGATGGTCGCCGATGGCTTTGGCGATGAAACGCGCGGTGATCGGCGTGCCGTCGTAATGCACGATCGGGATCAGCCGCACCGGGTCGATGCCGTTTTCGTTGACGATCAGCGAGCGGAGCTGGCTGTCGCGATTCTGCTCGACCACGTAAACAAAATCATGGTCGGCGATGAAGCTGGCGACCGAGGAATGGAACGGGAAGGCGCGGACCCGCATGCGGTCGAGGAGATGCCCGTGCTCCTCCAGAAGCCCGATTGCCTCGTCCATCGCAGGCGCCGTCGATCCGAAATAGATCACGCCATACTTGGTCGGTTTTGCCGCATTGGCCTGCAAGGGCCGCGGCACCATGTCCTGGGCGGTTTCGAACTTGCGCACCAGTCGCTGCATGTTGTCGGCATAAACCGGGCCTTCCTCGGAATAACGCGCGTAGCGGTCGCGCGAGGTGCCGCGGGTGAAATAGGAGCCCTTGGTCGGGTGCGTGCCGGGATAGGTTCGATACGGGATGCCGTCGCCGTCGATGTCGAGATAACGGCCAAAATCGCGACCTTCTTCCAGCATTTCCGCCGTCATGATCTTGCCGCGGTCATATTGCCGCGCATCGTCCCAGCGCAGCGGACGGCACAGCCGGTGGTTCATGCCGATATCGAGATCGAGCATGAGAAAGATCGTCGTCTGCAGCCGCTCGGCGAGATCGAAAGCCTGGGCCGCGAATTCGAAGGCTTCCGCCGGGTCTTCCGGAAACAGCAGCACATGCTTGGTGTCGCCGTGCGAGGCATAGGCGCAGGCGATGATGTCGCACTGCTGCGTGCGCGTCGGCATGCCGGTCGATGGGCCGGCGCGCTGCACGTTCATGATGACGGCGGGAACTTCCGCGAAATAAGACAGGCCGATGAACTCGGTCATCAGCGAGATGCCGGGGCCCGAGGTCGCAGTGAACGCGCGGGCGCCGTTCCAGGAGGCGCCGATGACGATGCCGATCGAGGCGAGTTCGTCCTCGCCCTGTACGATCGCATATTTCGCCTTGCCGGTGGCCGGATCGTGCCGCAGGCGTTTGCAGTGGCTCGCGAAGGCGTCGGCGAGCGACGAGGAGGGCGTGATTGGATACCAGGCGCAGACGGTGGCGCCGCCATAGACGGCGCCGAGCGCGGCCGCGCTGTTGCCTTCGATGAAAATGCGGTCGCCGACCTTGTTGGCCTTCTTCACGCGCAGCCCGATCGGGCATTTCAGGTTCTGCAGCGCCCAGTCGCGGCCGAGATGCAGCGCGTGGACGTTGGAAGACAAAAGCTTCTCCTTGCCCTTGTACTGCTCGCCGATCAATTGCTCGATCAGCTTCGGGTCCATGTCGAGCAGCGCGCAGAGGGCGCCAAGATAGATGATGTTCTTGAAGAGCTGACGCTGGCGCGGATCGGTATAGGTCGAGTTGGTGATCGCGGTCAGCGGCACGCCGATCACGGTGATGTCGGATCTGAATTTCGACGACGGCATCGGCTTCGTCGAATCGTAGAACAGATAACCGCCGGACTCGATCGAGCCGACGTCCTTGTCCCAGGTCTGCGGGTTCATCGCGACCATCATGTCGACGCCGCCGCGCGCGCCAAGATGGCCGGCTTCCGTCACACGCACCTCATACCAGGTCGGCAGGCCCTGGATGTTGGAGGGGAAGATGTTGCGCGGCGACACCGGCACGCCGTGGCGCAGGATCGCGCGGGCAAACAGCTCGTTGGCGCTGGCCGAGCCCGAGCCGTTGACGTTGGCGAAGCGAACGACGAAGTCGTTTACGCGGCTGATCGGCTTTTGCTCGGGCATGATGTTCCTGCGTAAGTCATATCGATGAGATATTTCTGCATGTCCCAGGCGCCGGTGGGGCAGCGCTCGGCGCACAGCCCGCAATGCAGGCAGACGTCTTCGTCCTTCACCATGACGCGTCCGGTCTTCAGGTCGCTCGAAACGTAGAGGTCCTGGTCGGGATGCACCGATGGCGCCTTCAGGCGCTGCCGCAAGTCCGCTTCGTCGCCGTTCTCCGTGAAGGTGATGCAATCCATCGGGCAAATGTCGACGCAGGCGTCGCATTCGATGCAAAGCGAAGTCGTGAACACGGTCTGCACGTCGCAGTTCAGGCAGCGATGCGCCTCGCCCAGCGCCAGCTTGACGTCGTAGCCGAGCTCGACCTCGGCGCGGATATCCTTCAGTGCGATGACCTTGTCGCGATGCGGCACCTTGAAGCGCTTGTCGATGGAGATGTCGTTATCGTAGCTCCATTCGTGAATGCCCATCTTTTGCGAGGTGATCTGCACCTCGGGCAGCGGACGTTCGTTGACGTCTTCGCCTGAGCAGAGCTTGTGGATCGAGAGTGCGGCATCGTGACCGTGCGCCACCGCCCAGATGATGTTCTTCGGGCCGAAGGCGGCGTCGCCGCCAAAAAACACTTTCGGATGGGTCGAGCCCATGGTCTTCGGATCGACCCTGGGCATGTCCCATTTGTCGAATTCGATGCCGCAATCGCGTTCGATCCAGGGGAACGCATTCTCCTGTCCGACCGCGACCAGCACGTCGTCGCAATTGATCGTCTCGTCAGCTTCGCCGGTCGGCACCAGGTTGCGCCGGCCCCTGGCATCGTATTCGGCCTTCACCCTCTGGAAGGTGACGCCGGTGAGCCGGCCGTTGTTGTGCACGAAGGCGATCGGCACCATGTAGTTGAGGATCGGAATGTCCTCGTGGATGGCGTCTTCCTTTTCCCAGGGCGAGGCCTTCATCTCGTCGAAACCGGAGCGCACGATCACCTTGACGTCCTCGCCGCCGAGACGGCGCGCGGTGCGGCAACAGTCCATTGCGGTATTGCCGCCGCCGAGCACGATCACGCGCTTGCCGATCTTGTCGGTATGGCCGAACGACACGCTCGAGAGCCAGTCGATGCCGATGTGAATATGGGCGGCGGCCTCCTTGCGGCCGGGAACGTCGAGCTCGCGGCCGCGCGGCGCCCCGGAGCCGACGAAGATGGCATCGTAACCGTCCGCGAGCAGCTTCTTCATGCTGTCGATGCGATGACCGCCCTTGAACTCGAGGCCGAGGTTCAGGATGTAGTCGGTCTCCTCGTCGATGATCGAATCCGGCAGGCGGAATTTCGGAATCTGCGTGCGCATCATCCCGCCGGCTTTCGGATCGGAATCGAACACCGTGCAGTGATAGCCGAGCGGTGCAAGGTCGCGCGCGACCGCCAGCGACGCAGGACCGCCGCCGACCAGCGCGATGCGTTTGCCGTTCTTTGCGGCCGGCCTCGGCAGCCGGTGCTTGATGTCGTCCTTGAAGTCGGCGGCGACGCGCTTCAAGCGGCAGATCGCGACCGGAGTTTCCTCAACCCGGCCACGGCGGCAGGCCGGCTCGCAAGGACGGTCGCAGGTGCGTCCCAGAATTCCGGGAAACACGTTCGACTTCCAATTGATCATGTAGGCGTCGCTGTAGCGGCCTTCGGCGATCAAGCGGATGTATTCCGGGACGGGCGTGTGCGCTGGACAGGCCCACTGGCAGTCGACTACTTTGTGAAAGTAATCGGGGGCCGAAATATCAGTCGGTTTCATTCCTACCTTCCCGCGCTGACGCCCTGGGCAAAGCGCGGCCTTTAAGCTAGCGAACGCTCGCCCGATAACCGATTCTGGGGGGCGGCATCCTTATGGTTTTTGATTTGGATCATAGGGTTACGTTATTAGAGCCAATCAACCTGCTGCACAAAGACAAATTTGCTGCATCGCTAATTTTCAACGGTGCAATGCCATAACTTAATGTAATGGTTTAGCTATTGCGGCACTGCAACATGCGGCGCATCCCGAATTCGTGCATTGGTTCAGCGCGGTAAGACGTCGCTTCTGATGTCGCTTTTGGCGAGGTCCCACATCAGATCGTAAATGCCCGATGAAATCTGCAGGGCGGGCTCGGGAGCTGCAGTTCCAGTGAAACGCGATGCGAGCACGGCGGAGATCGCGCTCGCGTTGGTCCCGTCGATCAGAATGAACCAGTCGGATGCACCGGCACCCGCCGCAGCGGAAATTTCCGTGGTCGGGCCCGACAATTTGGGATCGCTTTCGATCAGATGCATGGAGATGATGCCGTCGAGCGTTGCAGGATCGAGTCGCTTTTTCAACGTTGTGCGGAGAGCGTTCTCGTCGCCTTGCGGCCGAAGGCGGACGATGCCGAGCATCGCGCCGCGGCCTTGTCCGCGGCTTGACGTGATGCGGGCGACGGCGCGGATCATGTTCTTGAAACGCGCCATGGTCTTCCTGGACCAGTCGGTGGGATTTTCGAGCCTTGCGCGATAAGCTGGACTGTCCAGCACGTCGATGGTTGTGGTCGAGTAGAGGCAGAGATATTTCGGGCTGCCGGTGTGTGCGACGTAGCGCCGTGCCTCGAGGAAGCCGTCGATTGCCACCCGCTCTTCGAGATGTTCGCGGTCATACCAGCGGTTGAAGTCGGCTTCGTCTGCGGGATCGATATCCATCGATGTCAGCAGCATGCCTTTTCCAGCGAGCGGCATTTTTTCGATCCTTATCTCGTCACCCTCGAAGCCATGTCGGCGATCGCCCGCATCACCGCATCGCGGATGCCGGGATCGTAGAGCGAATGGCCTGCGCCTTCGATGACACGAATTTCCGAAGCCGGCCAGCGCGCCGCCAGTCGCTGCGATGTCGAGGGCGGACACAACAGGTCGTAGCGGCCCTGCACGACGATGCCGGCAATGCCGGCGATCTTCGCTGCGTCTTCAAGAAGCAGGTCCGGTGCCATGAAGCAATCGTTGGAAAAATAATGCGCTTCCATGAACGGCGTTGCGGGTAGCGCCCGGCTTGAGCCGAGCGAGGCAAGATCAAGCCGGGTGCGTGCCGGCGCGTGCTCGGAGAGGATTCGCTCGGTGTCGTGCCAGGCGTGCGCGGGCGCGGTATGCACTTGTGGATCGGAGTCGAGAATCCGCCGCCAATAGGCTTGCAGCGGTTGGCTGCGCTCCTCCTTCGGCAACACGCTCAGAAAATCTTCCGACAGCGCAGGGTAGAAGCGCGGCAGCGCCTCGCAGAACGCCTGTTCGACTTCGGCATAGGTGCCGAGAAACGCCGCGCGCAGCACGAGGCCCGAAACGCGGTCCGGGTGCGCCTCGGTATAAGCAAGCGCCAGGGTCGCGCCCCAGGAGCCGCCGACCACCATCCAGCGCTCAAAGCCGAATTTTTCGCGGATCAACTCCATATCCGCGATCAGGTGGGCCAGCGTGTTTTGGTCGCGGCCACCTTTCGGGCGGCTTTTGCCCGCGCCGCGCTGGTCGAACAGCACCGCGTGAAAGCGCTCGGGATCGAACAGCCTGCGATGATCCGGCTGGCAGCCGGAGCCGGGCCCGCCATGCAAATAGACCGCGGGAACGCCGCCGAAGCTGCCGACGCTCTCGACATATATTTCGTGACCGTCGCCGACCGCGAGCTGCTCCGATGTCAGCGGCTGAAATGGATCGGCGCGCCGTGGTTTGCCGGCATCGGCGTCAGGCGCCATGGTCGCCGCCTGCCTCCGGCGTGCCGCCGGAAAAATTGCGATAGATGAAACGATCGCTGCCACTGGCCGCCTCGCGCTCGGCCTGCTTGAAAATCGTCTCATGCATCGGCGACAGCGTGCAAGCGGGATCGGTATTGCCGGCATCGCCGGTCAGCGCAAAGGCCTGGCAGCGGCAGCCGCCGAAATCGACCTCGCGAAACTCGCAGCTCCTGCACGGTTCAGGCATCCAGCCGGTGCCGCGATAGCGGTTGAAGGCCTCGGAGTTTTGCCAGATCCAGGCGATCGAATGGTTCGACCGCACCGATTCGAATTGCAGCCCCGTGATGCTCTCGGCGGCATGGCAGGGCAGGATCTTTCCGGATGGCGAAATGTTGAAGAACTGCCGGCCCCAGCCGCCCATGCACTTCTTCGGCCGCAGCGCGTAGTAATCCGGCACCACATAATCGATTGCCAGAATGCCCTTCAGCCGCGTCCGCGCGTCTTCGACCAGGCGGCTGGTCTCCTCGATCTGCGCAAGGCTCGGCATCAGCGCGGCGCGATTCTTCAACGCCCAGCCGTAATACTGCACATTGGCGACTTCCAGCCGGTCTGCGTCGAGATCGACCGCCATCTGGATGATATCAGGCAATTGATGCAGGTTCTGCCGGTGCATCACCGCATTCACGGTCAGCGGCAGATCGAGCTCGCGCGTCCATTTCGCGACCTCGATCTTCTTGTTGTGCGCGTCCTTGAGGCCTGCAACGCGGTCGGCGCTCGCGGCTTCGCTGCCCTGAAAGCTGATCTGCACATGAGAAAGCCCGGCGTCGGCCAGTTCGGCGAGCTTTTCGCGCGTCAGCAGCACCGCCGACGTGATCAGGTTGGTATAGAGTCCGACATCATTTGCATGCTTGACGAGTTCGACGAGGTCCTTGCGCGCGGTCGGCTCGCCTCCGGAGAAATGAACCTGCAGCACGCCGAGCTCGGCGAGCTCGGACAAAACCTTCTTCCATTCCTCGGTGGTGAGCTCGCTCCTTGCGCGATCGAGCTCGATCGGATTCGAGCAGTAGGGGCATTGCAGCGGGCAGCGATGCGTGAGCTCCGCCAGCACCGCAAGCGGAATGCCGAAGGCATCCGCCTTCGAGCGCTGCTGTTCCAGCACGTTCAGCGCATCGTTGTCGCTCATGGCGTCTTCTCTCGCGCTTCGGTCAAAAAGCCCTTGTCGGCGAGGTCCTGCAGCATCGCGATCACGTCTGTCGCAATCGTCTCGCGGGGGGCCGCGTATTTCTCCGCGAGCTGATCGATCATACCAGCGACGTTGCGGGCGCCGTCGCAAAGGTGCAAGACCTCGACCGCGATTTCGTCGGGCGCCAGCACGCGTTCCGGCGCCAGAATGACCCATACGTTCCGCGTCTGGTCGAACTTCAGCTTCGTATGCCGCGGCAGCACGGGCCGGCTAGCTTCGCTGACGCTGATGTGACGCGGACCTGCCATGCTCTTTCCGGTTCGTCTTATCTAGTTTCCCTTGGGCACGAATGCGCCCGGCGGAATGTGGCCTTCGACATAAGCGTGATAGAGCGCGTCGAGCTGCACCCAGAGCACGTTGGTCTTGAAGATCAGCGCGTTGCACACCGCCTCGCGCGCCTCCTGTGTCTTCGCATGTTTTCTGACATAGTCGAGCGCAAAGCCCGCATCACGGGGCGCCTGCTGCAGGCGGCGGCTGAAATAGCTCATGATTGCGGGGTTGACGAAATCGTAATGCTGCAACATGCCGCTGATGCGCTCCTCGTGCAGGTTCGGCGCAAACAACTCGGTGAGCGAGGACGCGATTGCCTCGAGCGGCGTCCGGTCGCGGCAGAAATGCACGTAAGCCTCCACCGCAAAGCGCGTCGCCGGCAAAATGCCTTCGGTCGATTCGACGTAGGCCGTGTCGAGACCCAGACCTTCCGTCAGCTTGAGCCAGCGCTCGATGCCGCCTTCGCTGTCGCTGCCGCCGTCGTGATCCTCGATGCGATGACGCCACTCGCGCCTGATGTCGCGGTCGCGAAAGCGCGAGATCACGACCGCGTCCTTGATCGGTAT
>Ga0310916_10001874_pt1 | contig 12629 bp, 9 predicted proteins | sample GREbulkMGLF176_FD_203444 | JGI IMG/M metagenome (GOLD analysis project Ga0310916, IMG submission 203444) | Lab enrichment of tropical soil microbial communities from Luquillo Experimental Forest, Puerto Rico - GRE.bulkMG.LF176 | ecosystem: Environmental > Terrestrial > Soil > Tropical forest >...
GACATCGGTTCGCAGGACGGTGTGGACTACTTGGTGATGGAATATGTAGAAGGGGAGACACTGGCGAAGCGGTTAGAAAAAGGGCCGCTGCCGCTCGAGCAAGTGCCGAAATATGGGACGCAGATTGCGGACGCGCTGGACAAAGCCCATCGCACTGGAATCGTTCATCGCGACTTGAAGCCGGGAAACATTATGCTGACGGCGACGGGCGCGAAGCTGCTGGACTTTGGCTTGGCGAAACCGGCGGCGCCGCTGACAAGTCTCGCGACGATGACGGTAACGCAAGCCGCGCCGCCGGTGACGCAAGATGGCACGATCGTCGGGACATTTCAGTACATGTCTCCGGAACAGGTGGAAGGCAAAGAGCTGGACGGGCGCAGCGACATATTTTCGCTGGGCGCAGTACTCTACGAGATGCTGACGGGGAAGAAGGCGTTCGCAGGGAAGAGCCAGTTGAGTGTGGCGTCTGCGATTCTCGAAAAAGAGCTGGCACCAATCAGTTCGATCAAGCCGATGACCCCACCGGCGCTGGAGCATGCGATTCGCCGGTGCCTGGCTAAAGATCCCGAAGAGCGCTGGCAAACCGCGCGCGATTTGAGATTCGCTTTGGAATCAGCGGTTGAGCCAAAGCCCTCGGTGCCAGCGCGAACCGGCTCGCGCTGGCCGTGGATCGTCACCGCGGCAGCGGTCATCGTTGCGGTCGCAGCGTTCTGGTCGTCTTGGCCCCAACGTCAGCTTGAAGAACGCCCCTTGCGGTTCAAGATCAATCCTCCTCCTGGAGCGAACTTTCTTCTTGGGGTTGGCGGCGGCAACGCCATCTCGCCGGATGGCCGCACTGTAGCTTTTGTTGCTGCTTCGAGCGGAAGCCCGAAGCTCTGGGTCCAGACGCTGGACTCCATTGTTGCACGCGAATTGCCTGGCACGGAAGATGCCCAGTTCCCGTTCTGGTCACCCGACTCGAAGTCGGTCGGTTTTTTCGCCAACGGCAAACTCCAGCGACTCGACCTGACGGGAGGCCCTCCGGTGACCCTGACGCCCGCGACCAGTGGCCGCGGTGCGGCCTGGAGTTCGGAGGGAATCATCATTTTTGCCCCTAATGCTTCTAGTGGTCTCTGGAAGGTGAGTGCAACGGGAGGGCCGAGCACGCCTCTTACCACTGTTGGCCAGGCTGAAGGCGAGAACACTCACCGGTGGCCGCTGTTTCTTCAAGATGGTCGACGGTTTATCTATTTCGCTCGGGGCGAAAAAGCCGGTTCGGTATACGTAAGTTCGTTGGAACGGCCGCAAGAAAAGACCTTAGTGTTAACAGGGTCTTCAGCTGGAGCAGCCTACTCGCCGCCGCACGGAAAACACCCAGCGTATCTGTATTGGCTCCGTGAGAAAACGTTGGTGGCTCAGCCTTTCGATAGCAAGGAAACACAGCTTTTAGGCGATGCCGCGCCCGTGCCGGGCGCGGAATTGGTCGCTACGGCGCCGGGTTTCATGCACTCGAGCTTCTCGGCGTCCAACGATGGCACAATTCTTTTCGGATTGGGCAGTGACCGCTATCAATTGACTTGGCTTAACCGCGAAGGCAAGGTGCTGAGCACGGTGGGCCAACCCGACCGCTATGTGTCGTTGCGTATTTCCCCGGATGGCAAGCGTATTGCCACGGTGCTTGCGGATTCTTCGGGGCATTCAGACCTTTGGCTCTTGGAGTTGTCGCGCGCGATCCCAAGCCGGCTTACGTTTGTGGGCGCGTTCGGGACAGGGGCCTGGTCGCCCGACAACCAGCGAATTAGCTACCACATCCTGCTTGGCAGGAAGCTCATGCAGGGAGCCAGCAGCGGAGGAGGCCAAGAACAAACTGTTTTGGAGTCCCAAGGTTACGTTTTGTTGAACGACTGGTCGCCAGATGGCCGGTACCTGGTTTATACGCAGATAAGTTCAGAAGGACGGAACGAGTTGTGGCTTCTCCCCTTGGGCGCGGACGGCAAACCCGTGCCATTCCTGAAGACTGCGTTTAATGAACTGCAAGGAGAGGTTTCTCCTGACAGCAGATGGATCGCCTACACTTCGGACGAATCTGGAGGTTTCAATGAAGTGTATGCCACGAGCTTCCCTGCAGGTGGTCCCAGGTGGCGAGTTTCCAATGGCGGCGGGAGTTTCCCGCGTTGGAGCCGGGGTGGCAAAGAGATGTTCTATCGAGCACTCGACGGAACATTGATGGTGACCTCGGTCCGAAACGTTCCGCAAGGCCTGGAATTCGGGACGCCCAGCGCTTTGTTCCGAGTTTCGGAGCCACAGGGACTGGTTTGCTATCCTTACGACGTGGCGCCCGATGGGCAAAGGATTCTGGCGCTTGTGCCCAACAAAGCCGGCGGAGATAGTCCGTCTCTAACCGTGCTCGTTAACTGGGAGGCACAACAGAAGCCTTAACGGAGCGAATCGGAATGCAGTGACCCACACCAGTATCAAAGAGCTGGTCGCTGATGATCGGATGTGGGTTGAATCAGTAATGGCCAGGTCAATCACTCCACAAACATACTATGTTCGCGTGCGAAGTGCGGCGAAAGATTGAGCACCGGAATACATACGGTTGTTGACAACCGGGGGTATGATCCTCCAACCACCACGCAGGACCTGTATGGGCGGATCGTTGCGCCCACTACACTAGAAATCGGATGCGCAACCTCAGCCCTTGCGCAATTCGTACGCCGGCGCTTGTTTTGAGCGATTGAAAGCAGCGGAGTCGTTCCAGGCCCCGGCACCCATCCTAAAGTGTTGCGACAGTTTTCAAAGTAGTTCCACAGTCTATTGCGTGAAGAAGGAGTGCGAATGCACGCTGTGAGAGCAGGCCGGAAGATGCAGAAGCTGGTCGGGCTGTTGTCCGTCCGCAACGGTTTTGAGGTATTTGTGGCCGTGAAGGTCCATGGCCACGATTACGTCAGAACGCCGACCGCCAACTCTTTCTATGTAAAAAGCACAGGTCCCATCCTCGATCTGCGAAACTGCCTGTTCTTGCGTTAGTGTCCAATGACTTCCATCCGGCGTAAGCCCACAAATCGCACTGATGCGTTCATATGCATTCGCTCGGTCAGTTTTGACGACGGAGCGTATATGGAGGTACCGGGCCATTCTTTTCCCCTGTCTAGCTGAAGCCCGATGGTGGTTTGTTGTCCACAGGGTGTATCAGCTAGAGACGTACGTCAATCCGGTTTACACCCTAATTTGGCTTGGTTTTGCCCTGCCGTTCCAGGCCCCCACTGCTGCATACCACCCGTTGTGTTGCGTATAATCTCCGTCGAGCGTCAGGTCGTGGACGACTAACCAGCACAACAATGCCAAAGACAATCAAGCGGTGGGTGCTCTTCGAGTACATCGGTCTTGAGTGCACGCCGTGGTCGCGATGGAAGCAGGCGGTCATCATCGTCACTCCTGGGACTATTGTTCGCTGGCACCAGGCTGGCCTTCGCATGTATTGGAGGCTGATCTCCCGAGTCCGGGGACCGGTTGGGCGAAGGCGGACGCCGAGCGTGCTCCCACCCGCCTCTGTCCATCTGGGATGGAGTTCGTACGCGGCTGTGTGGCTAAGCAGAATCCCCAAAATGATTCCCGGCCACTTTATCGCGGCCCGCAGCACCGGCGCAGTACGCGAGGAGTTCGAGCGCCAAGCGGCGAAAGACTGGGAAGCCTTTCTCTCACTGCGAGCGCGGGAATTGCGCCGCGGAGGGCAACTGGTGGTCGTGCTCCCGGCACTCGCTGAAGACGGATCGTCGGGCATCCAGAATCTTATGGACCAGCCAGCGCCTCGGCACATGGGATCATTCGAGAGGGGTGAAAAATCTCTCCAGCAGTTGATGCGCCACTTTCCTTCCTAGCACTTTTCCCTGAATTACAGAATGATGATAGTGGAAGCCAGCGTAAATCCGCGCGTGCTCGACTTCGTCCATAAGGTCGCGCGTGCTATCGAAGTTGTGCGTTGTGTGCGTTACTAGGCTATCCACGGAAAATTGGAAATCAGGTGTTCCGAAGTAACCCTTTAGAATGGTCGAGACTGCGCCAGTCACACAGCCATGAGCAGCGGGGTACTCCGGATGAGCAGGGGTGGACGCCAATGGCGCCCAGTTTGGGTCCGCCATGAGCTCGGGATTGCCACCGCCAGCAGGGATGGCTGTCACCGGCCGCCAAAAGCTGAAGAAGAATTTTGCGTTCCAGCAACCGATACCGGCGTCTGCATATCCGGTCCACAACATAGCCATCAATCGGGCCGTGTCGGAGGTGCCCAGTCCCTTCTGAGTGGCTAGGTTGCGAAACGCCCGTGCATATTGTTGTCCGGTATGTTCTGTCCAGAACAAGCCAATCTCGGTTTGTTCCGCAGTCCGCACAGTGCTATCGAGTGCGCCGAGTGTTCTTGTCTCATTGTAATCGTCGATCCATTCCTCACTGTTGAGGGGCGTCGGACCCTCTTCGGGAAAGAACTGCGTCGGTCTCGTCATGGTGAATGGCACCATCTGACCCAGCCACGGTGTCAGCGGGGACGCAAATGCTGGCGGCGTCGGTTGCCAAAAACCCGGGCCGACAGGAGGCGTGTAGGGGAGATTGGCCAATAAGCCGTCGCTGGCCCGTGCTGTGATTAATGCTCGGGCGGATGCCTCGCCCACGGCTACACCGGCTGCAATATTGGTTGCTGCATCGGAAATTGCTGCGAGCGAAGCCATAAATTGCCCGTCCAAGCTGGTCTGCTGCGTCGGAAAGTAATGCACCAGAATTCGATGGGCGGCCGCCACGGCGGCTGCGTCTTGGGAAGCCCCAACGGGAGGGTCTGTCGTGAATGCGTAAGGCCGAAAGCCGTGGTCGGTGGCGTTAACCGCGTCAAAGACGGCCAGATGAACATAGGCCAACCAGATCCCTGAAGCAACGGAAGCTTCCTTGGCATTAGTGATGATGGTTGTGGTGGCGATCGCGTCCCACTGCACGACGACGTTTTGTGCGTTTAGGCGAACAGCCACTAGAAGTGCGAATGCAAGTGTCACGGCGAATCGAAAGGGTTTCAACTTTGGCCTCCTTGTCGCATCTCGCAAGCTATGGGGCTTTGGCTCTGCGATGGCTCAGGAGCTTTGAATCTTCGCCCGTACATGTCAATCGCGAACACCTTGGGACTTTGTCACTTCTATCTATCGGTTTAACTGCATGATCAGATTAAGCTTATCGACGTGTTTCCCGTTGATCGGGACGAGGATATACTCGTTCGCGTCCTCCTGCGGGAAGCTCCCATGACCTCTGCAAAACTCCGTTTCCGTGAATACGAGCTGGATCCAGATGGGTTTACGCTGGTTCGTGCAGGCCACCGCATTCGCCTGGAGCGCAAGCCAATGGAGCTGCTCATCCTGCTCGCTGAAAGGCAAGGCCGCCTGATCGCACGCGAAGAAATCATCGACAAGATCTGGGGCAAAGAATTCTTCTTCGATTCAGAGAACGGCATAAATAACGCCGTTCGCAAAATTCGTTCGGCGCTGAACGACGATGCCGAGCATCCGCGCTTTGTGGAAACTGCGGTCGGCAAGGGTTACAGATTTATTGCCCTTGTCGAGCGAGTTCTGGAGCCAGCGGCCATGCCTCCCCCAGCCGCTTTGCCAAAAAACACTCAGAGGCTTCGGGCGTGGCGCGAATGGGGCCGCCTTCTCCTAGGAGCGTGCGCGCTTGTCGCGGGGGCCTTCGTGTTTAACGCCGCAGAAATCCGCAACCGAATTTTCACCCATGCCGTGCCGCCCATACGCTCCCTCGCCGTTCTGCCACTCGAGAACCTCTCCGGAGACCCGACCCAAGAATACTTCGTGGATGGCATGACCGACGCCCTAATTACCGATCTTGCGCAAATCCCCGATGTCAAAGTGATTTCCAGAACGTCCGCGATGCAATATAGGGGAGTTCGTAAGCCACTTCCGCAAATTGCGCAAGCTTTGGGCGTCGATGCCGTCGTAGAAGGCTCGGTGGTCCGTTCCGGCGACAAGGTCCGTATCACTGCCCAACTCATTCACGCGCCAACTGATCGCCATCTTTGGGCGGAGAGCTTCGAAGGTCCTGCGGATGATGTTCTATCCATTCAGGATCAGGTGGCGCGTGAAGTTGCTGAGCGCGTTCATGGAAAGCTGGACTCTCAGCCACGACAAACGGCAGTGGCCCGCAAGCCAGTTCCTACGGATGCCTACGAAGCCTATCTCCGTGGGCTGTACTTCTTTGATAAGCGTGAAGCCGAAGCTGCCAGAAAGAGCGCGGAGTACTTCCGAAAGGCGCTGGTAGTGGATCCAGAGTTTGCCCCTGCTTATGCTGGATTGGCAGAAGCACTGCCTGCGCTGAATTGGTTTAATAGCAGGCCACCCGTGGATGCGATGCTGGAGGCAAAGGTAGCTGCGAAGCGCGCGCTCGAACTTGACGACCGGCTGGCCGAGGCCCACACCGCTCTTGGCGCACTGTTATGTCTGTACGATTGGAATTGGCGCGAAGGAGAAAATGAGTTCAAGCGTGCTTTGGAGCTGAATCCTAACTATTCTTTGGCACATAACCGGTACATGATGTGGTTGCTGTCTGAGGGGCGACTTTCCGAAGCTGTCGTCGAAGCGAAACGAGCCCAGCAGCTTGACCCGCTCTCGTTTTTCATGAATCGAGAGGTAGGCCACAGTCTTTACGTAGCGCGGAGATACGATGAGGCCTTGGAACATTTGCGCAGGTCGGAGGAATTGGAGCCGCATAGCAAAGATGTGGTCCTGAATTGGATCGCGTGGATTTACGAGCTACAGGGAAAACAAAGAGAAGCAGTCGAGCTGGACTCTTCGCTTATGGCCGACGAAGGAATTCCACAAGCAGAAATCGATTCCCTGTGGAAAGTTTACACAAGGGATGGTTGGAAGGGCTATTGGACGAAATGGATTCAGCTTCATCTTACTCGGTCGGGTCATCGCGCTTCTTACGACATGGCCCTTGCACAAGCACGCCTGGGGCACGCCGACAAAGTTTGGGAGTGGATGGAAAAATCGGCTGACCAGAGAGAGGTCTGGGTTACTTGGATAAAAGTCGACCCGTTGCTCGAGAGTGCGCGTGCTCACCCTGCCTATAAGCAACTCTTGCAACGAATCAACCTTGCCGATTGACCGATTGACGGGGTACCACAAGCAGAGGATCCGATCGGGCGAATCGGTCTCGAGCCGGCCGCTTTAGTCAAAGTGTTAGCCAGGATCAACGACTGCTCGAAAAATAATCACTAACTGCAGGCACCTGACTTTCGCCAAAACTCCGACCGATTGTGGAATCAACAATATAGCTGCTTTCGTCTCCACCACCTTGTTGAGCCGCAGCGCACGCATGCATACCAGAAACCTCAGCATCGTGCGTCTCTCCCTTGAGTCGAATGCTCAGTCTTCTGCCGCCTGAGTTCGCACGCGTACATAATATGTTCGTTCCTGCTCGCGGCCATCTCGAATAGCCACGGATTCACTTACGCTGTGATAGTGCTGAACCTCTTTCAATAGCTCTGCCAAGTATTGCTTCCAAGCACGCGGATAAGAGTTGGTTGCGTGGCCCCGAGTCAGATCACTGATCGGCAGCAGAACAAATCGCCCGCGCTTCACTTTTTGCCGTCACCAAGCAATCTAAGCAAAGGCGCACCGCAAGAATGATCCGACAACTCCGAAGCCTCGGCTATAAGATCGAAGTGCCGAATCCTCAATCCAGCCAAGCACAAGCACAGGCGCAAGCTGCATCTTCTTGGGCCTTTGAACTTTGCGCCCGAACGCTCTCTCTTGCACGCATACATCGGCAAATTTCGCTCGCGAGACTCAGGCGAGCCACAAGCTGGTTGAGTCTTCGATTCGTTAGGGATATGACTCCGCCATAGGCTGTACGGAATTTTCAGGAGGGACAATCGCCGAGCTAACACCTAAGGCGGCCAAACAAAAACCTCCTCGCCAATAGCCCGGTGAAGCGCGCTGGGGACGTCGAGCGCTAACCGGACCAGTGGATTGCGGCCCCGATTGCGTCTTGGAGTTTCTGGACCGGATCGGCGATACTGAAGTTAGATCTCGCTTTGCGAGTCTCACCTTCTCAACTGACGGATTGCCCGTCACCCGCGAGTAGCTGCGATCGATTCTCAGAAGCGGACTTCCCAGATGGACTTATACAGCGATCGCGCCAAATCAGATGATACGGTCAAAGCCGCGCAGCCGGGACACCCCACAGCCTGCTACTCTGCCATTTCCGACGCCCAATTCAGGATGATCGGCAGTGGCGGGGCACTAGGTTCGTTCACTCTTGTATTGATCAAAAATTTGTGACCATCGGCGTCCACATCATATGAAAATGCATCCATCACGCCCGTGGACTGTCTTGCATAAGTTTGAAACAGCGCGACCGCCGGGCCTGCCTCGAACGCAACGCTCGTTTTCACCCCTACGACCATCATCTTGCCTTCCCTGGATAGATAGAACAGTTCCTTACCGTCCCGCCTCCACCGCGGTTCCTTTCCGCCTTCTCTCGACACTTGCCACTTGCTGCTTGTGTTCGGAAAGGGCGAAACGTACACCTCCCAACTTCCGGTTTCGTTCGACGTGTACGCTATCCATTTTCCATCGGGCGAAAACTGCGCGTTCCGGATCGTCCCCTTCACCCGCAACAGGGGTTTAGATTTCCATTCCTGTGACGTCAAGGACCACAGTTCGGTATTCTTCATCACCAGGAGATACTTTCCATCGCGCGACCAATCCCAAAACCCTTGCTGTTCGCTTCCCAAGTCAGCAACCTGATGTTCGGTTCCGGACCCGTCCGAGTTCTTTTGATAAAGGATGAAATGATTCTCGCGATTCGAACCGTACACGACCCACTTGCCATCGGGACTCCAAACCGGCAGCTGATCCGCCGCCTGGCTGAATGTGAACCGCATCGTCGATCCCTTCGAGAGATCACCGATCCAAAGGCTTACATGCCCATCCTGGTCGATCTCATCGAAGGCTACCCGTCTGCCATCGGGCGACAGGTTCGGATTCGCGAGGGGATTGGCCGGGCCGAAGCTCTCTCCAGCATGCCCGCTACGGTCAACCCACATCAGTTGAGATTTGGCCGGACCTTTCCCCGTTTGCGCCACGACCGTCTTCCCGGCAGCATCGAACAACGCAAGGTCAATTAATTGGGTGTATTGCACGTCGTCACTCACGGTCCGTGGCTCGCCCTTCAATTCGAATCTTCCGAGGTCAAAACGCTGCGCCACCAGCGTATTGTCCCGCATATAAAAAAGGTAACCAGGATCGGCATACGCCATATTCGAACTCGCGTTAACGACAGGATGCCTCTCGCTCGAGTCTAGTGCACCGACATAGATGAGATTCTTTTCGAAGTGTCCCGAGAAGTTTGCTCCCAGATAAAGAAAATGCCGCCCGTCCGGCAGAAATATGGGCCAGCGATGACTGAATTCCGACGACTCCACCTTAGTCACTCCCGTTGCCGCTCCGCCTGCGGCTGGCACGCGGTACAATCCGCCATATCCGTCCGGCGAATACAGGATCACTCCGTCCCAGTTCCAGGTTCCTCCACGCGCATTGGGCGCATCGCATAAAATCTGCGCACTCCTTCTCGAAAAGACGTCAACCCTCTTCAACTTTCCGTCTGCAAAGAAACCAAGGGACCGGCCGTCCGGCGACCAGAATGGGTGCATCGCATTTTCCGTTCCCACGACGACTGTTGCGCTTTGGGCTCCGACCGGTTGCGTCCAGATCATGTATTTGTTCGCGCGCTCCTCGTAGGCTACCATCGCGATCATTTTTCCATCTCGCGAAAGCGCCACGTCCGTCGCCGCGAACCGCACCGGGCTGTTGAAATACATCGCTGACGGCTCTTGCCTGCTCCTGGACCGCCATAGAACGCCCGCGACCAGGACGGTCAGCAACAGTGCAGAAACCACCCATCCAGCGCGCAGCCATCCCCACGAGGCCGAGCGTTCTAATGCTCCAGCTCTGTCCGCGGCTTGCAAGCCGCCCTTGGCAATCCACTTCAATTCGCTCGCCAGGTCCCGCGCGGTCTGCCAGCGCTCTTCGTGGTCTTTGGCCAAGCATCGACGAATCGTATGGTCCAACGCCGGCGGCATGTGCCGTGTCCCACTGAATCATCTCGTCGATCGCGAATTTTACGTCGGCGTTGTGCTGATGCGCGGCACGCGCCTCTGCGAGCCGTGCAAGCATTTGGAGGATCTCACGCAGCACGGCGTTATGAGCGGCCTGATTCATCGCGGGGGGCTGCGGGCTCAGATTCTGACCGAGGGCCTCATCCGTGTTGCCGATATCGTCCGCCCCAAAGCCTCCTGACGTCTTCTGGCACTGTGAACTGGGCGAACCGGCGTAGAAAGTTTGTAGGCGCGACTCGTATGGAGCACGTTCGAGCGTCGCACGAACCTTTCCTATTTGAAAAAGGCTGGACTCTGCGTTGCACCAAGTGCGGCGCGGGTTTTCAGGCTAAGAATCAGCCCTCCCGCAACGAGATAGACGAGCGCGATGAGCCCGAAGCTGGCCGCCAGCGAGTGCGTTCGATCATTCAGCAAACCAATCGTGTAGTTTCCAGCGAGCCCTCCGAGCTGTCCAATTGAATTCATCAGTGCGAAGGTGGCGGCTGCCGCTGTCTCGCCCAGCATCATCGCCGGTATCGCCCAGAAAGCTGGATAGTAAGCAAATAAAAAGCCACTCCCTAGAAGCAAAAACAGAATTGCCAACGGCGCCTCGTGGCGCGTGAGGGTCACAAGGGCAAACATCAAGCCCGCACCCAGGAGAGGCATAGCAGCGTGCCAATGTCGCTCACCAGTTCTGTCGGAGTGCCAGCCATTGACCAGTAGCCCCGTAAAGCCCAGTAAGGCTGGCAGCATCAACAGCGATGTCACCGTCTCGTTAGGAGCTCCGGAGAGCCGCTTCACGAAGGTCGGTATCCAGTAGACGGTTCCGAGAGCTCCAGTAAGCGCGAGAAAGAAGGCGGTAGTCAGTGTCAGAATTCGCCGGTCGCAGAACGCTTCCATGACTGTGTAATTTCGAAGCTTCTTTTTTGCTTCGAGCTCGGACCGCAATTCGTTGACGAGCCAGTTTCGCTCGTCATCAGGCAGCCAGCGCGCCTGCTCAGGCCGGTCGGTCATATAGAAAATGGTGATGATGCCCACGACGATGGCAGGCAGGCCCTCCAGAATAAAGAGCCACCGCCATCCAGCCAACGAGAGCCAATGTACCCTGAGCAGCCAGCCGGCCAAGGGCGCGCCGATTAGAGTGGCGGCGGGATTGGCTGTGTATAAGCAAGCGATGGACCGGCTACGATCACGCCCACAAAACCAGTGCGTCAAGTAGACGATCATGCCGGGGAAAAAGCTGGATTCAGCGACTCCCAAGAAGAGACGGGAGGCATAGAATTGCGGGGCAGTGCGCACAAAGCCGATCAGAATCGTAACGATTCCCCACGAGATCATTCGTCACTCCACTGCCCAATCGCCTTCATCCTTTCTACGGCTGGAGTTGCCTCACCGACCCTTTGCAAGCGCTTCGCGCGCACTTGGCTGAAGTCCTCCAGGCTGCCTTGACTAGCTTCTTGTAAAAGAATAGGGGCGGCGAAGGTGACGGAATGCGCACACTTTAGAACGAACAAAATCTCCTGTCGGTTCGCACCCGCTGCGATGGCTGCTCTGATATGGCGGCGCGTTCCATCGGGGCTGAGGTTTGTGTGCGCAGCATTCAAACCAACACTAGCCAACTCGATGAACTTGGTTGGCAAAGCCCCCTCTGTCCAGGGATTCGTTGTCATCTTAACGGCCTGCTCCGCCCAAAGGGGGTCCCATTCGCGCAGCTTGCTCAGGGCCGCCGCCCACGGGCTTGCAGCCTGGTCGCTGCTTAGAGTCTTCGCGGTCTCTTCCCCGGTTGCCATATTCTTTCCTCCTCTTCCGCTTGTCTTTAGCCAACTAGGGGCTTCTTTTGGGGCATTGGATGAACGGGCGGTGAAAATGATGCTACCATCCTTTTGTCGACTTGAGCATCCAAGCCAGCAGAAACTTACGTGCCAGGTCCTTCGATCCATGTCGGAAACGCTTGCCCTTGATTTTGGCTGTGTTCTGCGCACTGCAAGTGCTCTTGTCGCTCTAGGGTTCTTTTCGGCAACGCTACCTGCTCGGCAAGTGTTGGCAGGGGGCGCAAATCTCTTTGCTCCGTCGCCTCAAGTAGGTCGAGAGATCGATGCTGCGCGAGCGCTTCCTGTCACATCGTTTTACGCGACGGATGAGCTGAAAACAGGCGCTGATCCTGGGACCCTGGTTAGGTCCGAACCGGCGACAGAGTACGCACTGCCTCCAGGTGTCACGGCGACCCGTATCCTCTATCACACTCGAACAGCAAGCAAGGAGGACGCAATATCTTCCGGCGTAGTCCTTGTGCCATACGGTCGTCCCCCAAAGGGAGGGTGGCCTCTACTTGCCTGGTCACATGGCACCAGCGGAGTAGCTAGAGCATGCGCTCCGTCCCTCATGAAGTCGTTGTTTTACAACTGGGAAGGCCTCTACGAATACGTCCTGATGGGCTACGCGGTGGTGGCAACCGATTATGCGGGACTGGGAACGCAAGGCCGCCATGCCTACCTCGACATGT
>Ga0310916_10001876_pt1 | contig 12626 bp, 11 predicted proteins | sample GREbulkMGLF176_FD_203444 | JGI IMG/M metagenome (GOLD analysis project Ga0310916, IMG submission 203444) | Lab enrichment of tropical soil microbial communities from Luquillo Experimental Forest, Puerto Rico - GRE.bulkMG.LF176 | ecosystem: Environmental > Terrestrial > Soil > Tropical forest >...
GTGGAATTGTTGATGATGATGTCGCACTTGGCACGAATGCGCGTATTGATATCGCGATAGATGACCGGATCGCACGTTGCGCCGTCGTCGGGCCGCCGCGCGTGCAGGGCGACCACACTGGCACCGGCGTTGTAACAGTCGTAGGTGTCGCGCGCGATCTCGGCGGGCTGGGTCGGCAGATACCGGCTCTGCTGTTTGAATGCTACGCCGCCGGTTGGAGCGATTGTGATGATGACCTTCTTCTTGCTCATTGCTTGAATCTCCTTCTTAGACGGTTCTGGGGATTGGTCGGCCAGATCACGCCGGCGCGATAATGGCGACTTTCTTCTGGGTGATCGTGGTGCCTCGCCGGCGAAAATGAGAGTTCTCGGGATTTGCTATGATGCCAGCTTTTGCTGGCCGTCTGCTGCTGCGCGACTGCGCAGCTCGAAGCGTTGAAGCTTGCCAGTCCCCGTGCGCGGCACGTTTGTGACGTACTCGATCGCACGCGGATATTTGTACGGCGCGATCGTCGCCTTGACATGATCCTGGAGCGCGCGCGTCAGCGCGCCATCGCCTGTATATGGAGGCCGCAGCACCACGTAGGCCTTCACGATCTGGCCGCGCTTGTCGTCGGGCGCGCCGACAACGCCGCATTCGGCCACCGCGGGATGCGTGAGCAGGGCGGATTCGACTTCCGGCCCGGCGATGTTGTAGCCGGCCGAAACAATCATGTCGTCTGAACGCGCCTGGTACCAGAAGTAACCGTCGTCATCCATGACATACGTGTCTCCTGTCAGGTTCCAGCCGTTCTGGATGTATTTTCGTTGCCGCGGGTCGGCGAGATAGCGGCAGCCGGTTGGCCCGCGCACTGCTAGCCGGCCGATGGTTCTGGGCGGCACCTCGCGTCCCTCATCGTCTACAACGCGCGCTTCATAGCCGGGAATGACCTTGCCGCTCGCCCCCGCGCGAACATCCTCCTCGGGTGATCCGATAAAGATGTGCAGCATTTCGGTCGAGCCGATCCCATCCATGATCGTCAGGCCGGTGGCCTCGCGCCATGCCTCGAAGGTCGCCTGGGGCAAGGTCTCGCCGGCGGATACGCACTTGCGCAGCGACGAGACATCGTGGTTGGCGAGCATCGGCAGCATGGCTCGGTACGCGGTCGGCGCGGTAAACAGCACGGTCGGACGCCACCTTGAGATCGCCGGCAACAACTCTTCGGGCGATGCCCTTTCGAGCAGAATCGAGGACGCGCCCACTCGCAGCGGAAACAGCACCAGTCCGCCGAGGCCGAACACGAAGGCGATTGGCGGCGAGCCGATGAACCGATCTTCGGCCGTCGGCCGCAATGCGTGGCGGGAGTAGCTGTCGCAAACCGCGAGCAAGTCGCGGTGAAAATGCATGGTTCCCTTGGGCTCGCCGGTGGTACCTGAGGTGAAGCCGATCAGGCACACATCGTCGTTCGCCGTGTTGCAGGCCGCGAAGCTCTCGTAGCCCGGCTGCATCATCAATGTTTCGAGGGAGTCGGACGCGCCGCTTCCCCAATAGGCCACACGTGCAAGATTTGGCGCCAGCGATTTCGCCTCATCGAGCTCGTCAGCCAGCCGCACGTCGCACAGCGCGAGCGCGATTTTCGCCTTCGTGATCGGATAGGCAAGCTCGCGGGCGCGCAACAGCGGCATAGTGCCGACCGCAACGCCGCCGGCCTTGATGACCGCCAGATAGGCGGCAACCATCATCGGGCTGTTGGGCGCGCGCAACAGCACGCGATTTCCCGACACCAGCCCGAGGTCCCGGCTGAGCACATTGGCAATGCGGTTCACGCGCTCAGCGAGTTGCCGATAGGTCAGGCTCTCGGTCGCCGACATAAGGCACGGGCACTCGCCATATCCCGCTTCCACCTGGCGATCGAGCAGCTCCACCGTTGCGTTGAGGCGCTCCGGATAATTGAGCTCTGGCAGATCGAACAAAAAGTCGGGCCATTGCTGGCGCGGAGGTAGATTGTCCCGCGCAAAACTATCCACGTGTGCCGAGGGAACCATTGGATGTGCTCCGGCGGGAGCAAATCGGGCCTTCGGGCGCAGCGCCCGGAGTGTTAGGCTTTCACTTACGGTGGAGGCGTCGAGCATCAGGCTGATTTCGATGCCACGCTGTCCGCGATGAGAGCCGTCGAGGACGTGCCCGCCGTCCGCGGGGTTGTCCTCGACCGCCGTGTCAAGAGGGTTGTCGATCGTATTGGGCATTGATTCTCTCCTTCTCTTACCGCTGCGCGGTTTCTCGCGTAGAGCGCCTATCCGGCCGCGACCGGCTTGGCGCCCCCGCGGCGATCTGCGCCCATCAACAAGCACCGGCTCGACCTATTCCGCCGCGCCGCGGTCAAAGCCTCGGCTGCGGGGCTGCAAGAAACGATCAAGTGAAATTTGCCACAGATCGGTCAACAATCAACGGCCTGTGCCGTTTTCAGCGCGTTGACTTATTGCGTTTGAACCAGCTGCCATTGCTACCGTCCCCCGTTCCGACAAAGACTTCAGAGTTCGAATGGACGGGCGCGGGCACGATGGCCATCATTTCCGACCGGGAGACCGGGCTCGCCGGACCCTCGGGTGCAATGGCGCCATGGCGCGTTGCAGTCGTCGAGGTCACAGTCGTGAATGATTTCGCGGCCGCGAGGGCACCAAGTGCGATCAGGATTGCCACCGCCACCAATAAGGCACGCTTACTCATGGGAACCTCCTAAACTGCGATGTTGGAACAAGGGCCTCGTGGACCCTGCGACCGAGACCCGACGGGACAAATTGCAGTCGGACTCGCTGGGCTTCGTGCGCGCCAGCTCGGCATTTACTGCAGCGAGAAGAACGCGTGTTCTCATGGAAACCTCCTGTTTTGCTGATTTGAGAAATGACGTCGCTGCGCTACAGGATGATTTCAGCTGGCGGGAATTGCGTTACGTTCGTAACTCGCTTGGCGCATGACACGATCGCAGGCCGGGTCAGGAGGAGGACCCGCATCGGTCGGCTCCCGGCGGATGTCGCCCAAGGGTGCGTGCATTCGTGAGTTCATATTCCGGCATCGAACGGCGCGCGACGCCCCGCGAGTCGGGCATCATGGCAATCACGCTGCGGAACTCGTGGTTTGGTGTCAGACGAGAATGTCGCGGCGCTGCGCTACAAAAGAATCTCAGCTCTGAAGAAATCGCGCTGCGTTCGTAACGTGCGCGCGTTCGGTTTGCGCTGCGACGAATCAAAAGTACTTGGCCCGGAGATCGACGGTTGACCGCACGCCGAGATTGTCGAAGTTGGAAGCCAGCCATTGATCGGCACGTCGGCGACCGATGTCATGAAGATGCAGCAGAAAATCCCAATCACAATTTAACCTGCTGGAGCCCGGAAATTCTCTGATCACGTCCTCGGCATCGATCAAGTGCATCAGCATTCGCTTTCCACCGGCCACTCTACCGTCGTCGATAAGCTTGGTTATCAACGCCAGGGAGCGCATCTCTCCCATGAAAGAGGAATTGAGGCTGATTTCCTGCATCCGATTTATAATTTCATACGAGGTCGTCGGAAGGTCCGGTCGCTCGGTCGGCGTGAGATGAACCATGATGACGTCGGGAGCCTCGCATCTGTAAATCACCGGAAAAATCGCAGGATTTCCGGCGAACCCGCCGTCCCAAAAATGCTCGCCGTCGATCTCAACAGCACGCGTCAGGAGCGGCAGGCATGCCGACGCAAGCACGTGGTCAAGCTGAAGTTCATCACCTTTGAAGATTTTCGGCTTGCCGGTCCGCGCGTTGGTCGCACAGAGAAATAGCTTCACTACCGGTTGCTCGCGCAGCCGTGCGAAATCGACAATCTCCTCAAGCAGGTTCTTGAGCGGATTGTAGTCGAACGGATTGAGCTGATAGGGCGACGCAAAACAACTAAGCGCCCCCATCAAGAGGTAACCGGGCGAATGTTCGAGACCGAAATTGCCATTCATCTTGTCAATCAAAGATGGTTGGAAGACGCCATGCGATGCAGCGGCGGATATCCTTTGCCAGAAATTCCTGAGCGCGCTCCTCGCCTCTTCATTACCACCGGTTGCCAAACCATGGGCGACTAGGACGGCATTGACTGCGCCGGCGCTCGTCGCAGTGATGCCCTCGATGGTCAACCGTTTTTCCTCGAGTAGTCGATCGAGCACACCCCATGTGAATGCGCCGTGGCTACCTCCCCCTTGGAGCGCCAAGTTGACCACCTTCTCCCTTCCAGTTTTGCCCGGCTTAGGCCGGGACGGGACGCGGCGTTCCAATTTAAGGGACTGCGTAAGCGTTCCGTGCATCTCGGTCTCCTCTTGCAACTCTGGCCTTGGGTCCCATCGATGTTGCGTTTGTCGCCGTCAGTTGCGAACCGTCTTCGGCGCCCGCTTCTCGCGGAATGATTTGAGCCGCGCCTTGGCCTCGTCGCTGTGCCGCACAATGGCGGCAATCAGCGCTTCAGTCAGGTAGCCGGCGGCGGAGTCGGATTGTGCGATCCGCGGCAATGCGTGGGTAATAGCGAAATTGGAGATGGGCGAGTTGCTGGCTATGCGCTTGGCGATCTCGATACCCTTTGCAAGTCCGGCGCCAGGTGGGACGAGATAGTGCGAGATCCCAATGGCCTGACCTTCTTCGGCCTCATAGATACGTCCGGTAAGCATCATGTCCATCATCCGCGCCGTACCGATGAGCCGCGGCAGGCGCACAGCGCCGCCGCCACCGACAAAAATGCCGCGGCTTCCCACGCGCCAAGAGGCAGGCTGCATCCGATTCGAGCTCCGGCAGAATCGGGAATCCCCGACGGAGTTTGCCGTCGTCTCAGAGTGGCTGAATGATCAAGCCGTCCAGGTTCACGTCGGTGCCTTCTACACCCAGCACGCGTTGGTTCGTCGGCATCGCCTTCGCGGCCATCGGCATCGGGGCGCTGGTGATCTTTGGGTTCAGCGTGCCCGGCTACATCGCCCTCCTCAATTGACGTTGACATGACATTCTTCCTTCGAGGTTCATCGAATTGCGATCGGACGCGTCAGCAAATGATCCCAGGCTTTCAGAGAGGGCCGCTGGACCCGACCGTGAAACACAGGACCAACTCCAGCCCGGCGCCGGCCAGGAGTAATGCGATCGCAATCCACTTGGTAACGGCTTGAGCGCGGCTTAGTGTTTGCGACGGCGTAGCGAACTTGCGGACCGAGCGGAGCGCTGGCGGGGGCGCGTCGATCGCGCCACCCATGGTCGAGAGGACATAGGCTTCGATTTCAAGCGCACGCAGACGAGTCATTTCAGGTCTCCTGTTGGATTTGCGCGTCTCGGGCGCGCTCTTCATCTCTGGCGAAGCGGTTCGGCAGGGTTCTCTCCAAGGCGGATTGCCCGCGTCATCGAGGCCCATCTGCCGCCAAGTGCAGGCCAATCGCCCCTCTGCCGTGTGCCCCCATCGGCACACCAATGGTCGTCGCGAGGGCTTCGTCGATGCGGGTTCGGCGGTCTGGTTCAGTGTTCGCGAGTCGAGAGCGATGCTTTCGATGTATCGGGGATCGAACATCACGGCGTTCATGGCGCGGTTCTCCTCATTCGTGCCTGTCCGCACGATGGCGATGCCGCGCTACTGAAGAATTTCAGCATCGGGAAATTGCGTTACGTTCGTAACGCTGCTGGGCACTGGCTGACCGTGCGCGAAGACAAACGGCAAGCTTGGCTCTCACGGAGTGGATGCAGGATTTCGGCAAACGGCTCTGCCGCCGTCGTACGGTGACACTGCGTTGATCACGAACAAGATCTTCATTTTGAATCATTCCTTTGTTGGCATTCGACTTGCGCCGACGCCCATTTTTGACCAGCGATGCCAAGAACTGAGCTCGTCCTGCCGGGACCTGCAGTTTCGCGATGAACATGAACCGCCCAGCTGAGCGCGTCGTTGTCGTTAAGCTGGCGACGTCGACGCGAACGGGCGGATGAGCGGCGCTACAGAAGCGTTTCAGCAATGGGGAATCGCGTTACGATCGTAACGTGGCGGATCAATTGCCGAGTGAGCGCAGGGACCGCGCCAGAGCCGCCGCCAGCTCGGTGCTGACTAGGGGCCGGGGCAGGACTTCGGAAATACCGGCTTCCCCTAATTCATCGACGCTCACGCCGATTGTGGAAGCGCTGGCAAGCAGTATGGGGTGTCGCGGCATCAGCCCATGAAGGACCCATGCAACGTGGAGACTATTCACATCAGCCGCTATGTGACCGATCACCACTGCATCGAACCGATCAGGCGCCGAACGACATGCCGCTATCGCATCGTCAGCGCGCTCGAACCCAACCGGCTCGTACCCGAGCGCCGCCAGCATCTCTTCGTCGCGCAGCAGGCGTTCGCTCTCGACGATCAGCACCGTCTCGCCGCGCCCGAGCGGCAACGCTCTTGTAGGCGCAGCGGCGACGTCAGCCAAGGCAGGCAGCCACGCCTCGAAGCGGCTGCCGTGTCCGGGTTTGCTCTGCACGTTCATCGCACCGTCATGGTCACGAACGATTTCGTGCACGGTCGCAAGGCCAAGCCCGGTTCCGGCCTTGCGTGTCGTGAAGAACGGCTCAAACAATCTTTGTGCTACACCTTCGTCGAAACCGCGTCCCGTGTCGGCAACCGAAAGACACACGAAGCGTCCTGGCGCCAGCTCGCCGTGGCTCAACGCGAGAGGAACAGCCACGTCCTTCGACTCCCCAGTGACCTGGATGGATCCGCCGTCCTCCATCGCCTGCGCCGCGTTGGTGCACAAATTGAGGATGACCTGCTGCAGCTGCGCCGGTTCTCCGGAAAGAACAATGTCAGCGGGAACGTCCGCGACGATGAGCTCAACGCTCGCAGGCAGCGACCCGCGGAGCAATGACGCGGCTTCCTCGAACAACGTACGCACCCGCACTGACTGGACGCGGGTGTCACGGCGCCGCCCAAACGTGAGGATGTTGTCGATCAGATCGCGCCCGCGCTCGGCGGCCCGTCGTATTTCGTCGATGTGCCCCGCCGACTTGCTTCCCGGCGCGAGTTGTGGCTCGACCATCTCCGAATAACCCAGAATAGCTCCGATAATGTTATTGAAGTTGTGCGCAATCCCGCTAGCCAGGGATCCGATCATCTGCATACGCCGCGCCCGTTCCAGTCGTGTTGCGAGCGTTGCTCGGTCGCGCTCAAGGAACTCGCGCTCAATCGCATTGACCATTGCGTCGCCGGCAAGGCGTACTACGGGCAGGGGGAATATCTTGTCCCATGCCGGCTGGAAGGTATCGAACCCCATCACGCCTTGTACCCGGCCGGGTCGTATCAACGGCGCGCAGGCCCAGCCGCGGACACCGGCGGCTTCGAGGGTCTTCTTGGCCTTGCCAGGCGGCAGGGCGGTGACGTCGGGCACGGTGAGGATATCAGTCCCGGCAGAGCCTAGCTTTCGGAACAGCGCGAGCGCCTGCACCGGCCAATCCGGCGGATACTTCGCTCCTTCCGCGCACCAGGCATGTACGCGGGCAGGGCTCCCCTCGATCACCACATAGGCGCGTTCGGTGCCAATCGCTCGCGCAAGCTCGGCAAGAACCGTGTCCAGCAGCGCCGCGGTTTCTGCCGGCGAGCAATTGATCAGGCGCGTCGAGTTCTCGGCGATGACATGTTCGAATGCCGCCCGCTGTCGTAGCGCAAGGGCGCGAACACGCAGCCGCAGACCGAGACGCACGAGCACGACGACCAACAGCAGCGAAGTGAGGTAAAGCAAAAGCCGATAGCGCTGGGCCATCGCTTCGAGGGCCGCCTGACGATTAGCGAACAACGTGCGGGTCGCTTCCAAAGCTTCCCGGCTCGGAACTGAGACGAGCGATCTGAGGGTTGCGTCGACCGAAGGCAACAGGCCTTGCAACAAACGCGCATGCGCAAGCAGCGCCCGTGCGGCTTCCGCGGCCGGGCCAGCCGCGGCCTTTTGCGCATCAAATCGGTCGATTTGCTCCTGGAGAGCCGCCACCGTCCCCGATGACGTGTCGCGCGCCAGATGGAGGATCGCCGCCGCCAATGCGCCGGCTTGAGGACCGAGCGCTGCATCCCTGGCGCCGAACACCGAATCGGTGCTCAGCAGGCCAACATAGGACAACGAATTCTGCAAAAGCGCATTGCTGGTCTTGAAGCTCTCGGTCAAGTCCTCATGTTGCGCGACCGTCGCGGCCAGACGGTCGACTGGTCCGACATCGAGGCTCTCTCTCTCCGCATGGGATCGCAGCCGAGCGACCGCGCCCTCCATCGCTTCGATTGCCGTGCCAACGCTATCGTAATCGCGCAGGAGGCCTGCGCGCGCCTGCAGGACGTCGCGATGGAGCGACGCCTCCGCGAGCGCGAAGTCATCGAAAGCCTGAAGCGTCGCCTCATAGGCCGGTGCGTTCGTGTCGATCCCTCGCAACAGCAGCCACGTCAGCAGCCCGAGCAGCAGCAGTACGCCGACAGCACCCAGCACCGGTCTCATCGTGGCACCGCCGCGTGCGGTCCCTCGGCTCCTGGGGTGACCGGCATACCGTTGTAGGTGCCCGTGAGCGTACGCAGGAAGGCAACGACGGCGGCGATCTGTTCATTCGTCAGTGCGCGATCCAGCTGGGTGATCCCCATCGCTTTGACAGCCTCCGCCAGTGTCGCCGCGCTGCCGTCATGAAAATAGGGCGCTGTGGTCGCCACATTGCGCAGGCTGGGGACACGCACAACCTCGGGCTCGGGAGAGCCTAGCGGATGGAAGACTCCGTGCCGCTGGAACAGGTTGCCGCCCACGTTTACGCCCTGGTGGCAGGAGACGCAGCCAAGCGACTTGAACAGCTGATAACCGGAGAGTTCCTCTGGCGTGATCGCCCCGCCATCGCCGACGAGCCAGCGATCGAAGCGACTTCCGGGCGTCGTGAGCGAGCGCTCAAACGTCGCGATCGCATCCAAAAGACTGTCGCGGTCGGGCTCGCGGCCATAAGCGTCTCGGAACTGCTTCACAACGTCTGGGTCCGCGCGCAGCTTGGCTAAAACTTCCTCAACGCTCGACGCCATGACGGCCGGTTTGCTGAGTGCTTGCTCGGCCTGGCGCTCCAGCGAGCGAAAGTTACCCTCCCAGTTCAGACGGAAGTTCAGCCCTACATTGAATACGGTTGGCGTATTCAGCGCCAGCGGTTCGCCATGCGGGTTGGAATCGCGAGCTTTGGCGCTGGCACCGTTGGTTCGTGTATCATGGCACGATGAACAGCTGCGCGTGTTATCGTGCGACAGGCGGCGGTCGTGGAACAATTGCTCCCCTAGTGCGACGCGTCGCTGGTCCTGCGCCGGCGTGGCAGGAATTGGTGTGATAGGTTCACGGACCACGCGGGGCTCAAGGGTCGGCAATTGAGCAGCCGTGGGAGAGACGCCGCCGAGGCAGACGAGCACTAGCAGAAGGCCGGCCATCCGGGGGCTCGGCCGAGTTGCCGCCGGCGGTCTCAAGGACGGAGCTGGGCAGCATGGGTAAGACATCGTCAAATGACCCGGGCCTTCGCGCGAGCAGTGATCGCCAGGTGTGCGTCCTTGTCGTCGAGGATGATCCTGCTTTGCAGCGTATGATTCTAAGCTACTTCGGGGAAAATAACATCCGCACTCTGGTGGCGTCGGATCGTGAGGAGATGGTCCGCCAGCTCAATGACGCTGTCGTAAACCTGCTGATCCTGGACCTTCGGCTTGGCCAGGAGGATGGCCTTGATCTCCTCCGCGAGGTTCGCTCGAGCTCCGATGTGCCGGTCATTATCATCACCGGTCATCGTCGCGACGATATCGATCGGGTCGTTGGGCTGGAACTTGGCGCTGACGACTATCTCACAAAGCCGTTCAATCTGCGCGAACTGCTCGCCCGCGTCCGCGCGGTGCTGCGCCGGTTCGACAGCGGGCGTGCGCCGGTGCGCGAGCCGGAGCGCGGCCGCTGGCGTTTCTCTGGCTGGCAACTCGACCGCAGAACGAGACGGCTCACCGATCCCGACGGCGCTCCGGTGGTGCTGACCAAGGGCGAGTACGCGCTGCTTGTTGCCTTCCTTGAGGCGCCACAGCGTCCACTCAGTCGCGAGCACCTGCTCCAGGCGACGCGGGTCCACGAGGATGTGTTCGACCGCAGCATTGACGTGCAGATCCTTCGGTTGCGTCGCAAGTTGGAGCGCGACCCGAGCGCCCCACGGGTCATCCAAACCGAGCGCGGTGTCGGGTATGTATTTGCCGTTCCGGTGGAACGGGTTTGATGGGGCTTACTTTTCGTGCGGCAGCCGATATGCACGGCTCGATCCGATTGATGCTCAATCAGCCCGAACAAGATAAGAGATGAATTATAAGAGTCTGAAATCTTCGAAAGGATCGATCGAAAGGTTCGGGGGTAACCGCCACAAGTAGGCAATGTCTCGATCTTTCGTTTCGGGCAGGAAGATCAAACCGACGACGAAACTCATCGCCGCCACGACGATTGGATACCAAAGTCCTGAATAGATGTCCCCGGTTGCGGCTACAATGGCGAACGCCGTGGCGGGCAGGAACCCGCCGAACCAGCCATTGCCAATGTGGTACGGCAGCGACACCCCGCTGTATCGGATGCGGGTTGGGAACAGTTCCACCAGCAAAGCGGCGATTGGTCCGTAGACCATGGTGACGTAGATCACAAGGATCGTGAGAAGGATAACCGTCATGACCGCGTTTATCCGCGACGGGTCGGCCGTTGCAGGATAACCATGCGCGGTGATGGCATCATTCAGCACTCGGGCGAAATCTGGCGCGGTAGTCGGAACTATCTGTTTGCCCACCCGGACGCTCGCCGGCGTCATCGGCGGCGCCGCTTCGTTCCGATAGTTCACTGAGCGGTCGACCAGGGCAGCTTTGGCGATGTCACAGGGTGAGGTGAACGCTGCCGTGCCAACCGGATTGAACTGGAAGTGGCACTCTGCAGGATCAGCGATCACAACGACTGGTGCCTCGGCGAGGGCTGTCTCGAGGGCGGGGTTCGCAAAATGCGTGATGCCTTGAAATAGCGGGAAATAGGTCACGACTGCGAGAAAGAAGCCGAGCAACATGATGGGCTGGCGACCGATCTTGTCGGAGAGCCAACCGAACAGGATGAAGAAGGGAGTACCTATCGCAAGCGCGATCGCCACCAAGATCTGCGCGGTCGCGCCTGGCACCTTCAAGGTTTCGGTCAGAAAGAGCAGCGCATAGAACTGTCCGCCATACCAGATCACGGCTTCACCCGCCGTTGCGCCCAACAGAGCAAGGATTGCCATCTTGGCGTTTTGCCAGCGGCCGAATGCTTCAGTGAGCGGTGCTTCTGAACCCTCGCCTTGTTCCTTCATGCGCTGGAAGATCGGCGATTCTTGAAGCTTAAGGCGAATCCATATCGAAACGGCAAGCAGCATGATTGAAAACAAGAACGGCAGGCGCCAACCCCACTCGCCGAACGCCTCTTCGCCCATCCACGTGCGGATACCAAGGATGATCAAGAGCGCCATGAAGAGGCCAAGCGTCGCCGTGGTCTGAATCCAAGACGTGTAATACCCGCGTTTACCAGGCGGAGCGTGTTCAGCAACGAAGATTGCTGCTCCTCCATATTCGCCGCCGAGCGCCAAACCCTGGACGAGACGCAAGCCGATCAGAATGATCGGCGCGATAATGCCGGCCGTCGCGTAGGAGGGCAGGACGCCGATCAGGAACGTGCTGAGACCCATCAGGGTCATGGTGATCAGGAAGGTATACTTGCGGCCGACGAGATCACCCGTCCGTCCGAACAGCAAGGCGCCGAACGGACGCACCGCAAAGCCCGCCGCAAATGCGAGCAGAGTGAAGATGAAGCCGACGGCGGGGGCAACATTGGAAAAGAAATATTTGGCAAGAAACACCCCTAAGGTGCCGTAGATGTAGAAGTCGTACCATTCGAAGACGGTACCGAGCGAGGAGGCGAGGATAACGAGCCGTTCCTCGGCGGTCATGCCGCTCTCTTCTCGCCGGGGCAGACCGGCTGCGATGGTAGACATAGCCTTCGGCCCAAAAGCTTGATTGTCCGTGGGACGGCGCGGGCGGAACCAAGCCAGCGACCCGACCCAGATTGTGGGCACGTTCGCACTTTTGCTGTCAGCGGCCAAGCGACTCGGTAAGAAACCGGCGTTCGTCGGATTTGCGAAAGGCTTTATCCTACGCGCCAGCCTGAAAAGTACGAATTATACCGATCCACCCGCATCTCATCTTTACATGAGGGTTCGAATGTCAAATGGTCTGCAGCATCGTTTTCTCCGATTGTGAGTGGTGACATATCGATACGTGATTGGGTCCAGGGCTGCCTGTCTCGCAGCTACGGCTGCGTCAACCTTACATGCGGTCGGGCCATTCGGAGAGCCCGCACCAGAATGCCTCATGCATGAGGCGTAGCCCCGGCGAGACGCGACCCACCTGAAACGCGGAGGTGTTATGGCTCCAAAGAAGAGAACGGTCGCGTTCCCCATATCGTCGTCGGCAATATTGCAACCGACAATTCCTGTTCCTTTACGCGGCTGCTACGCTCTCGAGGCGGATTTCGGCACCGGCGGGAAGTACCCCCGTTTCGACATAACGCCAGAGCGCGATGAGCAGCTTGCGTGCCATGGCCACAATGGCGATCCG
>Ga0310916_10001886_pt1 | contig 12604 bp, 11 predicted proteins | sample GREbulkMGLF176_FD_203444 | JGI IMG/M metagenome (GOLD analysis project Ga0310916, IMG submission 203444) | Lab enrichment of tropical soil microbial communities from Luquillo Experimental Forest, Puerto Rico - GRE.bulkMG.LF176 | ecosystem: Environmental > Terrestrial > Soil > Tropical forest >...
TTGGGTCAATCCCCGGTTTGCTAACGGTTTGCTAGCGGTTTGCTAGCGGTTTGCTAGCAAATCCGCCTCACTTTGTCTTGGGTTTGTTCATGGCCAACCGTAGGACCGCGTCGATCTTGGCGACAGCATCGGCCTGCATGTTCGGCATCGCGTGGGAGTAGGTGTCCATTGTCACGGCGATGCTGGAATGGCCAAGTCGTTCCTGTGTGATCTTGGGATGCACACCGGCTGCTAGCAGATGGGTGGCGTGACTGTGGCGAAGATCATGCAGCCGTATCGCCGGAAGCTTATGGTCGCGCATGAACCGCTTGAAAAGCAGCGTGAGCGTCGTGGGGTGGATTGGCGAGCCGTCTGCCTTGGCGTGGACGTGATGTTCGTCAGTCAAGGCAACGCCGATCCGCAATAACTCCTCGGCCTGTTGGGCGCGATGCCGACGCAGTTCGTTGTCGGCAAGGATCGGCAGCGCGATCAGGCGACCCCTGCCGGTCTTTGTACTCTTTTCGATTGGCTTGCCGCCTTCGCCGCGCGAACGGCTGGCAACTATGGCCAGTTGTCCGTTGTCCAAATCAACATTACGCCAACGCAAGGCGCAGATTTCGCCCCGCCGCATTCCGCACAGGACACCAAGCAGCACCGGAATGAATAGTGTGGTGCCACGAGCGGCATCCAGCATCTTGGTCGTGACTTCGGTGTCGATAGTTTTCACCGCCTTGCGCTGTACTTTGGGCGGCTTCACCAGTGCAGCGGGGTTGCAACTGATCACCCGCCATACACACGCCAATGCAAGCGCCTGTTTAAAGACCGCGTGCATGTGACGAACGGTCCGGGCAGAAAGTCCGCCCCTGCCGTCGTGGCGGCCACCAGACAGGACCGCGCTATACATTTCGGAAATCTGTTCCGGCCTAAGCTTGGCCAACCGCACACTGCCTAACGCGTGAATGATGTCGCCGACGTACTCGCCATAGCGTTCAAATGTGGATGCGCCAACTTGCGTCTTGATGTGCGCCAGCCATCGCTCCAAGAACTGCGCCACGGTGATTTTGTCCGGCTCGACATAGACGCGCCGCTCGCCATTTGCGTAATGAGACGGGCGCATTCCTGTTGCGCTTCTCGCTTGCCCTTGCAGCCGGGCAGAGAGCGCCATTGAACCTTACGCTTGCCGGTTTGCGGATCGCGCGTGCTCAGCACCGCGTACCAATTACCCTTACCGCGTTCGCGAACGTGCCCGCGCATGGTTATTTCCTTCCTCTTGATTTTTTCCTGGGTGCCAAATCCTCTTGTGCTCTAGTCATGCCGTAATGGGTCGTTTCCCATTCCTTGGCGAAGTCACCCATTGCCTGCTTGATGGAGCCATCAGGCATTTTCTCTAATGCCCAACCCCTGGAGCTCTTATATCGATGTTCGACCTGCTTCGGGTCGCTGAAATCCGACAACACCTTTTGCACAGCGTGGTCCGCCATCGCTTCCGGGGTCTCAGTTCGTCGCCTTCTTTCATCTTTGTTAGAAGGAAAGCCCTCGATGTCAGGACAGTCGCGAAACGCCTGCCAGAATCCCGGCAGTTTCATTTCCCCGGTTGGCTGAAAGTGATCGAGCAATTTGGGAATGGCGAGTTTGAACGTCTGAAATAACCACGGATCGAAACGCCAATCCGGGACACGCGCAGGAGCGATACAAATCACCTGCGCAAGCTCGGAGAACAAAAAACAGAACGCCCGCAAAGCTCGATCGCGTGAGCGCTCGCGCTCGCGATCGAAAGAGAGCCGAGCCCGCGCCAGTAATTCTTGACTGAGGCTGCGCCCGCTCGCCTGCCTTGCTTGCTCTAGCTGATCCCGGAGGTCCTGCGGCATCCGCAGGGACATCACCGCCTTGAGGTCCCGGAGTTCGCCCTCTGGCTTGCGGCCCCCGCCCGGAGCCCGCTTCCGCTTCTTCATTGGCGGTCATTATTTGCGATACAAAACACTACCACGCACTACAAAATATATTGTCTGCCGTCAAGCCACACACCAATATTATCAACAATGAGGGCTCACCCCGGAGGCTTACAGGAGACCGGAAACAAATGGAAAAACCAATGACGATCGAGGAGGCGATCGAGGAGGTGATGCGTAAGCCGCTTGTCGATTTGTGGCCGACCACCGCGACGTTACTCAATCTATCGCGGAGTGGCGTTTACGACGCTGCCGAGCGCGGGGAAATCGACACGGTTCGCATCGGGCGTCTGCTTAAGGCCGTCAGTTCATCGCTTCGCAGAAAAATAAAGCTAGCCGCACCGGGCGACGCCGCGTGAATGGAAATGTCCGCTAATCAGATTGAAAAGGAAACGCCGCCGTTCGGTTCAAAGAAAAACGGCGGCGTGAGTTGTTGCTTGAATGATTCTTTTATCAGTTCCTCGCGGTTCCAGCAATAGAACCACGCTGCAAAGGCGGCAGCCATGAGCGCCGCCACCATCGCCGCCGCGCTCAACGGCCGACGTGAGGGCCGCGAGTGGCGCTGCCGTTGCCCGCTGCACGGTGGCCGATCACTTCTGATCCGCGACGGCAAAGATGGACTCCTCGTTACCTGCTTTGGTGGCTGCGATGGTCGCGATGTGCTGGCCGAATTGCGGCGCATGGGATTGTGTGAAGCGGTTCAACAAGCCAAGCGCGTCCATTCTCACGATCACGATGATGCGCGAAGGCGGTCTGAGTATGCGCTTCGTATCTGGACACAATCCTGGCAGGGCAAAGGTAGTCTAGCGGCAACCTATCTCGCCGGTCGGGGGCTTAAGCCCGATCCGTGGCCGATGTCGTTGCGATTCCATCCCCGCTGCCCGCGAATGGGAGAACCACTGCCAGCGCTGCTTGGATTGGTCGAGCACGTTGATCGCGGGCCAATAGGCGTTCACCGAACCTATTTGAAGGATGACGGCAGCCGTAAGGCGGAAGTCGAGCCGAACAAGATGATGATCGGCTCGGTTGCTGGCGGTGCGGTGCGCTTCGCCATGCCGGTCGCGGGTGAAGAACTCGCTATCGGCGAAGGCATCGAGTCCACCCTGTCCGTCGCTATCGCCTGCTCAATGCCAGCATGGGCGGCGCTATCCGCTGGCGGCATCGAGCAACTGATACTGCCGCCCGAAGTAACGCTGGTCGTGATCTGTGCTGACAACGATTCCAATGGCGTCGGCCAGCGCGCAGCAAATAACGCAGCACAAAGATTTTTGCGTGAAGGGCGCAGCGTGCGGATCGCTGTGCCACCAGTTTCAGACACTGATTTCAATGACCTGATGATTAGGAAACAAGCCAATGAGTGAAGACAATTTCAAGAACATTGAGACCATCATCGAAGATGCGCCGGACATTGCGCCGGGCGCAAACGGTAAGGCGGAAGAGAAGGCGCCGTCGAAGCAGGCGGATATTCTGATCCGGTTAGCGCGCGCGGCGACCTTTTTTCATACGCCAGACGACGAGGCGGTAGCCGACATTCAACTCAATGGCCATCGTGAGACCCACCTCGTGCGCAGCCTTGGGTTTCGGAAATGGCTGCGGCATCGGTTTTTTCAGGCGACCGAGAGCGGCTGTAGCAACGAGGCCTTAAAGGTCGCCATCGATACGATTGCCGCCATTGCTCAGCATGAGGGACCGGAAATGCCGGTCCACGTTCGAATCGCCGGCCACGAAGGCGCGATCTACATCGATCTTGGTGATGCCAGCTGGCGCGCCATCGAGGTTACGTCGCTGGGCTGGAAAGTCATCGACGAACCACCCATCCGCTTTGTGCGGGCCGCCAGCACGCGCGCACTGCCGGTGCCGGCGCGCGGCGGCTCAATCGAATTGCTGCGATCATTCTGCAATCTGAAAACCCATGACGAATTCATCGTCCTCGTCGGTCACATCCTGTCGATGTACCGGCCCGATGCAAATTATCCGGTGCTTGTTCTGACGGGCGAACAGGGGACTTGCAAGTCCACGCTCATGCGGATCATCACCCGGCTGACTGATCCAAGCGCGCCGGAAAACCGCTCACCGCCGACCACCGAGGACAATCTGCTCGTAGGCGCGAAGCGCCGGCACGTCCTGAACTTCGATAACATCTCAAACATTCCGGATTGGTTGTCGGACGGAATCTGCCGGCTCGCGACCGGCGGCGGCGCCGGCAAGCGCAAGCTCTACGAGGATGACGACGAAATCCTGTTCGAGGGGCGCCGGCCGATCCTGCTCAACGGCATTGAGGATGTCGCCACCCGCGATGACTTGGTGGATCGCGCCAATATCATCGGCCTAGAGGCGATCCCCGAGGCCAAGCGACGCACCGAAGCCGAATTCGGCGCCGCGTTCGCCGCGGCAGCGCCGCAGATATTCGGCGCCCTGCTCGCCGGTCTTGTCGCCGGCCTGAACAATCTGGCCAGCGTCAGGATCATCGACAAGCCGCGCATGGCCGATGTCGCGGTGTGGGCCGAGGCCTGTACCCGGGCGTACTGGAAACCCGACACGTTCATCACCGCCTATCGCGCCAGCTTGGCCAACTCGGTGGAATTGGTGGTCGAGGCCAGCATGGTCGGCACGGCGGTGCGCCAGCTCATGGCCAGCTACACCGAGTGGAGCGGGACCGCGCAGGAGCTTTTGACCAAGCTCACCGCGGTGGTCGGCGAGCAGGCGGCGAAGCAACCGGGTTGGCCGAAGCGGCCCAACACCTTGTCCAACAAGCTGCGCAGGGTTGCGCCGGCCCTGCGGAAGGTTGGCATTCACATCACCCACGAGCATCGGGGCCACGCTTGGACCAGGATCATAACGATTACGGGGCGACCCGAGAGTGGGCCAGAAAGATCGTCGGCGTCGTCTGCATCGTCGGCAGACATGCCCGATCCTAGCAAAAATGATTTAGCCGCGAAGAATGCCGACGATCTGCCGACGGTTGCCGACGATCCCAGCCCCTTTGCGGACGATCCTGTGGGAGCGAGTGCCGACGATGCCGGCGATCCGCAGACGATCCGCCGACGATCACCATCGTCGGCATCCGGCCCTTGTGAACAAACGCCTTTTACGTCTGACGACGATGCCGACGATGTTTCTGACCCATTCTCGGATGTCTGTGCCCACTGCGGTCAACTGGGTGGTCGGGAGTGCGCGTACGACGGCAGAGAGGTCCGGCTGCATGAGCAGTGCGAGCACGCATGGATTGACGCGTATGAAGGCCGATAAGGCGACGCCAATGGAGTGCGACAACAGTAGCAGATCGAGAAACGATGATCGGGATGTGTTTTCACAACGAAAGGAAGGACCAATGACTGAGAAGACCGCTACGCTCGACGAGCACTTGGACGAAACACTGCGCCGAATCCGCGTCGAGTTCGAGCGCACCGGAGAGATCCACACTGGTTTTCAGTGTGTGACCGACGCTGAAATTTTCGCTGTCCCTGCGCATTGGCCGGACAGTAGTGCGAAGGGTGCCGCATGTGCAGCGCTGCGGGATAGCTTTCGTCGCCGGGGCGTGAACCGATACCTATTCGCCAGCGAATGTTGGGTCGGCAAAACCCCTGGCTTGGTTCCAGCCGATGACCCCGATCGCGGTGAGTGCGTCCAGGTGATCGCGGTCGAACGCAACGGCCCCCGGAGGTACGCCTTCGCCGAGATCACGCGCAACGGAGGGACGGCGACGCTCGGGCCATGGCAAGTGAACGGCGACGCACCGCAAGGCTGGTTGCTGGAGTTGTTGGAGGAGGGCCATTCAGACCGAGCGCCGAAGGCAGAGCCGCCGCCGGTAGACAGAATGTCGAACGCTGATTTTCAAGACCTCGCGGATCAACACCCCGAGCAAGCAGCCGAATTTCACGACTCGGTCGAGATCTGCGCGCAACCGAGGGACTTAATAGCAGATCAAATGCGAAAGGGGGCTAACGGCGATCCTATGGCCACATTCATGGCCCTGGAAAGCGTCCTGCTCAGCATCGTGAAGGACATGGGATCGCCGAACGTCCTCGTCGGGCGGTTTGCTCGTTTTCTCAGGGACCATCCCGATAAGTTTCCGATGTTCCCCACGGTACCGGATCAGATTCCATCAAGGCAGCACATTCGCTCTTGTAAGGCTATCTTGCGACGTTTCAGCCGCGAGAAGCGCGAGGTAGGACACACCTCTTTCGCAGTCTTTGAAGCTTTCATGAACATGTACATGTGCGTGGGCTCTCAGGCCATCGGAGCCCTGAGACTTGCTGATCGCATCGAGGGTTGGGATCCAGAGCAGCAGGCCAAGCTGCGGCAGGTGGGGCTCCGCTCGTCCTTCGAATTGGACGACGAGGAGGGACAAGTCTTTATTGCCCTCTCGGCCGACCGCTACCCCATTGGCGTCATAGGCCGGCGCAATGCTGTCGGCGATCTGTTCGTCTCTAGGATGGTCGCTTGCCCCCAGAGCGATTTCGCAGCCGCTGTCGATACCGTTAAACAAAGCGGGGCCGAGCTGATCCTGGGATCCGAGGCAAAAGAACTGCTTTGTAAAATGGAGCAGGTGAAAGGGGTCGCGCCGCGGGCTGACACGTTTAAGGAAATCTGGGAAGTAGAATTTAAGAAAATCTGGGAAGTAGAAAACTGGGGTACTGAAGAATGGGCTGAACAGGTTGTAGCTGAAATTGCCTTCGCCAAAATCATGAACGTCCAATACTTTCCTGATTCCGATACCGACCGCGGAAGAGTTGCAGGTTATCGCGTGTGCCGGGCGCCGAACGGTTTGGTGCTGGTGGCTTCGGACAGCGATGAGGACATCTTTGTGGCGGTAAAGGTGGGGCCAACAAAAGGAGAGGCTCGCGTCCTGGGCTGGTTGCGCGGATCGGAGGGCAAGCTTTCGCGGTTCTATCAGAAGAATTGCTGGGTCATTCCCCCAGAGACCTTGCACGATATGGAAGAGCTGCCCCGCAAAGAAGGACTCCGGGTAATGCCACCATTTCAACAGCTGTCGCCCTAAGGGGCGCTTCGGATGACTGACGCCGACGGCACGACCTCAACGCGCGCAACATGAGTATGGGCGAGACGGAACCCGGCCGCTTTTCGGCCGCACAGCAATGACGCACAATTCCGAAGAAGACATCAGCGCTACCAGCGCGGCAATGATCCGTGCCGAGCTAATCGGGGGCGACACTTGCAGCGCGCTCGGCATGACCGCCAAATCAGGCGCTCCAGTGTTGGTGCTGTGCCGGAAGCTGGTGGAGGCCGGTCACGATCCATCAATGCCGCTCGAGGCCTATCGCGGTAAGACGCTATGCCTTCGGGTCCGCAGCATCGGTGAGGCAGCGACGTTACGGATGGATACCGACAAGACCGGCCGTCCGGTTTTCAAGCGGGAGAAAACTACGGCGCGGGGCTCGCTGGTTGAGTTTCGGCGTGAAGCCGCCGAGTGACACCGGGCACGAATGCTGCCTTCTCTACGGCGATGGGACCGTTACTTTAGCATTTGGGTCCCATTTTTAGGTTTGGGCTTGGGCGGGTCCTCTTCCCACTTAGCATTTTTAGATTTTCAGATTCTCCTGACACCCCTGCCGGCGCGCAATGCAATCGCGGCGGGACCTCGCCTCGGCCAGCGGCCCCCACCCGGTATGCACCGGACCCAGTCGGCAAAAATCCACTGCGGGGTCACAAGTCGCGCCTAGTGTCGCTCGTCCGGGTGGATCGCGCCCGGACCGTTAGCTGGGCCGCATCGCTTTTATTGCCGAGCCATCCGAAATCCTCTGTGCATCAGCAGCAATGTCGCAGGCAAAACCGCCGCGATTCCAACGTCCGAAAAATCACTGCATCTGGCATCCGAAAACAGTTGATTTCGGATGGCAGGCATGAGAATGAAGGCGCGGCGCAACGGGGGATGCCATGAGCAAACGCGCTGCCCTTTACCTGCGGGTTTCTACCGATAAGCAGACCGTCGAGAATCAACGCGCCGCACTAACCGCGATCGCCGAGCGACGCGGCTGGCAGATTGTCACGACCTACAGTGACGCAGGCATATCAGGCGCCAAGGTCCGCAAGGATCGCCCTGGCCTCGACCAGATGCTCAAGGACGCACAGCGACGCTCGTTCGATGTGGTCATGGCTTGGGCCATAGATCGCCTAGGACGCTCATTGATCGACCTGCTCGGCACAATCCAAGAGCTTGAAGCTTGCGGCGTCGACCTATTCCTCGAACAACAGTCGATCGATACCACCACGCCGAGCGGCAAGCTGATGTTCCAGATTGTCGGTGCATTTGCCGAATTTGAGCGGTCAATGATCCGCCAGCGCATTCATGCGGGGCTAAAGCGGGCTGTGGCGGAAGGCAAAACGCTCGGCAGGCCGCTCAATGATCCTGAAGCGATTGCTAAAGCGAAGCGGGCATTAAGCAAGGGCATGGGCATCAACCGCACCGCTAAGCTCGTCGGGCTGAGCAACGGCACGGTGCAACGATTGAAGGAGGAATTGGCGGCGTAACCTGGAATTCGGCCTCGTCCGCGTCCGGGAAAACGTCAGCCTGACGGATTTGCGCCAGCCGTGGCCGCAACAGCCGATGTCACCAGGGCGACCGTCACCAGGGCGCTAGACCATTCGTAGACCGGCGGCGTGACCGTCACCAGGGCCATGCGGATGCTGGTCAGACACCTGCACGCTGTCGCAATCTCAATGGCTTAGATGACAATCAGCAGGAAGCATGGGGGAAACAATCTGGCGGCAAATGCCAATAAGTTAGCTGGCAATTTCAGGAGTTGGGAAGCGTCGGGGTATCAACGGCTCGTTGGATGCCTCGACGCGCCACACGCCACAAGCGCGGCATTCAAACGTATAAAGGTCGGGCAGGTCGCCAAATCGCGACGTTATTCGAGCGAGCCGCATGATTTGAGCGCAGCTTGGGCAAATCGGCGTCCTTGGCGCGTTTTTATTTGTTTGTTCGTAGCGCATGGACAAGGCGGTCCTTGAGCCGCGATGTTCCCGGTACGCTCATAACTTACGGCAACGGGACAACAGCGTCGGTGATAGCCATCACGGTTTGTAATGATTCGCACTAAACCAAAGATCTTTTCGCCCTAAACCAAAGTTGAATTTCACAGAGAAAAATCGGCGGGGCGAGCGGTACATCCGCGCTCAAACCCCGCCGAAGTATCACGCCAGTACAGCTAACGCGCCTCCAGCACGGAGCAAGCACGTCGGTTTTTGAGGCTCGAGGCACGCCGCGATCTTGATTTCTAATTACTTTATTAAACCGTCTGTTATTGACCCAGACTAGCCCTGGCGGGACATTGCCATAGTTAGGCGGTTCAATCTTCTGTGTCATTCCCGTCGTGAGCTTGTTTCGCTTCACTGATCGCGCCGCTGAGGTATTGACGCAGTTCCTCAACTGTCATGTTGTCGAAATCGCCGGGTTTTCCTGTTTCTTTCCGCTCTACGAGTAATCCGCATACTTTAACCTTGCCCATAGTGGCAGCGACGGCAGCGGACGCTTGCTGGGCCTCGAGCGCAGCAATGCGCGCTTGTTCCAATTCCTCGATTAAGGAGTCCTCGGTTACCTCATTTCGCTTGGCAGCCGTAGCCGCAATTTCCCTTACACGCGCTTGGATTTGAACATTTTTGAACAAGCGGCAGGCGCAAGCGTCGGCAGCGCATGATTTGGCTTTGTCGTCCAGCCTCGCCCGATATCCGGCGGCTTGGTAGGCAAGACCTCGCCGGTAATTCTTGGCGTCGGCTAACCAAATAAGCTGAGCAAACTTTTCGTGACGCGGATTGCGAAGGGGACCCATTATTCTTACATCAGTTGTCATTATGCCTTAAGGGCGTAATTCAAATTAGTCGTGCTCCCGGCGTCGAAATTGAAAATACCTCGACGCCATGACGGCGCAGCACTTGTTCAATTGTCGCTAGATTTGCTGGAGTATGCGTCGGTAATTTATTGTCTCGGCGTTCCCAGTACCGACACGCTCGTGGATTAAAGCCCGCTCCGTTTGATAGTTGGCGCTGCGTCAAACCGCGAGCTGCCCTTAATTGGCGTCCTTGAACGATATTCATAATTAAATAGCAATCGTATTTTCAATGAGAATAATACCACAGAACGCTCGAAAGATCGATGGCTTCTGTTTAGCGCAGGAACACCTGGGTTATCCCGAGAAGCAATCACCGAGTCCGATTCAGATCCGTCCGGAGTGGTCGAGGTGCCACCTTATTTGCTTCTTAATGAGACCAGCTTCGCCCTCTCACGGCGAAAACAGGGGTTCGAGTCCCCTAGGGAGCGCCAGAGCCTCAGAATAGCCTCATAACTCCGAAAGAACGCGCCCCACGGGGGTTTCTCGCCTGCCAGGTGGTATCACTCGGTGGGCATTTTCATGCGAGCACTTATGGGCCTGATGAAAGATCGGCACGGGACTTACTATGCACGTCACAAGGTGCCTGAACGTCTTCAAGAGACCGTCGCGCGTATCTTGGACAACGGCAAAGCGAGACAGGTGTGGCTGAAGAAATCGCTTGGCACCAAAGTGGTCGCCCAAGCGAACGTGCGTGCCAAGCCCGTGCAGATGGAGTTCGACCAGCTCCTTGCTAAAGCAGAGGCGCAGCTTAAGGAACGACCACTGCGCAGCAGCCTCGCTGATGTTGAGATTAAGCGCATTGCTGACTTCTTCTTGGCGAGCGCACTTGCTGTGGATGAACAACGCCGGATCACGGGCAAAGGAGATGATCCGCTGTTCCTTAGCGTCGATGCGCGCTCCGCCATGGAGGCGTTGGCTTTGGAGCCGGGACGTGGGCTTTCGCCACGCACGATGGAGGCCATTCAGAACGACACAGCATTTGTCCTCGCGACGACTGAAGACCAACTAGCGCGCGGTGACATCAGGCTCATCCGGGGTGAGGTCGATGAACTCCTGAATGTGTTTCAGATCAATCTCGACCCGAACTGTGCGGATTATTTTAAGCTCGCGCGAGCCGTGCAGGTTGCGGCTGTTAAATACTTGCGGGCGGTCCTAGCCCGGCAGAAAGGCGAGCCGATTGAGACACCGGCCGTGATCGCTCCTAATCAGGAAGGAACACCGCGGTCAGGCACACCGAAGGATGCACTGGCAGGTTGGCAAAAGGAACGCGCTCCGTCCCCCGGTGTGCTCGCCGAATACGAGCGGGCCACCCGCCTGTTTTCAGAACTACACGGCGAGCTTCCTATTGCTCAGATCAAGCGCTCACACGCGCGGTCATTCCGTGAGGCGCTACAGGACATGCCTCGGCACCGCTCCGGGCCATTGTTACACATGTCGTTACCCGAGCTAGCCGAATGGGGCCGTAAGCACCCTGAGGTCCAGAAGATTGCCACGCCAACTCTCAACAAGCTGCTTGGCGGCGTCCAAACGATTGCTTTATGGGCACGTGACAAGGGCATGGTGCCCGAAGACCTGCCTTGGTCTGATCCGTTCTCAAGGATGCGACTCAAGGAAGACCCCTCCGACAGGGATGCGTTCACGGTCACTGAACTGAACCTGTTGTTCGCCGCGTCAGTATTTACCAAGGGCGAACGACCAACACCTGGGAGGGGTGAAGCTGGATTTTGGTTGCCGCTTCTCAGCCTCTATAGCGGCGCACGGCGTTCAGAACTTGCGGGGCTTCGTGCCGATGATGTTCAAGAGGTCGAGCATGTGCCGTGCTTCATGTTCATCGAGGACAAAAAGATCGGCAAGAGGCTAAAAACGGCGACAGCAGTTCGCACCGTCCCTATCCACCCTCAACTCATCACACTCCGATGGCTTCAACACGTAGACGCCGTTCGACGCCGCGACGGTCCCACTGCTTGGATATTCCCTGAAATCTCGCCGCAGGTTCGTGGAGGGCTAAAGGCGTGGACGAAGTGGTTTAGTCGGTACTTGCGTTCGGTTGGGGTCACAGACGATAGCAAGGTCTTCCACTCGTTCCGACACACGTTCAAGGACGCTCTGCGAACTGCCGGTGTCCCTGAGGATTTGAATGACGCATTAGCGGGGCAGAAGAACAGCAGCGTCGGTCGTAGCTATGGCGCGAAACAAAAATCAGGTGCGAAGGACATCGTCCGGCGGTTCGGGATGCCGCGGCTGAGAGATGCCGTGTACGGGGTTAATTACGAAGGTCTAAAGCTATCCAAGGTTAAGCATGTGCAGCACTAGGCTCACATTGGTCTGCCGATCCGGCGAGGCGTCGATATGAGCACACGAATGTCGGACTGCATCACCGGCCACGCACACAAGACCATCGGCGCGAAGTATGGTGCGCCCACAGTCGAGCACATTGCAGCGGCGCTGGAGAAGTTTCCTCGGTACGAGTACAGCCAAAGTCCTGGTACTTGAATTGCCGCGTCTTTGGTCTACCCGGCCACCACTATTGATACTCGCTCCTCTGGTTCGCCAATCCGTTTCTATGTGACTAACACGCGTCTGCCGTCACCTCAGCAGCCGCGCGGCTTTACTCGACATTTTTGAAACCACCTACCCCGGTCATTTCTGGCAAAACGAGCGGCAACAGGAGCTCATTGCGCAAGTGTCTCCTATCAGTGTTGTTTCCGTCGGCGTCATGCCACGCGGCACCACGATCAGTCGAGGGTACGGTAAGCGTGTGCTCTCCCCGCCTCAGATGCGAATGTTGATTGAGCTTCTTCCTTATTACGCTCCAAAGCTCAC
>Ga0310916_10001890_pt1 | contig 12601 bp, 10 predicted proteins | sample GREbulkMGLF176_FD_203444 | JGI IMG/M metagenome (GOLD analysis project Ga0310916, IMG submission 203444) | Lab enrichment of tropical soil microbial communities from Luquillo Experimental Forest, Puerto Rico - GRE.bulkMG.LF176 | ecosystem: Environmental > Terrestrial > Soil > Tropical forest >...
TTGGGCTGGCGTGGCAACCGCTGCAACAGTTGCCGACTCGAAGCCCCGAGCCGGGAAGCGGCCGAATCCGCCGCCATGCGGGCCTTCAGTCTCAGCCCCGAGCAGCGCAGGCGACTCGTCGTGCAGGAGCGTGATTAACGCGGTTTTCTCACCGCATTTCGACCGTATTGGACGCACGCAACGTTGCGCACTTCGGCGGACAATGGCTTTACTGACCGCCATGTCGTTGCGTCCGCGTGTCCGAGAACCGACCATAAGAACAAGGACGCCCAGGCCCCGTGCTTGGGGCCTTTCGCTCCAAACGGAAAGCGCGGCCGGTTTCTTGGCTTTGTGGAGCCCACGAACCACGAAGCAGCCAAAACCGCTGTAGTGGATAATCTTGCGCTTAGCCATAAACAACGCAAGCGACTCATGGTGCATGAACTACCCGGAAGAGTCAAAGCCGCCGCTGTGTCGGCACTCAATCTGAAACGATGAGCAGCGCAGTGAGCGGGACTAGGAGATCGCAATGCCGGATATTATGGTCCGCTGCCCAACGCTTGGGGCGGGTGTTTCGACGGGATTGACTACGGAGCTGTCAAATTCGAATCCATTCCGGACATCGCGATCCCATTCCAGTGCCCCCCTTGTCGAAAGATGCACCAATGGCGGCCAACAATGGCTTGGGTAGATAAAGGCCGTCGCCACAAGCGGGTACGGCTTGTAGAGCAGGGGCGCGACTAGGGGGCCAAAGCGTGTGTCATCCCAACGCCACAGCTGCCGCAAAAGCCCCGATCCATATCAGAGTTGTCACACTGGCGGGCAAGCCAACTGCTAGATTTCAACATGGCAGCTTCGTCGGGGGCTTCACTCGGAGAACTGCTAGGCCCCGGCCCAACCTCAGCCCTCCGGGGCCTTTCTTTTTCGGGAAGCTATACCACCTTGGGCAGATCGGGGCAGATCAGGTCGCAGCGGTCGTGCAATTGCGGCACGTCCCGCTTTGGACAGTCGTTTTTTAGCTCAGACATCCATTCGCTCATATTGCCCTCGCGCGGCGCTTTCTGTGCAAACGGCCGGCCGGTTGGCGGATGATAATTAATGATTTCAGGCGGCCAGACGGCACATGATCCAAGCCGCTTGGGGCCGCAGTGACGGCGGGCGCGCCGCGATCGGCTACCAAAAAGACCCTGCAGCACCGCATTTGGCCGGTCATCGCGGGGAACAAAAAGTAGGGCGATTTGTGACGGCCATCACACTTCTCGGGCGGCCAAAACCAATACGCTGGTTGAAACGGGCAGAAGGCAACGCCTGTTGCGGGAGGATGCGTCATGAAACGTTCACGCCCTGTTGCGAGACGATACGTCACAAAACCCATTGACCCAATTATCGAGGCGTCCGTTTATGTAGAGCAGGCAGGAAGGAATAAATACAAAATACAAAGTGACCAGCTCGAACGAATTGGCGAGCAATTACGTGGACGACGATTTTCAGTTTTGCACACTATTATAATGCCTCTCATGGTCACTGCTTTCACACTCTTTTTAACCTCTTTTTTGCAGTATGTGAGTTGGGCCAACTCGGTGAGCCTGCAGAAGGCAACCGATCTGGTTGACAATGCAAGGCGCGCGTATGAGAGGGCGGCAGACGCGATTGGCAAACGGCAATACGCGACGGCCACGTTCTTTCCTTCTTTAAAAGACCTTGCTAGAGAGACAAAGCCGAGTGTTGAACCTGAAACGAACGCTAGGGACGTGAAGAACAACGTCAAGAACCGTAAGAGCGCCGAAGGTTCGCCGCTACGCGCCAGTGCGGCTGTCGAATTGGAAATCCCACTATACAAATCCGATCTGGATAAGAGCCAGAGGCGTTACGCATCATATTATACACAAGTCCAGCATTGGAACGAGAATTACGATCGCATGCTGGCCGATATTGAATATACCCTTGACAGGCCAGTTTTTAGCCAAATCCAAAAGGAGGTTCAAACAACAAACCGCAGGCTGTTCAAGACTATAGATTGCTCGAATTCGCTGACAGAAGAGCTAAAACGGCTGCAGTTTAATTCGGACAGTTTAAAGCTTAGGTTTGCAGCAATAGATCAGTGTTTCAAGAATACCGATGACGCTTTAGATAAGCTAATAGATGATGCGAAACAGACGACAAGCTCGTCTATGACGAACAATTCAGCCAACAATACAAATATAATCTCAAGCGGCTTCGCATGGTGGAAAACGTATTTCGCTGCTACATGCTCGGTCGCATCAACTATTATACCGACCAAAAGGAGCTAAGCATCCTCAAGATTCCCGATGTCTGGGAGAGCTGGCGGGAGCTCAGTCCGATCCCAGTGCCTGAGGTCCAAAACACAGAGAAGATGAAGACAAGGGCAGAAAAACATTTCAAAGATATATCCGAGAAATGCGATTCGCTATGAGGCATCGACCTGAATAGCAGCCGCCATCCCGTTCCGGCCGGCCAAATTCACCTTGACCGCCTGATCGCTCACTTCACGGCCGGTGACCGCGGGATATTTGTCCTGGTGAGCCCGGGGGGGGGGGAAACGGGGCGGCCAGAACGACGGGGAAAAACCGGTGCCGGGTTCTCAGTTTTTACAAATTGTGGCCATGGCTGTCACTCTCCTGTGGCCGACTGAGGTAGATGTGGCGGTGAAAACCGCCGCAGGCAAAGAATAAAGCGGGCGCCCCGATTCGACTCCCGCCCGATCGGCTTCTATGGAGCAGCGATGCCCTTGTCTCCCCGTGCCCTGCCGGCGGGCTTTATTGCGCCATGCCTGCCCAGCAATGCCCCAACGCCTTCCGGCGCCGAATGGCTGCATGAAATCAAGCACGACGGCTCCGGGTCATTGCGCGCAAGAACGGCGAACGGGTGAAGCTCCACAGCCGACCGGGCAATGATCTAACCGACCGCTTCCCCCCTCGCTACCAAGCAGACGCTACTCCTTACTTGGGCCGGACTTTCACCGGCTGGATCGCACCAGCTTTGCCTGGCGCACTTATTCGATCACCTCGTCGGCAATGGAGAGTACGCCGGACGGCATCTCGATGTTCAGAGCCCGCGCCGTTCGCAGGTTGAGAACGAACTCGAATTTGGATGATTGCAATACAGGCAGTTCGCCGGCCTTTCCGCCCTTGAGAATGCGGCCAACATAGGTGCCTGCTTGACGCCAAGCCTCTACCCGACTGGCACCGTAGCTCATCAGCCCACCAGCAACTGGATAGTCCCGCATATTGTAGACGGCGGGAATTGCGTATTGGGCGACCACAGCAGTGAAATGCTCAGCGCTGAGACCGAACGAGTCGACACCTACAAGCAGTCCTCCAATACGTTGTTGAGCCATGGCAGCGAAAGCCAACTCTAGATCGCCCTCGGTGCTAGCCGCAAAAATCCGTAACTCCTGACCGGCGGCAGCAGCGGCGGTTCGTGCGTCACTGATATCCGGCTCAGCATTCGGATTTCTTGGGTTGATAAGAAAGGCAATGACTGCTGCTTTGGGTGCTATTTCGCGTAAGAGTCCGAGCTGTTTTCCAAACAATTGATTTTGAAAGTTCGTGACGCCCGTGATGTTGCCGCCTGGCCGATTGAGACTCTCAACAAGGCCCTCTTTAACCGGGTCCTCGCCCATGAAGAATACGATAGGAACGCTCGCGGATTGCGCCCTTATCGCCCGCACCGCCGGTGGCCCATTCGCAAAAAACACTGCGGCGTGCAGGCGAAGAAGATCGGCTGTGAGCATAGGTAGCCGATCAAATTGACGGTCCGCCCAGCGAGACTCGATGGTCACTGTTCGGCCATCAACAAAGCCAGCTTCGTTCAGACTTTGGCGGAAACCGGCGAAAGGCGTCACCCACGCGTCTGAAGATCCAATATGCAGGAGGGCTATCATCGGCTTCGTCGGCTGCTGCGTGCGCGCCGCGAGCGGCCACGCCGCCGCGCCGCCGAGCGCTGCGATCATTTGGCGGCGATTCATTCAATAACCTCATCGGCGAGCGCGAGCAGCTTTGGCGGCACGTCCAGGCCAAGCGCCTTGGCGGTGATGAGGTTCACGGCGAAAAAGAGTTTGGCCGGTTGCTCGACCGGGATGTCGCCCACGTTCGCTCCGTGCAAAATCTTGTCGGCAAATTCGGCGGCACGACGGTACAAGTCCGCAAAGTCGGGACCATACGACACCAAGCCTCCCTCTTCGACATATTCTCGAGAATTGTAGATGCTCGGGAGCCGCGCAACGAGCGCCAAGATATTAATTCGAGCTTTGTTGGCGACGATGAGGATATCGGGAGACAGATAAAGAGCTTCCGCACCACCTTTAAGTGCATCGAAGGCGGGTCCAATATCCTCGGCTCGCCGGATTTCTAGCGTGACGGTCTCAACGCCGAGCCGGCGGGCTGCTGCTTGAACCTCGCGCAGTTCCAGGCCGAGGACGGGATTGCTGAAATTTCCCATGATCGCCAATCGGCGAAGACTGGGAACGATCTCGCGCAAGATTTCGAGTCGCTTGCTCGCAAGGTCGATCTGAAGAACCGACAGGCCAGTGACGTTGCCGCCCGGCCGTGCCAAGCTGTCGACGAGCCCGCCCCCGAGTGGGTCGCCCGCTACCGCGAAGATGATCGGAATGGTCCGCGTCGCCTGCTTTAACGCGAGGACCTGCGAGTTTCCAGCGGTAACAACGATATCGACCTTGAGCCGAACGAACTCGGCCGCTATCTCAGCAGCGCGCTCAGTGCGTCCCTCCGCCCAGCGAAACTCGACCGCGATATTGTTGCCCTCGATCCAGCCGAGCTGATGCAGCCGCTGCATGAAAGCGGCGACCCGTTGGCTCTCTGCCGAAAGCGTGGCCACGCCCAGGTAACCAATGATAGGCCGCTGCGCCGGCTGCTGCGCTTGCGCCGCGAGCGGCCATGCCGCCGCGCCGCCAAGCAGCGTGATGACCTCGCGGCGCTTCAGTTGATCGAATTGCATCCGCTGCCCCTGGCCAGGACAACAGCATAGCGGATTGGCGAGGATCAGGTCAGGGGCTCGCTGCAGTGCGGAATTTTGCTCTGGCCTATGTCAGCTCGGGGTCAAAGGCAGCGCCCTGACCAACCGCGCTATGTCCCCTTCTTCCAGCTGCGGACATCGGCTCCCGAGAGCAATCCGTTGGTCAGGCCGTCCAACTCTGCTTAGTCGCGGGTATCCACGTCTTAAATGGTGAGTCAATCAAAGACATGGATGGCCGGGACAAGCCCGGTCATGGTGCAAGGGTCATACCGATCTCGACTCATTCCGCTCTACGCCCGTGACCTGAAGCTCCACGGGCCCCAAGTGACGCCCCTGGGCATGGCCTCGTGCAGCATGAGCATCTCGCCGATGGTTTCGGAGGTGATCAGGCCCACCAGCCGTCCCGCGGCATCGGTCACGGCGACGGCCGGCGCCGACTTCTCCTGGAGAATGCGAAATGCCTCGTCGAGGGTGCGCCGGTGGCTCAGCACCGGCACAGTCGGCGACATCGCGTCCGCAACGCGCCCATCCGGACCGAGCGTCTTGAGCGCGCGGATCAGGTCACTGCGCCCAAGCAGCCCGACCGGCTTTCCGTCAAGATCAACCACCGGAAACTCGCTCTGGTTTGTACGCAGCAGCGTCTGCACCGCCTCGTCAACGTGCGCCTGCGGAGAAAGGCTTGCGTATTGCGTCATCATGGCGGTGCTCACCGGAACGCCGCGCGACATCGCTCGCAATGCCACGGAATGGGCTTCCGACGCGGCCGCCAGATAGACGAAGATAGCGATGAAGATCAGGATCGGGTTGTAGAGCAGCCCGATGAAGCCGAGCGCGAATGCCACCGCCTGGCCGATGGAGGCCGCGATTTCTGTCGCGCGCACGAACCCGAGGCGCGAGGCGAGCAGCGCTCGCAGAACCCGCCCGCCGTCCATCGGGAACGCGGGGATCATGTTGAACAGGGCGAGAAAGATGTTGACCGCGGCCAGCCGGTCGATGAGCGAAATATGTGTGCTGTCCACGGCCGCGAGAGCGGCGGTACTGAGCTGTCCGCCTGCGAAAAGCATGAGCAGGAAGGCAATCGCCACGTTCACCAGCGGACCGGCAATGGCGATGAGAAACTCCTCGCGCGGGGCTTCCGGAATGCGCGCAAGGCGCGCCACGCCGCCGATCGGCAACAGGGTGACGTCGGGGGTCGGCACCCCGAAGGCGCGGGCGGTGAAGATGTGCCCGAATTCATGCGCCACGACGCACGCAAACAGCAGCACCATGAAGACGAGCGCGGACCAGGCGGCCTGCGACCCGCCCGCGGCATAGCTCGCGGCAAAGATCCAGCCGAGAAACAGCAGGAAGGTGATATGCACGCGGATCGCCGTTCCGGCGATCCGTCCGATGTTCAGGGACCAGGGCATGAGACCTCGTTGAATCCGGTCATTGATATAAGCATGCAATTCCAACGACGGGAGCGGGAGGCCTCTTTATTCGAGAGCTCAACGGCGGTCGGCGTCACCGCCGGCGCGGATCGAGCGCATCTCGCAATCCGTCGCCCACGAGATTGAACGAGAGCACGGTGAGGAAAATTGCAATTCCGGGCCAGATCGCCAGCCACGGGGCACTCGCCAGGAAGCGCTGCGCGGAATTGAGCATGCTGCCCCAGGACGGCGCCGGCGGCTGCTGCCCGAGACCCAGGAACGAAAGCGACGCTTCCGCGATGATGGCGGCCGCGATCGACAGCGTCGCCTGCACCAGCAAAGCCGGCACGATGTTCGGCAGGATGTAAACGACCGCGATGCGCCAGCGCGGATTGCCGACCGCGCGAGCGCCTTCGACATAGTCCTCCACCTTCACCGTCATGACCTGGGCACGGGTCAGCCGCACGAAGATCGGCGCGGTACTGACCCCGATTGCGATCATCGCATTGCCGAGACTCGGGCCGAGGAAGGCGGCAAGCGCGATGGCAAGGATGAGGAACGGAATGGCAAGCATGGCGTCGGTCAGCCGGGAGAGCAAAGCGTCGACAAACCCGCCGAGATAACCGGCGATCATGCCGAGCGGCGCGCCGATCGAGAGCGCGATGGCAATCGAGATGCCGCCCGCCACGAGCGAGGCGCGCGCGCCGTAAAGGAGGCGGGAGAGCACGTCACGGCCCACCTCGTCGGTGCCGAACCAATGCGCGAGCGAGGGCGCCTTGCGCACGTTCGCCCAGCTCTGTGCGGTGGGATCATAGGGTGCGATGAGCGGAGCGAGCAGAGCGAGCCCCGTGAACAGCATAATGAGCAGCAGCCCGAAAACCGCGGCTTTGCGCAGAAGCAGGGCGCGGATCGCGCGTGCGCGCGGGCTGTCGGCACTTTCAATCGGCAGCGCGAGGCGCAGCAGCTCTTGTTCCGTCGTATCGACCATGTCAGGTCCGCAGCCGCGGGTTGACCAGAACGTAGGCGATGTCGGCCAGCAGATTGAGCACGATGTAGATCGTCGCGGTCACCAGGACGACGCCCTGCACCACCGCATAATCGCGGTTGAATACGGCATCGACGATCAGCTTGCCGAAGCCCGGAATGCTGAAAATCTGCTCGGTCAGCACGGCGCCGGAAAGCAGCGTTCCGAATTCGAGCGCGCCGAGCGTGATCACGGGGGTGAGCGCATTGCGCATGGCATGCTTCAGGATGACGGTACGCTCCGGCAATCCCTTGGCGCGGGCGGTGCGCACGTAGTCGCTGTCCAGCACCGTCAGCATGGCGCTGCGGGTATGGCGCATGAGGATTGCAGCAATCGCGTTGCCGAGCACGAATGCCGGCATGATGGTCGACGCCAGGCTCGTGCGCCAATCCTCGAACAGGCTGACATAGCCGGATGCCGGCAGCCATCCGAGCCGGACCGAGAACAGGAAGATCAGCATGATGCCGAGCCAGAAATTCGGCGTCGAGATGCCCCACAACGCGAATGCATTGGCGCCGTAGTCCCACGCGCTGCCTTTCTTGACCGCGGATACGACACCGGCGCCGATCCCGATCACAAGCGCGATCAGCATCGCGATGGTCGCGAGCTGCGCCGTCACCGGCAGCTTCTCCAGCACGAGATCGAGCACCGGCTGCTTGATGCGCAGCGACTCGCCGAGATCGCCGTGCACAACGCCGTTGAGCCAGTAGAGATATTGGATGGGGATCGGCTGATCGAGGTGATACTGGGCGCGAATCTGCGCAATGACCTGCGGGTCCTTTTCTTCGCCCGCCATGACCAGCGCGGGATCGCCCGGCAGCAGGTGCTGCAGCAGGAAAATGATCAGGGATACGAAGAGCAGCGTGGGAAGGAGCTGCAGCAGTCTTTTGCCGAAAAAGGTCAGCATGGAAGCAGGGGGGAGCCCCTCACTTGAGCTTCAGGCCGACGACGCGCACCAGGCCATCGGGCAGCTGCCTGTAGCCCTCCAACCGCGTGGTATGGGCAATCAGAACAAGGCGGTGATAGAGGTAGAGCTTGGGAATATCCTCAAGGATGATTTTGGTCAGCTTCTCGTACACGGCCTTGCGCTGCGCCATGTCGGAGAGCGTGCGTCCCTCGTCGAGCAGCTTGTCGGCCTGCGCATTGCAGTAGCCGGAGTAATCCTGCGGCGCCCTGCATTTGTGGAAGATGTAGAGGTTGCCGTCGGGATCGGTACGGCCGCTCCAGGCGAGCAGATACGCCTGGTATTCCCCGGCTTCGGCCTGCTTGAGCGAGGTTGCGAACTCGGTCACGCGTATTTTCATGTTGATGCCGATCTCCGCCGCCATCGCCTGGATGACTTCCGCGACCGCCTGCGTCTCCTCCCCCTTCGGCACCATGAAATCGACGTCGAAGGGCGTGCTCATGCCCGCCTCCTTCATCAGCGCTTTGGCCTTGGCGAGGTCGCGCGCGGGCACCGGGAAGCTTTTCTGGAAATACGGGTGCTCCGGGCTGACCCATTGGTTGCCCGGCACGAACTCGCCGTCGAACACCACCTGGTTGAGCGCCTGCCGGTCGATCGCGTAGTAGAGCGCCTGGCGCACCTTGGCATTGGCGCCGAGCGGGTTGTTGGCCGCCGCCCCATTATCGACATTGATGTCGATGCCCTGATACCCGAGCTCGAGCGCGGTCGAGAGCTTGAGCCGGGGATCGGCGCGCACATCCTTGATATCGGTCGCGAGCAGCCGCTCGATCAGATCGAGCCCGCCGGATTTTAGATTCGCCAGCCGCACGGTCGAATCGACGATCGGCAGATAGACGATGCGATCGATCGCGACGGCATCCTTGTTCCAATAATCGGCGAATTTCTCGACCACGATGCGGTCCTGCTGCACGCGCTCGACGAACTTGTACGGTCCGGCACAGACGGGACGCAGGCCGAACCTGTCGCCGGCCGCCTGTGCCGCCTTCGGCGACACCATCATGCCGGCGCGGTCGGTCAATTGCGCGATCAGCGGCGCGTACGGCGCCTTGAGCACGATGGTGATGGTGAGCGGATCGACGACTTCCACATGATCGACTGTGGCAATCTCGGGCTTGCGGAATGATCCGGCCATGTTGAGGTGACGCTCGAGCGAGTACTTGGCCGCCGCGGCGTCGAACGCCTCGCCGTCGTGGAATTTCACGTTCGGGCGCAGCCTGATGGTAACGACCTTGCCGTCGGCCGAGGCGGCATGATCGAGCGCGAGCTGCGGCACGATATTGAGCTTCTCATCGATGTCGAACAGCTTGTCGCACAGGGAGGCAAAGACGATGCGCCCGACATAGGTGCGGGCAAGCGTGGGGTCGAGCACGTCGGGATCCTCGGCGAGCCCGATGCGCAGCGTGCTCTCGCCCAGGGCGCCGCCGGTCATTATCGCGAGAAATGCCGCCGCCGCTGTCAACCGCAGGCTCCGCATGATGTTGGCCCTCACCTCAATGCCGGACGGCCCGGCCGCTCAAATCAATTTCTTCCCATACCGCGCGAGCCACACCCTTGCTACTGACATTGTGCCGCGCGCCGGCCGAAAGCCGCGATCAGGCGATCAAGCGCTTCAGAACGATCGCAGTCCTCAAAGGCGGTGTCAGCGGGCGGCAGCTCCGAGCTGCGATGGCATGCTGTGGCATGGCCGCGCGCATCGCCCAGCAATCGCGGCTCCTCGATGCGGCAGCGCGCAACGACATGGGGGCAGCGCGTGTGAAACCGGCAGCCGGAGGGTGGATCGAGCGCGCTCGGCACTTCACCCTTGAGGATGATGCGGTTTCGCCGGGCGCGCGGCTGCGGCAGCGGAATGGCTGACAGCAGTGCGCGGCTGTACGGGTGTCGCGGGGCGGAAAACAGCGCCTCGGTCGCGCCGCTCTCGACAATGCGGCCGAGGTTCATGACCGCCACCTCGTCGGCGACATGCCTGACGACGGCGAGATCGTGCGAAATCAGGATGTAGGCGATGCCCAATCGCCGCTGGAGATCGCGCAGCAGATTGAGAATCTGGGCGCGGATCGATACGTCGAGTGCGGATACCGGCTCGTCGCAGACGATGAGCTTAGGCTCCACGGCAAGCGCGCGGGCGATCGATACGCGCTGGCGCTGGCCGCCGGAGAACTCGTGCGGGTAGCGCGATTGCAGACGCGGATCGAGCCCGACCTGGCTCAGCAATTCCGCGATCCGGCGCGGACGGCCCGAGGCAGGCACGATGTCGTGCAAGGCAAGCGGCTCGCCCACGGTCTGCCCGACCGTCATGCGCGGATTGAGAGAAGCGTAAGGATCCTGAAACACGAGCTGCGCATTGTGCCGAAAGGCGCGCAGGCCCCGCTCGCCGAGAGCGGAAATGTCGCGGCCTTCGAACCGGATGCGGCCTCTGTCCGGCTCGATCAGCCGCAATACGAGGCGCCCCAGCGTCGACTTTCCGCAGCCGGATTCCCCGACCAGCGCAAGGGTCCGGCCGGCCGCGAGCGCGAGGTCGACGCCGTCCACCGCCTTGACGGCGGCGAGCGGCCGGCCCAGCACCGACCGTCGCGCCACGAAATGCTTGTGAAGATTTTCGACCTCGAGCAGCGCGACCATCACCTAAACCAGCTGCTCGAGCGGAGCGTAGAAGCAGCGCGACCAGCGATCCTCCTCCAGCGCCACGACCGGCGGTCGCTCGCGCCGGCAGCGGTCGTCGGCAAAGGGGCAGCGCGGCGCAAAGCGGCAGCCGCTCGGCAAGGCGGACATGTCCGGGACCATGCCCTCGATCGCCGCGAGCTTCGCGACCTGATGGTCGAGCCGCGGCAGCGAGCCGAGCAGGCCGACCGTGTAGGGATGCGCAGGCCGCTCGAACAATGCCGCCGCCGGCGCCCGCTCGACCACCTCGCCGGCATACATGACCGCAACCGCGTCGCAGATCTCGGCAACGATGCCGAGGTCATGGGTGATGAGAATAACGGCGACCCGGCCTGCGCGCCGCAGCTCGCGCAGCAGATCGAGAATCTGCGCCTGCACGGTGACATCGAGCGCCGTCGTCGGCTCATCGGCGATGAGCAGCTCCGGCTCGCAGGCGAGCGCCATTGCGATCATGGCACGCTGGCGCATGCCGCCGGAAAGCCTGTGCGGATAATCGTCGATACGCTTTTCCGGGGAAGGAATGTCCACCCGGCGCAACAGCTCGATCGCGCGCCTGCGTGCGTCTTTCCGGCTCAGGTGGCGATGCTCCACCAACGATTCGACGATCTGCTCTCCGATGCTGTAGCTCGGATTGAGCGAGGTCATCGGCTCCTGGAAGATCATCGCCAGCCGGTTGCCGCGCAGCTCGCGGATCTGCGCCTGCGGAAGGTTGACGAGATCGGTGCCGTCGAAGCGCACCGCGCCCGACACCGCCGCAGTCTTCGAGAGCAGGCCCATGATGGCGAGCGCGGTGACGCTCTTGCCGCAGCCGGACTCGCCGACAATGCCGAGCGTGGCGCCGCGCATGAGCGTGAGATCGATCGTGTCGACCGCGTGGGTGGCACGGCCGCGCTCGCCGTGGAACACAACCTTCAATCCTTCGATCGCGAGCAGCGGGGCTTGCGTCGTCACTGCGGCTCCGCGGCGGCAACCGCCCTCGCCAGCTCCCGCTCGATGACCGCGCGATCGGTTATTCCCACCGGATCGCGCTTACCCGGCAGGAAGCGGGCGAAATGCACGAAGTACTCCCGGCTGACCTGCTCGAGCCGGTCGAGCTCGGCCAGCGGGTCCGGATGATCATCCACGCGCAGGTCGAGGTCGGGCCAGTCCTCCTCGCCGTGAATGCGCAATGCTGCCGATTGCTTTCCGCGCTTGTCGCCGCCCGCCGCCTCGCCGGCCCGCAAGGCTGCAATCAGCCGGCGCGCGAACGGCAGGGCGTGCCCGGCCTGGTAGCTCGACGCTGTCGCATCGAGGACCTGCGGCCCCGCCAGCATGTTTCCCGCGACGGAGAAGTCCTCCCCGCTCCTGTGGCCACACCAGGGCACGCAGCACCTCCCGGTATGGGCGGCGACCCGGCCGTGACGATCCATGACATGGACCTGGCGATGATCGCGCCCCGCATCGGCAGCAACGAGGATGTCGACCGTGGCGGCGGCACTCTTGCCTGCGCGCAGCAGGTCGAGACCCTGAACGCCGAAATGGCGATTGACCAGCGCCTGGGTGGCAACCGCGCCGGCACCCGCAGCGATGTGC